>Ga0299913_10004475_pt1 | contig 11733 bp, 11 predicted proteins | sample RVTome_9_FD_201360 | JGI IMG/M metagenome (GOLD analysis project Ga0299913, IMG submission 201360) | Soil microbial communities from uranium-contaminated site in the Upper Colorado River Basin, Wyoming, United States - RVT155D38 (version 2) ... | reverse complement strand
CTCCTCATCGTCCACCAACAGCACACGCCCCTTGCCTTGGGGCACCGGCAGGGCTGGACCGGCGACCTGCGTCACGGGTGGGTCTACCGCAGGAAGATATACCGCAAGCCGCGTTCCTGCACCCTGGGTGCTCTCGACGGTGACCACCCCCTCATGGCTCGTGATGATCCCATGCACGATGGCCAATCCCATGCCCGTCCCGGCGCCGATGGGTTTGGTCGTAAAAAACGGCTCAAAGATGCGCGCCATGACCTCGGCGGGCATGCCACTGCCCGTATCGTCCACCCTCAGGCAGACATGTCTGCCTGGAGAGAGCGGCGGATGGGCCGTCGCGAAGGCGGCATCCACCTCGACGGGGTCCACGCGGACCGTCAAGCGGCCCCCGCTCTCCCGCATGGCAGAGTCGGCATTGGCGACGAGATTTATGATCACCTCGTGCAGTTGCGTCCGGTTGGCCTGCACCATCACTCCTGGCTCGCTGACGTGATACTGGATGTCGACCGTGCTTGGCAAAGAGGCCCGCATCAGCGTCAGGGCTTCTTGCACGACCCGATCGAGCTCAAGCGGTTCCCGCTCGAGGCTCTCGGCGCGACTGAAGGCGAGGATCTGCTGCACCAGCTCTTTGGCCCGGGTGCCGGCCTGGCGCACCTGCTGCACATAGAACCCGGCACGGCTCTCCGGCGGCACCTCGCGGTGCAGCAAGGTGGCAAACCCCAGGAGCGCCGCCAGAATGTTGTTGAACTCATGGGCAATGCCCCCGGCTAAGGTGCCTAGAGCTTCCATCTTTTGGGTTTGCCGCACACGCTGCTCCTGGAGTAGCGTCGTGGCATGCTTACGGGCTGTGATGTCCTCCATGGCAAGTAGGATGAAATCAACATGATCCAGGCGGCGCGCGTTCAGCAGCATCGTGCGCGGACCAACGCGCTCAAAATCATGGCTCACCTCATAGTCATTGAAAACCGTATTGCCAGGCAAAATATCTTCCAGCAAGATCCGCATCGCCGGAATATCCCATTGCCCATTGCCGATCTGATAGACGAGCTGACCTTCGGTCTCCGCTGCGCTGACTTGAAAGAGCTGATAGAAGGCGAGATTGGCCGACTGCACACGGAAATCGAACGTGAGTACGAGGAGCGGGTCCCGGACCGTCTCGACAATCTGTTCCGCATAGTACGCGGCCGCTTCCAGCTGGGCGACCCGCTGACGCAAGACTGCCACTTCCTGGTGCAACGGCAGGGATGGGGACGCAGCGTCTTCCATCGGTGGTGCTCCTTGCCTGTGACAAACAGCGTGGCCTGATCGTGACGCTGCCACCAAGTGACGGTACGCACTGGAGCAGCAACACCCGCGTCTAACATACCGTGTGCGGTAACAGGCGAGTGAAAGGGTATATATGCCTATAATACCATAGCTTTGTGTCCTTGGTCTACGTACGTCGACAACACAGGCAGGAGTGCAACTCGTCCGTCCAGCGTTGATTCAGGAGGCTCTGTTGCAAAAATCCATTTCAGCTATGTCATTTTGGGGTATACCCTAGGTGGACACTATGACAGAGGTGGTGATGATGTATACCGACGAAGGGCGTCCGCATCGGCGTGCCAATAGGCACTTTGCCGGCAGGCTGCTGGCTATAATGGAGAGTTATAGCCAATCCAAGCACGTCCGGGAGCAGAGACCAGGTGAAGCGGGGGCTTGAGATAATCTGCAGACGGAGATGGAGCAGGGGGCGTTATAACTTAGGGTTCGAGAATGACCTGTTCGCCATGATCAGGGCTGAGTCTGAAGCACCTCAGTATGCTTTGTCCAATGAGGGGCTGGTAACCTAGTACTGTCACGGTCACACCAACCATATACGCTGCATTCTCTTCAAGTTCCGGAAAGCAGATTTGAGTTGGCTGAAAGCCGAGTTCAAGTCTCACAGATCAACTTGAAAGTTATCAATGCTCTGCTGGCTAAGTGAGCGAATTGACTCAATGACAAACCAGTCGGCCATACAGTACTCGCTAAGCTGCATCTCGACACGCGTTCGTCCATGAGCGATAGCGTTTCGCTTATCGTATAGGTCATTGCGGTATTGGTTTATTGCCGACATCTTCCACCCGTTAAATCTGTTGGGCGTAGTGTCCACTCCATAGACGCGTTTGAATATTGCCTTTCTTTCGTTGTTGTTCTCGGCTACCTTTCTTATCCATGACCAAATGGCTGGTTTCGAAAAGTTACCGGACTCATCAGGCTGCTCTCGTACTATATCCGACGTTACTTCCACCGACGGAAGCTCATCAGGCAGGTGCACGTTGCCAGATGGCCGGTAATAGAGGAGAGCCTTTAGAGCATCGAGCTCGAACTGTTCCCATGCACCCAAAAGCCGTACGAATGCAGAAGTAATAATGAAATTAGGCAAGTTGTCCCAGCCAACACCGCTGCGTTCAGCACCGATATCCTCTTCATCCCAATGCTTACTGCGTCGGGTCCCGTCCTGTAGGGCGTAGAAGTAGGGGCAATGATCCCTGATGAATTCTGTCATAGAGGAAAGGACGCTTATTTCTTCTTCTCCAGTGTCGACGTCGCACATGACAATGGGCGTGATGTCGTGTTGAGCAAGCCACTTGCAGAATTGTTCGATTGTGGTCATTTCGTATTTGGGGATTGCCGGGTGTTGTAAGGTAAATGCGACTGACTCTCGAAGCGCTTCCAATTGCCGAAGCGCTGCCCATCGTGCAATGCTCATTTGGCTAATGCCTTCTAATAGCGAATTTGGATGTCTAACGATTAGAGTTATGCGACACCTGACCCTTGAGTACTTCAACAACTTGAGTGATACTGATCAGGCGCGAACTGTTAGCGAGTCGCCTCCGTACAGATGTTAGAGTATAGGTTCTCTGTGCTACAGATGTACAGCTCACTGCAAGTCTATACGGCATTCACTTATCAAATCGTCTATAGGTGGAGTCTCCTCGTCCTTAAATCCTGCAATGGGGTGAAAGAGTGTAAAATTTAGGCGGAAGCTACCGGGCTCTAAGGGTTTCGTCCACTCTTCAGGCTCACCGTCATCGCAATTTCTTGCCAAATTTCTTGGTTTATCCATTCCGTTGACCAGCACTGTTTGCTTGATCCGGTCATTGGCCTGTTCATCAGCCGCGACGAATTTGGGGGCTCCATATGACCACAGAATCAACAGGTATGGAACACACCTTCCGCCAGAGAAATGAGCGAAATGTAAGCTCGATTCCGGCTTTTAGACGTAGGGCCTTAGATTCTGACCTAGTACCCGCGCCAGGCTTTCGTCTCCTACGATCATCACGCACCCTTGCGCGAGAGCGGAGTCGAGTCGAAAACGGTCGAACAGGAGAAGTGCAAAGGTTGTGCGGTCGCAATAAAGGGTGACATCGGCCTGCGAATCAGCGGCCCGTTCCATGCGATCTTTGCCGCCCTCAATGATCAGGTCATACCGGAGTGCGCTGTCCGCCCCGAAATCGAAGCGGTATCGCACCAAGACCTGGGGGTCGATGCTGATGGGCTGAGTGAGGAAACTGGCGCGCGCTACTATACGCTCCATCAGGAGGGCTAAGGCTGGCTCAGATATCGTCGCGCTCTTGTCGAATCGAGAGCGAATATCCCAGCCGTGGATGGCTGTAAATTTCAGCGCTAAATGTCCGGGTATTTTCGGCGGTATTTGGACTGGCGGAGCATTTGATCATGCCCCTTTATAAGGGGGCTCATGCGTATGTGACAGAGAACAACAAAACGTGCCATTACTTAATGATTGGTTTCTGGCGTCTCACTTGGTCGCTACTCCGTTCGCCTAGTATCGGCGTAAAAATGGCCTTCGGTGCACTTTTGCTTATCAGCGACCACCCTGCAAATTTGCCACGTTAAGAGGGCTTGGTTCGGTTTTCGGCTGCAATAAACGGCACATTCGCGTATCTTTGTCAATAAAGAGGTTGCGCTGAAAAGCCGGCAAAAACCAGAATGGCACAGTTCCCCACTTACGTGCATTTTGGCAATAGCACTGCGACCGTTACTTGGCAGCATAACTTAAAAAATTCACGCATGAGTCGTCTCAAGCGTCTTCTTTCTAAGGTATGAGGTGAGGCGTTGGGTTTCATCTCGAACTTTCTTAGAGCTGCTCTAACTCAACCCTCCAATATGTGGTTGCCACCAGCTCGGAGTTAAGCGGACTGTATTTTCAGGGTCTATTTCGAGAGCCGCCTATTGTTTTTCAACGAATTAGCACTTTCTTTTTCTTGGAAATCCAGTCGTCTTAAGCCGAGCTGACGTCAAGGAGGCTCTTTGGCGGGGCTTGCTCTAACTTCGACAAAGGAAGGTATCGATGGAAAGATCACACGGCACAGTACACCGGGGCGAACTACCCCCCCTCGGAACCGTTTTCAAGCCCGGTCGGTTCGGCCGCATGTTCCCGCAGCTCAAGCCATTCCTGCCACCCGTCGAGGCACTGAATGAACTCGCCGATGCTATGCGGGACGGCGGACCCGACGCCCCGGAAGACGCGCGGTCTGAGGATAATGCCAATATCCCCGCCGGATATACGTATCTCGGCCAGTTTATAGATCACGATATCACCCTCGATACGACGACGCTTTCCGAGCAGCCGATCGACCCACAAGCCGTCTTCAACTTCCGAACGCCGAAACTGGAACTAGACAGCGTGTACGGCATCGGCCCGGGCGGTCAGCCGTACTTATACGATCGCGGCTCGCCCGAGCGCTTCATCATTGGCAAGACTGTTACCGGGCGCGGCGATCCCAGCATTCCTGCCGATCTGCCAAATGATCTTCCACGCTCGGACCAAGGCTTTGCGCTGATCGGCGACCCACGCAACGACGAAAACCTGCTCGTTGCGCAGCTCCACTTAGCATGCCTCAAGTTCCACAACAAGGTCGTGGATCATCTCGAGGGCCAAGGAGTCACGGGAGAGGCGCTGTTTGAGGAAGTACGGCGGACCGTTCGTTGGCACTACCAGTGGATTGTTCTTCACGACTTCGTTAACCGTTTGGTTGACGAAGTCGTACTGAAAAACGTTCTGCAGCATGGTCGAAAGCATTTCCTCTTCGCGGACGAGCCGTTCATCCCAGTTGAGTTCTCGGTCGGCGCGTACCGGCTCGGCCACAGCATGGTCCGACAGGTTTACAATCATAACCGCGTGTTCAGACCGGGAGGCGTGACTCCTGCGACATTCAACCTCCTCTTCGTATTTACCGGCCTCTCGGGCAATATCAAGGGGGTAGGAAGCGAGCTGCCAACACTGCCGAGCGATTGGATCATCGACTGGCGTCGGTTCTTTGATTTCGGGACGGAGGGTACCAGGCCCGAGGAGGGCTTCGGCCTCAATTTCAGCCGCACCATCGATCCCTTCCTGGCGCCAGAGCTGCTTGAGCTTCCAAATAACGGCGGCAGCTTGCCAGCACGCAACTTACAGCGCGGCCGCATGATGCAGCTTCCGAGCGGGCAGGATATCGCTAGCGCAATGTGCCTAAAGGCTCTGAAGCCAGAGCAGATCGCCAACGGTCCGGACGGTGAGGTTGCCAAGAAGCATGGTTTCGATCGGCAAACGCCCCTTTGGTACTACATCCTGAAGGAGGCACAAGTCGAAAGCGACGGGCAGCGGTTGGGACAGGTCGGCAGCCGCATTGTTTCTGAGGTCTTTGTCGGCCTTCTGGAAGGCGATCCGGAGTCCTACCTCGCACAGATGCGCGATTGGAAGCCGACGCTGCCAGCGGAGAAATCCGAAACGTTCACTATGACGGACATGTTGAGGTTCATGAACGACCTCAACCCGATCGGTTAGCAAACGTTCGATCGGCGACTAGCGGCGAACAAAACAGAATCATCCAAGCGGAGCGCGCGCAGCTCTGACTGCGCGCGGCGTGCGACCCGAGATTTGGAGGGGGTGACATGCCTAACGGGTTTATCGCTATTCCTGATTGGTTTTCCCACGAGAATCAAGGATCGGACATTGCAATTGGAAGCCTCGAGAACAACGGCCAGAACGACCTGATCGTGTTCATGGTCGACAATCCCGGCGGACCGAACCGCGGGCTTTATCGCGTCGGCAAGACGTTGGACGCGGACGGCCGGGTGAATGGCGGGTGGGGTCCGTGGATCGACATTCCTGACTGGTTTTCCTGGGAAAACCAAGGGGCTGGGATCGCGGTCGCCGATCTCGACAACGACGGCCAACTCGAACTGATCGCGCTGATGGTCGATAACGGCCCACAACAGAACCGTGGGCTCTTGCGAATTGGTCGCAACCTCGACGCCTTCGGCAATGTGACCGGCGGGTGGGGCCCGTGGATCGACATTCCTGACTGGTTTTCCTGGGAAAACCAAGGGGCTGGCGTCGCGGTGAGCCCGCCGAACGGGAACGGACAACGCGACGTTGTGGTATTCATGATCGACAACGGCGTGGAGCAGAACCGGGGCCTTTATCGCATCGGCAGAAATTTTGATGTCAATGGCAATGTCGCGGCCTGGACGCCCTGGCTCGATGTGCCAGAGTGGTTTTGGTGGGAAAACCAGGGTGGTGGTGTCGCGGTCGCCGACCTGGACAACGACGGGACACTCAGCCTGATCGTCTTCCTGATCGATAATCCTATCATCCAGAACGAGCAGAACCAGGGGTTCTACCGGATTGGCAGGAACTTTGTGGCGGACGGCAACCCAGTCGGCGGCTGGAGCGATTGGCTTGGCGTGCCCCACTGGTTCTCCTGGGAGAATGCCGGCGGCGGCATCGCCGTAGCGGAGGCCAACGGCACCAACAAGCTGTTCGTCTGCATGGTCGATAACCCGCCTGGCCAGAATGCCGGCCTCTATCAGGCGGTGGACCTCGACCATGACCCGGCCGAGTACGGGCAGTGGGAGGTGTTGCCCTTTCTCTCAGGCGTGCTTGGCGTGCATACAGCCTTGTTGCCACGCGGCAAGGTGCTGTTCTTCGCGGGATCAGGCAGCAGCAACGTTCGCTTCGACAGCCCGGACTTTGGCAATGAAGCCGCGGGCGTGCCCCTGAGCGCGGTGTGGGATCCGGCGGCTCTACCCGGGACCACGAACTTCTTCTTCCCGAATACCTTGCGGTTCCCATCTGGTCATGAGAACGTAGGTAAGCCTTTCGATTTTTTCTGTGGCGGCCACGCCTTTCTCCCAGACGGCCGTCTGCTGAATGCAGGCGGCACCCGCACGTACCCATTCACGGGACGCAAGGAAGCGGCCGTCTTCGACCCCGAGACCCAAGTATGGTCGTTTGTCGCCACCATGGAGCACGGCCGCTGGTACCCGACTCTGATCACGCTCGGCGACGGACGTATTCTTGCCACGACGGGCCTAAGCGAAAACGGCCCGCTCAATCAGGCGTTGGACATTTATTCAGGCACGACGGACACATGGGAAACGTCGCATTTCGCCCACGGCTTCCCGGGGCTGCCGTTGTATGCACACCTGTTCCTTATACGGGATGGCCGCGTATTCTTTTCCGGTGGCCGAATGGACGACCCGCTCTTCGTGCAGCCTGCGGTCGTTGATCTGACGCAGGACCCGGTTCCGACCATACCAGTGCCAGACCTGCTGGATCCCGTGCTCCGCAACCAGTCAGCGAGCGTGCTTCTGCCGCCGGCCCAGGCTCAGCGGATTATGATCTGCGGTGGAGGCCCCATTGGTAAAGGCGACAAAACGCATGCCGTCGACTCGGTCAGTATCGTTGACCTGAAGCAGGCCGATCCTAAATATCAGGCAGTCGGTCGCATGTGTCTGCCGCGCCTACACTTGAATGCTGTGCTGCTGCCGGACCATACGGTGTTCGTGAGCGGAGGCTCGCTGCAGCAGGAGGACGAACCGCTCGCTCGCGTGCAGGCGGAATTATACGATCCGAGCACTGACACGTGGCGGCTCATGGCGACGGCAGCGGTGCCGCGACTTTATCATTCGACTGCGGTGCTGCTGCCCGACGGCCGCATAGTTGCCGCTGGCGGCAATCCCGAAGGCGGTCACTCGGTCCCATGGGTGCCTCCCGATCCGGACGAAGAGATGCGGCTTGAGGTCTTCAGCCCACCTTATCTCTTCAGAGGTCCGCGTCCGGTAATCGATGACGTGACGGAAGAATGGGACTATGGGCAGATGATAACCATCACATCGCCTGAGGCGGGCGACATCCGCTGGGTGAGCATTATAAGGCCGGGAGCCACTACCCATTCATTCGACTGCTCTCAGCGTCTCGTTGATCTCGATATTGTGTCACAAGCAGGCGGTATTATTCGCGCAACTATTACGGACGAACCAAATATCGCTCCGCCGGGCTGGTACATGCTATTCATTGTAAACAATCTGGGCGTTCCGTCGATCGCGCGGTGGATTCATCTCGATTAGCTGAGACATGGTTATAAATCCAAGGATTGGTCGTCAGTCAGGAAAAGCCAGGCTTATGCAATGAAAGTCTTTCTAAGCTCAACCTACGAGGACCTAATCGAATATAGGTTGAAGGCCGCCAATGCGATAGAAAGGCTCGGGCAGCAGGGTGTTCGAATGGAGGTATTCGGAGCCCGGCCAGCACAAGCGACTGAGGCGTGCTTCAACGAAATCGAGTCGTCAGATGCGGTCATAGGCATTTATGCTCACCGCTATGGCTATATTCCGGATGGTTCGGAGGTCTCAATTACAGAACAGGAATTCGACTTCGCACAAGCGAAACATAAAGCTACTTTTTGCTTCCTTGTAGACGAAGACTTCCCTTGGAGTCCTCGTTTCTTCGAGCATGAGCCGGGTCTAAGTAAGCTGAGGGCATTCAAGGATAAGATTTCCTCGACCGTCGTTCGTGACGTCTTTGCTACCCCGGACGATCTTGCGTACAAGGTCTCCGCTGCACTGTGTAAAAAAACGCTGGTTTTGCGATACCATGGCTGCTCATCAATTTTCGGCGAAAAAGAGCCAATATTCGGGCTAAAATACTGGTTTAAAAAATCAAAGTTTAACTGTCATCCAGCTGAATGAGTATATTTCACACATTTGCAATTAATCTGAGCACGGAGAGATATTTGCAAGCAGTTGTCAATGATTATGAGTTCATTTGCGCTCAATGTGAGCAGAGCAGCTTTTTCGTTTGCAATGATTGTGAGTCGAAAATGGCGATGTTTGCGATCACGCGCAATTATGTTTGCGAGTTCTTACACTTACGTTCCCAGGAAGGTCTATAGCAGCCTCGGCTGGCCGCCTGAGGGAACGCGGGGGTGACGAATGCGGAACGTCATCTGTCTGTCGAAGCGCAGATGGCCGGGGCGGTCGTAGGAGTGCATTTCGGCCACGCCAACAAACGATGCCGTTGCCAGATGTACGGCGTCAGGTGTTTCTAATTTATGCCCCTGTGCACGTATCACGCGTTTCAGGTGCCGTGCGCGTTTTGCAATTTCGTTGTTCACATCGACAAAACGCACGATTGAGCGATCGTCCCAGAAGAAATCGAAAATCTCTTCCGTATCGGGGCTAAGCTGTTTGTTGTCGAATTCATCATCATAATAGCAGACTTCAACCTTCGTGAACGTAGATGTGACAATCAGCCTGGTCCCGTTCGTTGAGCGTACATATCTCAGAACTTCGTCAATCTCCGCGTGCCGGGCCGGGTATTTATTAAAATACGACAGAAATACACTGGTATCCCAATAGAACCAGTTAGCCCTCTCCGCCATCCCGTAGCCTCCGGAGTAGTATTTCCGGTTCGGCGGTCCCCATGTCCCACACGCCTCTTGCGCGCTCGTAACTGCCGGGCGGAACCGCAGGCAAAAACTCGATGCTATATACATCCCGCACTTCAACCGGCCGGCCGCTTCGGGCGTCCCACTCAATTTCCCCTGTCACGACAACATCCTTGCCCCAGAACTGACCCATCATTTCTTCCTGGCTGGGGCGGAGCCGGCAGATCACCTTTTGATCAAAGAGTTCATCGTACAAGCTGAAACTACGCCGCCGCCGGCGTTGAAGCGTTTCGACCGTCCCGCGCACTTCTCCGAGTGAGTAGGTCCGGCCTTCGCGCCCTAGCGGCGCTGTACGCTGATCGACCGCAGCTTCATCCTCTTCCGTCAGAAAGCGCACTGCCGTTATGCGGCCGTTAATCACCTGGGTCAGTTGCATGGCATGGCGCGTGATGGCGTCCGGGTAAGGCAGGGTTTCGCCGCGTTGGAGGCGTTTGCCGATGTCGATGTAGTTATCTATCACTTCGGCAAGCAAGGCGCGGTCCAGTGACCTGCCCTCGACCGTGGCCGTGGCGCTTCCGGCTTCCAGGCCGACGATATCCCAATGCACGTCGGATTCCCGGTCAACGCGTGTGCATAATGCCTTAAGCAAAAGCTCGAAATGCACAATCGTTTGCCGGTAATCGTGGAGGGACACTTCGCCGTCAAGAGCAATGGTCAGCCTGGCCTCAGCCATACGACATCTGAACCTCTTGAAAACGGGATAATTGCGAGCGCGTACCGGAATTTTTCCGGTTTGACATAGTTCATCTTACCACATTTTGCGATGCGGATTTTCTGCCTCTTTGGCGCTTGCCATTGGCGGCATGCCGAAAGCGAAGAACAGGACATCGCGGCGCAACCTGGCAGATCTGTATAACCGGCTGCAGAAAATCATGCCGCTGTTGGAAGGGCTCCCCGATCTTATCTTCCCCCCTATGCCAAGGATCACTGACTTTGCCGTTATCTGGTAAATTTTCTTTGTATTCAATTCTTTCACTTTCAGAAAATCTTGTTTTTTTGACAAGTTCTTCAATATCTATAAGCGATAGTTCTTCAATAGGTTTAGTCAACATTTGATTTCTCTAATTTTATTGAACTTTCCTAGCAAGGGTCCGGTATACGGTTGGGCGGGAGACGGAGAAGAGCTCCGCCAGATCGCTGATCGAGTACGCGCCGGTGCCGTGCATCCGGCACAGCTCTTTTTGCTGCTTGCCGGAGAGCTTCGGTTGCTTGCCCCTCAGCTTGCCCTTGGCGCGGGCAATGGCCATGCCTTCCCGCGTGCGCATACGGATTAAGTCAGCCTCGAACTCGGCGAAGGTGGCCAGGATGTTGAAAAACATCTTCCCCATAGGATCAGCCGGATCGTACACACTGGCGCCAAGCGCCAGCTTCACCCCACGTTCAACAAGTGCATCGGCGATCTGCCGGGCGTCGGGAACGGACCTCGCCAGGCGGTCTAATTTGGGCACGACAAGGGTGTCGCCTGCGCGGACGGCCGCGAGCGCCTGATCCAGTCCGGGCCGGGCGCGTGTGGTGCCGGTGAGGCCGCGATCCGTATAGATCCGGTCCGGTGCGACCCCGAGTTCTTCAAGTACCGCTCGCTGTGCGGCAAGGTCCTGTTTATCTGTTGAGCAACGTGCGTAGCCAATGCGTGTTTCTGTCATGGTATGAAGTGTACGTTAAGCCTCCCCTCAATGCAAAACATATCGTACCAACTAAATGAGACATGTGAGGGGCAGGGTTTGTCTGCTTGTGAAGGTGACGAACGACCTGTCCGCTCGACGATCCTCTTGCGGACACCATGGATCATCCAGCACACCGTCCACTACGCCGCCACAAATCCGGCGCAGTTCGAGCGGTTGTGGCGGTAAGGGCAGCACGACATGGTTACAAAGGCTGTATATCGGATGCAGGTGAAGGAGTGACGGGATCGCAGTCTTCCTGGTCGTATTCGTCAAAGACCTGTTCTGCAACCGCATAGGGGGGACCGTTATACCAACTC
>Ga0299913_10004474_pt1 | contig 11736 bp, 7 predicted proteins | sample RVTome_9_FD_201360 | JGI IMG/M metagenome (GOLD analysis project Ga0299913, IMG submission 201360) | Soil microbial communities from uranium-contaminated site in the Upper Colorado River Basin, Wyoming, United States - RVT155D38 (version 2) ... | reverse complement strand
CGCCGCACCCTGGTCCCGAACACCGTCGGGATCTGCCGCTTGAAGTCGTTCACGTAGGGCACCAGCGGGTTGACGACGACGATGAACTTGGCGCCGCGCTCGACCGCGACGTCGACATTCGTCGTCGAGCGGATTCCGCCGTCGATGAGCTGCCGCCCCTTCAGCTCGACCGGCTCGTACACCACCGGCAGCGCCGTCGAGCACTCGACCGCCTTGGAGATCGGGACATCGGCCCACTCGCCCTCGCCGAAGATGATCCGCTCGCAGGTGTCGAGGTCGGTCGCGGTGACGTAGAGCTCCTTCTCAAGCAGCCGGAAGTCGTTCGAGCGGTCGGGGTCGGAGAGGACCTCCTCGAGGTAGTCGTTGACGCCGCGGCCCGAATAGATCCCGGTCGGAAGGCCCTCCGCGAGGCCGACGCCGAGGTCCATCGCCGAGACCTCCCCGATCCGCGGCGCGAGCGTGCGCAGCAAGCCGACCAGCCGCAGCGGCAGCAGCGCCGCCGACTGCGCGTAGCCACGCAGGTTCGGCCGCAGCAGCGTGCCCAGGTCCATGTCGTCGATCGGCGAGGGCAGGCGCTTGTTCAGCACCCGCATCATCTCCTCGGGGGTGACGCCATTGGCGAGCATGCTGGCGACGAAGGAGCCGGCGCTGGTGCCGACGTAGACGTCGAACTCGTTGACGGTTCGATTGACGGCAAGGAGGTCGAAGGCCCGCAGCGCGCCGATCTCGTAGACGCCACCGGTGAAGCCGCCGCCGCCGAGCACCAGCGCCGACTTAGAGCGGCGCCGGCGGGGCCGCGCCGCCCTCCGTCCCTGCCCGCCGGGCGACTCGAGCTTCACGACCTTGCCCATCGCGCGAGCCATTATTCCAGCCCGGTCAGCCGGCCAACGGCGCTACCCTCGCGCGGCTCCGATGTTGAAGCGGCAGATGGCACGCATCCTCACCGGCCTGGCGCTGCTCGGCGCGACGGCCATCGCCGCGCCGGCGGCCGCCCTCGGCCTGCCCCCGCCGGGGCCGAACCCGGACGCGCCGGCGTCGACCCCCGCCCGCCAGACGCCGCCGACGGCCACCGCGGCCTCGCTCTCACGCGCCGACCTCTGCCGGCGCCTGCGCGCCCATCTCACCCGCGGCGGCCGGCGTAGCGGGCTCTTCGTGCTCGAGGCGGAAAGCGGCGCCGTCCTCTGTCGCAGGGCCTCACACCGACGCCGCTCGCTGGCCTCGAACACGAAGCTGTTCACGACCGCCGCCGCGCTTGCCCGCTTCGAGCCGGACCAACGAATCCCGACCCGGCTCTGGCGCACGGGGCGGCTCCGCGACGGTGTGCTTCACGGCAACCTCTGGCTGGTCGGCGGCGGCGATCCGTCGCTTGGCAGCCCCGCCTTCTACGAGGCCTACTACGGCGGCCTGGGGACCAACCTGTACTCGCTGGTGACCGCCGTGAAGCGCGCCGGGATCCGGCGCGTGACCGGGCGCCTTTACGGAGACGACACCTTCTTCGACCGCCTGCGCGGGGTCGCCGACTCCGGCTACGCGACGAGCCCCTACATCGGCCCCCTCTCGGCGCTCTCCTTCAACGCCGGCTACGCCGGGCCGACTCCGCGGCGCTTCTCCTCCAACCCGCCGCGGCTGGCGGCGGCCAAGCTCGCCCAGGCCCTCGGGCGGGCGGGCGTCGGCGTCCGCGAGCGGGTGGCGCTGCGAAAGCTCCCCGAGGGTCCCTCCCGCGACCAGATCGGGGTGACCCTCTCGCCGCGGATGTCGGTGCTGGTCAACCTCACCAACGTCTACTCGAACAACTTCTTCGCCGAGATGCTGCTGAAGCGGCTCGGCGCCAAGTTCGGCGCCCGGGGCTCCACCGCCGCGGGGGCGGCGGTCGTCGAGCGGTTCGCCCGCAAGCACCGCTCCGGTGTCCACGCCGTCGACGGCTCCGGCCTGACCGCCACCAACCGCGCCTCGCCGGCGGAGGTGGGCCGGCTGCTGGAGTCGATGCGGGAGAACTACGCGGGCGGCCGCTTCGTCGGCTCGCTGGCGGTCGCCGGTCGTGAGGGCACGCTCGCCGAGCGCATGCGCGGCACCGCGGCGGAGCGGCGCTGCCGGGCGAAGACGGGAACGATCCACGGCGTCAGCGCGCTCTCGGGCTACTGCTTCAACCGCTCCGGCCGGGTGATGGTCTTCTCGATCCTGATGAACGGCGTCACCGACGTCTACCGCGCCCGCCTCGCCCAGGACCGGATGGCTGCCCTGATCGCCGGCTACTGAGCCCCGCTCAGCCGCTCACCGCGAACAGCCGCCATTCGCCGGGCACGCCCTTCAGCTGCTGAGCCCCGCGGTCCTCGAACTCGATCCCGGAGCCGACCACGAGGTCGCGGACGGTCTGCGAGACAAGTACCTCGCCGGCGCCCGCCGCCGAACCGACCCTGGCGCCGATGTGGACGGCGATCCCGCCGAGATCGTCGCCGATCCGCTCACACTCGCCGGTGTGGACGCCGGCGCGGATCGGCAAGCCGATGCCGGCGAGCGCGTCGCGGAGGCCGGTCGCGGCGGTGATCGCCCGCGCTGGGCCGTCGAAGCTGGCGAGCAGCCCGTCGCCGGTGGACTTGACGAGGCGGCCGCGCTCGCGCTCGATCGCGCGGCGGGCGATGCGGTCGTGCTCGGTGAGCAGCTGACGCCAGCGGGCGTCCCCCTCGGCCGCCGCCCGCTCGGTGGAGCCGACGATGTCGGTGAAGAGCACCGTCGCCAGCGCCCGCTCGGGGGCGACGTCGCGGCGCTGGCCGGTCAGGAACTCCTCGATCTCACCGAGCAGCGCGTCCTGGTCGTCGGCGAGGAACAGATGCGCCGCGCCGTCCAGCTCGACCCCCCGCGCCCCGGGGATGCCCTCGGCGACCGCACGCGAGAGCGCAGGCGGGACCAGCCGGTCGCCGGCGCGCCAGAGGATCAGCGCCGGCACCTTGACCAGGGGCAGCAGAGGCCGCACGTCGAGCTCCTCGTACATCTCCTCGAGCGCCCTGGCCACCGCCGGGCCGCCGCCGTTGCGGAGCAGCCGGGCCCACCACTCCCGCGCCTCGGCGTCCTCCGCCCATTCGGGGGCCCAGAACCTGAGCATCGCCGGCTCGCCCCACTGCTCGCGCATGGCGGCGTTGAAACGGCGCATCGTCTCCAGCGGGATCCCCTCCGGACAGTCCTCGGCCTGCGCCATCCGCGCGTAGGTGCCGAACTCGATCAGGTGGCTGGTCCGCTCGGGATGGCTGGCGGCGAACATGGTCGCGGCCGAGCCCCCTTCGGAGACCCCGAAGACGGCGGCGCGATCGCAACCGACGGCATCGAGCACGGCGACCATGTCCTCGCTGACCCCCTCGATCGTGTAGGCGCCACCGCTGCGATCGGAGAGGCCCATGCCGCGCTTGTCGAAGGCGATCACGCGGACAAATGAGCCGAGCCTCTCCCAGAAGCGCTGCGCGTGGGAGAGCTCGGTGGCGATCTCCAAGTGGCTGACGAAGCCGCCGACGAAGATCAGGTCGATCTCCCCCTCGCCGAACGTCGTGTAGGCGATCGAGACCTCGCCGTTCTGCGCGTAGCGGATGGCGGCCGTCTCCACCCGGCGATCGTAGCCGGCGGGCTGTCGCACGGATGACCCGGGCGGCCTGCGGGGGAATTAGGGTACCCTAATGCGCCCCGACCGCCCGGCAGGGGTGGTCCCGACACGCAGAGGACGAATGAGACGACTGCTCAGTTTCACCGCGATTGCCCTTGCCGGCGCCGCCCTCCTGGCGGGCTGCGGCGGCTCCGACGAAGGCGAGCTGACGATCTACTCCGGGCGCGAGGAGGAGCTGATCGGAGAGCTGATCGACGAGGTCGCCGAGCGCGAGGACATCTCGATCGACGTCCGCTACGGCGAGACGCCGGAGCTGGCGGCGACGATCCGCGAGGAAGGCGGGAACTCTCCCGCCGATGTCTTCTTCTCCCAGGACGCGGGGGCGCTCGGGGCGCTCGCGTCGGAGGGGCTGCTTGCGAGGCTTCCCGCCGACGTGCTCGAGACGGTCCCGGCCCGCTACCGAGCGCCTGATGGCGCCTGGGTGGGCACCTCCGGCCGGGCCCGGATCATCGCCTACGGGCCCGATGTGCGGGCGAGCGAGCTGCCCGCCTCGGTGCTCGAGCTGACCGGCCCCGAGTGGGAGGACCGGCTCGGCTGGGCGCCGACGAACGGCTCGTTCCAGGCGTTTGTGACCGGAATGCGCGTGAGCCTCGGCGAGGAGCGGACACGCGAGTGGCTGGAGGGAATGGTCGCCAACGGCACCCAGAGCTATGCCGACAACTCGGCGATCCGCGACGCGATCGCGGCGGGCGAGATCGACGCCGGGCTGATCAATCACTACTACGTCGCCGAGGCGAAGAAGGAGGACCCCGACTATCCGGTCGACGCGTACTTTCCGCCCAACGACATCGGCTCGATGATCAACGTCGCGGGGGTCGGCATCCTCGAGTCCAGCGAGAATCGCGAAGAGGCGCTGGCCTTCGTGCGTGACCTGTTGACGCCGCCATCCCAGGAGTACCTTGCCGAGGGCGAGCTCGAGTACCCGCTCGTCCCGGGCGTCCCCGTCGACCCCAGCCTGAGCCCGCTCTCGGAGATTCCTGACCCCGGCGTCGACCTCTCGAGCATCGACGACCTCGAGGGAACCCTGAAGCTGCTCCAGGAGACGGGAGCGCTGTAGCGGGGGCGGCGACAGCAACCGAGCGGCGGCGCCCGTTGCGAACCCGCCTCCGGGACGCGCGGGCGGGGCCGGTGCCCCCCGGGCTCGTCCTGGCGGGCGCAGTCATTGCCGCGGCGGCGGCGGTTCCAGCCCTCTACCTGGCGATCGCGATCGCCGACAACCCGCCGACCGCCTGGGAGGCGATATGGCGGTCGCGCACGGCGGAGATGGCCGTGCGCAGCGTCCTCCTGGCGGCGGCGGTAGCCGCCAGCGCGACGGCCCTGGCGCTGCCGCTCGCCTGGCTGACCGTTCGCACCGACCTCCCCGGCCGGCGGCTCTGGGCCACCCTGGCCACCCTGCCGCTGGTGATCCCGAGCTACATCGGCGCTTACCTGTTCATCGCCGCGCTCGGTCCCAGCGGTGCCCTTCAGGACATCCTCCAGCCGCTCGGGGTCGAGCGGCTGCCGTCGCTCTACGGCTTTCCCGGTGCCTGGCTGGTCCTGACCCTCTTCACATACCCGCTCGTCCTGGTCATGGTAAGGGGCGCGCTGGCACGGCTCGACCCCCAGCTGGAGGAGGCGGCCCGCGGCATGGGGCGCTCCTCGGCGGAGGTCTTCCGGACGGTCGTCGTGCCGCAGCTCTATCCGGCGATCGGCGCCGGCGCCCTGCTGGTGGCGCTCTACGTCCTCAGCGACTTCGGCGCAGTCTCGCTGCTGCGCTTCGACTCCTTCACGCGCGAGATCTACATCTCCTACACCGCGAGCTTCGACCGCACCGGCGCCGCCGCTCTCGGCGGCCTCCTGGTCGTGCTCACGGTCGCGATCCTCTACCTCTACGGACGGGCACGGCGGCGGCTCGACTATCACCGGATCGGCCCGGGCCCGGCCCGGCCGCCCCGCGCGGTCGCCCTCGGCCGCTGGCGCTGGCCGGCGATCGCGTTCTGCGCGGTCGTCGTCCTGCTCGCCCTCGTCCTCCCCGTCGCGGTCCTCGTCTATTGGGCCACCAAGGGCATCTCCTCGGGCCTCGAGGCCTCGGAGCTGCTCGCCGACGCCGGCCACTCCCTGCTCGCCGGCTCGCTGGCCGCGGTGGTGACGGCCGCCTGCGCCCTGGTCGTCGCCCTGCTCGCGGTCAGGGGCAGCCGCGCGGGGGCGATGATCGAGCGGGTCTCCTACTCCGGCTACGCGCTGCCCGGCATCGTCATCGCGCTGGCCCTGATCTATTTCGGGATTCGGGTCGCTGAGCCGCTGTACCAGACCCTGGCGATGCTGGTCTTCGCGCTCAGCGTCCACTACCTGCCGCTGGCGGTCGGCACCTCGACCGCGGCGTTGCTGCAGGTCTCGCCCCGCAGCGAGGAGGCGGCGCGCTCGCTCGGGCGCGGGCCGCTGTCGGTCTTCCGGACGGTCACGGCGCCGTTGATCCGAGGCGGACTGCTGGCGGGCGCGGCGCTCGTCTTCGTCTACGCCGTCAAGGAGCTGCCGGCGACGCTGCTGCTGGCGCCGATCGGGTTCGAAACGCTGGCCACGGAGATCTGGCGCCAGACCGAGTATGGGTTCTTCGAGGCGGCCGCGATCCCGTCGCTGCTGCTCTTGCTGATCTCGGCGCCGCCCCTCTACCTTCTCAGTGAGAAGGGCGTCGCGACATGACTGAGAACGGCACCGACATCAGCCTCAGCCTGCGGGGACTCGCCAAGTCCTTCGGCGACGTGCGCGCCGTCGACGGCATCGACCTCGACCTGCCGCGCGGCCAGATCTGCGCCCTGCTCGGACCGAGCGGCTGCGGCAAGACGACCGTGCTGCGGCTGATCGCCGGGCTCGAGCATCCCGACAGCGGCACGATTGAGCTGGCGGGACGGACGATCAGCGGACCTGGCAGCTTCCTCGCCCCGGAGAAGCGGAGGATCGGCATGGTCTTCCAGGACTACGCGCTGTTCCCCCACTACGACGTCGCCGGCAACGTCGGCTACGGCCTCGGGCGCCGCCCCGACGCGGCGCGGATCGGCGAAGTGCTCGAGCTGGTCGGGATGGGCGGCTTCGAAGAGCGGACGGTGCACGACCTCTCCGGCGGCCAGCAGCAGCGGATCGCGCTCGCCCGCGCGCTGGCCCCGACGCCGGAGCTGATCCTTCTCGACGAGCCATTCTCCAACCTCGACGCCGCCCTGCGCGAGCGCCTCCGCGAGGACGTCCGCGAGATCATCCGCGAGGCGGGGGTCACCGCGCTGTTCGTCACCCACGACCAGGAGGAGGCGCTCAGCATCGCCGAGACCGTGGCTGTGATGCGTGAAGGACGCCTCGAGCAGGTGGGGACGCCTGAGGAGGTCTACTCGCGCCCGGCCTCTCCGTGGGCGGCGAGCTTCCTCGGCGAGATCGAGGTCCTGCCGGGAAAGGTTCGCGACGGGGTTGCCGCCTGCGAGCTGGGGACGCTGCCGGCCCGGGGATCGAGCGACGGGCCGGTGCAGGTACGGGTGCGGCCGGAGTCGCTCGCGATCGGCACCGGCGGGCCAGCGGCGCCGAGGGACGCCCCACATGCCGAGGTGGTCTCACGGCGCTTCTATGGCCACGACCAGCTGCTCGAGCTGCGGCTGCCGTCCGGGCGCGTCGTGCGCTCACGGCGGCTCGGCTTTCCAGCCTGGCACCCGGGCGATCGCGTCCGCGTCTGGATCGACGGGCCCGCCGACGTCGCGCCGGGGCGAAACAGCTAGCCCGCGGAGTTCTTCCGCGCGCCGGCGAACCGACCGGCCTCCGCCCCCGGAGGTCCGGATGCCGGATTGCCCCCGGCACAGGATCGCCTACGGCTGGAGCTCGCGGGCCAGCGGGGCGAAGCTCGCTGCGCGCGCGTACAGCTTGTAGAGGCGCAGGCCCTGGGCCCATTCCGGCTCGCAGGTGCTGTCGAAGACGTCCTGAGCTTCCTCGTCCGTGAGCGCCGGCGCGCTGATCCCCGCGTCCTGGCGGTTGACCTGGCTGCGGACGTCGGCGATCGTTGCCAGCTTCTGCTCTGGGGTCGCTTCGTTCCAGTCGCGGCACTCGGCGAGCGACGCGACGGAGCCGGCGAGGTTCTCGCCGACCGCCTCGGTGCCGGAGATGTCCACGACCTCGCCCGCCTGGCGCTCCGGCTGGCCGCCCGCCTGGGGCTGCGGCTGGCCGCCCGCCCGCCCATCCTCGCCGCAGCCACCGATTGCGGCCGCGGCTGCCAGCGCAGCCGCCACGAGCGCGGCTGTCAGGCCGCTCCTAGTTGCTGGGGCCGAAGGAGACGGAGCCTGCGAACTCACGCACCCACTCCTCGAGCTGTTGCCCCGCCGCGCTCTCGGCCAACCGCTCGCCGGCCAGCCGCTCCCGGCGCTGCTCGGCGCTCGCCGCGGCGGTGCCCGGGCGCGATGGGGTGTCCCACCAGCTGCAGCCGGGCGCATCGAGCGCGCCGGTCTCCCACTGCCCGAAGCAGGCCAGCAGGATCGGCGCCTTGGCGGCGTAGGAGCCAGCATCGCCCATGCTCGTGCCTGGCGCATGGTTGCCCGGCGAGCTGGGATCGGCGGGTGGCGTCGTGCACAGCTCCGGCAGGAAGGTCGGCATGTTCTGATCCGGGGCCGGAGCCAGGCCGGGGTCGGGGTTGAGGCTTGCGCGGGTTCCGTCGGGCCCCGTGTTCTGCGGCCAGCAGTTGCCGAGGTTGACCGGCTGCTGGTCCCACCAGAAGTCGACCCCGTTCGGCGCCGTCCTCGAGCTCGCGGTGAGACTCGTCCGGTTGCCGAACTTCCGCAGGGCCGGGTGGGCCCGGAAGCCGGGCGGGACCTGGCCCATGCGGTTCCCGGAGTAGCGGTTGTAGCAGGAGGTCGAGGCGAACCCGAACGGACCGTCCGTCGCCGGGCAGTGGATCCGGTCGTCGATCGCGCCCTCGATATCCCCCGCGACCGCGTCGGGAATCGAGATCAGCATCGTCCCCTGGCGCCAGTTGTCGAACACCCAGTTGTTGACGAAGTCGCCGTCGTTGTTGCCGGCCCAGAAGAACCCGGTGCCCACCGGCTGCGGCACCAGCGCCTCGAACGGCGCGTTCTCGCGGTAGACGTCGAGGTTGTTGGCGTAGAACCAGTTGTTGTCGATCCTCATCCCGTCCGCCGGGAAGCCCGGGTGCCCGGGCGCCGAGATGGTGTCGGTGGTCAGGCCGTTGGCGTTGCCGTAGATCCGGTTGTTGGTGACGCGCACGGAGTTGCCCATCGAGCCGGAGTAGCCCATCGCCGAGCCGTGCAGGTCGCAGCGCCTAATCACCGTGTTGTAGCGACGCTCCGGATAGAAGCTCTCCTTGCGGTACTCCCCCGTCTGCGGCGCGGCGCCGGGGTAGACGACCGCGTCACCGGAGCCGAACCCGTCGCAGTTCTGGACGACGTGGTGGTCGGTCGTGTAGCTGAGGTGCCCGTAGTCGGCGTTCCAGAAGAACTTGACCCGGTCGAGCAGGACGCCATCCGTCTCTTCGGTGTAGAAGCCGTGCTCGCGCGCGCCGCGCATCAGGAAGTTGCGGCCGACGAAGCCGTCGGAGCGGTCGGTGCGCAGCACGACGTGCTTGGCGAAGCACGGGTTGCTCCCGTCGTCGGCGGTGTGGCACTCCGACGACGGCGTGTTGCCGCCGGGCCGGGCGCCCGGCTGGTTCGGCTTGATGTAGCCATTGCCCGCGTCGAGGATCACGTCCTCGGGCTTCACGCCCGACCCCTCGAGCTGGAGGTTGCAGCGGATGCAGCGGCCCAGTTCCTGCGCGGGGATGCCGTGCCGGTCCGCGCGCGGCTCGGGCAGGGGATCGCCCTTCAGCGCCCGCCCGGCGACGTGGATCAGGTTCTGGTCATTCGGGCACCTGACTTGGTACTTGTAGCTCGGCGTCGGCGTGCCGCCCTGGTCCTCCTGCAGCATGCTCGGGTTGCAGCGGGGGTTGTTGACCGGCGAGCGCCGCGAGCGGGGCTCGACGTAGCGGCCCGGCATGACGACCACGCGGTCGTTGTTGCCGGACGCGTTGATCGCCGCCTGGACCGAATGGAAGCTGCACTTGCGCGCCAGCGCGCGGTTGATCCGCCGCAGGCTTCGCGCCCGCTTGGCGCTGATCTTCCTGCTCGACTGGCTCGGGCGCAGGCGGAACCCGAAATTGCGGGCCCTGCGGATCGAGCCCAGCGCCCGCCGCAGCGACTTGGCGCCGTTGCGGCCCTGGCAGACCACCCGGACCTCGCCCGGCCCGCGGCCCGTGACGGCGGAGGCGAGGGAGCGCGCCTTCGGGACCTTGCCGCCAGCAGGCGGGCTCACCGAGGTGTCAGCGCGCGGGTCGGGCCAATACGACGGCCGCTCGAGGTGTGCGCCGGCGATCGCCGGCAGCCCGAGCATCGCGACCGTGACCGCTGCCGCCCATAGGGGCAGGAGGCGACGGTGCTTCACAGTCGACGAGGTGGCCTTGGCGCGCAAGCGGATCTCCTTCCGTGTGGTCCCGCGGGCAAGATAACAGCGAGCCCGCCGGCCCGGGACGGTTGCCACCGCAGCCCGGTGGGTCCTATGCCGTGACAGGCTTGGGCGTCCCGAGGTCTGAGCCCAAGCCTCGTCAGCTGCCGAGCAGCCGCTCGAGCCCAGCCTGGTCGACCACCTCGACTCCCAGCTCCTCCGCTCTCGCCAGCTTCGACCCCGGGCTCTCGCCGGCGACGACGTAGTCGGTCTTCTTCGAGACCGAGCCGGTCACCTTGCCCCCCGCCCGCTTGATCAGCGCGGTCGCCTCGTCACGGCTGAGGCTGGGCAGGGAGCCGGTCAGGACCAGCGTCTTGCCCTCCAGCGGCCCGCCTGCGGAGGAACGCTCGGAGCGATCCTGCTCGAAGCGCAGGCCGCGCTCGCGGAGCCTCTCGATCAGGCCCCCGGTCCGATCCTCGGCGAGTGACTCGGCGATCTGCTGGGCCATGATCGGCCCGACACCGTCGACCTCGGCGATCTGCTCGGGATCGGCGGCGCGGATCGCGTCGATCGATCCGAAGTGCTCGGCCAGCGCCTCGGCGGTCACATAGCCCACCCCGGGCAAGCCGAGCGCGAACAGGACCCGGCGGAACGTAGTCGCGCGCGAGCGATCGATCTCGGTGATCAGGTTGCGGGCGGAGACCTCGCCGAAGCCCTCGAGCTCGAGCAGGCGCGCCTCGGTGAGGTCGTAGAGGTCGGCGACGTCGCTGATCAGCCCCTCCTCGAGGAAGCGGTAGGCAAGCTTCTCGCCGAGCCCCTCGATGTCCATCGCGCCGCGGCTGACGAAGTGCTTGACGTGCTGGAAGACCTGGCCTGGGCAGCGGGCGCGGTTCGGGCAGATCGTGAACACGCCCTCCTCGGGCTTTATCGTCGGCGTCCCGCAACGCGGGCACCGCTTCGGCGGCTTCGGGCGCCGCAGGCCCTTCGGGCGGCGCTGGATCAGCGGTGAGACGACCGCCGGGATCACGTCGCCGGCCCGCATCACCACCACCTCGTCGCCCTCGCGCACGTCCTTGCGGGCGAGGTCCTCCTCGTTGTGGAGGGTGGCGGTGCTCACCGTCACCCCGCCAACGTGGACCGGCTCGAGCATCGCGAAGGGCAGCATGTGGCCCGTCCTGCCGACGTTCCAGACGATTCGGTTGAGCCGCGTCGTCGCCGTCGTCGGCGGGAACTTCCAGGCGATCGCCCAGCGCGGCTCGCGGCCGACGACGCCGAGCTCGCGCCACAGCGGCCGCTCGTCGACCTTGACGACGACCCCGTCGATCTCGAAGTCGAGCTCGTCGCGGCGCTGCTCCCACCAGCGGCAGCGCTCGACCACCCCCTCCACCTCGTCGTGTTGGCCGGTGGCAGGGTTGACCTTGAACCCGCGCTCGCGCAGCCACTCGATCTCGGCCGAGTGGGTCGGTGGATCGAGGCCGCGGGCGGCGCCGAGGCCGTAGCACCAGATCGAGAGCGGACGCTCGGCGGTGATCCTCGGGTCCAGCTGGCGAATCGCCCCCGCCGCCGCATTGCGCGGGTTCGCGAACGCCGGCTCTCCGGCCTCCGAGCGGCGCGCGTTCAGCTCGGTGAAGGCGGCGATCGGAAGGTAGACC
>Ga0299913_10004473_pt1 | contig 11737 bp, 12 predicted proteins | sample RVTome_9_FD_201360 | JGI IMG/M metagenome (GOLD analysis project Ga0299913, IMG submission 201360) | Soil microbial communities from uranium-contaminated site in the Upper Colorado River Basin, Wyoming, United States - RVT155D38 (version 2) ... | reverse complement strand
ACAGACTCGGTCACACGCCGCCCCAGACCTCGTCGGCCACTTCGACGATCATGGCGAGCTTGGCCCATTGCGCCTCCTCGGCGAGCACGTTGCCCTCCTCCGTGGAGGCGAAGCCGCATTGCGGACTCAGGGCAAGCTGGTCGAGGGCGACATAGCGCGCCGCCTCATCGACGCGACGCTTGAGGATGTCCTTGGATTCCATGTCGCCCGACTTCGAGGTGACGAGGCCGAGCACGATCGTCTTGCCCCTGGGCGCGAAGCGCAACGGCTCGAAGCCGCCGGCCCGCTCGGTGTCGTACTCCATGAAGTAGCCGTCCACACCGATCTCGCCGAAGAGGATCTCGGCGACCGGCTCGTAGCCCCCCGAGGCGACGAAGGTGGAGCGGAAGTTGCCGCGGCACAGATGCATGGTGACAACCATGTCGGCCGGCCGGCCGGCGATCGCCGCGTTGATGAGCCGGGCGTAGATTTGCGGCAGCTCGTCGGGGTCGTCGCCGCGGGCGCGTACCTGGTCGCGCAGCGCCGGGTCGCAGAGATAGGCGAGGTTGACCTCGTCGAGCTGCAGGTAGCGGCAGCCCGCCGCGGCGAAGGCGGCCACCGCCTTGCGGTAGGTCTCGCCGAGGTCGCGGTAGAAATCCGCGAGGTCGGGGTAGATGTCCGGCGGCACCGCCTCGCGGCCATAGCGGAAATGCAGGGACGAGGGGCTCGGGATAGCCATCTTGGCGGTGACGCGCGTGCGCTCGTTCACGAAGCGAAAATGATCCATCATCGGATGGCCGGAGAAGGAGCCGAGCCTGCCTTTGACGCGCAGCAGGATGGGCTTCGGCTGCGGGCCGTGGAACTTCACCTTGCGCTCGCCCTCATAGGATTCCACGCCGTCGAGGCGCTCCAGGAAGTCGATCTGCCAGAAGGCGCGGCGGAACTCGCCATCGGTCACCGCCTTGAGCCCGATCGCCTCCTGCTTGCCGATGACGGCCTCGATCTCGCGGTCCTCGACCTCCCGCAGCTCCTCGGCGCCGATCTCGCCGGCGGCGCGGCGGGCGCGCGCCTGCTTGAGCGCCGCGGGGCGCAGCAGGCTGCCGACATGGTCGGCACGGAAGGGCGGCGCGGCGCGGATCATGATAGAGTCCTCTCGGCAGAAACCGGGGCGCGGCTGCGCTCTATCGTTCATGTCGCGGTGGCGCAAATCCAGCCGGGCCCGGAACCGTCCTCGCCGCGCCGGGATTGATCGGGCAGCCCCCAAAGTGGCGTAACAGGGAGACGAGAATGAACCTTCGCAGCTATCTCATCGCCGGCGCCGCCGCGATCGGCATGGCGCTGCCGACCGCCGCCGCCGCCCAGGCGCTCGCCCAGGTGACGACGGACCTCAATCTGCGCAGCGGCCCGGGCACCAACCATGGCATCATCACCGCCATGCCGCGCGGCGCGCAGGTTGCCGTCCATCAGTGCCCCGGCAGCTGGTGCCAGGTGACCTATGGCGGCGTCACCGGCTGGGCGTCGCACCGCTATCTGTCCGGCGCCGTCGCCATGCAGCCGCGGACCCGCACATATGCCGTGACGCCCGAGCCGCGCGTCCGTTTCGGCTTCGGCGTCGGCCCCCGGTACCGCGATTACGGCCCGCGCTATCGCTACGGCTCGCGCTACCATGGACGGAACGCCCCCCCAGGCTGGCACGACGACGGCGTCTTCGGCGACCGGAGCTGGTACTATGATGACGATCGGGACATCGGCCCGAGCACCGGCTTCTCGCTGAGGTTCGGCAGCTGAGCCAAGATCGTCGGACCGATCCCCGTCTCATACAGCAGGCCCCGCTCCGGCGGGGCCTGTTCGCGTCGTGCGGGACTGGCGACGGCGTCAGGGTCTGCTAAAAGGCCGCGCGACAGACGATAAGAGCCGACGATTAAGCATGTCCGATCTGGAGCGACTTGAGCAGGAGATCACCGCCGCGCTGGCCGAGGCCGGGGACGAGCGGGCGCTCGAAGCGATGCGCGTGGCCGCGCTGGGCAAGAAAGGCTCGGTCTCCGAGCGGCTGAAGACACTCGGCGCCATGAGCCCGGAGGAGCGGCGCCAGGCCGGCCCGGCGCTCAATGCGCTGAAGGACCGGGTCGCCGCCGCCATTGAGGCGCGCCGCGCCGAGCTGCGCGAGGCGGCGCTCGCCGAGCGGCTGCGGACGGAGCGGATCGACGTCACCATGCCGCCGCGCCCGGAGCCCGCTGGCAGCGTCCATCCCGTCAGCCAGGTGATGGAGGAGGTGATCGCCATTTTCGCCGACATGGGCTTCGCGGTGGCCGAGGGTCCGCACATCGAGACCGACTGGTACAATTTCGGCGCTCTCAACATCCCGCCGGAGCACCCGTCGCGCCAGGAGATGGATACTTTCTACCTGCAGCCGAAGCCAGACGGCTCGCGCATGGTGCTGAGGACGCACACGTCGCCGGTGCAGATCCGGACGATGGAGGTGACGGAGCCGCCGATCCGCATCATCGCCCCGGGCCGCACCTTCCGCTCCGATTCCGACCAGACGCACACGCCGATGTTCCACCAGGTGGAGGGCCTCGTCATCGACGAGACCACCCATATGGGCCACCTCAAGGGCTGCCTGGCGGCCTTCTGCAAGGCCTTTTTCGAGGTCGACGCGGTGAAGATGCGCTTCCGCCCGTCGCACTTTCCCTTCACCGAGCCATCGATGGAGGTCGACATCGGCTGCACCTGGGAGGGGGGCGAATTGAAGATCGGCCAGGGCGAGGACTGGCTGGAGATCCTCGGCTCCGGCATGGTCCACCCCAACGTCATCCGCGCCGGCGGACTCGATCCCGAGCGCTACCAGGGCTTCGCCTTCGGCATGGGCATCGACCGCATCGCCATGCTCAAATACGGCATTCCCGACCTGCGCGCCTTCTTCGAGGCGGACCTTCGCTGGCTGCGGCACTACGGTTTCTCCGCGCTCGCCAAGCCGACACTTGCAGAGGGCCTGAGCTGAGGAAGGCGGCGCGCTACGCCGATCTCGACCAGCACAACCGTGTCAGCTGAAATCTGCGGAGGCGGATACGGGTTGCCCCATCTGGTGCGCACGGATAGCCTTTTCGCCGGCAGCCATGCCGCGGCCGGACTGGATTGCCCTCCTAGGGTGCGCCGGATGGAAGAGAAGCTCATCAATCAGGTCTCGGAGCGCACGGACGCCCATTTCGAGCCCTATGGGTGGCATCACTGGCCGGGCTATCCCTGGATGTCCTATCAGTTCCGGCGCGGCCTCGGCGAGACGCAGGAGGGCGGCGGCGCGGTCAGCGAGGTCTTCCAGGCCGGCAGTCGCATCGACCCGTCCGACCGGGAGAGCTGGCACCGCGAATGGCTGGCGATCGCCACGCGCAACCATCAGCGCGGCGATCGCGAGGAGACGCTCGGCCACATCAGGACGGCCCAGAACTGCTGGCTGCGCGCCGTCGACTACTACCGCCAGGCGGAGTTCTGGCTCGACGGCGAGGACCCGCGCCGGCTCGAGCTCTTCGACCGCCTGGAATCCTGCACACGCAAATGGGGCAGCTATCTGCAGCCCAAGCTGGAGCCGCTCGAGATCCCCTATCTCGACGGCAAGACGCTCTATGCGTACTTCCTGCGCTCGCCGCGCAACCCGGAGAGGCGCCAGCCGGTGCTGATGTGCTTCGGCGGGCTCGACAGCTTCAAGGACGAAATGTGGTTCATGGTGGCGCGCGGCGCCGTCGAGCGCGGCCTCTCCGTGCTCATGGTGGACGGGCCCGGCCAGGGCGGGACTTTGCGGCGCCACGGGATCGTCAACCGGCACGACTACGAGGTGCCCGTCGGCAAGTGCATCGACTATCTGGAGACGCGCGACGACGTGGACCCGGCGCGCATCGCCATGAGCGGCTCCAGCCTCGGCGGCTACTATGCGGCGCGCGCCGCCTCCTTCGAGAGGCGGCTGGCTGCGGCCGTCTCGCACGGCGCCATCTGGTCGGTGAACGAGCTCTGGGGCGCGGCCGACGAGAGGCACGGGCTCGCCGGCCATATCCGCTGGGTCTTCGGCGCCCGGTCGATGGCGGAGGCGCTGGAGAAGGGCAGGGCCTTCAGCCTCGACGGCGTCGTCGACAGGATCCGCTGTCCATACCTAATCGTCCACGGCGGCTACGACGTGCTGGGCGCCGACCAGGCGCAGAAGGTCTATTCCTACGCCAGGCGGCACGGGATCGACGTGACCTTGCGGCTAGTCTCCGACGAGGAGACCGGGGCGGAGCACTGCCAGCACGACAATCCGACGCTTGGCCAGGAGCTGATCGGTGACTGGCTGGCCGACAGGTTCGGCGTCGACCAGCGGAAGCTGGTCGGCCCTTGAAGGCATGGCCGGCCGGCCTCGGGCCGGCGGTCAAACGGATGAAAGGGAGGAGATGATGACAAGAAAAATCGCGACAGGACTGACGACCTTCTTGGTTGCTTCGTTCGCCGCCACTGCGGCGCTGGCGCAGACGCTCACCATCGGCCACGTCCTGCCGGACGGCGATCCGCGCGATCTCGGTGCCGACAGGGTCGCGGAGATCATGAACAACAGCCAGACCTGCCCGATGCAGGCGCAGGTGTTCCCGGGCGCCTCGCTCTGCGCCCACACCGACTGCATCGAGCAGGTGCAGACCGGCGCGCTCACCATGACGGTGCTGCCGGCCTCCTTTGCCGTCGGCTTCCAGCCGCTCATCGGCATCCTCGATTTCCCGTTCTTCTGGCCGCGCGACCGCGAGAAGCTGCTGGAGGTCGAGAACAGCCCGGCGATGGAGGCGCTGCTCGCCACCATGGAGGATGTCGGCATCAAGGCGCTCGACGTGTGGCACACCGGCTACAAGATCTGGACGGCCAACAAGCCGCTCACCAAGCCAGACGACTTCGCCGGGCTGAAGACGCGCGTCATGCCGTCGCGCATCCTGCAGACGGAGGCGGAGCTTCTCGGCATGACGGCGACCACCTTTCCCTTCACCGAGGTCTATTCGGCGCTGCAGAGCGGCGCCATCGACGCCCAGGCCAACCCGATCCCGACCACCTGGCAGATGAAGTTCCACGAGGTCCAGGGCTACGCCTCGATGACCAATCACGGACTCCTGGAGCAGCTGATCATGATCAACAAGGACTGGTGGGACGGGCTCTCCGAGCCCTGCCAGGCCGAGCTCAGGCAGGCGGTCGAGGCGGGCGAGGAGGTCACGCGCGAGGCAACCTACGAGCAGATCGACAAGGCGCTCGGGGAATTCAAGGCGGCCGGCGTCGAGCTGGTCGAGGTGCCTGAGGAATCGATCGCCGCAATGCGCCAGCAGGTCCTGCCCCAGATCGAGAAGATCTACGTCGAGGAGACCGGCGAGCGCGGCCGACAGATCCTCGAGGGGCTGAAGCAGGAGATCGGCATCCAGTAGGCGGACCGCTGCTGCGGTCGCCCTCGGCCCGGACCACGCGTCGCCATGCGGCGATCTCTTGCGCTCATCGACGCCGCCCTCGGCCCCATCGACTTCGTCGTCCGGTGGCTGGTCGGGGGCGCGCTGCTCGTCATCACCTTCGACCTCTTCGTCAACTCGGTCGCACGCTACCTCTTCGCCGTGTCGCTGTTCGGCAGCGAGGAGCTCGCCCGGCTCCTCGTCATCTGGCTGACCTTCCTGGGCTCCTACCTCCTGGTGCGCCGCAACGGCCACATCACCATCGACGTCGCGGCCCGTTTGGTCGGCGACCGGCCCTACCGCTGGATGTCGGCCTTCGCCGCCTTCGCCGGCGCGCTCACCTGCGGCTATCTTGCCTGGCTGGGGTACTTCTATGCCCGGGGCATCTTCGCCTCCGGGCAGGTGATGACGACGCTCAGTGCCCCCGCCGGGCTCTATTATCTGCCGGTGCCGATCGGCAGCGGCCTGATGGCGATCGCCTTCCTGCAGCTGGGGCTGAGGGCCGCAATGCTGGGCGAGGCGGAGCGGCCGGCCGGCTTCGCGCTGGCGGAGGCGGAGACGCCCGAGCCGCTCGCCGGGCCCGCCAACCGGCGCGCCTGACGATGCCGACCGCCCTCTTCATCGCCGTCGCGCTGCTGCTGCTCGTCTCGGCGACGCCCATCTTCGTCGCCGTGCTGGCGCCGACAATCCTGGTGCTGGAGGTCTTCGGCCCGCCGATCCCGGCGATGATCCTGGCGCAGCGCGCCGTCGAAGGCATCAACAAGTTCAGCCTGCTGGCCATCCCCTTGTTCCTGTTCGCCGCCGAGATCATCTCGCGCGGCCAGATCGGCACGCGGCTGCTGGCTATGATGGAGAGCCTCGTCGGGCACGTCAGCGGCGGGCTGGCGATCGCCACGGTGCTGGCCTGCGCCCTCTTCGGCGCGATCTCAGGGATTGGCGCGGCGGCCGTCGTCAGCATCGGCCCGATCGTCTATCCGTCGCTCCTGCGCCAGGGCTACAGCCGCGGCTTCTCCGTCGGGCTCATCCTGTCGGCCTCGACGCTCGCCATGCTCATCCCGCCGAGCGTGGCGATGATCCTGTACTCGCTGCAGACCAACACCTCCGTCGGCGCGGTCTTCCTGGCGGGCCTCGCCGCCGGGCTGATCTTCACCGCCGCGCTCGCCGCCTACGCCTATGTCTACGCCCGCTGGCGGGGGATCGGCCGCCTGCCGCGCCAGCCGCTCGGCGCCAGGCTCAAGAGCGCCCGGCGCGCCTTCTGGGCGATCGGCTTCCCGGTCATCATCTTCGGCGGCATCTATGGCGGCGTCTTCACCCCGACGGAGGCCGCCGCCTCGGCCTGCGTCTATGCCATGGTGGTGGAGACGCTCATCTACCGCCAGCTGAAGGTCCGCGAGCTGTTCCACGTTGCCAACGAATCGGCCGTGACCATCGCCACGCTGCTGATCCTCATCGCCGCCGGCTCGGCGATGACCTACTATCTGACGCTGCAGGGCGTGCCGCAGGCGCTCGCCGGCATCCTCGGCGGCAGCGAGCGGGTGGTCGTCCTGCTCCTGATCAACGTCATCTTCCTCATCGCCGGCATGATCGTCGATCCCAACTCGGCGATCATCGTGCTGTCGCCGCTCGTCTTCCCGGCGGCCATGGCCATCGGGGTGGAACCCATCCACTTGGGCGCGGTGATCGTCATGAACATCGCCATCGGCATGATCACGCCGCCCTTCGGCCTCAACATCTTTATCGGGATGGCGACCTTCCGCGTCGGCTACGGCGAGATCGTGCGCAGCGTGCTGCCCTTCATCGCCATCGCGCTCATGGCGCTCGTCCTCGTCACTTACGCCGCGCGCCTGACGCAATGGCTGCCGCTCGTCGCCGGATACAGGCTCTGACAGGAGGCTTTCATGGATTTTGGCGTTGATCACATCCGTCCTGCGGTGGTCGCAATCGACCTGCATCGCGGCCACCTCGACACGGCTATTGCGACCATGCCGCTGCCGCCCGACCGGTGCCGGCGCGTGGTGGAAGCCAACCGGGTCTTCCTGCAGCGCTGCCGTGCTGCAGATGTGCCGGTCATTCACCTCCTGACCTCGTACCGCTCGGTGGCGGAGATCCGCTCCAATCCCTTCTGGCGCACGCGCGCCGACGACCCGCACGCGACGCGCAGGAACGTCGAGCGGCACAACCTGCTCGGCAGCCCGGGCGTCGAGGTCATGCCGGAGCTGCTCGATCCCCGCGACTGGGTCGTCATGAGCAAGCGGCGCTACGACTGCTTCATCGGCTCGGAGCTGGAATTCGCGCTGCGGAAGAACGGGCTCAACGTCCTGCTGATCACCGGCGTCAACACCAACAGCTGTGTGCTGGCGACCGCCTGCGCCGCCTGCTCACGCGATTTTGCCGCGGTTGTCGTGGAGGAGTGCGTCGACACAATGGACGGGCCGGAGTTGCACGAGGCGGCGCTCGCCTGCATCGGCACCGCGTTCGGCTGGGTGATGCCGGGCGAGGCCGCGCTCGCTGCAATCAGCGCCCGCCGCACCGCCGCGTGAGAATCAGGAGAGAATCCCCTCAGCGCGGGTAAGGAATGGGCTGATGAGCTGCACTTGGCCAGCGGCTTGCTAGCGCCCGCTCAAGTAACTGTGTGCCTTAACCAGATTTTAGCTTATTTGCTTACGATCCATTAGGGTTCTGTTAACCGGTTGGAAAAACTGGGAGGCAGAACAGTGATGCGCAAGGAGCCCAGGTATCGTTTCGCACGGGAGCGCACTCCTGAAGCGAGTCGGGTCACGGACCTCGAAATTGAGAGGAATCCACCGGCGCGGCGTGTTGATGCTGTCTCGGCTGTGGCGGCTGGAATCATCTTAGCCTTCGGGTGGGTCTTCGTGTCTGAATCGTTCCTGACAGGCGGAACGTCAGGGCAGTTGGCGAACCTGTTCGCGGCGGCGGAGCAAGCGAAAGGCGCGCTTGTGGATGCCTGGCGTACACCGTTCCGACGCATTGAAGACGCTCTAGCCAACCATTGAGATCTCCCCGGTCGGCATTCTCGCGCTGCCATCGCAAGCCGGCGCTGCGGTCTCTTCGGCAGTGCCCGCCCGCCACCATGTTGCGCGCTCGCCCGCGGCTGTGGGAAGAATGGCGGATGCGTGCAGCCGCCGCACGCCACCAAGGACAACCGGGAGGAACGACAATGTCGCGTCTCATCAGCGCCCTGGCCGCCCTGGCGGTCGCCGCCGGCCTCTCCGCCGCTACCGCCCAGGACGACCCCACCGTCTTCTACCAGGGCAAGAACCTCATTTTCGTCGTGCCCTACGGACCGGGCGGCGGTTTCGACCAATATGCCCGCATGCTGGCGCCGCACCTCGACGAGAAGACCGGCGCCACCGTCGTGGTCGAGAACCGGCCGGGCGGCGGCGGCATGACCGCCATCAACCAGATCGCCAGCGGCGAGGCGGACGGGCTCACCATCGCCATCCTTAACGGCGTGCCGGCGGCGCTCGGCCAGATCACCGAGGCGCCGGCCATCCGGTTCGACCTTGCGGACCTCACCTATCTCGCCCGCGTCAACGCCGAGCCCTGGGTGCTGCTGGTCAGCGCTCAGTCCGGTTACGACTCGCTGGAGGACCTCGTCCAGGCCAGTGAACAGGGCGAGGAGCTGACCTTCGGCGGCACCGGCCGGGCCGACGGGCCGACCGACGCGGCGGCCGTCGTCTGCGCCGCGCTGGAGCTGAACTGCCGCATGGTGGTGGGCTTCCAGGGCTCCAGCGAGGTCTCGCTCGCCGCCATCCGCGGCGACGTCACCGGCTTCGCCGTCACCGACCGGAGCGCCCGCGACTACTCCACCGGCAGCGAGGACCTCGTTCCGGTCGCCGTCATCGGCCGCCAGCGCTCCGCGCTCCTGCCCGACGTGCCGACCATCTTCGAGGCGGCCGACGAAGTGAAGAACCCCTTCTGGATCGAGTTCCGCGGCGGCATCGTCGATGTCGGCCGGGCGATCGTCACCGCCCCCGGCGTGCCCGAGGAGCGGGTCGAGTTCCTCCGCCAGGCCTTCGAGCAGATCCTCACTGACCCCGAGGTCGTCGCCGAGGCGGAAGCGAAGGGCCTGCCGATCAGCTACGCCCCGGGCAGCGAGGTCGCGCAGACCGTCAAGGACGTGCTCGGCGAGATCCCGGAGGACCGCCTGACGGACATCCGCGACGTGCTGCTCAACCGCTACTTCTGAGCGCAGCCGTCGGCCTGGCCGGCGAGCGGCCCGTTCATGTGGGATTCCATGCTCAGCGCCTTCGGCGCGGTGGCGCAGCCCGGAGTGATCTGGGCCGTCGCCAGCGCGCTGCCGGTCGGCCTGCTCTTCGGCCTGCTGCCGGGGCTGAGCGGCCTGACGGCGCTCGCCGTCCTCATCCCGTTCGTCTACGGCATGGACGGGCTGCAGGGCCTCGCCTTCCTGCTGACGGCGCACGCCGTCGTCTATACCGGCGGCTCGGTGACGGCGATCCTGCTCGGCATACCGGGCTCGCCGCCCAACGCCGCGACCATCATCGATGGCGTGCCGATGCGCAACAAGGGCCTCGCCGGCATGGCCGTCGGCGCCGCGGTCACCGCCTCGGCGGTGGGCGGGCTCATCGGCGCGGCGGTGCTCTTTGTCCTCTTGCCGGTGCTCAGGCCCGTCGTCATGGCCTTCGGTCCGGCGGAGACCTTCGTGCTGGCGATGATGGGGCTCACCTTCCTCGCCGCGGTCGGCACGGGCTCGCCCGCCAAGGGCCTCTTCGCCGGCGCCTTCGGCATCTTCCTGAGCTTCATCGGCTACGAGCCGGTGACCGGCGTGCCGCGCTACTGGTTCGGCTCGGAGTACCTCCTCGACGGACTGCGCATCATCCCGATCGCGCTCGGCATCTTCGCCATTCCGGAGCTCCTGGCGCTCGCCGCCGGCCGGAGCCTTGCGCGCCAGCAGGGGCCGCTGCCGGGCAAGCAGATGTGGGAGGGCGCCAGGGCCGTCTTCCGCCATTTCGGCCTTTCGGCGAGGAGCGCCGGCATCGGCGCGGTGATCGGAATCATCCCCGGCGTCGGCGGGGAGACGGCGCCCTTCGTCGCCTATGCCGCCGCGAAGCAGGGAGACCGCGAGCCCGAGCGCTTCGGCACCGGCGTGGTGGAGGGCGTCATCGCGCCGGAGAGCGCCAACAACGCCAAGGAGGGCGGCGCCCTGGTGCCGACTTTGGCCTTCGGCGTGCCGGGCTCGGCCGGCATGGCGCTGCTGCTAGGCGCCTTCCTGGTGCTGGGGCTGCAGCCCGGCCCAGAGTTCCTGCGGCTTCATCTCGACATCGGCATGGCCCTGGTCCTGGTGCTCGCCGTCGCCAACCTCTTCGCCGCGGCCATCATGCTGCTTCTCACGCCGGCGCTTGCCCGCGTCGTCACGCTGCCGCCGGCGCTGCTGGTGCCGGTGCTGATGGCGCTCGTCACCCTCGGCGCCTATTCGGTCGCCAACGACATGCGCGACGTGGTCGCCACCTTCGCCTTCGGCGCGCTGGGCGTCGCCTTCGTCCATTTCGGGCTGAACCGCGCGACGTTCCTGCTCGGCTTCGTGCTGGGGCCGCTGGTCGAGCGCTACCTGACCATCTCGCTCAACATCTTCGGGCCGTCCTTCCTCTTGAGGCCGATCGTGCTGGTATTGATCGCGCTGACGGTGCTCGGGCTTGCCGCGCCGCGGCTGCGCCGCGCCTGGCGCCGGAGGGCGCGGGCATGACCCGTGCTGCCGCAACAAGCGGCTTCGTAGCCGGCCTGGTGTTGCTGGCCGACGCGCTCGTCGTTTGGGGCATGACCGCCGGCAACTATCCCTGGGCGGCGAACGTCTTCCCCGGCCTCGCCGCAATCGCCATCACCGCCTTCGGCCTATGGGTGATCGCCTGCCCCGCCGCCGGCCTAGAGGAGGCGGAGCCCCTCAGCCTGCAGGCCGTGCTGTGGGTGGCGGCGCTGCTCCCCCTCCTCTATCTCGCCGGCTTCCGCATCGGCCTGCCGCTCTACGCCCTCGTCTACGCCCTGGCGAAGCGCACGGGCGTCCTCATCGCCCTGGCGCTCGCCGCCGGCGTCGCCCTCCTCATCGAGGTCATGTTCGTGCGCATCCTGCGCGTGCCGCTGGAAGAAGGATGGATCGTGGAGCGACTGATGTAGGAAGTCGGCAACAGGCAATAGGCATTCGGCGGTAGGCAGTCGCAACGGCAGGCACCCACGGCCTACTGCCCATTGCCGATTGCCCAATGGAGCAGACATGAGAAGCGAAGCCGAGATCCGCGTCCCCGACCCCGCCCTCATCGAGGAGCTGGTCGTCGCCAACCGCA
>Ga0299913_10004472_pt1 | contig 11737 bp, 7 predicted proteins | sample RVTome_9_FD_201360 | JGI IMG/M metagenome (GOLD analysis project Ga0299913, IMG submission 201360) | Soil microbial communities from uranium-contaminated site in the Upper Colorado River Basin, Wyoming, United States - RVT155D38 (version 2) ... | reverse complement strand
TCACCTAGCGGGCCACGCTCTCGTCTCGGCGCGCACGGACGCACCGGCAGGCTTCCGGCAAGCAGACCGGGTCCGCCCGAACGCACCCCGGGCGGGCGGCGCTTGGCCGGGCTGATCATCCGTGGGCACCGCAACTCCAGACGCTGGCGGAGTGAGCTCTTCCAGGCGAGTAGACCACGCGGCCAGGGTCGCCCTACCCAGGATGTGGCCCATCCGCGTCCCGTCTCTTTCGCGACCAAAAGACGCCGGTGACTGGTACCTCAGCGAGCCGCAAAGTGAAGCCGACCGCAAATCCGAGGATGCCGCCGAGTGCTCCGAAGGCAAAGGCGCCGAGCGCCATCCCGATCAGCGCGAACACAATGAACTCCATGGTGCTACGGAGCCGTCCCGGCTCGCGAGGTGCCGTGTGCATTCGGAGCGCCCACAGCGCGTAGAACGCGACCACGGCCACGGCGATACGCCACCCGAAGAGCACGCCGACGATCACGAGCACCGCGATGGCGAGCACCAACGCGATCACATTGATGACGCGGACTATTTGAACAGAGCGACGCGTCACATAGGTCCCATCGGTGCCGGGACTTCGAGACTTGAAGGTCTTAAAGCACAGCGTCCACAAGCCTCGCCGAAACAGAACTCGGAGGCTCGCTTACCAGCCTTTCTGCCAGAGGCACCACGGGCCAGTCAGGTGAGCATAGGTGTCCTCCCCGACCCTGGGCGGCGGGTGGTGGGGGCTGTAACCAAAGCCGGTTCTGTTCCCGAATGCCCCGCTCCACCGGTTCCGGGAGCGGGGCACTCCCCTCCTCCAGCTCGGCCCGCAAACCACGCCGCGCTCTACTCTGATGCGCCTTCCCGCCGCTGCTGTTCCCAATCGCGTCGGCGCAGCCGCCCTCCCCAGCGCATTTGGTTCCAGTCCCTGCGGAACTCGAACGCGAGCTTGTCGCTCAGCGGGCGGTCTTTGATCGGGATTCCCACCTGACGCAAGGCGGCGAGGAAAGCGTCCTTCGACCCGATCGGCCGAAAACACGCGCCGTCCAAGACTTCGCTGTCGCGCCGGAATCGGTAGCGGCCGAAGAGCATCCTCTCGACTCCGCGAACCTCCTCTCGGGGTAGGACGAATGCGGGCCAGCCCAGGGACGTCCTGATCGCCTTCCTTGGCTGCAAACGAACCTCGCCGCGGGTGATGGCGCACTCTGCGCTTGCTCCCACGGTTCCGCGCCCATCCCAGATGTACTGCAGCTCCCCCTCGGGGTAGTTCATCGACCCACTTCCTCGGAAGAGGAGGCCCTCGTCGTCATCTGAAATGCGGTCGAGGTTGACCACTATCTCACAGTAATCTGCCGTCACAATCCCGCACACCCTTCTCGCTCGCCTCTGGTTGGCGAACCCACTGGCGAACCGGAACTAAAAGCCCCGCAAATAGTAATTCTAGGCGGTCTCGAAAGCCGTTATCCGTCGTTAGGCGGATCGCGGGTTCGAATCCCTCGCCCTCCGCTTGCTACCTGCAGGGGCGGCCGTCCCGTAGGCTGGACACGGATGGCGGTACACGATTCGGCGGCGCTCGGACCGGCCCTCGGCGTGGGAGATGAACGGTGACCGAAGCGTGTGATGCACTCGTCGTCGGCGCCGGCCACAACGGGCTTGCGACTGGCGTCATGCTGGCCGAGGCAGGTTGGGACGTGATCGTCGTCGAGCGCAACGACGAGCCGGGCGGCGCCGTTCGCACGGCCGAGGTGACGGAGCCCGGCTTCAAGCACGATCTCTACGCCACCAACCTGAACCTGTTCGCCGGCTCCGCGTTCCACGCGGAGTTCGGGGAACGACTCCGCGACCACGGCCTGGCCTTCGCGCACAGCTCGAGGCCGTTCTCGTCCATCTTCCCCGACGGAGCCTCGGTCGGAGTGTCGACGGACATGGCCGAGACCATCGACTCGATCGGACGGATCTCGAAGGCCGATGCGGAGGCCTGGAAGAGGCTCGCGGAGCGTTTCGACCGAATCGCGCCGCACATCTTCAGCATCCTGGGGGCGCCCCTCCCCTCTGCCGCCGCAGCGCGGGCGGTATGGCACGGACAGAGGGCGCTCGGGCGCGATTGGCCGCTCGAGCTCGCACGGCTTGCATTCCAGTCGACCCGGGAGTTCACGGAGGAGCAGTTCGAGAGCAGGGAGCTGCAGGCCCTCTGTGCGACCTGGGGGATGCACATCGACTTTCCTCCGGACGTGCCGGGCGGCGCAATGTTCCCGTTCCTCGAGTCGTTCTCCTCGGCGGCGAACGGCCAGGTGATCGGCGCAGGCGGCGCCCGAACCATGGTCGATTCCCTCGTGTCGCTCCTCTCGTCACTCGGTGCCAGGTTGGTGACCGGTTCGCCGGTGGAGAGGATCACGGTGGCGGATGGTCGGGCAGTGGGCGCCAGGCTCGCCGACGGGCGCCAGTTCCATGCGAGCCGGGCCGTCGTCTCCAACGTCGGGCCTCGGCCTCTTTTCGGCGAACTCGTGCCGGCGGAAGCTCTTCCCGCGTCGTTCAGACGAAAAGTCCCTCGCTATCGCCACGCCCCGGGAACGCTCATGATCCACCTAGCCATGGACGACCTGCCGCCGTGGCCGGCCCAGGACCTCGGCACGTTCGGCTACGTTCACGTCGCCGGGTATCTCGAGGACATGACGCTCGCCTACTCGCAGGCGGCCGCGGGACTCCTGCCGGCCGCGCCGACGATCGTCGTGGGGCAGCCGACGGTCGCCGATCCGACGAGGGCGCCGCAGGGGAAGCACGTCCTCTGGCTGATGGTGCGTTTCGTGCCCGGAACGATCCGCGGCGACGCGGCCGGGGAGATCGAGGCAACCGACTGGGACGAGGCGAAGGAGCCGTACGCCGATCGCATCCTCGACATCCTCGAGTCGTACGCGCCCGGCATCTCGACGCTCGTTCGGAAGCGCCACGTCCTCTCACCGCCAGATCTCGAAGCGGACAACCCGAACCTCGTAGGGGGTGACCTCAGCGGCGGCACGCACCACCCGATGCAGTTCTTCTTCCTCCGCCCGTTTCCCGGCTGGTCACGGTACCGAACTCCCATCGATCGGCTCTACGTCTGTGGAGCCTCCACCTGGCCCGGGGCCGGTGTCGGCGCCGCCTCGGGTTACATCCTGGGGAAGCAGCTCCTCTCCGGATCGGGCTTGCGGGCTCGCATCAGCAGCCGACGGCGCAGCTGAACGTCGCGGCCTCCAATCATCGACCTACCTGGGCTCAGCCCGGCGCGACCGCGATCTCCTCGAGCGACGCGCGGGCTCGTTCGGCCTCCTGGACGGAGCCGAGCCGCTCGAAGACCGGCAGCGCCGCCCTGAGCTCCCGCTCAGCGGCTCGCCCGTCGGTACCGGCAACGGTCTCGGCCAGCAGGAGCCGTGAGACCGCTTCCTCCCAGCGGGCCGCGAGCGCCGCGAAGCCCTCGGCGGAGCGGCCCAGGAGCTCCGCCGCGGCGGGCACGTCGCCGCGCGCGGCCGCTGCCCGGCCTTCGAGCCGGTCGGCGAAGAGGGGCAGGGCGAGCTGCTCTCCGGCCTCGGCCTCCTCCCGCGCCGCGGCGACCAGCGGGGCCGCGTCGTCCCAGCGCTCACGCGCGGCTGCAATCTCGCACAGCGCTTCCAACGTCAGGGCGGCGCTCCAGCTCCGGAGCACTACCGGGATGAGAGCGACCGCCTCGTCGAAGCGCCCACGCCGTGCGAGCGCGAGCGCGAGCGGAGAGACGTGAATGGAGCGGCCGCGCGCGCGCCTCGGCCCGCCCAGCTTGACGTAGCGGAGCCCCAGCCCGATGTACCGATCGGCGTCGGCGTGCTCGCCGCGGAGCTCGTGGCAGAGAGCGGCCCGCGTGTACGAGCCCATTGCGAAGGCAGGCGGCAGCTCCCGCGGGGCGAGCGCTGCGACTCGCTCGAGCTCCGCCTGGTCGGCGAGCGCACCCTCCCAGTCACCGAGGGCGAACCGACCCGCGACGCGCCAGGTGAGCCCGTGGATGTACGAACCGGAGTCGATGCCGCGGGCGCGCTCGATGCACGCGCTCGCGTGCGCCTCCGCCTCGCGGTAGGAGCCGACGAGGAGCGCCGACCTCGCCGCCCCCGCGTACGAGTCACCGATTTCCTTGACGTCGGTCAGGCGAGGGACGAGCTCGAGACGTTTGAGCGAGGTGCGGTACGCGTCGCCGCGACGCCCGGTCTGCTCCTCGTGGATCTGCACGAGGTCGAGCGCGGCCGAGAGCAGGTCCGCGCCGTCGAGCGCTTCTGCGGCGGCTGCCGCTTCGCGGGCGGCTCCGGCGGCCGCGTCGTCAGGGGCGCCCCCGCGCTGCGCGACGAGGAAGCCCCGGTTGATGAGAAGCAGCGTGCGCTCCGGGCCGGGCGCCGGCGCCGCGAGCAGGCCCCGCTCGATGACGCGACCCACCGTCTCGACGTCAGGAAGGTCGTCCATGGATCCGATGAAGCGCGCGGAGAACAGCGTGGCCTTCCCCGCAAGGCGCGCGAACACGAGGCCCCCGTCCGGGACTTCCTCGAGCGCTTCGCAGTACGTGCGCCAGGCGGCGTCGCCCAGGAAGGCGAGGTAGTAGAGGTCGCCGAGCGCCTCGAGCGCCTCGACCCGCTCCGGGCTGCCCTCGGAGAGCTCGACGGCCCGCCGGGCGAGGCGGTCGCCCTGCTCGACGGCGAAGCGGCGGTGCGCGCTCGCGGCCCCGGCAAGAAGGTACGTGCGCGCCTTCCGCCGCAGCTCGTCCTCGCCCAAGAGCGAGAACGCGGCCTCGTAGTGGCTCGCGAGCTGCTCCGCCAGCTCGCCGGCCCGCTCGCCGCTCGTCTCCTCGATCCACTCGGCCGTCTCCGCGTGCGCACGCCCGCGCTCGGCCCGCGGCAGGCTCGTGTAGGCCACGTCGCGGATGAGGGCGTGCTTGAACGCGTACTCCCTCTGGCCGGGAAGCGAGGACGAGAGCCGCTCGAGCACGAACTCGCGCCGGCGAAGTGTCCGTAGGGCCGCGTCGAGATCGTCGACCCGGACGAGGCGGGCGAGCGCGCCGTCCCAGAAGACCCGCCCGACGACCGCGGCGCGCTGCGCGGCCCGCCGCTCGTCCTGCGCCAGCAGGTCGAGCCGGGCGAGGATGACCGCCTGCACGTTGTCCGGGAGCTCGACTCCGGCAATCCCGGCGCCGGCGTGCCAGCGGTCGCCCTCGCGGACGAGCAGCCCGTCGTCGATCAGGCGCCGGACGAGCTCCTCGAGGAAGAACGGGTTCCCGCCGGAGCGCTCCAGGATCATGCTTCGCACCCCGGCGGGCAGCTCGTCGGCGCCGGGGAAGAACGAGACCAGCCGGGCGCTGTCGTCGGCGCTCAGCGGGTCGAGAGGCAGTGAGCTGAAGCTCCAGCGCCCTCCGCCCCAGTCGGAGCGCGAGCGGAGGAGGTCGGGACGGGCCGTGCAGAGGAAGACGATCGGGCCGTCGACTCGCTCGGCGAGCTCCTCGACGACGTCGAGCAGCGTCGGGTCGGCCCAGTGGAGGTCCTCGACGACGGCGACGAGGGGAGCCTGACGCCCGAACGAGCCGAGCAGGGCTCGCCACGCCTCGATCAGGTCCCGGTAGAGCTCACGCGGGTCGAGTGACCCGAGCGGGTCGTCGGACGGACGCAGCCCGAGGGTCGAGGCCAGGGCCGGCGCGGTGCGCGACGGGTCGCCGGCGAGCCCCGGCTCGACCTTCGCCTCGACGAGCCGCGCGATCTTCGCGGCCGCCTCGTCCGCCGGGTCGGTGTCGAGTACGCCCGCTTCGGCCTTGAGCATCTCGGCCAGAGGCCAGAGGGTGACGCCTCGCCCGCTCGGCAGGCAGCGGCCGACGAGCACGGTAGCCTCGCCCTCGAGCGGCGCGAGGAACTCGCGCACGAGCCTGCTCTTGCCGACTCCGGCGTCGCCCACGACCGTGACGAGCGCCGGCCTGCGCTCCCGGCGGGCGCGGTCGAAGGTCGTTCGCAGGGAGGCGAGCTCGTCGTCGCGGCCGACGAGCGGCGCCGCGATCACGGGCTCCCCACGCCGCTCGTCCTCCTCGCGAAGCCCCTCGACGAGCCAGGCCGCCGAGGGCTCGTCGATCGCTCGGAGCTCGAAGCGGGCGCGGACGAGACGGGCCGTGCGGTCGGCGATCGCGATCGTGCCCGGCTCTGCCGCCTGCTGGAGGTGCGCGGCGACGTTGACGGCGTCGCCGGTGACGTGCAGGTCGTCGCCCGGCGCGGACGCAAGCACCTCGCCCGTGCTGACACCGATGCGGATCTCGAGCGCGTGAGTTTCGTCGTGCTCGGCGTTCCAAGCCTGGAGGCGCTCGACCATTCGACACGCGGCGCGCACGGCGCGCACGGCGTCGTCCTCGCGCACGGTCGGGACGCCGAAGACAGCCATGATCGCGTCGCCGACGTACGTCTCGATCGTGCCGCCCTCGGAGCGGATCTCGTCCGCCATCGCCCCGACGTAGTCCGTCATCAGGGCGCGAACGTCCTCCGGGTGCCGCGCCTCCGTCCGCGCGGCCGAGCCAGCCACGTCGGCGACGAGGACGGTCACGAGCTTGAGCATCTCCTCCGGCTCCTCCTCGGGGGCCTCTGGATCGGGCCCGGGCACAGGCGACGCCGCGGACGGCGCCGCGACGTCCAGGCTCGCGTCCTGCCGGAGGATCATCCGCTCGAGCTCGCGCAGCGCCGGGGACGGCTCGATCCCGAGCTCGTCGGCGAGCACGCGCCTGGCTTCCTGGTACGCGGCCAGCGCCTCCGCCTGCCGGCCCGAGCGATACAGCGCGAGCATGTGCTGCCCCCGGAGACCCTCGCGGAGCGGATAGCGGGCGATCAGCGCCTCCAGCTCGCCGACCAGATCGCCGTGGCGCCCGAGCAGGAGATCGGCCTCGAGCCGCCCCTCGAGCGCCGAGATCCGAAGCTCCTCGAGCCGCGCCCCCTCCGCCGGCGCAAACGGCTCCGACGTGAACTCCGCGAGCGCCGGCCCTCGCCACAGCGCGAGCGCCTCCCGGAAGCCGGGGGCTGCCTCTCCGGCCCGGCCGGCGTCGAGCGCCGCGCGCGCCTCCCCGACGAGCCGCTCGAAGCGGTGGAGGTCGAGCTCGTCGGGCTGGAGCTGGAGCGCGTAGCCCGGCGGGCGCGTGTGCAGCGCCCCCGCCGGCAGCACCTTCCGGAGCCTCGAGACGTAGATCTGCACCATCTTCGCCGCCGTCTCGGGCACGTCCTCGCCCCAGAGGTCGTCGACGATCCGGTCGATCGCCAGCGTCCCGTTCGCGTTGACGAGGAGCAGCGCGAGCAGCGCCCGCTGCTTGCCGCCCCGCAACCGCACCTCGCGATCCCCGTCGCGCGCCTCGAGGGGTCCGAGGATGCGGAAGTCCATAGGCGCTCGGCCGTGACCGTACCACGACCTGGAAGTCGGTTTACCGGCCGGTTACCCCGGGGCAACCGACGGGCAGCCGCCTCCGGGTCTCCTTGTGGGCACTCGTCAACCGAGCGAAAGGAGACACGATGACCGGAACGTTCCACCTGTCGCCCTCGGAGGCACAGAACGCGCCCCGCGAGGACTACCTCTACGTCGCGGCCATGCGGGCCGGCACCGGCGTCGACGCGCCCGACTTCCTCGCGGTCGTCGACACGCGCCCGGAGTCGGACACCTACGGACAGATCGTCCACGAGACGCCGATGCCGTACGTCGGCGACGAGCTCCACCACTTCGGGTGGAACCGCTGCTCGTCCGCCTGCCACGGGCCGGACCGCTCGCACCTGATCATCCCCGGGTTCCGCTCCTCGCGGGTCTACGTCGTCAACGTCGCCGACGATCCGCTGCGGCCGCGGATCGAGAAGGTGATCGAGCCCGAGGAGCTCGTGCGCGCGACCGGCTACACGCGACCGCACACGACGCACTGCATGCCGGGCGAGAACGTCGTCATCTCGATGCTCGGCGACGCCGAGGGCAACGCTGCCGGCGGCTTCGCCGTCGTCGACGCGACGACGTTCGAGGTCAAGGGCCGCTGGGAGAACGGCGGCGAGCGGCCGCCGATGAACTACGACTTCTGGTACCAGCCGCGGAAGAACGTCCTGGTGTCCAGCGAGTTCGGCGCCCCGAACGCCTACGAGCCGGGCTTCGACCTCGCGGACGTGGAGGCCGGACGCTACGGGCAGCGGCTCCACTTCTGGAACCTCGAGCGCCGCGAGCTCGAGCAGACCATCGACCTCGGCCCGGACGGGCTCGTCCCGCTCGAGATCCGCTGGAAGCACGACCCGGAGGCGGACGAGGGGTTCGTCGGCGCCGCGCTGTCGTCCGCCGTCTGGCGGTTCCACCGCGAGAACGGGTCGTACGCGGCGGAGCCCGTGGTCGCGGTCGACCCCGTCGAGCTCGACAGCTGGCCGATCCCGGTGCCGGGCCTGATCACCGACCTCGTGCTCTCCCTGGACGACCAGGCCCTGTACTTCTCGAACTGGCTCCACGGCGACCTGCGCCGCTACGACGTCTCCGACCCGGCCAACCCGCGGCTGACGGGACGCCTGTGGCTCGGCGGCGTGCTCGGGGCCGAAAGCGACGCGGGCCGGCCGCTCACGGGCGGGCCGCAGATGCTGCAGCTCTCCTACGACGGGCGGCGGCTCTACGTCACCAACTCGCTGCTCTCGACGTGGGACAACCAGTTCTACCCCGACCTGCGCTCGTACCTGCTCAAGGTCGACATCGGCGAGGACGGCTCCCTGGCCGTCGACCCGGAGTTCTTCGTCGACTTCCACGACCGGCCCGAGGGCCCCGCGCGGGCGCACGAGGTGCGGCTCGCCGGCGGCGACTCGACCTCGGAGGTGTTCCCGTGATCCTCGGACACCACGGCGGAGAGCTGCCGCTGCTGCAGGCGGCGCTCGCGTCCGCCGCAGCCGTGCCGGTCCTGCTCCTCCCGCTCCGGACCGAGCTCGGCCGGCTCGCCCGGAGGCTCCGGCGCCGGCCGACCCGCAACTGACAGCTCACACACGACGACCACAAAGGAGACCCAGAAATGAGAACGCGAACCACCATCCTGCTGGCGGCGCTGGCCTGCCTGGCGCTGCTGGCCGCGGCGATCGCCGCGGCGCCCGGCACCCGGCCTGCGGCGGCAGCCGGCGCACTACCCGGGAAGGTAGCCGGCCACGAAACGAAGCACGGCGGGAAGCTGCAGGAGCGCTTCCTCTACGTCAGCACGGTCGCGCAGAGCCCGACCGATCCGGACTTCATCGCCGTGATCGGGGCGGATCCACGCCGCCGCGACTTCGGGAGGATCGTCAACCGCATCGACATGCCGAACGTGGGCGACGAGCTCCACCACTTCGGCTACTCGGCGGATCAGAAGCGACTGCTCGTACCCGGCCTCTTCTCGTCGCGCATCCACGTCTTCGACGTCAAGGGCGGCGGCAAGCGGTTGAAGCTCAGGGCGGTCAACGACCAGCTGGCCGCGAAGAGCGGCTACGTCGTCCCGCACGGCGTCATGGCGATGTCGCCCGGCCGGGCCATGGTCACGATGATCGGGGCGGCCAGCGGCACCACCCTCCCCGGCGGCATCGTGGAGATCGACGACAAGACGGGCGCGTTCGCGGGGCACTTCGGCCCCGGCCCCGACCGCGCAGGCCAGCTCGGGCCGAAGTACATGTACGACTTCGAGTCGCTGCCCGAGGCGAACCGCGGGATCTCGACGACGTTCGGCTCGCCCGCCAAGTGCGCGGGCGGCATCGACCCGACCTGCCTCGGTGACGAGGTCGCCGTCTGGGACGTGCGCGAGCGCAAGGTGGTCCAGACCGCCTACCTCGGGCCGCACAGCGGAGCGCTCATGGTGCACTTCGTGAGGCAACCCGGCGTCCGGCGGGCGTTCCTGAACGCTCCCGGAACGAGCGCGATCTGGCTGGCAGACGACGACGACGGCGACGGCGTCTACGACTTCCAGCAGGTGCTCGGCCCCGAGGACGGGCTCGCACTCCCGCCCGACATGCTCCTGTCGCACGACGCCAAGAGCATGTACGTGAGCAACTGGTTCGGGAACACGGTGCAGCGGTTCGACATCAGCGATCCGTTCGACCCGGTCCTCGAGGCGACCGTCTCGGTGCCCCACCCGAACATGCTGCGGCTGAGCCGAGACAACCGCCGCCTCTACGTGACCAACTCGCTGCTCACGCCGTGGGACAACGACGCCGACTTCGGGCCGGCGCGAAACGACGACTACGGGATCTGGCTGTTCGAGGTGAACCAGAGCACCGGCAGCCTGACCCCGTCCAAGGCCGGCGGACGCCCGTGGGTCGACTTCGGCAACGTCCGCAAGAAGACCACTACCGGCCCCGCCGGGCCGCACATGGTCCTCTTCGACCCGAGCATCCCGCTCGCGCACGGAGAGCACTGAGGAAGGGAGCGCCGCGGGCCGGCCCCAGGGCCGGCCCGCGGGCACCCCCCGATCCGGGTCCGGGCGCTAGTCCTTCTTGCCCTTCCCCTTCCTGTCGTCGATCGAGATCTGGCTGGTCTGCGGGTTCAGGTAGTCGAGCTTGACCGTGGGCCGTTTCGTCTCCCACGCGCGGACGTCCCAGATGTAGAGGCCGCGGCGGGCGTCGCTCTCGTAGATGAGCCCGTTGTACCAGTACGACGACCAGTCGCCGCCCCGGTAGGTCGTCCGGCCGCCGGGGCTCGTGTCCGTCGGCGGGTCGAGCGGGTCGGGGTCCATCCACGCGATCTCGTAGTTGTTCGCCGGGTCGGTGAAGTCCACGAGCGCCGTCCCGGACTGGTACGAGCCGTGCACCAGCAGGTACCGCTTCTTGCTGGGGACGACGTTGTAGTTGTGCATCGTGCAGTTCTCGTACTGCGACTGCGGGCGGGGCAGCACGTGCCTGCCGACGATGTCGCCGGTGTCGGCGTCGAAGAAGAAGAGCGTCTTCATCTCGTCGGTCTGCACGTCGCCGTTGGGGAAGACGGTCCCCGTCACCTGGCAGCGCGGCTGCGTGCCGCCGCCCGGCTCCCAGCCGCCGACGATGATTTCGCCGTCCCACGTGAACGCGGCGGAGTGCCAGCCGGCCACGGTGGGCGCCTCGGCGGCGTAGAGGAACTCCGGCGCCTCCAGGTCGGAGATGTCGAAGACGGCGATTCCGCGCGGGTGCCCGGCGCAGGCGGCCTTCATCACCTTGCCGAGGATGACGCCCATGTCGTGGCAGCCGTCCATCGGCTCGCCGTCGTCCAGCTGACCCAGCGAGAACGAGCCGATGACGCTCGCCGAGGCCGGGTCGTCGAGCGGCACCTCGACGATGTCCTCGCGGTTGAACGGCTCGCCGGGGCAGCGGTTCCCGTACTTGCCGGGGTTTGCCTGCATCCCGGTCCCGCTGACGCTGTTGTAGATGAGGACGCGGTCGTTCTTCCTGTCGGGAACGACTGTATGCGTGTGGGAGCCGCAGTCGAGCGGCACCGACGCGACGTGCTCGATGTCTCCCAGGTTGCCGATGTCGAAGATCTGGATCCCTTCGAAGCCCGTGCACGGCGACGGCGCCGGCGCGCAGTCGGCACCGGTCGGGCTGCCGCCCTGGCTCGTGTCGGTGCACTGGTCGGTCCGCTGCGGCGAGTCCACCGAGCGGAACACGAGGTTCTTGTACACGCCGACGTCGCCCTGGGGGCTGACGCAGGCGAAGCGGGCGAGCTCGACGGGCTTCTTCGGCTTCGAGACGTCGACGACGCGGAATCCGTCGTACCGGCCCTGGATGACCCTGTCACCCCAGAAGGCCAG
>Ga0299913_10004469_pt1 | contig 11748 bp, 12 predicted proteins | sample RVTome_9_FD_201360 | JGI IMG/M metagenome (GOLD analysis project Ga0299913, IMG submission 201360) | Soil microbial communities from uranium-contaminated site in the Upper Colorado River Basin, Wyoming, United States - RVT155D38 (version 2) ... | reverse complement strand
GGCATCAGCCCCCACGGCGGAGCCCTCGAGATCCGCATGGCAGGACAAGACACCCCGATCGCGGAGCTGGTCGAGAAGGCGAAGGCCTACCCGACGATCGCTGCCACCGAGCGGCGTGTGCTGTCCGACCTCGAGCTCCTCGCCGTAGGCGCCGTCAGCCCGAACCGTGGCTTCATGACTGAGGCGGACTACACGTCGGTCGTCAACGAGATGCACCTCGCCAACGGTCTCGCCTGGAGCCTTCCGATCACCCTGCCGGCTACCGATGGAGAGGTCGCGAACCTCAAGGTCGGTGAGCCCGCCGCGATCACCTACGAGGGCCGCGTGATCGCGATCATCGAGGTCGAGGACTTCTACAAGTTCGACGCCGACGACGAGGCCTCCAAGACCTACCGCACGACCGACGACGCACACCCCGGCGTCGCCTACCTCAAGTCACTGCCGGGCAACTACGTCGGCGGCGAGGTGACGGTTCTCGAGAACGTCTTCGCCGACGAGTTCTCCAGCTACCGCAAGACCCCCATCGAGCTCCGCGAGGAGTTCGACAAGCGCGGTTGGAAGACGGTGGTCGCCTTCCAGACCCGTAACCCGATCCACCGTGCGCACGAGTACCTCACGAAGGTCGCACTCGAGGGTGTCGATGGTCTGTTGATCCACCCGCTGGTCGGTGGCACGAAGGGTGACGACATCCCCGCGGAGACCCGCATGAAGTGCTACGAGGTCCTGATGGAGAACTACTACCCGGCCGATCGCGTGGTCCTCTCGGTGTTCGTCGCCGCGATGCGCTACGGAGGGCCGCGCGAGGCCATCTGGCACGCGCTACTGCGCAAGAACTACGGCGTCACGCACTTCATCGTCGGGCGTGACCACGCCGGGGTCGGCGACTACTACGGCTCCTACGACGCCCAGCACCTCTTCGACACCTTCGAGGACGGCGAGCTCGGCATCGTGCCTTTGAAGTTCGAGCACAGCTTCTTCTGCAAGAAGTGCGGCCAGATGGGTTCGGACAAGACATGTCCCCACGGCAAGGAAGACCGCGTCTTCCTGTCGGGAACCAAGGTCCGCGAGATGCTCCAGAACGGTGAGGAGCCTCCCCAGGAGTTCTCCCGCCACGAGGTCGCCCAGATCCTGATCGCCGACGCGAGGAGCAACGCCTAGATGGGTCTACTCGACAAGCTCAAGAAGAAGGACGAGGCCGCTCAAGCGGTGCCGGCAGCCAAGAAGGGCGGCCGGAAAGTGATGGTCATCGGTCTCGACTGCGCGCCGCCCGAGCACATCTTCGACGAGTACAAGGACGAGGTCCCGAACCTCGCCAAGCTCGTGGACAACGGGGTGTACGGCCCGCTGGAGTCGATCACCCCACCGATCACGGTCCCGGCGTGGGCGTGCATGATGACGTCGAAGGACCCCGGCACGCTCGGGATCTACGGTTTCCGTAACCGCAAGGACCACACCTACGACGGGCTCGAGTTCGCGACGAGCTTCAAGGTCAAAGAGCCGACCGTGTGGGACATCCTTTCGGAGAACGGCAAGGACGTCATCGTGATGTCGGTTCCGCCGATGTATCCGCCGAAGCCAACGAACGGCATCCAGATCGGTTGCTTCCTCACGCCGACGAACGACGCCGAATACACGTACCCCAAGGAGCTGAAGCAGGAGCTCGTCGACAACGTCGGCGACTTCATCTTCGACATCCGCAACTTCCGTACCGACGACACGCAGTACATCTTGGACGAGGCCTACAAGATGACCGAGATGAAGTTCAAGACGGCCGATTACCTGCTGGCCAACAAGCCGTGGGACTTCTTCATGATGGTCGAGATGGGCCCGGATCGCCTGAACCACGGCATCTGGAGCTTCATCGACCCGAGCCACCCGCGCTACGAGCCTGACAACCCGTACAAGGATTCTCTGCGCGAGTACTACCGGTTCCTCGACGGAAAGATCGGCGATCTGCTCGACAAGTACGCCGACTCCGACACCACCGTGTTAGTCGTCTCGGACCACGGGGCGAAGGCGATGGTCGGTGGCGTGTGCTTCAACGAGTGGCTGATGAACGAGGGCTATCTTGCGTTCGAAGGTGAACGCCCGTCGGAGGTCACCCCGATCGGCAAGATGCCTATCGACTGGTCGAAGACCAAGGCCTGGGGCGACGGTGGCTACTACGGCCGTCTGTTCTTGAACGTCGAGGGCAGGGAACCGAACGGGATTATCCCGCAGGCCGACTATGAAGCCGTCCGTGACGAGCTCATCGCCAAGATCGAAGCGATGGTCGACCACGAGGGCAACCCGATGGGCAACAAGGCTCACAAGCCCGAGGACCTCTACGAGGTCTCCAACGGCGTTGCCCCGGACCTCATCGTGATCTTCGGCGAGCTCCGCTGGCGCTCCGTCGGCTCGCTCGGCCACGACTCGATCTACACGTTCGAGAACGACACGGGCCCGGACGAGGCGAACCACGCCGAGCACGGGATCTTCATCATGCACAACGCGCCGGACCAAACCCCGGGCCGCAAAGAAGGACTCCACCTCTGGGACGTTCACAACACGGTCCTGGACCTCTTCGACCTAGACCCGGCCCCCGGAGCCCTAGGTACCAGCGCACTACGCAAGTAGTTTTCTAGATCCAGCTCGCCTGGCGAGCTCAAACGAGAAAAGCAGGAGGTCAACATGAAGCAAGCGAACAGGGAACGCGGTTGTGTCATCTGGTTCACGGGTCTGTCCGGCTCGGGCAAGACCACGATCGCTCACGTCGTCGAGGAGAAGCTGCTCGATGCCGGTGTTGGGGTCGAGATCCTCGACGGCGACGTCGTGCGCGAGAACCTCTCGAAGGGCCTCGGCTTCTCCGAGGAAGACCGCAACACGAACATCCGTCGCATCGCGTTCGTCGCGCACCTGCTCCAACGCAATGGCACTTTCGTCATCACCGCTGCGATCTCGCCTTACAAGGCGATCCGCGACGAGGCCCGCGCCATGATCAAGGACTTCGTCGAGGTCTACGCCGAGGCGTCCCTCGAGGTCTGCGAAGAGCGCGACACGAAGGGTCTCTACGCCAAGGCACGCGCCGGCGAGATCAAGGGCTTTACCGGCATCGATGACCCGTACGAGGCTCCCGAGAACGCCGAGGTCATCTGCCACACCGCCGACGAGTCCGTCGAGGAATCTGCGCAGAAGGTCATCGCCAAGCTCGTCGAGCTGAAATACCTCGAGGCTTAAGCCTCGGTTGCCTGCGGTTCGACCATTCCTCCGGTCGCGGTCCTCGGTGTCTGACACGAAAGGCGTGTGTCAGACACGCTGCGGAGGCTCCCTCCGGAACGGCCGAATCCTCGGCCCATCGGGCGCGCCTGAGGGAGTTCAACTCTCCTCGGGAGGGAAAGCGTGATCGATCTTCATACCCACACGACCGTTAGCGACGGGGGCGATTCGCCTACCGAGCTCGTTATCAAGGCTGCGGACGCCGGCATCACCGCGCTCGCCGTTACCGATCACGACAACGATCTTGGGCTCGACGAGGCGCAGAGTGCTGGTCATGAGCATGGGGTCGAGGTCGTTCGAGGGGTCGAGATCTCGTGCGACGTCGAGGATCTCGAGTCGCTCGGCTATAACCCCGTCGGGCGGCCGACGATGCATCTGCTCGGCTACTTCATCCCGGAAGAAGACAACCCGCTCACGAACGAGCTCGCGGAACTCCGACACCATCGGGCGAACCGCAACGTCTTGATCGTCGAGCGCCTCAACGAGCTGGGTATCGACATCACGTTCGAAGAGGTCGAGAACGAGGCAGGGGGACCGGGCTCCCAGATCGGGCGTCCTCATTTCGCCGGCGTGATGGTGCGTCACGGTGCGGTGCCCGACTACCAGACCGCGTTCGACGAGTACCTCGCAAAGGGCGCCAAGGCCTACATCTCTCGCAAGCTCCTCAAACCCGCCGAGGCCGTCGAGTTGATGGTCCGAGCCCGGACCGTTCCGGTTCTCGCACATCCGTTCACGATGAACCTCGGGATCCAAGAGCTCGAGCGCTTCGTCGACGAGCTCGTCGCAGCAGGTCTGAAGGGCATCGAGGGCTACCACGGCGACAAGCCCGAGGAGCAGCAGGAGCCTTACCGGGTTCTAGGTCGAGCCAAGGGGCTGATCGTGTCCGGCGGCAGCGACTACCACGGAGACATGCGTCCCGACCGCGGCATGCCCGGCGGGAAGCACGGAGTGGCCGTTCCCGAGGAAGTCTTAGAGCAACTACGTGCAGAGGCTGCCAGACTAGGAGCATGAGTAGGCGGGAGCCGGCCTCGACGAAGAGGGACCGGCGGGAAGACATCCTTCAAGCGAGCCTCAAGCTGTTCGCCGAGAAGGGCTTCCACGGCACATCGATGCGCGACATCGCGCGGTCGGCCGACATCACCGAAGGCCTGATCTATCACTACTTCGCCTCGAAACGCGATCTGTTCCGGGCGATCATCGAGGAGCACTCGTTCCTGCCCCTGTTGCGGTCGCTTCCGGACCTCGGCGAATGGCTCGATCTCCGCGACCTATTGATAGTGCTCGCCCGCGGTTTCTACGACGTGCTCGGTCGCAACCACGACCTCACCAGGTTGCTCCTTCAGGAGGTTCAAGTGTTCCCCGAAGAGCGAGAGGCGTTCTTCGCCGATGCGATGAAGGAGTCCATCACCGAGCTGGCGTCGATCATGGAATCGCGGATGAACGCCAAGGCGCGAGCGACGGTCGATCCGCAGGTGACCGCGCGCATCTTCTTCAATTCGCTGCTCGCGTTCTTCGTCGAACAAGAGATCCTGGGCGGCAAGCACATCTTCCCGGCCGACGAGCAGTCTTATGTCGAGCACCTCGTCGACATGGTCGTGAAACGGGTGGGGACCGGCAAGCGCCCGGGGGGCCCGAAGCTCGTTACCTAGTGCCCACTAAGCGGCTGCGGGTTTCACCTGGGCCAACACTCCCTCGGAGATCGTTTCGAGCACCGACCGCCATTCCGAGTCGGGGAGCCTCGATAGCGCATCGAGCGCACGGCCCACGTATAGCTGAGCCTGGTCGTAGGTGGCATCGAGGGCACCGGTCGATTCGAGGAGGGGCAGTACCACGCCGAGCTCCCGTTTCCCGGGCTCGAGCTCGGCGGCTACGGCCGGGTCGCGCTGGCTGGCGATCAGGACGGGGAGCGTGAAGACGCCCTCTTTGAGGTCGGTGCCGGGGGTCTTGCCGGTGACCCGGGGATCACCTACGAAGTCGAGCAGGTCATCCACCATCTGGAACGCCAGTCCGAGGTTCTCACCGTAAGCCGCGAGACGGTCGTATAGAGCCGGGTCGGCTCCCGAGGTGGCCGCCCCCAGTTCGCATGAAGCGCGGAACAACGCAGCGGTCTTGCGTTTGATCGTCTCCACGTACTGGGTCGCCGTCCGTTCGGGGTCGCCAACCCTTTCGTTCTCGGCGATCTGGCCCTCGCATACGTCGGCCAGCGCGCGGGCGAGGATGCGGGGGACCTGACCGCCGGCATCGGCTCCCAGCATGGAACCGGAGGCGAACAGGAAGTCTCCCGAGAGGATCGCCACCTCGTTGCCCCACTTCGAGTGAACGCTCGCCGCCCCCCGCCGGACGGCGGTCTCGTCGATGACATCATCGTGGTACAGGCTGGCGATGTGGAGCAGTTCCACCGCTGCCGCGGCCAGGTCCGTCTCTTTCAACCCCGCTTCACCTGCACGCGACGTCACCAGCACGAGGGCGGGCCTCAAGCGCTTTCCGCCCGCCTTGATCAGGTGGGTGGAGGCGTCCTGGACGAGGGGGTAGGCGGAGGCGCTCGCCGTGCTCATGAGCAACTCTTCGACGCGGAGCAGGTCCTGGACCAGCCACGACGGGGAGTTCACTCGCCGGTGACCTGGATGACGTAGCGCCGAGGCCGGGACGAGTCGAGCTCAACGAAGAGGACCTGCTGACCCTCACCGAGGAAGAGGTCTCCACCGGCCACGGGGAGACTCTCTGAGACCTTGCCCATCACGGCGTTCATGAGGTGAGCCGGGGCGTTAGCAGGCTCGTCGTCGACGAGGTTCTCGGTCCTGATCGAGAGGTCGTCGTGAGCGTAATAGGCATCGTGTGGCGCGAGGCGGTCCATGGCCGCGTGGAGGGAGGCCACCAACTCTTTGCTCGGGGTGCCTATGAGGATCGAGCAGGTCGTGTGGGGGCAGAAGACCAGCACGTTGCCGTTCACGACCCCCGAGGCGGTGATGACAGACCGGACATCCTCGGTCAAGTCCACGAGGTCGAAGCGGCCGGCCGTGGTTACGGAGAAGTCCTTGGAGAAGATCACGTCGCGATTCTTTCTCATCCGAGGCCTCAACGGGATTGAGCAGCCGTTCAATCGAGGTGGTCGGGCGACCAGCGCTGATCTCGGTTGCGCCCTGCCCATTGGTGCCGTTGCACCCGTTCACACGCCCGGCTCTGACCCTGGGGTACTTCCCCGGCATCCTGATTTAGATTCACGCGCATGTTCATCACACGTGCGTCTCGCCACGACACCGACGACATCGCTGCCCTTCTCGCGACCAATGACTGGAAAGACGACTTCGACCCCAAGAAAGGCAAGTCCTACATCGCCCGCGACGGAGGTGTGATCGGTCACGTTCAGTTGATCGAGGTCGAAGCTCAAACCGTCGTGATCGATCAGGTCCTGGTCCTCGAGGATCGAAGGGGTAATGGCGTGGGCACCCGGTTGATGCAGGCGGCGATGAACAGCCTGGGCGGGACGCTCTACCTCTGTTGTCACAAGGAGAGGATCCCGTTCTACGAGCGCCTGGGGTTCCAGCTCTTACCTAGCGGGTACGACGACGCACCCGCGTCGGTGCAGGCGTTCTGGCGCGAGTCTGACGATTACCCGACCCCCGAAGGCCACGAGCACTTCTTCCTAACGGCCCGCTGACCTCCTCCAGAGGGGGGCGGTTAGGCGCAGTTGGGCCAGCGGCTCGACTGACCGGCTGCGATCAGCCGGGCCGCGGTGCGTGCTTGGGCAACCGGGTCGTAGATCGAGCCATACCCGTAGGCGGACCACGTCGTCTGGTCGAACTGGAACAAGCCGTGATAGCCGGCCGGGTTGTACGCCTGGACGTTGAGCCCCGACTCGCATTCAGCTACCGAGACGAGGTAGGCCCCGTCGAGCCCGAACTCCGCCGCCGCCGCGTAGATGAGCTCGGACACCGATCCCGCAGGCGGGACGTAAGCGGGCTCGGGTTGCTCGCTCTCGGTGGGCGTCGGTTCGGGAGTGGGGCGGGTGCGGAAGGAAGCGCCGCGGAACCGCATCATGCCGATCGCGCTCTCGCTGGTTTCGATACCGGCTCGGGCCGGCTGTACCCCGGAGAGCAACCGGGTAGCGGCGTCGATGGGGGCCTGGGCGAAGGGGATGCCGGCGGCCGCTCCCATGACACAGGTGATCCAGAGGCCCAGCACGAGCCTCCTGAACAGCTGTCTTCGGCGCGACGCTCGGCGTGCGCGCGTTGAGAAATCGATCCGTTTCGTTGACAAGAGCGAGCCTCCTAGTGAGGTCTTCGGGCACCCCGTCTCGGGCGCCTCGGTGCCGCGACTTCCGGGTCTCTTACCCAGGTAAGCCTGTCGCTAACATCTGCAAGCGCATGTGAAGGGGGTCACAATGTCCCTTGGCGGGCCCCTAGCAGGTCATCTGTGGGGCGCCGGCTTGCTCCTAGGCCTAGATTCGACCTTTACGTGGGGAATCCTGCCACACCGTATCCTTCAGCCATGACACGAGCGCTGATCACGGGTATCACGGGCCAGGACGGCTCCTACCTGGCCGAGCTATTGCTCCAGAAGAACTACGAGGTCCACGGCTTGGTCCGGCGCTCGTCTTCCTTCAATACGAGCCGCCTTGACAATATCTACCAGGACCCTCACGAGGCCAAGGTCCGCCTGAGGCTCCACCACGGCGATCTCTCCGACTCGGGGGCGCTCGTCAACCTGATCCGGGACCTCCAGCCCGACGAGGTCTACAACCTGGGAGCCCAGAGCCACGTCATGGTGAGCTTCGACATCCCCGAGTTCACCGGCGAGACGACCGGCATGGGGACGGTGAGGATCCTCGAGGCGATCAGGGCGTCACAGGTGAAGACACGCTTCTACCAAGCGTCGTCATCGGAGATGTTCGGCGCGTCGCCCCCACCGCAGAACGAAGACACCACTTTCCATCCGCGCAGCCCCTACGGGGTCGCCAAGATGTTCGCCTACTGGACGACCGTCAACTATCGAGAGGCACACGGGGTCTTCGCGGCCAACGGGATCCTGTTCAACCACGAAAGTAGCCGTAGGGGGGAGACCTTCGTCACCCGGAAGATCTCGCGTGCCGTCGCTCGCATCAAGGCCGGGCTCCAGGACAAGCTCTATCTCGGCAACCTGGACGCGAAACGGGACTGGGGTTACGCCCCCGAGTTCGTCGAAGCGATGTGGATGATCCTCCAGCAGGACGAGCCCGACGACTTCGTCATCGGAACCGGCGAGGCACACACCCCGCGAGAGTTCGCCCAGATCGCCTTCGATCATGTCGGTCTGGATTGGGAGCGCTACGTCGAGGTGGACCCGAAATACTTCCGGCCCTCTGAGGTTGATTACCTATTAGCGGACGCGTCCAAGGCCAAGAAGATCCTCGGCTGGGAGCCGAAGACGAAGTTCGAAGAGTTGGTTCGGATCATGGTTGATGCTGATGTGCAGATGTTGCAAGAGGAGTTGTCCGGAAAGCTTGTGAGGCAAGACCAAGACCATTAGCTTCATCCCAGGAGACGGTTCCATCGGAGAGTCGGCGAAGTAGGAGGGGTAGTGGAGATAGAGATCGGTATCGGCAAGGCGGGTCGGAGGGCCTACGGGTTCGACGACATAGCGATAGTCCCCTCCCGGCGCACCCGGGACCCCGACGACGTCGACATCTCATGGGAGATCGACGCGTTCAAGTTCGAGCTTCCCCTGATGGCTTCGGCGATGGACGGTGTCGTCTCGGTCCGTTCGGCGATAGAGATCGGACGCCTGGGCGGCGTGGCGGTCCTGAACCTCGAAGGTCTCCAGACGAGATACGACGACCCCGAATCGATCCTTTCCGAGATCGCCGAGCTCGAGCCCGACGAGGCAACGGAGCGGATGCAAGAGCTCTACAAGGAGCCGGTCAAGGAAGAGCTCATCTACAAGCGCATCCGCGAGATCAAAGAGGGCGGAGTGACCGCAGCCGCGTCGCTTACGCCCCAGAAGGTCGAGCAGTACCACAAGACCGCGCTGGAAGCCGAGCTGGACATCCTCGTCATCCAGGGGACCGTCGTCTCTGCCGAGCACGTGTCGACCCAACACGAACCGCTCAACCTCAAGCGATTCATCTCGACCTACGAGATCCCCGTGATCGTCGGCGGGTGCGCTTCCTATTCGACCGCGTTGCACCTGATGCGCACCGGTGCGATGGGGGTGCTGGTCGGCGTGGGCCCGGGGGCCGCGTGCACGACCCGCGGTGTGCTCGGCGTCGGTGTGCCTCAGGCGACCGCGATCGCCGATGCAGCCGGTGCACGGATCCGCCATCTCGACGAGACCGGGCGCTATTGCCACGTGATCGCCGACGGTGGAATGCGCACCGGGGGCGACATCGCCAAGGCGATCGCGTGTGGAGCCGATGCGGTCATGATCGGCTCGCCGCTGGCGACCGCAGAGGAGGCTCCAGGTCACGGTTACCACTGGGGGATGGCCACGTTCCATCCGACCTTGCCCCGAGGCGCCCGGGTGCAGACCTCAACGTTGGGGACCCTCGAGGAGGTCCTCATCGGGCCGGCCCACGAGAACGATGGCCGGTTGAATCTGTTCGGTGCTCTGCGCACGAGCTTGGCCACCTGCGGCTACGCGAACATCAAGGAATTCCAGAAGGCGGAGGTGATGGTGGCGCCGGCGCTCAAGACGGAAGGTAAAGCGCTGCAGAACGCCCAACGCCTGGGGATGGGCAGCTAGTCGAAGGAAGGAAAGCTCGGGGGCCTGTTGGCCTCGGTATATTCATTAGATGTAGAGAAGGGCCGGGGATTCCCCGGCTCTTCGACGTTTATGCCTATGAATCTGTTTGACAACCGCACCAGACCTCCCTATACTTCCTTTCGTACATAGGCTTGTTCACTTAGGAAGTAGGTGGTAGATATGATGCTCGACCTAGCAATCTTCATGGGAATACCAGTCGGGCTTGCGGTTCTGGCGTTGACGTTCGGGGTGGACACCACGGACGGCGACGACTGGGTCAGCCACACCCGCTAAGGAGCGAACAGATGCCTGGATCCAGCTTGATCTGGGCCCTTCACGGGCTCGAGCGGAGGACCGGGTCGGTAGCGTTCTCCCCCCGGACGAACCGACCCGCCTCCGCTCTTAAACCCACTCTCAAGGGCCGCGCCTGATGGGCGCGGCTCTCGACGTTGTGGATCGCAAGATCCTTACGCTCCTCCGCCAGGACGGACGGATGTCTCATGCGGCCATCGCCAAAGAGGTAGGCCTTTCCGGCCCGGCGGTTCACGAACGGGTGCGGAAGCTCGAAGCGAGAGGCGTCATCGCCGGCTACACCGCCATCCTCGACCCCGAGATCCTGGACCGGAACCACGTGTGCTTCGTCATGGTCACGCTGTCCGAGGGCAACGAGTTCGCCGCCGACGATCCGATCGTGGCTCGCATCTGTGACGAACCCGACGTTCTGGAGTTCCACAGGATCGCGGGCGAGGACTGTTACATGATCAAGATCCGCACCGCCACCAACAAGGCCCTCGAGCGCTTGCTCCGACGGATCCGGATGATCCCGGGGGTGGCCCGCACGAGAACCACGATCGTGCTCTCGTCCGAGCTCGAGCGCCCCACCATCGAAGTGCCGGCCGAAGAGCCCTACGTAGAAGAGACGGTCTAACAATCCGCACTTCCGCGGTGTTGCAGGTGCAACATCACGGGGATGGACTTCGTCCTGGATCGCAAGAGCCCGGAAGTAGCATTCCGCCACTATGAGCGAGCCCAGATCCGTCAAAGAACTGCTGGAGCTTGGCGAACGGGTCTTGGCCGACAGCTCAGCTCGTTTCGAAGATCACGACGATTTCTACGAAGCCCAGCAGCTGCTCGCGTCTGCACTTCGCATCAGCGACGAAGAGGCTGAGGATCTTCCCGACGAGCTAGAGCCACCGCTCCGTGCCCGCGAGAGATACCTGTCCTACATCGCTAGACGAGCGGGCGGCGAACCGCAACCGTTCATCCGCGGCAAGATCGAGTTCTACGGGCTCGAGCTGAAGGTCCGTCCGGGTGCGTTCGTTCCGCGGCCCTCATCCGAGCTGACGGTCGAGCGTGCCGTCAAGAAGCTAAGAGGTCGCAAGCACCCGATAGTCGTCGACGTGTGCACGGGAGCGGGCCCGATCGCTCTCGCGATCGGGCACGAGGTGCCCGGTGCCCGGGTATGGGGCACCGACATCCAGGACGAAGGTCTGAAGGTCGGCCGGGAGAACGCCCGCCGGCTCGGGATCCGGAACACGACGTTCAAGCAGGGCGACATGTACGGGACCTTGCCGGCAGCCCTGAAGGGCAAGGTCGATGTGGTCACCGGACACGTCCCCTATGTCCCCCTGGGCGAGCTCGACGACCTCCCCGACGAGGTGAAGAACCACGAGCCCGTCTTCACCTTGACCGACAATTCCGACGACGGCCTGAGCCTCGTGCTCCATGCGCTCGAAGGGTCCGTCGACCTGCTCAAGCCCGGAGGGTGGTTACTCC
>Ga0299913_10004468_pt1 | contig 11748 bp, 11 predicted proteins | sample RVTome_9_FD_201360 | JGI IMG/M metagenome (GOLD analysis project Ga0299913, IMG submission 201360) | Soil microbial communities from uranium-contaminated site in the Upper Colorado River Basin, Wyoming, United States - RVT155D38 (version 2) ... | reverse complement strand
CAATGGCACGCCAACGCCCTCGACGCCGAGATCGAGCGTCTCGGGCCGGATCGAGTCGCAGCGTTCATCGCCGAGCCTGTGGGTGGCGCTGCCAGTGGAGCGGCGGTCCCTCCGGAGGGCTACTGGGCTGCAGTCGCTGAAATCTGCAAGACACACGGGGTCTTGCTGATCGCCGACGAGGTGATGACTGGCTTCGGTCGCACCGGCCACTGGTTCGCCTCACTGCACTTCGACCTGAAGCCCGACATCATGACCCTCGCCAAAGGTGCCTCGAGTGGCTACTGGCCTTTGGGAATATGTGCCATGTCGGGTGAGGTGGCGTCGGCGCTCGCCGGAACCGGCTTCGTCCACGGGTTCACTTTCTCCCACCATCTCGTGGGGGCCGCTGCGGGCATGGCCGTGATTCAACGGATGGACGACCTTCACCTGGTTGCCGCAGCGGAGTCGAGAGGCAACAAACTCGTGACCGCCTTGCGCGATTCCCTCAGTTTCCACCCAGCGGTCGGAGATGTCCGCGGAATCGGGCTGATGCTTGCCGTCGAACTGGTCGCCGACCGGGAGACCAAGAAGCCATTTCCACGAGAGTCCAGAGCCGCAGAGAAGCTCACGAACCTCGCCAAGGAGGAAGGACTGCTCGTCTATCCGTCCACCGGCTCGGCCGGCCACGGGGAAGGAGACCTGATAATGATCGGACCACCGCTGATCATCAACGACCAGGAGATCGACATGCTGGTCTCGAAGGTGACCGCTGCCGTCGGGAGACTCTGATGCTACTCAACGCCGTCTGGTCACAGGGAAGTCTCGCCCACGACCCTGCCGGCGAAGTGTGGATCGGCATTCCCATCGAGGGAGACGAGACCCCGCCGCGCGGCAATGCGATGAAAGCCGCCGTAGACGCCGTGGGGTTGCAGGTCATGCCACCCGAGCAGCACGCCGACGGCCCGATCCTTGCGGTTCACGATCCCGGGATGCTTGCCTACCTGAAGACCGCCCACGCCGACTGGTTGGCCGCGGGCTACGCCGACAACCACGGTCAGGATCATGTCGTCGCATACGCCTTCCGACATCCACGGGCCTTCGACCATGCCGGCAAAATCGAGCCGCGCAGCCAGGCAGCACGTGCCGGCGTCTACTGCCTGGACACCTGCACGACGATCGGACCGGGCTCGTACCGCGGCATCAGATATGCAGTGGACGCCGTCTTGACCGCGGCCGATCTCGTCTTGGGCGGTTCGGGCAACGCCTACGCCGCGGTGCGTCCACCCGGCCACCACGCCGGCACCGACTTTTTCGGTGGCTCGTGCTACCTGAACAACGCGGCCATCACCGCTCAGTATCTGCTCCACAATGGTGCCGGCCGGGTCGGAATCATCGACATCGACGCCCATCACGGCAACGGAACACAACAAATCTTCTACGAGCGAGATGACGTCGTCTACACCTCGGCCCACATCGACCCGGGGGAGGGCTGGTATCCCCACTGGAGCGGATTCGTCGACGAGACCGGCTCCGGGGACGGAGCAGGATACAACCACAATCACCCGCTGGCTCCGGGGTCAGGCGACGAGGAGTGGGTGTCGGCCGTGGAACAACTCGCCGGAATCGTGGACGGGAAAGACTGCGACAGCCTGGTTGTCTCTCTTGGTGTCGATGCGGGCACGGACGACGAGAATTCGCCTCTAAATGTCACCGTGGATGGCTTTGGCCGGGTTGGAACCGTGCTGGCCGCACTATCGCTTCCTACGGTCCTCGTCCAGGAAGGGGGCTACCACCTGCTCTCTCTCGAGCGGGACCTGGCGGCTATCTTGTCCCGATTCTCCAGCGCAGGAACGGCCGCTAAATGAACGCATGGTTGGGACGAGATGAGCATGGTGGGGCTCGCAGTCAGGTACGCCCGGACCGATTGCTCCCACCACATTGGAGACTGGATGCGATCTATGCCACGGAACGCCCGCACCACCCCTCGGTTTCACCCGGCGGCTCCCAAATCGCCTTCGTCCTCTCCTCAGGTTCGGAGAGCGACATCTATGTTGTCGGTACCAACGGAGGACAGGCGCGACGGCTGACCACCGACCGGTCGCTCGCCTCGTTCTGGGAGGACTCCGGTCCGGAGTGGTCCCCGGACGGGTCACAGATCGCGTACACCTCCGGCGATCACACCTTCGTCATTGCTGTCGACGGAGGTGCCCCCCAGAGAATCCCGGAAACATCCCTCGGAACCTGGCTCGACGACGACCATCTCGTAGTCGTAGTGGAGCGGAAGCGCACCACGCGGCTGGCGCTCGTCGACACCACCGACCCCTGGCCGCAACCCTTCGGGCCCCAGGGGGGAGACGTTTCCCAGGTGCGACGAACCAACGACGGACGGGTGCTCGCCACTTTTTGGCCAAAGGACGACAGAAACCGTTCGGACATCGTCATCGCCCATCCGGATGACTGGGTCACCCTGGACGGTCACCCGGACCGCCGGGCCCTCGACGCGGTGAGTCATGGGGATGAGATTGCCTACGTCCTCGAAGAAGGTGATTGGCGAGCCGTCTACCTGACGAACATCGAAGGCAAGGAGCACCGACTCCTCGCCAGAGACGATGCCGACTTCGGCGACCTCGACTGGGCGTCGGAAGGGCAGCGACTCATTGCGATCAGGTCTCACCGCGGACAGGGAGATTTGGTCACCATCGATAGCGCCGGCAAGGTGACAGTCCTGGGTGAGGGTGGCTCCTGGCAGACGCCCCGCTGGTCGAACGACGGCATTGTCGCCGTTTACGAGGACCACGAGACCGCCCCCAGACTCGTGCTGGTCACCGAGGATCTGAACGTCTCCACTCTCTACGACGGCGCCCCGGTGGCGGTCGCCACCGCGCCACATGCCCCCTTCGAGAGGGTCGTCTTCCCGTCGAACGACGGAATGGAGATCGAAGGGTTTCTGTTCAAGCCTGCCGATGTCTCCAAGCCGGTCCCTGCGGTCGTCTACCCCCATGGCGGACCGACTTCTGTCTATGGCGACGAGTGGGATGGGCACGCCCAATACTTCATCGACAAGGGGTACGCCTGGCTGGCGATCAACTTCCGTGGATCGACCACATACGGTGTTGCCTTCGAGCGGGCCAACCACGACGATTGGGGTATCGGTGACGCCGCCGATTGCATCGCCGCCGGTCGATTCTTACAGAGTCTCCAATGGGTCGATGAGGAGCGCCTGGCCATCTTCGGGGCGAGCTACGGCAGCTACATGGCACTCGTCTCCCTGGTGCACGAAGAGAACCCGTTCGCTTGTGGCGTGGCCAAGTACGGAGACTGCAACATCCTCACTTCTTGGGCACAGGGAGATCGACCGGGCGGCGATGACCTGGAGAGGATGATGGGACATCCATCCTCGAATCGCGAGGCGTACCGCGCCGGCTCCCCCATCCATGAGATCGACAAGCTCGACCGGCCGATCCTCATCGGTCACGGCGAGAAAGACGCTCGGGTCCACCTCAACCAAGCCCAGGAACTCGTCGCCGAGTTGGAGAGGCTGGGGAAGCGTTATGAGTACGTGACCTACCCCGACGAAGGACACGGATTTCTCCGCCGCCCGTCACAAATCGACTTCTACAAGCGGCTAGAGCGATTCCTCGACTGGTACCTGATGTGAAGTGCCAGCTCGAATTGCCGTAACGACGCGAATAGGTCGGTCGGCCCCTCGATAGACGCCGGCCCCGTGCCGATACTGGGCCGGTATGACCACCGCCAATCCTGTAATCGTCGCCTGGGCCGAGCACCCGGTAGGAAGAGTCGCCCGCATCGCCATCGCCGTCGGTGGTCTGGTTACGTCCACACTCGTGCTCATGACAGCATCCGTAGTGGCCTCCGGGTCATGGGCGCTTGTTGTCCTCGGGGTGGGTCTCGCTGCTTTGGCGGTGAGAGCCGCCCGTGTCCCGACGACCGCCAGATTGTCTCTCACAGCAGCGGCCCTGATTGGCATCCTCCTCGCCTATCAGGCCCTCTGAAGAGCTGCGAGGCTCATAAACACCGGGTCTCGCACATAACAACGGCCACCGGCTAACGGTGGCCGTTGTCCGTTGCACGCTTCAAGCTATAGGGGACATCCCCTATATACAGGGCCGGCCCCACTCGCCATGATGAGTTTCACAAGGGGGACTTCAGGGCAACTACTCCGTCCCTCGAAGCGACAATGGGGACCTCACCTGGGGAGCTGTACCAGCGGCTCCCCAGGCCCTCTTCGGGGCATGTGAAAGACACTGTTGGCTAACTTCTCCCCAATGCTGAAGGGGAGTTTCAAGCACCGGGGAAGCCCCGAATTGGAAGCCACGCTCCGGCGCATGGTGGTGGTCTTCCGCTTTCTCGGTTGGATTTGGATGAGTCTCCTGGTGACGATCACCCTTCTCTCCGACGTTCCGCCCCGGTTGTGGGTCGTCTACGCCTCAGTGGCTCTCGCCACCGCGTGGGCTCTGCTCACCTGGTACATGGCGCGCAGTCTTCCGCACCGTTTCGCCAGCGGACTGTGGTTCGGCTTCGACACCGTGGTGATGCTCGTCATCGGTGCCGCCTCGGTTGCCTCGGGGGCCGGCGAACTATTCCACGGTGGAATGCCTCTCTCGTACGTCTTCGTCGGAGCGCTCTGGGGAGGGCTCCCGGGATCGCTCATCGCTGCCGTGCTGCTCGCCATCGAGCAGTTCGCCGTTCATGTCATCGCCAACCTCGGAGCCGTACGGGCCGCCGGCAGCATCATCTTCTTCATAATCGCCGCCATCGTTGGATGGACCTTCGACCGTCTCCGCCACTATGACCTCGCCCGCCAAAGCGCCGAGGGCCAGCTCGCCGCCGAACGTGAGGCCGTGGCCGCCCGTGAGGCGCGGGTGACCCTCGTCAACAAGTTGCACGACTCGGTTCTTCAGACCTTTCACGCCATCCGCATGGGCGCTGACGATCCGGCACAGTCGAGATACCTGGCTCGACGCCAGGAACGAGAGTTGCGACGCAACATCGAGGACTGGCGATCGCAGCACCGCCGCAGTTTTCGCGCCGCCCTCCTCTCGGTTCGCGACGACGTCGAAGACATCCATCGCGTCGAGATACAGGCGGTGATCCGCGATGACGCCGAGCTCACCCCCGACCTCGAGGCGGCCATTGAAGCGGCCCGTGAGGCCTTGACCAACGCAGTGAAACACTCGGGCGCCCAGAGCATCTCGCTCTTCTCCGAAGTAGCCGACAGCAAGGCTTTCATCCACATTCGTGACAATGGGAGAGGAATGGACGATCCGGTTCAAAGCCGGCTCGTCGTACGTCTCAACCAGAGAGTCGAGGAAGTGGGCGGATTGGTTGCGATCGATTCCGGGGACACGACCGGCACCGAAGTGAAGATCACGGTGGGAGCATGAGGCGGCGCATCTTCCTGGTCGACGACCACGATGTCGTCCGCGCCGGGATGAAGGCAGTGCTCCATGACAGATTCGACATCGTCGGTGAGGCCGGCGATGTCGAGCATGCCGTCACCGCGATCCTGGGAACCAATCCCGAGTTGGTCGTCCTCGACGTCAAGCTTCCCGGTGGTGGTGGGTCGGCAGTCATCCAACGAGTTCGGGGACAACGCCCTGGCATCTGCTTCATGGCCCTGACCGTCTCGACCTCGCGAGAAGATGTCGTGCACATGATGCAGGCCGGCGTCGACGGCTACATCACCAAGACCACAATGAGTGATGAGCTCCCCCGTCTCATCGACGAGACCGCCGAAGGCAGGCGACCCGTCTCCCCGGAAGTGGCGGCTTACCTACTCGACATCGACGAAGACATCGCGGCAGGCTCCACGATCGAGCGGCTTACTCCCCGGGAACGTGAGGTGGTCAACTTGGTCGCTCGGGGCTACTCCTATCGAGAGACGGCCAACCGATTGAGTATCTCCGTGAAGACTCTGGAGAGCCACATGGGCCACATCTTCGAAAAGCTCTCCGTGGCCAGCCGTCACGAGCTCGCCGCCCTCGCCTACGAGGAAGGCTATGTCAATGGCCCGGGAATCTGAAGGCCCAGGATCCTGACCAACTCAGATTTCCGGGGGGACAAAGCGGTACCCCATGCCCCGGACGGTGTCAATGGTGCCGACGCCGAGCTTGCGTCTCAGATACCCGACATACACATCGACCAGATTGCTGCCCGGATCGAAGTCGTAGCCCCAGACGATCGACAGGAGTTGTTCGCGGGACAGCACTTGACCGGGGTGTCTCATGAGAGTCTCGGCCAGGGAGAACTCACGTGCAGACAGGTCGATGTCCGCTCCGTCGACGCTCACCTTGCGGGTCCGCAGATTGAGGCTGATCCCACCCGTCTCGAGGACGGTCGTGTCCGCAGTCGGTGTTTCACGGAGCCTGACCCGGACCCTCGCCAGAATCTCCTGAAAGGAGAATGGTTTTGTCACGTAGTCGTCGGCCCCGCCTTCGAGTCCGGCCACGGTGTCGTGAACACTCTTGCGAGCCGTGAGGATGATCACCGGCATCCTCTCCCCCCGTCGACGAATCTCGGCGAGAACTTCACTTCCGTCCATCCCGGGCAGGCCCAGATCGAGGATCATGAGGTCGAAGGCGTCGTCACGGGCGACACGGGAAGCGCTCACGCCATCATCGGCGACCAAAGTCGTGAAGCCTTCGGCCCGAAGCCCCTTCTCCAGAAACGAGGCGATGCCCGGCTCGTCTTCGACGATGAGGATTCGACTCATGGACTGGCCGGTCCGGGGGTGGAGGGAACAATGATGGTGAACAAATTGCCCCCGCCTTCGACAGCGTCCAACTCGACCCGTCCGCCATGGGCTTCTGCTATCGCCGCGACGATGGCGAGACCAAGACCCGCCCCCTCGGTGTTGCGTCGTCCGGACTCGATCCGAGCGAAGCGATCGAAGATCCTGACCCTGTCTTCCTCAGGGATCGTCTTGCCCGCGTCGCGCACCCAAAGACGGACATTTCCTCTCCAATCGAGCTTGCTTCCCAGATGAACATGTGCCTCCCGCGGGGTGTGCTCGACCACGTTGCGAATGAGATTCATCATCGCCTGATTGAGCCTATGCCTGTCCCCTTCGATCACCACATGATCACTGCTTTCAACGAGCCAACTTCGATCGTCCAACGCCCTGGCCCTCGTGACGAGATCGTTGGTGAACTCGTCGAGGTCCATCGGCGCTATCTGGATGAAATCGGGCTGTTCCGCCCTGGCCAGGTCGAGCAGATCGTCGACGATTCGTGACATGCGATCAAGCTCGTCGGTCACGAGGTCCAGGGCCTCCCTTCGATCCTCGGGGTCATCACCCATCACCTCGAGGTTGCCCCTGATGATCGTGATCGGGGTTCTCAACTCATGTCCGGCGTCATCGACGAATCGACGCTGCGCCGCGAACCCTTCGTCGAGACGATCGAGCATCGAGTTGAACGTTCGTCCGAGCTCGGCGATCTCGTCATCACCCTCCACCGCGATCCGTCTCGAGAGGTCGGTATCTGTTATTGACATCGCCGTCTCGGTGAGATCGGTCAAGGGCCGGAGAATCCGACCTGCTGCCACCCAGGCGAGAACCGACGCAAGCAAGAAAATCGATCCATAGACGATCGCGCCAAGCCTGATCACTTCGTCGACCGATGCAAGACGCTCTCTGGTCATCACGGTGACGACGAACACGCCACCTTCCTCTTCTCCCACCCCGATGGGAACCGCCAGATAGTGGACCATTCCCAGGTCTTCGTCTTCGAGCACCCCTCGCGTGCTGTCGGTCAAACTGCCCCACGTCTCGGCTTGGGGAATAGCGGCGATTCGGGCTCCGGTTATGTCGGTCTTGTAGAGCCGACGATTGACATAGGTCATCAGTCCTTCACCTGCGAGGGGGACATTGCGATCCAGGAACGTGTCGAAAATGGCTGACACGTCACCACCGAAGGGCTCACCGGTGCTGGGGTTGGTGCCACCGACCAACGCCTGGAATTCTTCGAACTCCTGATCCAGAGCACTCTCCGCATCGGCCTGTACCTGCGCCAACAAGAACGTTCGCTGAAGGAGCAAAGCCGCTACGAGGGAAACCCCGAGCAGAGTCACGTACCAACCGAGTATCCGAACGCGAACCGACGCCGAGTGCCTGCGCTTCGACTTCGACGGGTTCGTCGCGAGCGTGGCACGTGTGGTTTCGGTATTCACCATTGAAGACTACGACCGAGGTGATGACGAGGGAGCCGCCGGGGATCGGGGCTAGCGGCGGCTCCCTCGTGGGGGAAGGTCGGTTGCTCAGCTGTCCAGCGAATCAGTCGAATCGGCGGAATCGTCCGTGTCGGCGGAATCAGTCGAATCGGCGGAATCGTCCGTGTCGGGAGAGTCGTCGTCCGTGTCCGGTGAGTCGCTGGAGTCTCCACTCGGGTCGGGTGAATCGGCGACATCGGGGGAGCCACCGGCCGTCGGAGAGTCGTCGACCTCTGGTGAATCGTATGAAGTCCCCAGATCAGAGCTTGCCAACGGACTGTCGAGAGAGTCGTCACCCGGGCTGAGTGACGGGCCGGGGACAACCTCGAATCCAGGATGAGTTGTTGAGGTCACAGTGAGATTGACGTTGGCACGCCGGTCTTCGATCTCGATGGGAGGGGGCGTCTCAGCGGCGTCCCCGGGATTGGCGATGGCGAGTCCACTGACCCCCAAGGCTGCTGCAGTGGCGACACTGGCCACCACCTTCCAATTCTTGATCTGCTCTCTTGTCTGCATGGTCGCTCCTTTCAATGGGCTGGACCTGACATGGTCATGATCGGAGGCGGTGGTGAGATGCCGCTGAGCTGGGGATGAGACTTTTCTCATCGATCCGGTGGGCACTTTGCACCCATTGCTCGGCGATCCGGATGCGAGCGATCGTTTCGCCACGCCACTGCCGCCTCTGCACCCGGAAGGGCCCGGTTGCGAGTCCGAGGATCACCGCAGCAGTGCTCAGACGAAGTTCGACAGGATCGATTCGATCATCCCAGAGTCGATTGAGACCTCTTGCAAAGGGAGCCACTCGTCGATGTCTTCTTTCCGCGAGGAGATGGAGATGACCGAGCATCGTCGCCGCATCGTCGCCAGGCCGCCCCCATCCGTAGGTATCGACGTCGAGGAGACCGACAGGATGGCCGTGGTCGACCATGACCTGAGCCTCATGGAAGTCTCCGTGAACCGGGATTCTCAGATCTGTCGGCCCCGAACCGATATCTCCCACGAGAGCAGCGATCCTCTGCGCCTCGCTCGGGACGAGTCGGCACAAGAGCTCACCGATCCTTGGCAGTGTCTCCACAGGCGAAGATGACCGCCAAGCCGGATCGGGCTCGGGGAGGTTCATCACCATCCCGGCGACATGTCCTGGATCTGGAATTGAGCGTTCGCCCTCGAGAAGAGTTCGACGGAGGTCGACACCAGGCAGCCGGCCAAGAACCACAATTCCGAGGTCGGGCGCCACCCCGAGGCTGTCTGGGATGGCCACATGCTCAAACAGGCGACGGTGACGTTTGTGTAGCTCCACGACTTCCGTCGGTGGAACCACTTTCAGGAACAGGGACACGTCGCCCGCATCGACTTGAACGACGGCACGCCGCCCAGGACGGTAGGCGCGCAGTCGGGCTGACACTTCCTCGCAGGCGGCCCCGAACCCGTTCAGAAGACTACGGACGGCCGCCACGTCCATGGCGGAGCGAAGCCCGGGAAGGAGAGGATCGTGCGGCAATAGCCACATCGAAACAGCCGCGTCTGCACTTTCGACCAAGACATCTCCGGTGGGGACATCGCCGGTGCCCGCAACTACGTCACGAATGCCCTCGAGGCTCCCATCGGAGGCTCGGACTCGATACCTCACCAGCAGACTTCGGTCGGGTCGCCATGTGGCCTGGACCCGAGCAATTGACTCGATCGATGATCCGGCGTCGGCGAAGAAGGCGACAACCGGTTGCGGCCGCGGGGCGAACAACTCCCCATATCCAGGGAGGGCCTCGTCGACGGGCGGCAGGGGCGCGCGCGAACTGTCCACGGAACCATTTTGCGGGCGGTGCGTGAGAGCCAAGTGAGCCGGGGATGAGAATGCTCTCATGGACCCGTCCGGCGTCGTGGCAGCGGCATCACAGCCAAACTGGCAGCGATGACCTCTTTGATCGTCCTCGCCTCTGGAGTCCTGGTCGTTGTGTTGATCCACGTCGTCGTCGGATGGCTCCTGTCGGGAGGGCTCTATCGGGATGCCTTGGCCGTGCGACCACGAGTCAAAGATCTGGGCGTGAGGATCCGGGAAGTCTCATCGAATCGGATCGTGCTCGAGGCCCCCGGCCCGCGCTGGGACATCGGCCACCCCGGGACCCTGGGGTTGGCCTGGGACCACGGGTACGGGCGTCTCGGAGACGTCATCGACGTCGATGGGTCGCGGTTCATCCGTCACTACGAGCCGGTCCGGGGTGTTCCCGCACCATGCCGCGGGAGCCTGGAGGAGTGCCCGCCGGTCGAAGTCGACCCCTACGTCTTCCCCGGAGACCCAAACGACGTCGGACTCGTGTTTGAGGAGGTTTCGTACCGATCCGCATTGGGGCCAATGGGGGCATGGCTTGTCCCGGCGGGGACCCCGGAGAAGTGGGCGGTCCTCTGTCACGGGTGGACCGCAGAAAAACGCGAGTTGATCAGAGTGCTCCCGGTCTTCCACGAGGTCGGCTTCAACACACTGGTGATCGACTATCGGAACGACCCGGAAGCCCCTTCGGATGTCACGGGCCGCTATCGATTTGGTCTGAGCGAATGGGAGGATCTCGAGGCCGCGGTCGGCCTCACGATCGAGAGGGGAGCCAGGAAGCTCGTCGTGGGTGGCTGTAGCACGGGCGGTGCGCTGGTCATGTCGTTTCTGGAGCGATCTCACCTCGCCGACTCGGTATCGGCGATCTTCCTCGACGCTCCCAATCTCGTCCTCGCCGACGCCATCCGTCACGGCACACACCACTTGCGGGCGACACCACTGATGATCGAGTTCGGGATGTGGATTGCCGACCTGCGCTGGAAGATCGACTGGGAGGCGACCAACTACGTGGCACGGGCGGGAGAGACCCTTCGGGTGCCCACCCTCGTCTTCCACGGCACCTCCGATCAGACGATCCCAATATCGGTCAGTCGCCAGCTCGAAGCGAGGGCACCGGCGATGGTCGAGCTTGTCGAAACCCCGGCCGCCGGTCATGTGATGAGCTGGAACGCCGATCCGGCCCGGTACGAGCGCTATCTGCGGAACTTCTTGGAGCGGGTCTAGTGAGCCGAACCCGCCCGACTGAAGACTAGAACTGCACCGCCGCGGCCGCCCAGTGGAAACCGGCGCCGAATGCAGTGAGGATCACCAGGTCGCCCTCCGAGATTCGCCCGGTGCCCACGGCCTCGCTCAAGGCGAACGGCACCGTCGCCGAGCCCGTGTTGCCGTATTCGTGAATGTTTACGTAGACCGACCGGTCGTCGAGCCCCAGCTTCTTACGGACGCCCTCGATAATTCTCAGGTTGGCCTGATGAGGGATGACCAAAGCGACGTCTGACAGGGACCGGCGAATCTTCCCCAAGACCTCCAGACTCGCCTCCGACATCCTCTGTACCGCCTCGACGAAGACTCTTCGCCCGTCCATCACCAACCGGTTGTAGTCGCCGCTGGCAAGTGACTCTGCATTGAACGGATGGCGGGTTCCTCCGGCGGCGAGGGTGAGGATCTCCGCGGCGCTGCCGTCGGTACCGGCGACGGCCCCAAGAACCTCGGCC
>Ga0299913_10004467_pt1 | contig 11748 bp, 6 predicted proteins | sample RVTome_9_FD_201360 | JGI IMG/M metagenome (GOLD analysis project Ga0299913, IMG submission 201360) | Soil microbial communities from uranium-contaminated site in the Upper Colorado River Basin, Wyoming, United States - RVT155D38 (version 2) ... | reverse complement strand
AGCGTGTCCAACGTCAGATTCGCGGGCTGGTACTGGCTCTGGACGTCGCGCATCCTGTCGAGCTCCGCCCGTACCCCCACCGTATCGCCTCTCGCCCATGCCGCCTGTGCATCGAGGAGGTAGTCACCCTGGCCGGCCAGTGTTTGCAGGCTCTCGAACCGGTGCGAGGCGAACGCCAACGTCGCGGGTCGGGCCAGCCACCCCATGCGGGCCGATCGACGCTGGGCCGGCGGCAGCATCTCCTGGATGGCGCTCTCGACGGCCCGTTCCAGGCGCTGGAGCTCTTCCGCCGGTCCGCCCAGCGCAGAGCGGACGAGGAGCGCCGGGGCGTCCCGACGCAGCGGCGGAGGCGCGCCCAGGATCTCGCCCGCGAGGGGCTCGCGCAGATAACGGGCGGCCAGCTCGGCTCGTCCGGTGAGGGCTGCGAGCGCGGCCCCCAGGACGGGGTCCCGCGATCGTCCCGGCGGGATCCGGTCCAGGAGCGAGTCCGCGAGGCTGCGGACCCGCTCGAGAGCCTCGACGCGATCGGGCAGGGCGAGGGCCAGGCTCATCCAGACCTCGGTCGCCGCGAACCTCAGGCGGTTGTCGGGATCGCGTACCAGATGCCGCGCCCGCCGGAGCGTGTCGAGAGCGGAGGCGTCACCGAGGAGGCCGAGCGCGATCGCGACCGCGTGCAGCGCATCGGGGTCTGCGGGGCTCGACGCGAGCCAGGCGACGGCGACGTCTCGAAACCGCCCCCGCAGGTGTCGCAACGCTTCCTCGTAGTCACCCGGCGGTCCCAGGCGACTGAGCGACCCTCCCGCTTCCCTGGGGTAGGGAACGAATGCCAGCGAGTCGCCCCGCCAGGCGGGTTCGGCTCTGAACCACGCCGAGTCGCTCGCGGCCACGCGGCCAATCCTCAGCGGCCCCGCGATCATGAACAGGTCCCTCAACGGCTCGTACGAGCGCCGCTGGAAGGATGCGAGGATCGAGGGCAACAGTTCGAAGGCGCGCTCGTACGCCCGAAGGGCCTCGCCGTAGCTGGTGCGGAACCTCCAGCCCGAGGGGCTGGCGGGATCGCGGACGACGGCACTGTCGCTCTTCAGGCAGTGCGCGAGCCCCTGCCAGGCCGCGAAGTCATGCGGCTCCGTCTCCGCAATCTCCTCCCAGACCGGGCACGCCTCTCCCGCATGCCCGCTCGCCTGTGCGAACACGGCCCGGGCGATCATGCGATCGCGGTCAGTGAGCTGGTCCCGCCGCAGGAACGCCTGCTCCGCGGGTATCCGCCAGCGCGCGGGCTCGACCCCGCTCCACGCCCGCACGAGCGCAGCCCACAGGTGGGCCTCGGCGTAGTCGGGATCGACGTTCGCGGCCTCGGTGAACGCGGCGTTGGCCCGCTCGAGGTTCCACGCTTCGATCGCCTCGAGCCCCCGATTGAACGCCCGGCGTGCCGGCAGCGACCGGGTCGTGAGCGGGCCCGGCGTGGACCCGGGAGCCGCGTCCGGCACGAGGAGCTCGTCGACCAGCGCCGCAAAGAGCGAGTCTGCCTGTCGAAGGTCAGGAGGGAAACGGATCGTTCCGTCGACGATCAGGCGCCCCTCCTCCGTCGCGTCGTACACGCCCGCCCGGGTCCGGATCGAAGAGCCGATCATCGACTGGGAACCGGCGACGAACCGGCCCGCGCCCAGTTCCCGCGCAAGACGCGCCTGGTCGCTCGGCGTTTCCGCTTCGCGCCGCGCCAGGGCGAACTGGACCTGGAACGGATCCACCAGGGAGATCCCTCGCCAGCGCGCCATGGCGTCGTGCAGCAGCGCGCCGGCGTCCGCGGTCGCCGGAACGGAGACCTCGCGCTGCAGCGGAAAGATGGCGTACCGCGTGGTGTCCACGGCTGCATCGCCCGATCCCGCTCCACCGGCCGCCGCCCGACTCGCGATCCACGCGACGCCGGCCAACGCGGCCGCGAGGGCCGACCAGGTCAGCCATCCGGGAGCACTCTTCATGGCGCTGCGCGCGGACGTACCGGGACTCCCTCTCGCCGGGATCGTCTCGGACGTCTGCAACCGAGCGAGCGCGACGCCGAGCCATCTCGCGCTCTGGACCCGGTCTGCCGCGAGCGGCTCCAGAAGCTGGCGCAGCAGCGAATCGATCTCGGCCGGGATACCCCGGCGCACCACGGAGACAGGGGAAGGGCGGCCGGCGAGCTGGCGCGCCAGGATCAGTTGGCGAGTGCGTCCCGTGAACGGCGGCTCCCCGACGAGCATTTCGTAGATCACGCACCCGAGGCTGTACAGGTCGCTCCGGCCGTCCACCTTGCCCGTTCCGGTCGCCTGCTCCGGACTCATGTACCCGGGCGTTCCCACGGTGAGACCGGACAACGTCAGGCTGTCGTTCTTCGCCTGGCCGATCGCCCGCGCGACACCGAAGTCGGCCACGACCGCTCCGCCGGGGGCGAGGAGGATGTTCCCGGGCTTGATGTCCCGGTGGATGACATGCCGCGAATGAGCGTATTCGAGGGCCTCGGCCACCTCCCGCGCGATCTCCAGTGCGTCATCCACGGGGAGCTGCTTCTCACGGTCGAGACGGGCGCGCAGGGACTCTCCGTCCACGTACGGCATTACGTAGTAGAAGAGCCCATCCGCCTGTCCGGACTCGTGCACGGAGAGGATCCGCGGGTGGGTCATCCCGGCCGCGACACGGATTTCGCGCTCGAAGCGCTCGACGCCGACGGCGGAGGCGACCTCGGAATCGAGCAGCTTGATCGCGACCCGCCGACGGAGCTTCGAATCGTACGCGAGATACACCGTGGCCATGCCGCCGCGGCCGAGCTCGCCTTCGACCACGTAGCGGTCCTCGAGCGACTCCTTCAGACGCTCAAGCTGATCGACCATACGTCCCGCGCGGGAAGATTGGCCGCCGCTTCGCTGCACCAAGCGACGGTTTCGGACGTGGCTCAAACTTGGACCGTTTCGCACCGGTCGCCAAGACCCGTCGTGGCTCGGCCCTCTTGGGCCCCCGCACGGTGTGGAGTCGACCTGACGCGCCCGTACGGTCCACGAACGGAGTATGGCCGCTCCCGTTCGGTGCTCGAGGAGCGCGAAGCGCCAACGTCACGAGTCACTCGATTGCCCCGTTCCCGGGAATCTGGGGCGACGGGAAGGGAGTCGAATCACGGATCGACGGGATCCAGGATCACGCGAACGCGGGATGCGGGGTTCGTCGCCGCCGTCGACACCGAGCGTCCGACTCGTCTTCACGGTCGAGGACGACCGCGCTACCGGGCTGACGCTCTATCAGGGCGGCGGTGTGTTCGAGGGAGATCGACAGCCGTGACGGAAGGTCGACCGAGGAAGTCCTCCTCCCCGGGGCCGAACCGGTGCACTCCGAAGAAGGCGCCCTGCTCGAGACAGAAGAGTGGCTCGGATTCCGGCCACTCGTCGACCCGAAGCTCGGCTACGGCGAATCCGCCGGCGGCGGGTTCTCGTTGTCGGCGTCGCGCGCGGCCGCGACCGGTCCGAAGCCGATCGCGCGCTGCTTCACGTCCACCCCCGGCTCCTTCCACACCAGGTCCTCGGGCGCGAGCTCGGTGAGCTCGTTCAGCTCCAACTCCCCGTCCTCCGAGGCGCGGAGCGCCATGCGCGCGTAGGCCTGCTCGAACAGCGAGCGGGCGAAGCGGCCGTTCCCGAAGTCGGGGCGGCTCACCGCCTTCTCGAACAGCTCCTCGGCCCTCCGGAGCGTCTGCTCCTTTACGGCGAGCCCGGTCGAGTCGGCGAACCCGGCGAAGATCAGGACGAGCTCGTTCGGCGTGTAGTCGGGGAAGTCGATGAACGTCTTCAGACGACTCCGGAGTCCGGGATTGGACCTCAGGAACTGCGACATCTCCTCGCTGTAGCCCGCGAAGATGACCGCGAGCTCGTCGCGGTGGTCTTCCATCGCCTTGACCAGCGTGGCGATCGCCTCGGCGCCGTAGTCGGAGGCGTGCGTGGGGGCGAGCGAGTACGCCTCGTCGACGAACAGGACGCCCGGCAGCGTGTCCCTCACGACCCCGGATGCCTTGAGCGCGGTCTGGCCCACGTACCCCGCGACCAGACCGGAGCGGTCGACTTCGGTGAACTTCGCTCCGGGGAGCGCCGCGCACGCCGCATACAGACGGGCGACCAGCCGCGCGACCGTCGTCTTGCCGGTCCCGGGCGGACCGGTGAACACGAGATGGAGGCCGGGATTCACGGTCGGGTGGCCCGCCCTGGCGCGCTCCTGGTTGGCGAGGACCACGGCGATCACGCTGCGCACCTGCTCCTTCACCGCGTCCAGCCCCACCAGCGCGTCGAGCTCCGCGAGCACGTCCTCGACCGTCTCGGCCGGAGAGGAGAGCTCCTCGGGTGAGGCCTCCGACGAGCGTTCGGCCGCGGTCGCGTGGTCGGCGGCCCGCGCGCCGGCCCCGAACGCGGGCGTCTCGCCGGGAGCGGGCGCCCCCTCGCCCGCGAGGATGCGCCGGAGCGCCGCGATGGCATCGTCGTCGGAGGCGATCGCATCGAGGATGGCGACCGCCGCAGCGGTCAGGACGGGGACCTCGTACGACGTCCCGGGCGGCTCGAGCGCCCGCTTCGCGTCGGTCAGGAGCTCGGCCACCTCCGGCCGCTCGTCGAAGTGACGCGCGATCGCGAACGCGACGTGGCGCGGTTCGGCTGCGGCGTGCGACCGGGCCTTGGCGGCAGCCAGGGCACCGTCCCTCAGGTGGGCGCGGAGCATCGGGCCGCCGTCACTCGTCCGCCCGCTTGCCGCCGAACTTCTGCTGGAGCTCGTCGTCCCAGCGATCGGCGACCGACAGGATCCCCCACATCGCGGCCTCGAGCTCCGGCTGATCCAGGTAGTCGCCGAGGAGCGTGTGCGAGTAGATCAGGCTCACCTTTCCCGTGTCCCCCTCATCGTGGACCTCGACGTGGCCGAACCAGCGCGATCCCCCGTTGCGGGCGACCCACTCGAACAGCTCCCCGGTCGGCTCCACCTCGCGCAGGAGGGGAGCCGTGACCAGGACCGTGGTCCGCGGCTCGCCCTCCGCGTTCGTCCCGAACTCGTGCACGCGGAGCGTGAGAAACGTGCTCGTGTCCTGGAAGGTGACCCGGAAGCTGTCCTCCTGGAGCATCACCTGGAGTCCCATGGGCCCCGTCATGATGCGCTGGACCTTCATCATCGTCTGTTCGACCGTCGCCATGTCACGCTTGCAGGTAGGGAGTTGGAAGGCCGCCGCGGTCGCCGGAACCGGTCACCGCTTCCGGCTTCGAGCCGGCGTACCGATCCGGTCGCGCCCGACAATGGACGCGAATCTGCCTCCGGGGCTCCGGGGCAGCAACCCGGGATGGGAGCGGGTCACGTCCGCCGGGCGGCGATCGGTGGAGGGAGCGTTCGTGCGCCGGCCCCCACGAGGGTCTAGGTTCGGACCCTCGCGGGGACCCGTCGATGCGTGTGCGTGTCGGTCCCGCCCTCCCGCGATCGTCGCTCGAGGGTCGTTCCCGCGGCATTCTCTTCTCCAGGCCCGTTCAGGAGCAGACATGCCAGAGGCGAAGCAAGGCGACCGTGTCCAGGTCCACTACACGGGGACGCTCCCCGACGACACCGAGTTCGACAGCTCGACCGGGGGTGATCCGCTCGAGTTCACGGTCGGGGAGGGCGAAGTCATCCCCGGTTTCGACAAGGCCGTGGTGGGGATGTCGCCCGGCGATGAGAAGGAGACGCGCATCCCGTCCACGGACGCCTACGGGGAACGCAACGAGGAGCTGGTCCTGAACGTCTCGCGCTCCGAGCTTCCCGAAGAGCTCGATCCGGATATCGGCGACCAGCTCCGGATGCGGACCGGCGATGGGCACGAGTTCACCGTGCGAGTGGCCGAGAAAAAGCCCGAAGGGCTCACGCTCGACGCGAACCACCCCCTCGCGGGGAAGGACCTCACCTTCCAGATCGAGCTCGTCGCGATCCTCTGAGGCGCGAAGCCGGTCGCGCGGAGGGGGGGCCGGCGATGGTCGCGCAGGGGGCGGCTCGAGGCGCGGCCTGGCGCTTGTGACAGACCGTGTGACAGCGCCGGGCTTCGGGACGGATGTGTGTCGCATCGACGCCACAAGCTCGCCCCTTGCGTTGCGGGAGACGCGCCCCTCCAAGCCTCGGTGCCCCGTTCTTTCCGCCTCGACGACATCGAGGTCGAGAAGCATGACGAGCTCCCGGCCCTCACGCTGATCGAGGGCGGGCTCTCGGCCTGACGGGCGGTCGGGGGATCCGGCCTCAGCGGGAGAACACGGCCCCGTGGGGCGTGGCCGCGCCGGTCGGGCCGTGTGGCCATTCCTCGCGCAGGAAGCTCACCCCGGGTGCCGGCTCGCCCTCCCCGAAGCCCTCGATGCGGCTCAGCGAGCCCGTCTCCGGGTCGAGCCGCACGAGCAGGACCCTACCGCGCAGCGACCCCACGCCCGTCACGACGATCCGGTCGCCGCCGGGCTCGAGCGAGATCCAATGCGGCTCGTCACCGGCGGCGAGCTCGAGCCGGTCGACCTCCTCCGGATGCTCCGGATCCGACATGTCGAGCGTCACCAGCGCATGTGTCGTCGCGTTGGTCTGGACCCACCAGCGGCCTTGCACCACGGGTAGCGCGCATTCCCGCGGGTTCTCCCAGGGAAAGCTCGCGATGCGCCGGGCCGTCGGGGCCTCCGTGTCCACCCCCTCGAGGAGGAAGAGCCCGCAGGCGAACGTGGAGACCACGACCACTCCACCCGGCAGGACACGCGGCTCGGCGGGGAGCCAGTGCGCGTTCCCGGGGCTCTCGGGGAGCGGGATCGTATGGAGGAGCGCGAGATCCGACAGCCGCCAGATCTGGACGGTCGTCGCCGTGGGCATCTCGCTCCGCATGTCCGTGGTGGTGGAGACGACCCGGTCGCGATCGGGAAGGACAGCGAGGCTGTACGGCCGGACCTGAGGCTGGACGTCGTTCGCGGCATCGCCACCCCGGACGAACCCGCCACGCGGGTCGAGCTCGACCAACCCGCCGGGCCGCCGGTTCCCCTCGCCCCGATTCTGGAACGTGGCGAGCACGTTCCCGTTCGGGAGACGCTCGAAGCTGTGGGGATACGTGTAGGGGCCCGCACTCGTGAACCGCGACGCGACGCGGGGGCGGGCCGGATCGGTGAGATCGAGGACGAACGACGCGCCCGCGCGGAAGGAGTTGGCGAACAGGTGCCCGCCTTCCGGCATGCGGTGCTCGGTGTGGTGCGCCATCCCGGCGATCCCCACCGGCACGGTGGCCACGACGCGCCCGTAGCTCGGGTCCCCGGGGTCCGCGCCCAGGACGGCGAGGAAGTCGCTGTCCGCACCGTCGGTGTCGCCCGCCCAGACGAACAGAAACGCACTGGCTGCTCGTGGCGCGCTCGCGGGGGAGCCATCGGCGGCCAGGTCGGCTTCCCGGTCCGCGTCCGCGCTCGAGGCGGTGTCGCCGTCGCGGCCCCGCGTCCGGTCGGCGTCGCCGTCGGGGGCGCAGGCCGGCACGGCGAGCCCGATCGAGAGCACGATCGCCTGGAGCGAAGACCGCAGCCGGGTGTCGATCCTCACGAGGTTCCTTTCGTGTCCGACGGGAGTCGCATACTCGCGACAGTTCCGGCCGTCGCGCCGCGGGCGGGCCAGCCGCCCCGACCCAGCCAAGTCACGGCGGCGCGCGGGATTACGCGACATGATAGGGTCGGGAACGTCCGTTGCGCACGGAGGGGGGGCACACGTCCCGCCGGCGGAGGGCCGGTCGGGCGGGGACACGCGGATCCACGGGAGACCCATGGCGCTCGCAGCCCGTTCACACGACCCCGCGACGCGGGCGACCCGCGTCGCCATCCACGGCCACGAAGGGCCGGCCGCCCGCCGGATCCTGACGCCCGAGGCGCTCGGCTTCCTCGCGGCGCTCCACGACGAGTTCGGCGCCCGGCGTCGCTGGCTCCTCGCGGCGCGCGACGAGCGCCAGGCCATGCTCGACGCGGGGGCGCGTCCAGACTTCCCGTCGCACACGGCCGACATCCGCGAGGCCGAGTGGCGCGTCGCGCCCGCGCCCGCGGATCTGGAGCGCCGCGGGGTCGAGATCACCGGTCCGGTGGACCGGAAGATGGTCATCAACGCGCTCAACTCGGGCGCAGACTGCTTCATGGCGGACTTCGAAGACTCGCTCAGCCCCACGTGGCCGAACGTGATCGATGGGCAGGCGAACCTGTACGACGCCGTCAGGCGGCAGATCGATTTCACCGCGCCCAGCGGGAAGGACTATGTCCTCGGTCCCGTCCCCGCGACGCTCCTCGTGCGACCGCGGGGCTGGCACCTGGTGGAGCCGCGAGCGGAGGTAGACGGCGAGCCGCTCTCGGCGAGCCTCTTCGACTTCGGGCTCTTCCTCTTCCACAACGCCCGCGAGCTGATCGCGCGCGGGAGCGGTCCGTATTTCTACCTCGCGAAGCTCCAGGGGCACCACGAGGCACGGCTGTGGAACGACGTGTTCGCGTTCGCCCAGGCGTACCTCGGCATCCCGCTCGGGACGATCCGCGCGACCGTGCTGATCGAGCACATCCTGGCCGCGTTCGAGATGGACGAGATCCTGTACGCGCTCCGCGAGCACGCCGCGGGTCTGAACGCGGGCCGCTGGGACTACATCTTCAGCGCGATCAAGACGTTCGCGACGGATCCGGCCGCGGTGCTTCCGGATCGCGCCTCGGTGGGGATGACCGTCCCCTTCATGCGGGCCTATGCCGAGCTCCTCGTGAAGACGTGCCACCGGCGCGGCGCTCACGCGATCGGGGGCATGGCCGCGTTCATTCCCAGCCGCAGCGACCCGGAGCTCAACGAGCGCGCCCTCGCGGCGGTACGGGCGGACAAGGAGCGCGAGAGCCGCGACGGGTTCGACGGCACGTGGGTCGCCCACCCCGACCTCGTGCCCATCGCGCGTGCCGCGTTCGAGGAAGTCCTGGGCACGAAACCACACCAGAAGGACGTGCGGCGGGACGACGTGGACGCGAGCGTCGCCGATCTCCTCGCCATGGCGAGGACGCCCGGCCGGGTCACCCGGGCGGGGGTCGAGCTCAACGTGAGCGTCGCGCTCCAGTACCTGACGTGGTGGCTCCGCGGCGTCGGTGCGGTCGCGATCAACCATCTCATGGAAGACACCGCGACCGCCGAGATCTCGCGCGTGCAGCTGTGGCAGTGGCTGCATCACGGCGTCGAGCTGGAGGACGGCGAACGGCTCACACCCGATGTCTATCGGGAGATCCGCGAGCGCGAGAGGGCGCGGCTCGAGCCCCTCCTGGACGACCGGGACGGAAGGCTGGGCGAGGCGGTGGCGATGCTGGACGGGCTGGTCCTGAGCGACCGGTGCCCGGCGTTCCTCACGCTCGAAGGCATCGAGCGGCTGTAGGGAGCCGGGGAAACAGCGGGCGGGACCGCCGCGTCCCGTCCGCGAGCGAGGAGCGGGAGATGGAACGGAACGGAAACGCACGGCACGCGGACGAGCCGGTTCGCATGCGTGAGGTGCAGGTCCTCGAGGATCGCTGGGCGGCGGAGCGTCGCGCGCACGGGATCGTCCGCCCCTACACGGCCGAGGAGGTGCTGCGTCTCAGGGGATCGCTCCGGATCGAATACAGCGTGGCCCGCGCCGGCGCCGAGCGTCTCCGGGCCCTGCTCGCGGAACGCGACCTCGTCCGCACGTTCGGGTCGGTGACGGGCTCGCAGGCGGTCCAGATGGTCCGGGCGGGTCTCGAGGCGATCTACGTCTCCGGCTGGCAGGTGGCGGCCGACGTGAACCTGTCGGGGCACACGTACCCCGACATGAGCCTCTACCCGAGCAACTCGGTCCCCACGTTCGTCCGGCGCATCAACAACGCGCTCCTCCGGGCGGACCAGGTCGAATCCATCGAGGGGGGAGCACGTCGCCATTGGCTCGCCCCGATCCTCGCCGATGCGGAGGCCGGATTCGGCGGGCCGCTCCACGCCTACGAGATCATGCGGGCGATGATCGAGGCGGGCGCGGCCGGCGTCCATTTCGAGGACCAGCTCGCGGCCGAGAAGAAGTGCGGCCACCTGGGCGGCAAGGTGCTCGTGCCCACGAGCCAGTTCATTCGGACGCTCACGGCCGCGCGGCTCGCGGCCGACGTGCTCGACGTCCCCACGCTCCTGTTCGCGCGCACCGACGCCGAGGCGGCGAAGCTCATCACCAGCGATGTCGACGAGCGCGACCGGCGGTTCGTGACCGGCGAGCGTACCCCGGAGGGATACTTCCGGGTGGAGAGCGGGCTCGAACCCGCGATCGCGCGCGCCGTCGCGTACGCGCCGTACGCCGATCTCCTGTGGTGCGAGACGAAGACTCCGGACGTGGCCGAGGCGAGGCGGTTCGCGGAAGCGGTGCACGCGGCGTACCCCGGGAAGCTCCTGGCGTACAACTGCTCCCCGTCGTTCAACTGGACCGAGAAGCTGGGGCCCGCGCAGGCCGCCTCCTTCCAGCGCGAGCTCGCCGCGATGGGGTACCGGTTCCAGTTCATCACCCTGGCCGGCTGGCACCTCATCAACCTGCGGACGTTCCAGCTTGCCGGTGCCTACGCCGAGCAGGGGATGTCCGCCTACGTCGAGCTCCAGGACGAGGAGTTCGAGACGGAGGCATCGGGCTACACGGCGGTCAAGCACCAGCGCGAGGTGGGGGCCGGCTACTTCGACGCCGTCCTGAACGCGGTGTCGGGCGGGGAGGCGTCGACGGCGGCGCTCGCGGACTCCACGGAGGCCGCCCAGTTCCGCGCGGCGGCCGCGCGCTAGACGGCCGACACCCGGCGATTCGAGGGTCACCTCGCGGGGTCCGGCCTCCTCTCCGCTGGCGCGTCGTCGACCGACGGCTCGTCCCCGCGGCCCGCGGTCGCCGCTTCCTCTCCGGTCTCGGGGGAGGGCGCGGCGGCACCGCCAGGGCCGGTTCGGCGACCCGTACCCGGATTGCTTCGAATGCGGTGCCCTACCTGCCGGAGCCCTCCTCGGTCGTCGTGACTTCGGCCTTCGCCTGGCGCACCATCTCGCGGACGTCGGCGAGGAGCTGCCGCGCGTCGTAGACGATGCCGTCCTTGATCGTGTACTCGATGGAGCCCACGCGCTCGACCTCGCCGGTCTCATCGTTCAGCCGCACCGCGCCGGTGCCGTACAGCACCTTGAGGTTCTCGAGCGGATTCTCGTCCACGACCACGAAGTCGGCCTTTAGACCCTCGCGGATCACCCCGAAGTCCGCCGGCAGTCCCTTGGGGTCGTTGAGCTCCTGCGCCCCGTACATGGTGGCGGAGCGGATGACCTCGATGGGGTGGAAGCCGGCCTCGCGCAGGAGCTCGAGCTCCCGGATGTAGTCGAATCCGAACAGCTTGTAGATGAAGCCCGAGTCGGAGCCGGTGGTCACGATCCCGCCGCGGTTCTTGTACTCGTTGAGGAACTGCATCCAGACGTGGTAGAAGTTCCGCCACGCGACCTCGTCCTCGGTGGTCCAGTAGAACCAGTACGACCCGTGCGCGGCGCGGCTGGGCGTGTAGTACTCCCACATGCTGGGGAGCGTGTACTCGTCGTGCCATTCCGCGTTGCGGGCCCGCATGACGTCGCGGCTCGCCTCGTAGATGGTCATCGTCGGGTCGATCCCGAACCCGAGCTCGAGAAAGCGGTCCATGAGCGCGTTCCAGGACTCCGTTTCCGGTCCATCGACCTGGTCCCACAGCCGGGCGACGCCGCCGAAGCGGTGCTGCTCGTTCTGGT
>Ga0299913_10004466_pt1 | contig 11749 bp, 8 predicted proteins | sample RVTome_9_FD_201360 | JGI IMG/M metagenome (GOLD analysis project Ga0299913, IMG submission 201360) | Soil microbial communities from uranium-contaminated site in the Upper Colorado River Basin, Wyoming, United States - RVT155D38 (version 2) ... | reverse complement strand
TTCACCTCGTCGAGGCCGTCGTATCCGGCGATGCGGCCGTCCCGCTCGGGCCTCAGGTTGAGGATGGCGGCCGAGTACCGGCGCGACGGGACCGCTTCCGGACGACCGTGGACGATGGCCATCGCCCACTCCCGATAGACGTCGATGTCGTTGGCCGCGCCGTAGAGATCCCAGGCGCCGACGCCCGGCGGCCGGCAACCGATCTCGGAGAACTTGAGCCCCCTGGGACCGAAGAACCACTCCATGTGGGTCGCGGCGGTGCCGATCCCCATCGCCTCGACGACCCGCCGGCCGAGCTCCTTGACCTCCCGGTAGCTGTCGGAGCCCACCCGATTGGTGGCGATGAAGTAGGGATTGACCGCACGGGTGCGCAGGGCGTCGAGCACCCGCGGGTAGTAGTGCGAGACGAACTCGTGGGCGATCGCGCCGCCGATCGTGATGGTGTCATAGAAGGCCTCGTGCCCCTCGACGAACTCCTCGATGGCGAGCTCGGCGCCGTCGAGGAGGCCGTGGCTCCGGATGGCCCGCTCGAGCCCGGGCTCGTCGTCGACGCGCTCCGTCCCCGCGGCGCCCGCCCCGGCCGTCGGCTTGAGGATCAGCGGAAAACCGACCCGCGCCGCGAAGGCCCTCGCCTCGTCGCCGCTGCGGACGCGGTCCGACTGCGCGCAGGGGATACCCTGCTGTCGCAGGAACGCCTTCATCGCCGGCTTGTCCCGGCACAGATAGGCCGTCTCGACCGTGGTCCCGGGGATGCCGCAGGCCTCCCGCGCCCGCGCCACCGGCAGGATGTGCGCCTCGACCGTGGCCTCCAGCCGGTCGACCCACTCCCGACCCTGCACCCGGCGCACGGCGTCGACCATCGACTCCTCGTGCACCACCGACGGCACCTGCTCGTAGGCGTCGAGATGCCGTCGGGTCTGCTCGGGAATGGCCTGCGGCGAGGCCTCGCCGATGCCCGTCACCCGCGCTCCGACCGATGCCAGGGCACGCACGAACTCGCGCTGGTTGGACGGGAAGCTGGGCTCGACAAAGAGGACGTGCATGCGAGCGTTCTCGGGCCGGGTGCGGGCTGGACGGTGGCGAGCCGGGCGGGTGCCGGTGTTGGTCCGCCGGGAGGATTCGATTATAACTGCGGCCCATGGTCACCGCCCTGCTCGGACCCCAGCGGCTCCGGCCCATCGTCGACGAGGTCCTCGTCGACCTGGGCCTCGCGGGGAAGGGCGCCCTGGTCACCACCGGCTGGCTGGAGCGCGAGCCGGAGGACGGGGAGATCCGCACCCGCCTCGGCCTCGACGTCACCAACCTGCGCCTCTTCGGCCGCGCGGGCGAGCTGCGCCGCGACCCCGAGCTCGCCACCCTCGCCGAGCGGCGCTGGCACCGCGTCGACGAGCTGCGTCGCCTCTACCGCCGCCGCCTCGACCACGTGCTGGGCGCCGCCAAGGAGCTGCTGCGGGAGCAAGGCGAGGCGGAGGTGGTGCTGCCCGAGCGCCAGTCCGCGATCGCCGCCGTCCGGGAGCTCGACCGTCACTTCGCCGGCCGCCTGGCGGCGTTCCGGGCCGAGGAGCTCGCCGTGTGGGACGGACATCCGCAGGTCGAGCGCCATCGACGCGAGGTCGCCGAGATCGTCGCCGCCGCGGCGTTCGTGCTCCTGGCCGGCGGCCACGTCGTCGAGCTGCTCGATCACCTCCGACTCTTCCGGCTCGGCGAGGCGCTCGGCGGCAGGCCGGTCGTGGCCTGGTCGGCCGGCGCCATGGCCCTGACCGACCTCGTCGTCGGGTTCCACGACCGGCCTCCCCAGGGCGCCGGTCACGCCGAGGTCCTCGACGTCGGGCTCGGGCGCTGTCCCGGGCTGGTGCTCCTCCCCCACGCCCGCCGCCGCCTCGATCTCGAGGATGCCCACCGGGTCGCCATCCTGGCCCGTCGCCTGGCCCCGGCCGCCTGCCTGGCCCTGGACGAGGGCACCTGGCTGCACTCCGACGGCGACGGCTGGGCGAGCCCGTCGAGCGTCCGGCGCCTCGAGCCGGACGGCTCCATCGAGACACTGGATGCCGTGGGTGCCGCGGCGTGAGCTCGGGTGACCGCCGGTGAGCGAGGTCGGCGCCGTGCTCGAGGCCCTGCGCTCGGAGGGTGGGGAGGCCCTCGACCGGCTGCTCGAGGAGAGCGAGCTCCCCCTCCACGATGGCCGCCGCACTCTCTTCCTCTACCGCGGCGAGGCCGATCGGGTCGAGCTGGTGCACTGGATCTTCGGACTCGAGAGCTCGCTCCCGTTCCAGCCCGTGGCGGGGCGCGACGACCTCTGGCATCTGGCGCTGGAGCTGCCGTCGGCTTCGCGCATCGAGTACAAGCTCCTCGTCACCCGCGGCGAGCGCATGGAGCTGCTGCGGGATCCGCTGAACCATCGGCTGGCGCACGACCCCTTCGGCGCCAACTCCGTCTGCGCCACGCCAGGCTACGAGACGCCGGACTGGATCCGTGAGGACCCGGATGCGCGACCCGGAAGCCTGCACGGCATGAGCCTCACCAGCGCCGCCCTCGGCGGGGAGAGACAGCGCCTGCGGATCTACCTGCCTCCGCGGTTCGACACCGGTCGTCGCTATCCCCTGCTGGTCGTCCACGACGGCCGCGACTACCTCCGGTTCACCGCGCTCAAGACGGTGCTCGACAACCTCATCGACCGCCTCGAGATCGAGCCCCTGATCGTCGCCCTTACCCATTCGCCGGACCGGCTCGTCGAGTACGGGGCCGACTCCCGGCACGCCGCCTTCCTGGCCGAGGAGCTCCTGCCACGGCTCGAAGATCGCTTCCCGGTGCACCACGAGCCGCGCTTCCGGGGCCTGATGGGTGCCAGCTTCGGCGCCGTCGCCTCGCTGCACGCCGCCTGGGCTCGTCCTGGACTGTGGGGCCGGCTGCTGCTGCAGTCGGGCTCCTTCGCCTTCACCGACATCGGGCCCAATCCGCGGGGCCCCGCGTTCGAGCCCGTGGTGCGCTTCGTCAACGCCTTCCGCGAGGCTCCGGGGCAGCCCGCCAGGCGGGCCTACATCTCCTGCGGCCAGTACGAGTCCCTGATCTACGAGAACCGCTCGCTGATCCCCGTCCTCCAGGCCACGGGCATGCGCATCCGCTACACCGAGGCGCGGGACGGCCACAACTGGGAGAACTGGCGCGACCGCCTGCGCGAAGGCCTCTCCTTCCTCTTCCCCGGCCCGCTCTGGTACGTCTACGAGTGAGTGCCGCTCGCCGGCGCGCGGTCTAGAATCATCGCCTCATGGCCGACATCACCCGCCGCATCGGACTCTCCCTCGGAGCCGACATCTGCTGGCCCATCTGCTTCGAGGAGATCCTGAAGCGGCTCGACCTCGCCATTCCGGTCGACGGTGACACCGTTCGCTTCGAGGTCGAGCGGGTGCGCATCGAGCCCTTCGACCTGCGCCAGCCCTGCCCCTACGACCTGGTCATCGACCGCCTGACCCACTGGTATCACACCAGCCGTGAATGGCTGAAGAAGTCGGTCATCATGGACGACCTCTACGTCTTCAACAACCCGTGGTCGATCCAGTCGATGGAGAAGCACACCTCGTACTGCGCGATGATGCACCTGGGGCTGCCGGTGCCGCCGACCTACATGCTCCCACCCAAGGAGTACGAGCCCGCCCCGGACCTCGAGTCGACGCTGCGCCGCTACGCGAAGATCTTCGACCTCGGCGAGATCGGCCGCCGCCTCGGCTACCCCCTCTTCATCAAGCCCTACGACGGCGGCGCCTGGGTCGGGGTCTCGAAGATCGACGACGAGGAGGCGCTGCGCCAGGCCTACGACGAGAGCGGCAAGCGGATCATGCACCTCCAGAAGTCGATCGAGGGATGGGATCTCTTCGCCCGTTGCCTCGGCGTCGGCCCGCAGGTCAACGTCATGCCCTACGATCCGGACGCTCCCCTCCACGACCGCTACAAGGTCCGCTTCGACTTCGTCGACGGCGAGGAGTGGTCGCTGCTGCGCGACATGACCCTCACCATCAACACCTTCTTCGGCTGGGACTTCAACTCCTGCGAGTGCCTGCGCGAGGGGGGCGTCTTCCACCCCATCGACTTCGCCAACGCCTGCCCCGACAGCCAGGTCACCTCGCTCCACTACCACTTCCCCTGGCTGGTCAAGGCGAAGCTGCGCTGGGCGATCTTCCGCACCGCCCACAAGCGGCCGATGCGGCGGACGATGGACTGGGAGCCCTACTACGAGATCGCCTCCCGCGGCCTCCCCTTCCGCGACGCCCTGCGCGAGTACGCCCGGATCGCCGACGAGCGCCTCGAGACGGCGCGTTTCCAGGAGTTCTGCGACACCCGGCTCTCCCACCTCGACGAGGTCGCCTGGGAGTTCTTCGGCACCGACACCGCCCGGGACGCCGTCCACCAGAAGGTCGAGGCCCTCTTCCCCGAGGACGAGGTCGACCGCTTCACCGACCACTTCTGGGGCCTCATCCAGTTCTGGCGCAAGACCGAGTCGGACAGGCTGGGGCTCTGACCGGCGCGATAGGCTCGCGGCACCGGATGACGTGATGGACGGAAGGCGCACGAAGCGGTCGTGGACCGTCGGGCTGTTGGCGACGGTCGCCTGCGTTTCGGCGCTCGCAGCGTCCCGGCTGCCGCCGCCGGAGTGCCTGCGGATCCTGCGCGAGGCGCGCATCGCGCAGGAGGTGGGCGACGCCGAAGGGGCATTCGACCTCTTCACCCGTGCCGTCGACGAGTACCCGGAGGAGATCCTCCCCGTCCAGGAGCTCCTCTCGAGGCGGGCTTTCCTGCGCCTGACTCCCGAGCGGGTCGCCGAGCTGCGGGCGTCGCTCGCCGGGCGGCTGAACGATCCCTCCTACGCCCTGAATGCCGGCTCGGTTCACTACCTGGTGACCGCGGCGGGAACCGACGACCCGGAGCTGCTCGAAGCCGTGCTCGCGGGGGTCGCCGTCCGCGGAGAGCCGTTCGCGTCCGATCCGACGGTGCTCAGGGCGACGGCGACGGCCCAGGGCCGGCTCGACCGTCACGGCGAGTCCCGCGCCACGCTCGAGCGGCTGATGGCCGTCGAGCCCTCCTACGCGGTCGTCCACCGGGCCCTGCGGCTCGACCTGGATCTCGAGCGCTGGGAGGACGCCCTGGCCCTCATCGAGCGCCATCTCGGGGACCCGGAGCTCGGACCCACCCTGCGTCCGTTCTACCTCGAGCTGCTGGCCCGCACCGGGCGCAGGGAGGAGATGCTGAAGGAGCTCGGGAGGATGCGCTCGCCGGCGTACTCGACCCTGCTGTCGTCGATCGGCTACCTCCAGCTCATGAAGCGCGCGGCCTGGAGCCTCTACGACTCGGGCGAGCGGGAGGAGGTCGAGCGGATCTGGCGCCTGATCCTCGAGCAGGATCCCGACGACTTGGAGGCGCGGCAGGTGGTCGCCCATCTCTTCTCCTCACAAGAGGAGCGAGCCGCCCACCTGGCGGAGGTCGATCGCGAGCTGGCCGAGGTGGTGGGAACCGACGAGCTCCTCGACCTGGGCACCGAGTTCCTCGCGGCCGGAGACGACGGGCGCGCCTACGAGCTCCTGGCCCGGATTCCGTCGGGCTATCGCAGCGAGGCCGCCTGGTTCAACCTGGCACTGGCCGCCCTCCACCTGGAGCGCTGGGAGGAGGCGGCCGAGGGCTTCCGCGAGGCCATCTCCCGCAACCCCGAGCGACCGCAGAGCCATCACCACCTGGCGACGGCCCTCCAGGCCCTGGACCGCTGCGCCGAAGCCGTTCCGGCGTTCGAGCGCGGCCTCGAGCTCGAGCCCGACCGCCTCTCCTCCTGGTACTGGCTCGCCAAGTGCCACGAGGCGGCGGGCAACGCCGGCGCCGCGGCGCGAGCCCTGGCCGAGTACCGGCGGCGCAAGGGCGACGGCTGACCCGGCCGCGCCTCAGCTTTCGGCGAGGTGCAGGCGAAAGGGCTCTTCGAGAGCCTCGGCTGTCGTTCCGTAAGCCGCCTCGAGGGCCGCCGACGGCGGAAATCCCTCCGCCACGTAGAGCAGGAACGCCGGAAAGGCCTCCGTCTCCCACTCCGGCCTGCCGTGGCGGAGGAAGTGCACCAGAAGCCCGGACGCGGCGTAGTAGAACCGTTGCGCCTCGCCGTAGAAGGTCTCTTGGTCGGCGTCGACCATCTCGGCCAGGGTGAGCGCCTCGCCCTTCCTCGCCGCGCGGCGGATGTCGGCCAGGGTCAGCGCCGTTCCCACTCCGCCGTACCGGGTCACGACCCGTCCCTCGTCCATCGCGTAGCGCCGCGACGGCGTCCGCCGGATCCTGCCCGGCACCAGCTCTCCCTTTTTCACCTCGGAGTTGCCGATGTACTCGGCCAGACCCTCCGCGAGCCACACGGGAAGGGTCACGCCCGCGCGCACCAGGTGCCGGTCGACGAACGCGTGTGTCGTCTCGTGCAGGAGGACGGCCAGGGCATCGTCGGGCGAGCCGACCTCGAGATGGAAGGCCACGAGCCCGAGATGGGAGTAGAAGCCCGCGAGCAGCGTCTCGCTGGTGAAGGCCCGGGCCTGGAACTGACGGTAGGACGCGGCGTCGGAGAAGACCAGGACCTGGAGCTTGAGCTCCTCGGGCTCGAGCGGGATACCCCGGCCGAGCACGGACCAGAGCAGACCGTAGGCGGCCTCGACGTTGTGAGCCACGACCCGGTCGGTCTCCTGCCCGGCGTCCGTGTGGACCACTACGTTCTCGGTGACCGTGCGCTTCGAGCCCTCCGGGCCGAGCAACCCGAGGCCGGCCCGGACCTGCTCCTCGAGCAGCTTCCGCCGGTCCTCGAGCGGCATGGAGAGGAACCGCCGGCCCTGGCTCGCCTCGAGCCCGAGCACCGCGTCCCACCAGTCCCGATCGCTCATCCGCCGGGAGCTGTCGAGCTCCGGCACGAAGAGGCTCTGGGTCCACCGTAGGGTCGTCGAAACCGGCAACCCGCCCTCGATCCGAGGCGCGTACCGCCAGGTCGAGACCGCCGACACCACCACCTCCTCGAACAGGAAATCCAGCTCGCTCGACGGCCGCACCTCCACCACCCGCACCTCGTCCACCTTCCCGTGCTCGTCCACCTCCACCTCGACCGTGACGTCCGGCACCACGTCGACCCCGGCAGCCTGCGGCGGGAATCGCGGCGCCGGGTTGTAGAGCTCCACCGCCGGCCGGTCTTCGTCCGCCGCCGGCACGCCTCCCGCGAGGCCCGCCAGCAGGAGAGCCATGCCGGCCGGCCCTCGCAAGCGCACCCTGATTCCGCACATCGGTCCAATCCTAACCGCCACCAGGCCACCCGCAGGGTCGGACCGAGAAAAGAGGGACAGGTACAAATTGGCCGATTTGTACCTGTCCCTCTTTCACCTGTCCCTCTTTCACCTCGTTCAGTCCGCGAGCCGGCCGCGGTACCAGTACTCGGCGCGCTTCTCGTCCCCCTTGTACCAGGTGGCCGATCCCTCGACCTCTGCGCCGGTGGCGACGCCCTTCCACACCATGCGGCCCTCCGTCGGGCTGGCCGCCTCGGCCTCGAAGTGGATGGAGCCGTCCTTCTCCATCGCGACGTAGGGGGCGGCGGTGAAGCCGTAGGGGTCGCAGCCGGTGGAGCGGAACGTGCCCATGGTGAAGACGAGGTCGTCGGCCTCGCCCTCCTCCGTGCCCACCTCCCCCATCTCCACGACGAACGTCTTGCCGTCGAGCATCCCCTCGCCGGCACCGGCGGGCGGGGCCGCCGCGAGGACGATCCCCGCGGCGACGAGCGTGATCCAGGCTCTCCAGGTCATCGTGTCTCCCCCTCTCACGGCGTGGGCTCGCTGCCGGCCGCGGCGGCCGCGGGTCCGAGGATCCTGTCCGCCTCCTGCCGGAAGGCGGCGGGGTCGATCTGCATGCCGTTGAGCACGGTCGACCAGTGGCGCACGATCGCGGCCATGGCGACGGCCTCGCGGATCTCCGCCTCGGTGGCACCGTTCGCCGTGGCCGCCGCGGTGTGGAAGTAGATGCAGTACTGGCAGGGGATCTGGGCGGCGACGGCGAGCCCCAGGAGCTCCTTCGTCTTCCCGTCCAGCGCGCTCTCGGGGTTCATCTGGATGGACTTCATCTCCTCCCACGCCCCGGCGATGCCAGCCTCCGGGAACGCCTTGAGGAAGCCCGGCACGAAGCCGAGCGTCTGCTCGATGTCGGCGTAGGTCGTCGCGGCCGGTGTCTCCTGAGCTGTCGCGGCGGGCGCCACGAAGGTCCAGGCGACCAGGGCCGTCGCCGCGGCCGCCACGGCCAGTCTGCGTCGAGGGTTCAGCATCTCTCGTCCTCCCATGTCTGCGGGTCGCGGTGATCGAGCGCGGCCGATGCACACGCCTGCCGCGGCCCTCGGTTTCGTCCGGGCAGCAGGCTACGGCGTCGCCCACTGCGGCGGACAGCCGCACGATGGTGCGGTTTTCTCGGCCTCCGAGCCCGCCTGCGGGACCCCTCCCCGCACGACCGTGCGGGATCCCGCCTCGGGCGGTGGCGTTTGGGGGCGAATCGGTTTAAGAATGCGACAGGAAGGTGCCCATGCCGAACGGAGCGGCGCCGCCGCGCGCCTTTGCGAGATGGGCGGGCCTCGCCGCCGCCGGCTGGCTGCTGGCGGCGCCGGCGGCCGGCGAACGGTTGCCGCTGCGCTGCTGGGAGGTGCGGGACGGCCTGGCGGGCTCGACCGTCCACGCCATCCGTCAGGACGCCCACGGCTATCTCTGGGTGGGTACCGGGGAGGGCCTGTCGCGCTTCGACGGCTACGCCTTCCGCAGCTTCGGGGTCGCCGATGGCCTCGGACACCCGGTCGTCAACGACATCGTCGAGGACGACGGCGGACGCCTCTGGATGGCCACCAACGGCGGGGGTGTCTCGCTGCTGACGCCCGACGCACGAGGCCCGAACGCCACGCCCCTGCACAGCTTCGCCGTCGGCGAGACCCTGGGCGACAACCGGGTCAACGCGGTCCGATCCCTCGGCGGCGAGCTCTGGCTGGCGACGGACGGTGGCGTCTTCCGCGGCCGGCCGGCCGGTGCCGACGCGATCGAGTTCGAGAAGATCGTCCACCGTGCGCAAGACGCCGCGTCGAGCGCCTGGTGGCTGGCGGCGCTGCGGGACGGACGGGACCGGCTGTGGTTCGGCATCGACCGGGAGCTCCTCGAGCTGGACGGAGGCGAGCCGCGCCGGCATCCGCTTCCGGAGGACGTCTCCCGGTCCTCGGTCGCCTCCCTCGCCGAGCGGCCGGACGGGACCCTGCTGGTGGTGACCTACGAGGCCGCCTACGTCTACCGGCCCGCGACGGCGTCGGAGAAGGAGGTCTGGCACCGATTGCCCCTGGACCTGCAGCCCCAGCAGACCCTCTTCGACCTCGAGCAGGGGCCGGGCGGAGAGCTGTGGATCGCCAGCCGCTACGGCCTCCTGCGTTGGCGCGACGGAGCCCAGCAGACCTTTACCGAGGCGCACGGCCTCCCCGACGCCCACGTCCGGAGCCTCGCCCGCGACCGCCACGGCAACCTCTGGATCGGCACCAACGCCGGTGGCCTGTGCCGGCTCCCGCCACAGCTCATCCGCAGCTCCACGCGCGCGGAGGGCCTGCCGGCGCCCGAGGTCGTGAAGGTCGTCGAGAGCCGGGACGGGCGGCTGATCGCGCTGAGCAGCTACTCCGGAGGTGTGGAGATCCGCGAGGACGGCGTTCGGGCCCTGCCGGGCTCGCAGGAGGCGCCCTGGAGGACGATCGGCCCGCGTCTCTTCCAGGAGCGGTCCGGGGTCTGGTGGGCGAGCACCGGCGTCTGGCTGGAGGACACGCCGGGGGCCGTCTATCGGATGCCGGCGGGGCCGCTTCCCGACTTCGCGCGGGCGGAGAAGGTGTCCGGGCGGTTTGGCCTGCCTGGCGAGGCGACCACCCTGATGCCCGGCTCGTTCCTCGAGGGGAGCGACGGGACGCTCTGGCTCACCTTCGGGGGCGAGAAGGGCGTCTTCCGGCGCCGGGCCGGCGCCGAGCGCTTCGAGCCTTCGCTCCTCGAAGGCGACGCGCGGCTGCTCGAGCCCGGGCCCGGCGGCGACCTCTGGTACGCGACCTACGAGGACTTCCGCCTCCGGCGCGGGGACCGGACCTGGGTCCTGCCGGCGCCGTCCCTCGGCCTCAGCAGCACCGCGCGGGCCGTGCTGCGCGACGGCGAGGGCCGCCTGTGGATCGGCTTTCGCTACCTGGGTCTGGGGCGGGCCCTCGAGGCGCCCGACGGGCCTCCGCGCATCGAGCGCCTGACGACGGCGGACGGGCTCCTCTCCGACGCGATCCAGGCGCTGGCCGAGGATGCCCGTGGGCGCATTTGGATCGGCACCGCGCGCGGCGTCCAGGTGCTGGATCCGGTGACCGGCCGCCTCCGTCGCCTCACCATGGCCGACGGTCTGGCGGGCGACCTGGTCCACCACCTGCACGCCGACCGTCAGGGACGCATGTGGGTCGCGACGGCCACCGGCCTGTCCCGCGTCGACCCGGCGATCGAGGCGACGGTGACGCGGCCGCCCCCGGTCTACATCACCCGCCTGCGCAGCGCCGGCACCGAGCGACCCATCCCCCCGACCGGTCTCCGGGAGCTGACGGGGCTGCGACTCGCCTCCGGGCAGAGCGACCTGCTGGTCGAGTTCGTGGGCCTGAGCTTCGCCCGCGAGCGGGCGTTGCGCTACCAGTACCGGCTCGGCGGCGCCGGCGAGGCGTGGAGCGCGCCCTCCGAGGAGCGGGTCGTGAACCTGGCGCGTCTGGCCCCCGGCGGCTACCGCCTGGAGGCGCGAGCGGTCAACGAGGAGGGGGCGGTGAGCGAGCGGCCGGCGGTCGTCGAGCTCGAGGTGCTACGGCCGTTCTGGCAGCGCGCCTGGTTCGTGGCGTTCGTTGCCGCCGCCTTCGCGGCGCTCGCCCTGTGGCTCCACCGCCAGCGCGTGGACCGCCTCCTGGCCCTCGAGCGGGTGCGCTCCCAGATCGCCGGAGACCTGCACGACGACGTGGGAGCGGGCCTCGCGGAGATGGCGATCCTCTCCGAGGTGGCGCGCGGCCAGGACGGGCACGCGGCGGACGCGACCCTGGGACGGCTGGCGGATCGCGCCCGCCAGTTGCGCGAGGCCCTGGCGGACACCGTCTGGGCGGTGGATCCGCGGCGCGACCGCGCCGACCAGCTGGTGCGGCGCATGCGGGAAGTGGCCTTCAACCTGCTCGGCGCCGACGCCGTGGCCGTGGACTTTCCGGCCCCCGACGAGGACCGTCTCGTCCGGCTGGCGCTGGCTCCCGACCAGCGCCGCGACCTGCTGCTCCTCTTCCAGGAGCTGATGCACAACGTCTCCCGGCACGCCGGCGCGGGGCGGGTCGAGGTGCGCTTTGCGGTGGCCGGGGGTGAGCTGCTCCTGGCGGTGCGCGACGACGGCATCGGCTTCGACCCGGGCCGGGTCGAGGAGGGTCACGGCCTGGGCAGCCTGCGGGCCCGCGTCGCCCGGCTGGGCGGGAGCCTCGAGATCGACTCCGCGCCCGGCCGGGGCTGCGCGGTCCGCATCGCGGCGCCACTGCGCCGCTAGGGAGATCCTCAGTCCCCGCACGCTCGTGCGGCTGGCGGAGGGGACAGCGGAGCGACAGAATCGGGCACGGGGCGTCATGGACGAAGAGATCCACGTAGCCATCATCGAGGACCAGCGGGCCACGCGCGAGGGCCTGGCCATCCTGCTCGACGGCACGCCGGGGTTCGCCCCCGGC
>Ga0299913_10004465_pt1 | contig 11750 bp, 12 predicted proteins | sample RVTome_9_FD_201360 | JGI IMG/M metagenome (GOLD analysis project Ga0299913, IMG submission 201360) | Soil microbial communities from uranium-contaminated site in the Upper Colorado River Basin, Wyoming, United States - RVT155D38 (version 2) ... | reverse complement strand
CTGCTCGCGGGCGACGGCGACGGACCGCTCTGGGGCACCGCGTCGGGCGACCTGAACGCGACCGTGCTCGCCTGGCCGGCGGGAGCCGGGACCCCGGAGCACGTGAACGAGGAGCGGGACGTCCTCGTCGTCGGCGTCGCGGGCTCGGGCACGCTCACCGTCGACGGCGAGCCGCACGCGCTCGGCGCCGGCACGGCTGCGCTGGTCGAGCAGGGCAGCAGCCGGCGGATCGAGGCCGGAGCCGCCGGGATCCGGTACCTGACCGTGCACCTGCGCCGCGGCGGGCTGTCGATTGCGCCGCGTGGGGGCTGAGGTGCTGCGCGGGGCGCTCGCGGCGGCGGTGACGCCGCTGGCCGGTGAACGGCTCGACGAGGACGCGTTCGGGCCGTACGTCGACTTCCTGGCCGGCGCCGGCCTCGACGGCCTGCTCGCGCTCGGCACGACGGGCGAGGGACTGCTCTTCCGGCCCGACGAGCGGCAACGCGCGGTCGAGCTGTTCGTGGACGCCGCGGCCGGACGGCTCCAGGTCGCCGCCCACTGCGGCGCGCAGACGACCGCCGACACGGTCGCGCTCGCCGCGCATGCCGCCGCCTCGGGAGTGGACGCGGTGGCCGTGATCGGACCGCCGTACTTCCAGCTCGACGACCGCTCGCTCCTCGACCACTTCGAGGCGGCCGCGGCCGCCTGCGCGCCGCTGCCGTTCTACGTCTACGAGTTCGAGCGCGCGAGCGGGTACGCGGTGCCGGTTGCGGTGCTCCAGGAGCTGCGGCAGCGTGCGTCGAACCTCGTCGGCCTGAAGGTCTCGGACGCGCCTTTCGACAGGTTCGAGCCGTACCTCCTCGAGGGTCTCGACGTCTTCGTCGGTCCGGAGGCGCTCATCTTCGACGGGATGCGCGCCGGCGCGGTCGGCGCCGTTTCCGGGCTTGCCGCGGCGTTCCCGGACAAGGTCGTCGCAGTCGTCCGCGAGCCGACGGAGGCCGGAGCGGTCGAGCTGGCGGAGCTGCGCGCGGCGGTCGAGCTCTGCCCGCGCCACGCTGCGCTCAAGTTCATCCTCGGGTTGCGCGGCGTGCCCGTCCGCGAGGACGTCCGGCGTCCGCTGCGGCAGCTGAGCGACGGCGAGCGTGAGGAGCTGCGCGGGTGGCTCGCGTCGTCGTAGCCGGAGCGGGCGCGATCGGCGCCTCGATCGCGTACCACCTCGCCCTCCGCGGTGCGGACGGCGTCGTGCTCGCCGACGTCGGGGAGATCGCCGGCGGAGCGACGGGCAAGGCGATGGGCGGCGTGCGCCAGCAGTTCGCGACGCGCGCCGAGGTCGAGCTCGCCCGGCGCAGCGTCAGGCTCTTCGCGGAGCTCGGACCGCCGCTCTTCCTCCAGGTCGGCTATGTCTTCCTCGCGACGACGGCGAGCGGCGCGCAGGAGCTCGACGAGCGCCGGGAGCTTCTGCGGTCGTTCGGCGTGGCCGCGGAGCGCGCGGAAGCGCCGCGGGGCGTCTACGGAGACGACGTCGTGGGCGCGATCGCGTGCTGGGACGACGGAGTCGCCGACCCGGCCGGCGTCACGCGCGAGCTCGTCCGGCGCGCAGTCGGGCTGGGGGTCGAGGTCCGGGAGCACGTGGATGCGCTGGCGCTCTCCGCCGAGACGCTCGTCCTCGCCACGGGCGCCGCATCGCCGAACGTCGGCGAAGCGCTGGGCGTCGAGCTTCCCGTCAGGCCGCTCGTCCGCCAGCTCGCCGACGTCGGGCCGGTCGACCGGATCGATCCGCTCCTGCCGATGACGATCGAGTACGAGACCGGGTTCCACTTCCGGCTCGTGGGCGGCGACGGGCTCCGCCTCGCGATGACGGAGCCCACCGCGCGCTGGGACGGGCCCGCCGAGGTCGACGACGAGCTGACGCAGGACTGGCTCGCGCGACTGTCGCACCGCGTCCCGTCGGCCCGAACCGCTCGCGTCCGGCGGTCGTGGGCGGGGTTCTACGACATGACGCCGGATGCGCACCCGATCATCGGTTTCGTCGGCGACGGCCTGTACGCCGCGTGCGGGTTCTCGGGCCACGGCTTCATGCAGGCGCCGGCGGTCGGGGACGCGGTCGCGGCGGAGCTGCTCGGGGACGAGCCTCCGTTCGACCTCTCGCCCTACCGGCTCGACCGCTTCGCCGCGGGCGCGGTCTTCCCCGAGACGCTCGTTCTCTAGAGGCTTGATGCGCATTGGAGAGCACGCACGGATGCGCGCCGGCGCGCGGCGCACGCACTCCTAATACACATCAAGCCTCTGGTAGGCGCTGTCGTCGGCTTAGCCCTGCCGGGCGAGCACGAGGATCGCGGACGTCCGCTCCGCCGGAGCACGTTCGTCGTCAGGCGCTAGCCGAACGCCGGCCCGAGGTGGGAGAGCTCACGTTCAGGTGGCTTGTACCTTCGCCAGCGTCGCCTTCGCCTGCCGGAGGACGTCGGCCTCGTCGTGTCCGAAGTCCTGGAGGTAGGAGTGGAGCGCGGCCTCGAGAACCCGGAGGTCCTCGGCGTCGAGCCCGATCCCGCGTGGCTGGTCGAGTCTCGCGACGATGAACTCCGCGTACCAGGCTGGCCAGTCCGGGTCGGCTTGCCCGAGCTCCCGTTCGTACTCGGCGTGGGCCGCCTCGGCCGCACGGAGCTCGGCCGCCAACTGCTCTGCCGTGATTGCCATTCTCGCCTCCTCTACATCCGGAAGATGCCGAACGTCGACTCGGGCACGGGTGCGTTCAGCGCCGCCGCGATCCCGAGCGCAAGCACACGGCGCGTGTCGCGCGGGTCGATGATCCCGTCGTCCCACAGCCGCGCGGTCGAGAAGTACGGGTTGCCCTCCGCCTCGTACGTGGCGCGGATCTCGTCGGGGTCCGCGTCGCCGACCATCGAGAGGACCGTCGCGGCCTGCTCGCCTCCCATCACCGAGATGCGGGCGTTCGGCCACATCCAGAGCTGGCGCGGGCCGTACGCGCGGCCGCACATGGCGTAGTTGCCGGCCCCGAACGAGCCGCCGGTGACGACGGTGAACTTCGGCACGTCCGCGCAGGCGACCGCCGTCACGAGCTTGGCTCCGTCGCGCGCGATCCCTCCCTCCTCGTACTCCTTGCCGACCATGAAGCCCGTGATGTTCTGGAGGAAGACGAGCGGGATCCGCCGCTTGGCGGCGAGCTCGATGAAGTGCGCGCCCTTCTGCGCCGACTCGGCGAAGAGGACGCCCTTGTTCGCGAGGATCGCGACCGGGTAGCCCTCGATCCGGGCGAACCCGCAGACGAGCGTCCCGCCGTAGAGCGCCTTGAACTCGGCGAAGCGGGAGCCGTCCACGATCCGCGCGATCAGCTCGTGCGCGTCCATCTCGTGCTTGAAGTCCTCGGGGACGAGGCCGTAGAGGTCGGCGGGATCGAGCGCGGGCGGCTCGGGCGGGGCGACGTCCCACGGCAGCTCCTTGTGCCGGTGGAGGTGGCGCACGATCTGGCGGGCGAGCGCGAGCGCGTGCTCGTCCGAGGTGGCGTAGTGGTCGGCGACTCCGGAGCGGCGCGTGTGGACGTCCGCGCCGCCGAGCTCCTCGGCCGTCACGTCCTGCCCGGTCGCCGCCTTCACGAGCGGTGGGCCGCCGATGAAGATCGTCCCCGTGCCCTGGACGATGATCGTCTCGTCGCTCATCGCGGGCACGTAGGCGCCGCCGGCGGTGCACGAGCCCATCACGACCGCGATCTGCGGGATCCCCTTGGCCGACATGCGCGCCTGGTTGTAGAAGATCCGCCCGAAGTGCTCGCGGTCGGGGAAGACCTCGGCCTGGAGTGGCAGGAAGGCGCCGCCGGAGTCGACGAGGTAGATGCACGGCAGGTGGTTCTGCTCCGCGACCTCCTGCGCCCGCAGGTGCTTCTTGACGGTGAGCGGGAAGTAGGAGCCGCCCTTGACCGTCGCGTCGTTGGCGACGATCACGCACTCCTGCCCCTCGACGACGCCGATCCCGGACACGATCCCGGCCGAGGGCGCGGCGCCGTCGTAGAGCTCCCACGCGGCGAGCGCGTTCAGCTCGAGGAACGCCGTCCCCGGGTCGAGGAGCCGGTCGACCCGCTCGCGCGGGGTCAGTTTGCCGCGGGAGCGATGCCGCTCGACCGCCTTGTCGCCGCCGCCGCGCGCCACCAGCGCCGTGCGCTCGCGCAGCTCGGCGACGAGCGCCTCCATCCGCGCGGCGCGGCGGGCGAACGTCTCGTCCCGCGCCACCTGCGTCGTGAGCAGTGCCACGAGCGGAGCCTACCCCGGAACGACGACGGAGCCCCGCGGGGCTCCGTCGCAGATCGTCGTGCCAGATGCCGCTCTAGGGGCGCTTGCTGCCGCTCTTGCCCTTCGTGGCGGCGGCCGCCTTGCGCTCCTCGGCCTCGGTTTTCGTGGCCGCGATCCGGTCGGTGGCCGCGACGCACCGGCCGAGCCGCTCCCCCTTGAAGCCCTTCGCCTTGCACGTCTTCGACGCGTTCAGGACGAGCCGCTGCACGGCGCCGAGGTTCCGGGCCTTCGCGGCGGCGGAGACGCACTTGCCGAAGCCGTTCTGCGTCCCGCTGGTGGCCCACAGCTCGTTGAACGCGGCGCGGCCGAGAGCCGCCTGCTGCGCCTTGCAGGCCGTGGTCGGGTTGACCTTCGCCGGACGCGGCTGCGTCGGCGTGAAGTACGTCTTGTCGTTCAGCTGCACGTTCCGGACGAGGATCGTCTGCTCCTTGTCCGCGAGCGCCCAGCTGCCGTCGACGACGAGGCTGATCGACGTGATCGGCTGGTTGCCGACGAGCGCGACCGCGGCGGCCCAGGTCGAGCACTGCGTGCCCGCAGCGAGCTGCGAGGTGTCGACGCGGCACGCGTCGGCGGTGCCGACGAGGTTGCCCGTCGAGAGCCAGGTGTCCTGCGCGCAGCCCGTGAAGGTCGGCGCCGGGCCGAGGTAGACGAACATGTTCTGGTTCGCCCCGTAGTTGATCGCGAAGCGCGGCGAGCCGCCGGCGCAGTCGTCGTCGGTGACGTTGTACTCGGCGGCGAGCTGCGTGACCTGCGCCAGCGTCAGGCCGGCCGGCAGCGGCACCGTCACGCCGCTGAAGTCGTCGGCGGGGTCCGTGTTCGATGTGTTCGAGACGAGCGTGGCGACGCCGTCGGAGACGGTGGCCGCCCCGAACGTCGTCGTGCCGTCGGCCGCGAGCGCCGGGGCGGTCACGGCGAGCGCGAGCACCGCGACGGCGGCGAGCAGGAGCTTTCTCATTCTCTAATCCTCCAGATAAGCGTTGTGAATCACATCGCAAGCATGTCCGGAGGATGTGGGCGCAAACGAAGATCGACGTAAGGATTCCGTGTGGTCTGCCGATAAGGGCGGTGTGCGACGCGACAACTTCAGGGGATTGCTGGTTGCGGGCGGCGCGATCGCGATCCTGCCGCCTGCGCTGATCCACTTCATCACGCGCGACCAGGTGCAACTCTCGAGCGAGACGCACTTCTGGAGCGTCGTGCTCTCGTCGCTCCTCGCCTGCGCCGCAGGCGTCGCCCTCTCGTACGGCGGCGCACGCCGCGGCGACGCCCGCGCGGTGCTCGTCGGCACGGCGTTCACCGTGATGGCGTCGCTGCTCCTCGTCCACGGCTTCGCGAGCCCCGGCTTCCTCGTCGAGATGAACGGCGTCGTCTCGCTGACCGGCGCGGCGACGCTGCCGGTCGGCGGCGTGATCCTCGCGCTCTCCGCGCATCCGTTCGCGCGCAGCCGGCGCGCCGTCGTCCCGCTGCTCTGGCTGCAGGCCGGGCTGATGGTCGGCGTCATCGCACTCGGTCTCGTCGCGCTCTGGCTGCCCGAGCTCGTGCCGTCGGTGCCGGAGCCTGCGAGCCTCGCGGCGATCCTGACGCTCGTGGCCGGGCTCGCGTTCTACGGGCTGCTCGCGCTCCGCGCGCTCCACACCGTCCTGCTGACGCGGCGGCTCGCCGACCTCGGCGTCTTCGTCGGGCTCGTCTGGCTCGCCGGCGCGCTCGTCCCGGCGCTGACGCAGAGCTATCTCGACCTCGCCTGGTGGCTCGGCCACGGGCTCGAGGTCGCGGGCGTGCTCCTCGTCGGCGCGCCGGTCGCAGCCGATCTCTTCCGCTCCTCGCCGTCGCGGCCGCTCGCAGGCGACCTGCGCGGGAAGGAGATCGTCTCCTCCGAGGAGGCGTTCCTCGGCTCCCAGGTCGGCGGGCTCGTCCGCCTCCTGGCCGAGAAGGACGAGTACACCGAGGGCCACACGCGGCGCGTGGCGCTGCTCGCGGTCGAGGTCGGCGAGGAGCTCGCGCTGCCGCCTGCGCGCCTGCGCGAGCTCGCCACCGGCGGCCTCCTGCACGACATCGGCAAGCTCTCCGTCCCCGACGAGGTGCTGAAGAAGCCGGCGGCCCTCGACGAGCACGAGTACGCGCTCGTCCAGAAGCACCCGGTCTGGGGCGATGCCCTGCTCGGCCGGCTCGGTTTCTCGCAGCGCGTGCGGACGCTCGTGCGCGACCACCACGAGCGGCTCGACGGCGGCGGCTATCCCCACGGCGCCACGGCGCTGTCGCTCGAGACGCGCGTGCTCACCGTCTGCGACGTCTACGACGCGCTCCGGTCGGATCGGGTCTATCGGGACGCGTGGACGCACGAGCGGGCGATCGGCCTGCTCCGCGAGGAGGCCGGCACGGCCTTCGACCCGCGGTGCGTCGAGGCGCTCGAGCGGGTGCTCGCGCGCGACCTCGCCGTCGCGCTGGCCGTCTGACTAGTGCTGGCGGCGGCGGCGCGCCCGGCCGCCGACAGCCTCTCTGATCATCGAGACGCCGAACGCCGCGAAGTCGTGCTCGCCCTGCGCCGGCGCGCGCGTGAACTCGACCTTGAGTCCCGCGCACTTGCCTTCGGGTGCCTCGCCGGGCAGGAAGCTGCTGCGGTCGACGTAGAGCCGCTCACCGTCCTCGGTGCGGATGAAGCCGCCGCCCTTTTCCTGATTGAAGAACAGCAGCTCGCCGCGCACCTCAGCGCTCCCGGTAGACGATGCGGCCACGCGTGAGGTCGTACGGCGACAGCTCGATCTTGACGCGGTCGCCAGGGGCCATCCGGATCCGGTAGCGGCGCATCTTCCCGGAGGTGTAGCCGAGCGCCTCGTGCCCGTTGTCGAGCGAGATCCGGAACATGCCTCCGCCGAACGCCTCGAGAATGTCGCCCTCGAGCTCGATCTTCTCTTCTTTGACGGCCATGCCCACTCCCTTCGGCTGCCGGCCGCGCGGCAAGGTGGGAAATCAAGCGGCCCGGGGTGTCCTCTTGTGCACGCGCTCGTGCAGCGGCTCGCAGGAGAGAAGCGAAAGCGAACGCCCTGGCAACCTCACGGTAGCGCAGATCGCCGACTCAGGTGCGCTGCTCAGTGCGTTTGCGGGGCTGTCCCCCGTCCGGCGGCCGGTGTAGGAATCCTCCCAACGGGGGATGGGAGGATACGGGGCCGGACGCCGAGAACTCGAGGGAAGAGATGAGCCGTTTTGTGATCATGTCGCGTCTGGGCCTCGCCGAACCTCTGGTGCGGATGGCTCGCGCGATCGAGCGGTCGAACCGTGCGGCGGTGTCGAAGCAGGCAGCAGGCCGTCGGTCCGCCCGGCGCGTCGATCTCTCCCCGCGCCTCGGCCAGTAGTCCACCGATCTAGGTGGGGCTCAAGAGCACGGCCACGGTGCCGGGGTCGAGCTCGCGTGCTGCGCCGTTCACGGTCAGGTCGACGTTCGCAGCGGCGCCCGCGTTCAGCCAGATCCGCGCTCCCGTGAGCGTTACCGACTCGCCCTGCCTCAGGAGACGCTCTTCGAGCAGCGGCCCCGTCTCCGACCCGAGTCGCGCCGAGATCCAGCAGTCGCCCCGCGACGCCGTGACGACGACCGTGGCGACGACCGTGGCGACGACCTTGGGCTTGGGCCGCGCGGCGACGGGCTGCTGCTCCGTGGCGACGTCGGTGGAGGGTCGACTCGTGGGGGCGGGGGCGGCGGCGGCGGGCTCGGTCGGGTCGGAGGAGGGCTCGTCGACCGGGATCATCCCGGCGAGCACGGCGATGAAGAAGCCGAACAGCGCCACTGCAGTCGCCAGCAGCAGCCAGAAGAGCGCCTGTTCGATCCTCCTCGCCATCGGGCCGATCCCCGTTCTTACGCGACCGCACGCTGATCCCCTCCTTCGCGCGGCCCGCCTGGTGGGTCAATCAGTGCGCTGAACCCATGATGGGGGATGCGGTGGAGTGCCCCTTCCACGCCGATGAGCCACACATGCGGCGCGTCGTCTGTCTTCTGTTGGGGCACGATCACCGTCCCGGAGGCCGCGTGGCCGGCGTGGTCGTGAAGGTCTGTTCGCGTTGCGGGCGAGCCTCGGCGCACGCAGACACGACGCTGCCGCGGACGTGACGCGGCCTGGACGACGACACCCAGCAGGGGCGACAGGATTCGAACCTGCGACCTACGGTTTTGGAGACCGCCGCTCTACCAGCTGAGCTACGCCCCTGTGCTCGACCCGGATTGTAGCCTTGCCCCGATGAGCCAGCGGCACGCGCTCGGACTGCTCTTCCTCGCGCTCGGGCTGGGCTTCGGGGGAATCGCGGTCGCCGCCGGGCGGGAGGGCGTGTGGGTCGTGGCGCTGGCCGCGGCGGCTCTCGGGGTCTGGATGCTGACCATGTCGTTCCGGCTCCTGAGCAAGAGATCGCGCTGACGCGGCGTATTCTCTTCCCGTGGCGAAGGTCGAGGACACGGGGACGCTCTGGCAGGAGTACCGCAGGACGGGCGACCGCGCGGTCCGGGACCGGCTGATCCTCACCTACGCGCCGCTCGTCAAGTTCGTGGCCGGGCGCCTGGGCAGCGGCCTGCCCGCCCACGTCGACGAGGGCGACCTCGTCTCGTACGGGCTGCTCGGGCTGATCGGGGCGATCGAGCGCTACGACCCCGACCGGGAGATCAAGTTCGAGACGTACGCGATCGCGCGGATCAAGGGCGCGATCATCGACGAGCTGCGCGCGCTCGACTGGGTGCCGCGGTCCGTCCGCGCCCGCGCCCGCGACATCGAGCGCGCTATTGCGGAGCTCGAGAAGAAGCTGCACCGTGCGCCCACCGACGAGGAGATCGCGGCCAGGCTGGGGCTGACCGAGGACGAGCTCGGTGCGAGCCTGACGGAGATCTCGCGCTCCTCGATCGCCGCGCTCGACGAGCTCTGGACGGTCTCTGCAGGCGGCGACCAGGTCGCCCTGATCGACACGATCGAGGACACGCAGGGCCCCGAGCCGCAGTCGGCGCTCGCGCAGACGGAGATGCGGGAGGCGCTCGGCGAGTCGATCGCGCGGCTGCCCGAGCGGGAGAAGCTCGTCGTCACGCTCTACTACTACGAGGAGCTGACCCTGCGCGAGATCGGGGAGGTGCTCGGCGTTACCGAGTCGCGCGTCTCGCAGCTGCACACGAAGGCGATCCTCCGCCTAAAGGCGCGTCTCGGCGGGGGCGTCCCCCGGCCGGTCAGCTAGACACCCATTCGCGCGCCGCGTAGGCTCGCACGCGTCATCGCACAAGGAGGCGGCATGGACTTTCGCGAGCTCGGAGCGAGGCTTACCGGCGACCTGTTCCTTGCCGGCGACCCCGGTTGGGACGAGAGCAGGACGCTCTTCAACGCGATGGTCGACCGCCGCCCGGCCGCGATCGCGCGCGTGGCGGACGCCGCCGATGTCGCCGCCTGCGTCCACTGGGCGCGCAACACAGGCTGCGAGCTCGCGGTTCGCTCGGGCGGCCACTCCGTCGCGGGCGTCTCGCTGAACGACGGCGGCCTCGTGATCGACGTGCGCGGGCTCGACTCGATCGAGGTCGACCCGGAGGCGCGCACGGCGCGTGCGGGAGCCGGCCTCACCTGGGGCGCGTTCGACGCCGCCACGCAGGCGCACGGGCTCGCCACGACCGGCGGGCGCGTGTCGACCACCGGCATCGCGGGCCTGACGCTCGGCGGCGGCTCCGGCTGGCTCGAGCGCTCGTGCGGTCTCGCGTGCGACAACCTGGTCGGCGCCGAGCTCGTCACCGGCTCGGGCGAGCTCGTGCGGGCGAGCGCGGACGAGAACGGCGAGCTCCTCTGGGCGCTGCGCGGCGGCGGTGGCAACTTCGGCGTCCTCACCACGCTCGAGTACCGGCTTTATCCGGTCGGCCCCACCGTCTTCGGCGGGCTCGCGGCGTACGATCCCGCGCACGGCCGCGCGCTGGCCGCCGCCTTCCGCGACTTCCACCGCCCTGGCCCGGATGCCGCCGGGCTCGCGTTCGGGTACATCGCGGCGCCGCCGGAGGAGTTCATCCCGTCCGACTGGCACGGCAAGAAGGTCGTGATCACGGCCGGGATGTGGAACGGCCCGGTCGAGGAGGGCGAGCGGATGCTTCAGCCGCTGCGCGAGGTCGCCGAGCCGATCGTCGACCTCTACGGCGAGATCCCGTACGTGGAGCTCCAGCAGATGATCGACGACCCGCCCGGGAAGCGGAACTGGTGGACGGCCGAGTACCTCGACGACCTGCCCGACATGGCGCTCGACGCGGTCGTCGCGTACTCCGAGCAGATGCCCGTCAGCTTCACGCAGATGCTGCTGCTCCCGTGGGGTGGCGAGGTCGCGCGCGCGACCGACTCGCCGCTGGCCAAGCGCGACGCGAAATGGGTGCTGCACCCGTTCTGCGTCTGGGAGGGCGCCGGGCGCGACGAGGAGCACATCTCGTGGGGCCGCGCATGCCGCGACGTCTTCTCGCCCTGGGCGAACGGAGGCGTCTACCTCAACTTCGTCGGAGACGAGGGGGAGGAGCGCGTACGCGCGGCCTTTGGCGACGCCTACGAGCGCCTGGCGGCGGTCAAGGCCGCGTTCGATCCGCAGAACCTCCTCCGCGGCAACCAGAACATCCGCCCCAGGGGGCAGCTGATCGCGTAGCGCGGGTTAGGATTCCCCTCCCGAGTCGTCCAGCCGAGGAGGATCCGCCCGCATGCCTGCTTTCGAGCCTGCCAAGATCCGCAACGTCGCCGTCGTCGGCCACCGCGGCACCGGCAAGACCTCGCTCGTCGAGGCGCTGCTCTACCAGGCGGGCGAGACGAACCGGCTCGGGACGATCGAGGCGGGCTCGACCGTCGCCGACTGGGACGACGACGAGCAGCAGCGGCGGATGTCGATCTCGCTCTCGCTCACGCATGCGGAGTGGCAGGGCCGGAAGATCAACCTGATCGACGTCCCCGGCGACCCGAGCTTCCAGGGCGAGGCCCGCTGCTCGCTACGCGTCGTCGAGGGCGCGCTCTTCGTCCTCAGCGGCGTGATGGGCGTGGAGGTGGGGACGACCCGCGTGTGGAAGCGCGCCGAGGAGCTCGGGCTCGCGCGCGTCCTCTTCGTCAACATGCTCGACCGCGAGCGCGCCGACTTCTTCCGCGCGCTCGGCCAGCTCCAGGAGCAGCTGTCGCCCCGCTGCGTCGCCGTCCACCTGCCGATCGGCGCCGAGCACGAGCTGACCGGGATCGTCGACGTCCTCCACATGTGCTCCTACACGAGCCCGGAAGGCGAGAAGGAGCCGGAGCCGGGCCCGATCCCGGAGAACCTGGCCGGGATCGTCCAGGAGTACCGCGAGAAGCTGCTCGACGAGGTCGTCCAGACCGACGAGGCGCTGATGGAGAAGTACCTCGAGGGCGAGGAGCTCGGCGTCGAGGAAGTGGCGCACGCGCTCAAGGAAGCCGTCACGCGCGGCGAGGTGTTCCCGGTCGCCTGCGGTGTGGCGACGAAGAACCTGGGCAC
>Ga0299913_10004464_pt1 | contig 11752 bp, 9 predicted proteins | sample RVTome_9_FD_201360 | JGI IMG/M metagenome (GOLD analysis project Ga0299913, IMG submission 201360) | Soil microbial communities from uranium-contaminated site in the Upper Colorado River Basin, Wyoming, United States - RVT155D38 (version 2) ... | reverse complement strand
CGCCCACCGTCCGGCCGCCGCCCCCGGAATGTCCGGCACTCGGTCCGGACCGGGGTCCGGACATCGGGCCAGCTCGGCAGGGCGGGCCGGCCACGGGCGCCCGATTCGTCCGGCGCGCTGTCCGGACACCACCCCGGCACCGCCGCCGAGCACGCGCGACCACCGCATAGGGTGCTGAGCCGTGCCCCCCACCAGGCTCGTCCTCGCCTCCGCCTCCCCCGCCCGCCTGGCCACCCTGCGTGCCGCGGGGGTGGAGCCGGAGGTGATCGTCTCCGGCGTGGACGAGGACCAGGTCGACGGCCTCCCCCCGGCCGAGCTCGCGCTGCAGCTGGCCGAGCTCAAGGCGGCGGCGGTGGCCGGGCGCGGCGACCACCCCGCGGGGACGCTGGTGCTCGGGTGCGACTCGGTCCTGGAGCTGGACGGCCGGGCCCTGGGCAAGCCCGGCACCCCGGACGAGGCGACCGCCCGGTGGCGGTCGATGCGGGGGCGCTCGGGCATCCTGCACAGCGGTCATGCGCTGCACGAGCCCGCCTCCGGACGGGTCGCGGCGGCCACCGCCTCGACCGTCGTGCACTTCGCGGACGTGAGCGACGCCGAGATCGCGGCGTACGTCGCCACCGGCGAGCCGCTGCACGTGGCCGGGGCGTTCACGATCGACGGTTACGGCGGCGCGTTCGTGACCGGGATCGAGGGCGACCACCACAACGTCGTCGGCCTCAGCCTGCCGCTGCTCCGGGACCTGTTGGCCGAGCTCGGCCACCGGTGGACCGACCTCTGGTCGGCCACCTGACCACCCGCCAGCGTGCACGGGACCGGGGTCACGGCCCCCGGCGGTCGCCCGAGCCCGTGCGGTCGTCGTCCTGCGCGTCCGGCGTCCCCGGCAGCAGGTGTGGCAGGTGCGGGAGCGGCGGCTTGGGCAGCGGCTGCACGAAGACGAACCGGCGCAGCAGGTAGAAGCGCCCCAGCATGCCCAGCACCAGGCCCAGGACGTTTGCGGCGATGTTGTCCGAGAGCGGGTCGTCCAGCCCCATCACGTTGCGGCTCACCCACAGGCAGGCGATCGGGACGAGCATCGTGGCGAGGTTGATCGCCACGAACGCGATCCGTCCTCCGTCCGGATGGGCGGGTTCACGCTCCCTGAACGCCCAGGAACGGCTGCCGCGGTAGCTGATCCCCATCCCGATCCCGTTGGCGACCACGTACGCCAGGATCGGCCGGCCGCGCAGGAGCGCCTCGTCGAAGAGCCCGAAACCGTGCAGCAGCAGGTTGAACAGGAACAGGGCCACGATGGTCGCCAGGAGGCCCACACCGAGGAAGCGGCTCGCCTCGGTGACCAGCCGCTGCCACCGGTCTCCCATGTGCCAAGGCTAACCCGCGGGGCGTTTCCGCGACGTCAGACCTTGGTAGGGGTCACTCGACGGGTAGTCCGAGTCCCCGGGCGATCAGCATCCGCTGCACCTCCGAGGTGCCCTCCCCGATCTCCAGGATCTTCGCGTCGCGGTAGAAGCGGGCGACCGGGTACTCCTCCATGAACCCGTAGCCGCCGAACACCTGGGTGGCGATCCGGGTGGCGGTCACGGCGGACTCCGAGGTGTAGAGCTTGGCCACCGCCGCGGCCTGCTTGAACTCCTTCGTGGGTGCGCCGCCGTCCTTCATCGCAGCGGCCCGGTAGGTGAGCGCGCGGGCGGCGTGCAGCATCACCTCGAGGTCGGCGATCTGGAAGGCCACGCCCTGCTTGCGCCCGATCGGGACACCGAACGTCTCGCGCTCGCCGGCGTACTGCAGGGAGAGGTCCAGACAGGCCTGGATGCACCCGACGGCCAGCGCCGCGATCGCCACCCGCCCGTCGTCGAGGGTGGCGAGGAACTGCGCGTAGCCGCGACCCCGCTCCCCCAGCAGGTTCGCCTCCGGCACGTGCACGTCCTCGAACGTCAGCGGGTGGGTGTCGGAGATCCGCCAGCCGAGCTTGTCGTACGCCGGCTCCGCGGTGAAGCCGGGGGTGCCGGAGGGAACGATGATGGTGGAGATCTCCGGCTTCCCGGAGTCCGGCGAGCCCGCCCCTCCGCTGGTCGAGCCTGTCGAGACACCGGTGCGGGCGGTGACCGTCACCAGCGAGGTGATCTCGGACCCGGAGTTCGTGATGAACTGCTTGGAGCCGTTGACCACCCACTCCCCGTTGACCAGCTCGGCCTTCGTCCTGGTGGCTCCGGCGTCGGAGCCCGCGCCCGCCTCGGTGAGCCCGAAGCCTGCCAGCTTCCGGCCGGCCACCAGGTCCGGCAGCCACGTCTGCCGCTGCTCGTCCGTGCCGAAGGTGAGGATCGGGTTGATGCCGAGGCCCACCGCCGCCTCGAGGGTGATGCCCATCGCCTGGTCCACCCGTCCGATCTCCTCGATCGCCAGGCAGAGCGAGGTGAACGCGCCCTCGTCGCCGCTGAGCCCCGCGCCGCCGTACTCCTCGGGGGCGGTGAGGCCGAACAGGCCGAGCTCGCCCATCTCCTGCACCACGTCGATCGGGAAGTGGTGGTCGGCGTCCCACTGCGCGACGTGCGGTGCGATCCGGGACTCGGCGAAGTCGCGCACGGTGCGCCGGAACTCCTCGTGCTCGCGGGACAGCTCGAACATCACATCTCCTCCTGGCTGGCGTCGCGTCGATTACGCTGACGTCAACGTAAGCCGCTTCCGTAGCGTCAACGCAAGGGGGCCCGATGCCGGAGACCTGGACGATCCGCGAGCTCGCCGAGGAGTACGGCGTCACGTTGCGGACCATCCGCCACTACGAGGCGCTCGGGCTGCTCTCCCCAGAGCGGCGTGGCAGCGTCCGGGTCTTCCACCCCCGCGACCGGATCCGGCTCGAGCTGGTGCTGCGCGGCCGGCGACTCGGGTTCGGGCTGGACGAGATCGCCCGGATCGTCAACATGTACGACGACCGGCCGGGCGAGGCCGGCCAGCTGGAGTACCTGCTGTCCCAGATCGAGGTCCGGCGCGCCGAGCTGGCCCGGATGCGCGCGGACATCGCCCAGACCGAGGAGGACCTCGCCGCCGTCGAGCGGCGCTGCCACGAGCACCTGGCCCGGCTCGGCCGCAGCGGGTGAGGTTCCACACCCGAGGGCACGGGGCGAGGGCCGCCGCCGGTGCCTCTAGACTCCCGAGAGCCACCAGTCGCCTGTCCTGAGGAGAACCACGGTGTCCGACGTCAAGCCGTTGCGACGAGTCCTGATCGCCAACCGGGGCGAGATCGCGGTGCGCGTGATCCGGGCCTGCAAGGACGCCGGCATCGGCAGCGTGGCGGTCTACGCCGACCCCGACCGCGACGCGCTGTTCGTGCGGCTGGCCGACGAGGCGCACTCGCTCGGGGGCGCGACCCCCGCCGAGACCTACCTCGACATCGCCAAGATCCTCAGGATCGCCGCCGACGCCGGTGCTGATTCCGTGCACCCCGGCTACGGCTTCCTCGCGGAGAACGCCGAGTTCGCCCGGGCCGTCATCGACGCCGGGCTGGTCTGGATCGGCCCCCCGCCGGAGGCGATCGAGAGCCTCGGCGACAAGGTGAAGGCCCGCCACATCGCCGAGCGGGTGGGCGCCCCGCTGGTGGCCGGCACCAAGGACCCGGTGGAGAACGCCGACGAGGTGGTGGCGTTCGCCAAGGAGCACGGCCTGCCGATCGCGATCAAGGCGGCGTTCGGCGGCGGCGGCCGCGGCCTCAAGGTGGCGCGCACCGAGGACGAGGTCGCCGACCAGTTCGAGTCGGCGGTCCGCGAGGCGGTCACGGCGTTCGGCCGCGGCGAGTGCTTCGTCGAGCGCTACCTCGACCGGCCCCGCCACGTCGAGACCCAGTGCCTGGCCGACCAGCACGGCAACGTGGTGGTCGTCTCCACGCGTGACTGCTCGCTGCAGCGGCGACACCAGAAGCTCGTCGAGGAGGCCCCCGCACCGTTCCTCAGCGACGACCAGGTCAGCCGGCTCTACGAGTCGTCCAAGGCGATCCTCAAGGAGGCCGGCTACGTCGGCGCCGGTACGTGCGAGTTCCTGGTCGGCCAGGACGGCACCATCTCGTTCCTCGAGGTGAACACCCGGCTGCAGGTCGAGCATCCGGTCACCGAGGAGGTCACCGGCATCGACCTGGTCCGCGAGATGTTCCGGATCGCCGCCGGCGAGGAGCTCGGGTACGACGACCCGCCGGTCCGCGGCCACTCGATCGAGTTCCGGATCAACGCCGAGGACGGCGGCCGCAACTTCATGCCCGCCCCCGGCACCCTCACCCGCTGGCACGCTCCGTCCGGCCCCGGCATCCGCGTCGACGGCGGCTACGACCAGGGCGAGACCGTGCCCGGCGCCTTCGACTCGCTGGTCGCCAAGCTGATCGTCTCCGGCCGGGACCGCACGCAGGCCCTCGAGCGGTCCCGCCGCGCGCTCGACGAGTTCGTCGTCGAGGGCATGCCGACCGTGATCCCGTTCCACGCGGCGGTGGTCGACGACCCGGCGTACATCGGCGACGAGCAGGCCGGCACGTTCGGCGTCTACACGTCGTGGATCGAGACCGAGTTCGACAACACCATCGAGCCCTACGCCGGAGACAGCCCCGAGGCCGAGGAGGAGCCGGAGCGCCAGCGCGTGACGGTCGAGGTCGGCGGGAAGCGGCTCGAGGTCGTGCTGCCGGGCGGACTCGGCGGCCTGGCCGCGGGACCCAGCGCCGCGGCCGGCAAGGCCAAGCCCAAGCGCGCCAAGGGCAAGAAGGGCGGCGGCGCGGTCTCCGGCGACGCGGTCGCCAGCCCCATGCAGGGCACGATCGTCAAGGTCGCGGTCGAGGAGGGCCAGCAGGTCGCCGAGGGCGACGTGATCGTGGTCCTCGAGGCGATGAAGATGGAGCAGCCGCTCAAGGCGCACAAGGCCGGCACCGTCACCGGGCTCGACGCCGAGGTCGGGGCGACGGTGACCAACGGCGCGGTGCTCTGCGAACTGAAGGACTGACCCGAGGAGTCAGCGTTCGTGGGCGGCCTTCCAGGCCTTCCAGCGCTGCACCACCCCGCCCATGTCCTCGAGCGTGAACGCGAAGAAGTCCCGGGTCTCGGCCATCCGGCGGTAGCCCGGCGACCCCTCGGGGAGCAGCTCCATGGCGTCCTCCACCGCGGAGACGAAGCGCGCCACCATCGGCTCCCTGGCCTGCATGATGGTCGACCACACGTCGCCCTCGGTGACCGCGTAGACGTCGCCCCGTCCCGCCGGGTTGCGCTCCTTGAGCAGCAGCCCGGCCTCGGTGAGGTAGCGGACGGCGCCGGAGATCGCGGCTGGGCTCACGTCCAGGCCCTCGGCGAGCTGCTTCGCGGTGTAGCGGTCCCGGTCCTCGGCGAGCACGTAGGCGAAGACCCGGCTGGCCATCCTTGGCATGCCCGCGCCCTCGAGCGTGGTCCCGAACCGCTCCACGGCGCGGGCGAGGGCGTCGTCGCTCACCATGGGACCACCATAACGGTCATAGTCTTCACAAAGTAGTGAATCTTGTGAAACCATACAGGGATGACCACCGCCCTCGAGTTCACCGACGTCGTCAAGACCTTCGGCACGGTGCGTGCCCTGGACGGCTTCGACCTGCACGTGGAGACCGGCGAGGTGCACGGCTTCCTCGGCCCGAACGGAGCCGGCAAGTCCACCGCGATGCGGGTGCTGCTCGGCCTGCTCCGCGCCGACTCCGGCTCCGTGCGCCTGCTCGACGGCGATCCGTGGGCGCAGGCGGCCGACCTGCACCGACGCCTCGCCTACGTGCCGGGCGACGTGAGCCTCTGGCCGGGCCTGACCGGGGGCGAGGTGATCGACGTGCTCGGCCGGATGCGGGGCGGGCTGGACGACAAGCTGCGGCGCCAGATGCTCGAGCGGTTCGAGCTCGACCCGGCCAAGAAGGCGCGCACCTACTCCAAGGGCAACCGCCAGAAGGTCGCGCTGGTCGCGGCGTTCAGTGCGCACGCGGACCTCTACCTGCTCGACGAGCCGACGTCGGGGCTGGACCCGATCATGGAGGCGGCCTTCCAGGAGTGCATCGCGGAGGTGCGTGACCGGGGAGCCACGGTGCTGCTCTCCAGCCACATCCTGGCCGAGGTCGAGTCGCTGGCCGACCGGGTCAGCATCATCCGCGACGGACGGACGGTCCAGTCGGGGACGCTGGCGTCGCTGCGCGCGATGACCCGCACCACCGTGGTCGCCGACACGCGCGAGCCGGTGACCGGCCTGGAGCGCGTGGCCGGCGTCCACGACCCGGAGTACGACGACGCGCACGGCCACCGGGTCCGCTTCGACGTGGACACCGACCACCTCGAGGCGGCCCTCGACGCCCTGCGTGCCGCCGGGATCTCCTCGCTCCAGGCCCACCCGCCGACGCTCGAGGAGCTCTTCCTGCGGCACTACGGCGACGAGATCGACACCGGCGAGGACGACTGATGGGATCGCTCACCGGAACCGGCCACCTCGTGCGGCTGATCCTCCGGCGCGACCGGTTCCGGCTGCCCGTGTGGCTGTTGGCCATCACGGGTCTGACCGCGTTCAGCGGGGCGGCCGTCCGGTCGACGTACGACAGCCCGGAGTCGCTGGCCAGCTACGCCCGCACGGTCGGGGACAGCGCGGTCGGGCGGCTCAACAGCGGCCACCAGGTGGCCCTCGACACGATCGACGGGATCGTCGCCAACGAGATCACGATCGTCACCAACGTCGGGGTCGCCCTGATGGCGATGTTCCTGGTGGTCCGGCACACCCGGGCCGAGGAGGAGAGCGGACGCGCCGAGCTGGTGCGCGCCGGAGTCGTGGGCCGGCACGCCGCACCGTTCGCCGTGGGCCTGGTGGCGATCGGTGCCGCGATCCTGCTCGGTGCCCTGATCACCGGCGTGCTGCTGGCGGTCGGGCTCGACCCGGCGGGATCGGTCGCGTTCGGCGCCGCGCACGCCACCCTCGGGCTCTTCTTCGCCGCGGTGGCCGCGGCCGCCTCCCAGATCACCTACGGCGCGCGGGGGGCGCTGGGGATCGCGGGCGGCGTGGTCGGCGTCACCTACATCGTGCGCAGCCTCGGCGCGATGGGCGAGAACGCGCTGTACTGGGTCTCCCCCTTCGGCTGGGCGCAGGGCGTGGACGCGTTCGGCGACGAGCGCTGGTGGCTGCTCGCGGTCGTCGTCGGGGCGGCCGCGGTCGTCTTCGGGCTCGCGGCCTGGCTGGTCACACAGCGGGACGCGGGCGCGGGACTGGTCCAGCCCCGGCCCGGCCGACCCCATGCCTCCCGGGCGCTGGGGACACCGTTCGGGCTCGGGCTGCGGCTCCAGCGCGGACTGCTCCTGGGGTGGCTGGTCGGGCTGGCCGCGCTGGCCGCGGTGTACGCCGCGGTGGTCCCGCTGGTCCCGGACCTGCTCGAGGGCAACCCCGAGATGGCGGAGATGCTCCAGATCTCCGGGACCGAGGACATGGTCATCGACCAGTTCCTCGCCTACATCAACGTCACGCTCGGGGTCATCGGCTGCGTGTTCGGCGTGGCTTCCGTGCTGCGCCTGCGCACCGAGGAGGAGGGGGACAGGGCCGAGGCACTGCTCGCCACCCGGCTCAGCCGGCGCCGCTGGATCTGGGGCAGTCTCGGCGTGACCAGCCTGGGCCTGGGCGTGATCGCGCTGGGCATGGGCGTGGCCATGGTCGTCGGCTACCTCGGGGTCGAGGACGCCTCGCGCAGCGGCTCCCTGCTCGCGGGCGTGCTCGCCCAGCTGCCCGCCATGCTGCTGGTGGCCGCGGTCGCCTTCCTCGTCGTCGCCTGGCTCCCCCGGTTCGCGATCTGGGTGTGGGCGATCGTCGCGTTCGTGATGGTCGAGGCGATGCTCGGGGACTCGCTCCGGCTGCCCGAGGCCGTGCGCAGCGCCTCGCCGTACTTCCACCTGCCGCTCTACCCCAGCGAGGCGTGGACGCCCCTGCCCGGGCTGGTGCTGCTCGGCCTGGGGGCGGCCGCAACGGCCGTCGGCCTGACCGGCTACCAGCGGCGCGACATCGGACGCTGAGCCGACAGTCCGTGCGGCGACCGATCGCCGTACGGACGGGGCCGACAGCACCCCGGGCAGGCTCGATAGCCTGCCAGTCATGTTCACCAAGGTGCTCGTGGCCAACCGCGGCGAGATCGCGATCCGCGCCTTCCGCGCGGCGTACGAGATCGGCGCGCGGACGGTCGCGGTCTTCCCGCACGAGGACCGCTGGTCCGAGCATCGGCTGAAGGCCGATGAGGCCTACGAGATCGGGGAGCGGGGCCACCCGGTGCGCGCCTACCTCGACCCCGACGAGATCGTGCGGGTGGCGGTCGAGTCCGGGGCGGACGCGGTCTACCCCGGCTACGGCTTCCTGTCGGAGAACCCCGACCTCGCCGAGGCGTGCGCCGACGCGGGGATCACGTTCATCGGCCCCGGCGCGGACGTGCTCACGCTCACCGGCAACAAGGCCCGCGCGATCGCCGCCGCGAAGGCCGCCGGCGTCCCGACGCTCGACGGTGTCCCTCCGTCGACCGACGTGGACGCGCTCGTCGAGTCCGCCCAGTCGCTCCCCTACCCGGTCTTCGTCAAGGCGGTGGCAGGCGGCGGCGGGCGAGGCATGCGTCGGGTCGACGACCCGGGCGACCTCCGCGAGGCCGTGCAGGCCTGCATGCGCGAGGGCGAGGCGGCGTTCGGCGACCCGACCGTGTTCATCGAGCAGGCGGTGGTGGAGCCCCGCCACATCGAGGTCCAGATCCTCGCCGACGGAACGGGCGGTCCCGACGGCGTCATCCACCTCTTCGAGCGGGACTGCTCCGTGCAGCGCCGGCACCAGAAGGTCGTGGAGATCGCGCCCGCCCCGAACCTCGACCCCGACCTGCGCGACCGGATGTGCGCGGACGCCGTCCGGTTCGCCCGCGAGATCGGCTACCGGAACGCCGGCACGGTCGAGTTCCTGCTGGACGGCCAGGGCAACTACGTGTTCATCGAGATGAACCCGCGGATCCAGGTCGAGCACACGGTCACCGAGGAGGTCACCGACGTCGACCTCGTCCAGTCCCAGTTGCGGATCGCGGCCGGCGAGACGCTCGCCGACCTGGGCCTCTCCCAGGACACCGTCCGGCCGCGCGGAGCGGCGCTGCAGTGCCGGATCACCACCGAGGACCCGGCGAACGGGTTCCGCCCCGACACCGGGAAGATCACCACCTACCGCTCCCCCGGCGGCCCGGGGGTACGACTCGACGGCGGCACCACCTACACCGGCGCCGAGGTCTCGGCCCACTTCGACTCGATGCTCGCGAAGCTGACCTGCCGGGGGCGCACGTTCGAGAAGGCGGTGGAGAAGGCCCGCCGGGCGCTTGCCGAGTTCCGGATCCGCGGCGTCGCCACCAACATCGCCTTCCTCGAGGCCGTGCTCGACGACCCCGACTTCGTGGCCGGCCGGCTCACCACCTCCTTCATCGAGGACCACCCCGGCCTGCTCACGGCCCGGGCCTCCGGCGACCGGGGGACCAAGCTGCTGACCTATCTCGCGGACGTCACCGTGAACCAGCCGCACGGCCCGGCGCCCACCCGACTCGACCCGGCCGTGAAGCTGCCCGACCTCGACCTGTCGCTGCCCGCCCCGGACGGCACCCGCCAGCAGCTGCTCGCGCTGGGTCCGGAGGGGTTCGCGGCCGCGCTGCGCGCCCAGGAGCGGGTCGCCGTCACCGACACCACCTTCCGCGACGCGCACCAGAGCCTGCTCGCGACCCGGGTGCGCAGCCACGACCTGCTGGCGGTGGCCGGACACGTCGCACGGATGACCCCCGAGCTGCTCAGCGTGGAGTGCTGGGGCGGGGCGACGTACGACGTCGCGTTGCGGTTCCTCGCCGAGGACCCGTGGGAGCGGCTGGCCGGGCTCCGGCAGGCCGTGCCCAACCTGTGCCTCCAGATGCTGCTGCGCGGACGAAACACGGTCGGCTACACGCCGTACCCCACCGCGGTGACCGACGCGTTCGTGGCCGAGGCGGCGGAGACCGGCATCGACGTGTTCCGGATCTTCGACGCCCTCAACGACGTGGACCAGATGCGACCGGCGATCGACGCCGTGCGGGCGACCGGCACCACGGTCGCCGAGGTTGCGCTGTGCTACACCGCCGACCTGTCCGACCCCGACGAGCGGCTCTACACCCTCGACTACTACCTCCGGCTGGCGGAGCGGATCGTCGAGGCCGGTGCCCATGTGCTGGCGATCAAGGACATGGCCGGCCTGCTGCGGGCGCCGGCGGCCCGCCGGCTCGTCAGCGCGCTTCGTGCAGAGTTCGACCTCCCGGTCCACCTGCACACGCACGACACCCCGGGCGGCCAGCTCGGAACGCTGCTGGCCGCGATCGACGCCGGCGTGGACGCGGTGGACGCGGCGTCGGCCTCGATGGCCGGCACCACCTCCCAGCCCCCGCTGTCCGCGCTGGTCTCCGCGACCGACCACGCCGAGCGGGAGACCGGGCTCTCGCTGGCCGCGGTGTGCGCGCTCGAGCCCTACTGGGAGGCGGCCCGCCGGGTCTACGCTCCCTTCGAGTCGGGCCTGCCCTCCCCCACCGGCCGGGTCTACACCCACGAGATCCCCGGCGGCCAGCTCTCCAACCTGCGGCAGCAGGCGATCGCCCTCGGCCTGGGCGAGAAGTTCGAGCAGGTCGAGGACATGTACGCCGCGGCGAACGACATCCTCGGCAACATCGTCAAGGTCACGCCCTCCTCGAAGGTGGTGGGTGACCTCGCCCTGCACCTGGTGGCGGTCGGCGCCGATCCGGCCGAGTTCGCGGCCGACCCGGCGTCGTACGACATCCCGGACTCCGTGATCGGCTTCCTGTCCGGCGAGCTCGGCGACCCGCCGGGCGGGTGGCCGGAGCCGTTCCGGACCCGGGCACTGGAGGGGCGCACCGTCAAGCCCGCGGCCGCCGACCTGACCGACGCACAGGTCAAGGGCCTGTCCACCGACCGCCGCCGGACCCTCAACGAGCTGCTCTTCCCCGGACCCACCCGGGAGTTCGCCGAGGCCCGCGAGACCTACGGAGACACCTCGGTGCTGCCGACCGTCGACTACCTCTACGGGCTGCGGGCCGGCGAGGAGCACGAGATCGACCTGGACCCGGGCAAGAAGCTGCTGGTCGGGCTGCAGGCGATCGGGGAGCCCGACGAACGCGGCTACCGCACGGTGATGTGCACGATGAACGGCCAGCTCCGCCCGATCAGCGTGCGTGACCGGGCCGTTGCCTCCGAGGTCCCCCAGGCCGAGAAGGCGGACCCGGCCGACCCGTCACACGTGGCCGCCCCGTTCCAGGGCGTGGTGACGGTGCAGGTCGCCGAGGGCGACGAGGTGGCGGCCGGCGACGCCGTCGCCACGATCGAGGCCATGAAGATGGAGGCGGCGATCACCGCACCGCGGGCCGGGACCGTCTCACGGGTGGCGGTCTCGGGGACGCACTCGGTCGAGGGTGGGGACCTGCTGCTCGTGTTGTGAGTGGCGGCGCCGGCGCGGCGGGCGCGGCTGGCGTGCGGGTCAGCCGAAGCTGAACCAGGTGGACCGCAGCCCCAGCCTGAACCGGAACGTGTCGCCAGTGACCTCCACCACCTTGCCGCCGGTGCCCTCCAGCTCCAGCGACCGCACCCGCCCGCCCCACTCACCGTTGCCGTCCCGCTGGAGCACCCGGATCTCCTTGAGGTCCCCGATGTCGAAGGCACCCTCGAGGCTGGCCACGTCGACGTCGACCTGCCAGGCGTGGTTCGGGTTGCCGGCC
>Ga0299913_10004463_pt1 | contig 11754 bp, 10 predicted proteins | sample RVTome_9_FD_201360 | JGI IMG/M metagenome (GOLD analysis project Ga0299913, IMG submission 201360) | Soil microbial communities from uranium-contaminated site in the Upper Colorado River Basin, Wyoming, United States - RVT155D38 (version 2) ... | reverse complement strand
GGGTGCGTTCGCCTGGCGAACGCACCCATTCAGGCAGCACGATGTCTGGCGTCATCCTTCCTCATCAGCTCGCGCGCCTTCCTGTCCTCCCACGCTTCGTCGAGGACGCTTCCCTCGGCGTAGAGGGAGAACGCGTGGATGGCAACGCCGATACCCCATCCGAGCATCGGCCAGTAGAACCACAACGTGCCGGGGCTGGAGATCATGTTGATGCCGAACAACGCCGCGTTGACGATCAGATAGACACCCAGGTGAACGTAGAAGTCCTTCAGGTCCTTGGCTCTCTTGAGTGCGCGCTCGTATCTCGGATCCTGAGCATCTTCCATCACAAGCCTCCTCGGTTCGACGGACTCCTCCCACGGTGACCCGTCCACGACCGGCTCGCCAGGGCCGAATAGACCCCTCAGCCTCCACTCAACGACCTGGGTCTGTTGCCTCGCCGTTCCACCCTGCATGACCGACCTGCGAAGGGGGGTCGGTTGGCCCTAACGACGGACCAGCAAGAGACGGACGCTTGTCGTGACCCTGGAGGTGCCATGCGTAGCCATCCCACGATCGCCTGTTCCGGGGCGGTGGTAGTTGGCCTGCTATTGATGGACGTTTCCTCCGGGGTCGCGTACGCCGCCGTGGTCGTCACCTTGACCATCGTTCTTTTCGCCGCCCTCCGCGCAGTGTCGAGGTCACCGCACGGGAGCGTGGTGACCCGCGCAGGCCTCGACCGTCAGGATGTCGTGGTCATCCTGGGGACGTTTCTCGTCACCGTCGGCTTCTTCCGACTCGCCTTCACCTTCTTCGACGACAACGACGGCGTGCTCTTCCTGAATTTCGCCGCAGGCCTTCTGATAGGAGTGCTCGCCCCCATCGTGTACACGGTTTGGTTACGACGGAGGCCCCTGCGATCGCTCGGCCTCTCGCTGGGCAACCTGCGAGCTACGGCGACGATGGCGATCCTCTTCGCGAGCGTCCAGTTCTCGATCACCCTGTGGGGGTACGACCTGCCGGAGGCGCAGGACTGGATCACCTTGCTGGGGATGGCCCTGATGGTCGGAGTCTTCGAATCCATCTACTTCCGTGGCTTCGTGCAGGGCAGACTCGAAGAGTCCTTCGGAACCGCGCCGGCGGTGTTCGGCGCGGCGTTCCTCTACGCGCTCTATCACCTCGGGTATGGGATGGGCGCGGAGGAGATGACTTTCCTGTTCGGTCTCGGACTCGTCTACGCACTCGCCTACTCGGCCTCCGGGAGCCTTCTCGTTCTGTGGCCACTTCTTACGCCGCTGGGCAACCTCTTCGCCCAGCTCGAGTCCGGCGAACTCGCCGGAAGGCTGCCGTGGGCAGCCCTGATTGGCTTCGCCGACGTGATCGCGGTCTTTGCCCTCGCGATCTGGTTAGCACGTCGTCGAGAACGCAAGCTGCTGGAGCGCGCATCTACTCCTTCGGACGCAGCACGCACGCATTCCCCTTCTGACGGCAGATCGGGGCCCCCGCGTGGATCGTTGCGGGCCGCCCTTACCCGTGGCCCCGGGACCAACGGCCCTAACGGATACCTCGGGGCCGAACGACCCTGATAACGCGGACCACACGAAAGGAGTCGGCATGGAGAACATCTCGGCGGGGCGTCGGCGCGTGATCATCATGGGAGCCGCGGGGCGCGACTTCCACGATTTCAACACCGTGTATCGGGACGACAAGGAGTCCGAGGTCGTCGCCTTCACCGCGACCCAGATCCCCGGCATCGCGGGTCGCGCGTATCCCTCTCAGCTCGCGGGACCGCTCTACCCAGAAGGCATCCCGATCTACCCCGAGGAATCGCTGGAGGACCTGATCTCCCGTCATTCCGTGCACGAGGTCGTCTTCGCGTACTCGGACGTTTCTCATGAGTACGTGATGCACGTCGCATCCCGCGTGCTGGCCTCGGGAGCCGACTTCAAACTCCTCGGCCCCCGGGCGACGATGCTCCTCGCGCCGAGGGTGCCGATCGTGGCGGCCTGCGCCGTCCGCACCGGTGCCGGCAAGTCTCAGACGACGCGAGCGATAGCACGGGCCCTCAAGGCCCTCGGTCAGAAGGTCGTCGCCGTCCGGCATCCCATGCCCTACGGCAATCTCGCGCTACAGCGCGTGCAGCGGTTCGAGACGTTCGCGGACCTCGACACTGCGGACTGCACGATCGAGGAACGCGAGGAGTACGAGCCGCATATCGCCCAAGGCACGATCGTCTACGCCGGGGTCGACTACGGAGAGATCCTGCACGCAGCCGAACAGGAGGCCGACGTCATCCTCTGGGACGGCGGCAACAATGACTATCCCTTCTACGCCCCCGACCTGTTCATCACCGTTGTCGATCCCTTGAGGGTCGGAGACGAAACCCACTACCACCCGGGCGAGGCCAACCTCCGGATGGCGGACGTGGTCGTGGTCAACAAGGTCGACTCCGCGACGCAGGAAGAGATCGACGAGTTGATGGCGAATGTCAAGGCGATCAACCCGCGCGCCCAGATCGTAAAGGCGCGGTCGAAGATCGACATCGAGGGCGGATACGGGACGGTGAAGGGCAAGCGGGTCCTCGTGGTCGAAGACGGACCCAGCCTCACTCACGGCGAGATGGGCTACGGGGCCGGAGTGGTCGCCGCTCGCCGTGCCGGGGCGCATCTCGTCGATCCGAGGCCCTGGGCCCGCGGCTCCATCGCCGCCGTGTACGAGAAGTTCCCGCATATCGGGGCCCTCCTGCCGGCGATGGGCTACTCGGATGCGCAACGGCATGACCTCGAGGAGACCATCAACAACTCGGACGCCGACGTCGTACTGATAGCGACGCCGATCGATCTCCGCAAGGTCTGCAACATCGAGAAGCCGGCGGTACGCGTCTTCTACGAGCTGGAAGAGGTAGCCGAGCCGACGTTGTCCGACATCATCCAGGAGCGCGTCAGCCTGGTTGCCGCTCGGGCTTGACATGGTGGGTCGTTCGGCTCTACCGCCGGACGATCCCACTTCCTAGCCTGGGAATGCCGGACCACCAATGAGTCCGGTGCAAGTCGGGAGGTGGTTCATGAGCACGATCGAGGCGCCGCGCGCGACCGTCGTGCCGGCCGACCAAGCCTCTCCCCCGCGCCTCAAGAGGACGTTGGGGATGTGGATGGCGACGGCACTGGTCGTCGGCAACATGATCGGGAGTGGGATCTTCCTGCTGCCCGCGGCACTGGCCGCGGAGGCAGGACCCGTGTCGATCCTGGGTTGGATCTTCACGGGGGCAGGAGCCGTGCTGCTGGCTCTAGTGTTCGCCAACCTCGGCCGGGCCTTCCCCCGAACCGGCGGTCCCTATGCATACTCACGCAGAGCCTTCGGCGACTTCGTTGGCTTCCAGACCGCATGGGGTTACTGGATCGCCGCATGGGTCGGCAACGCAGCAATCACCTACGCGTTCGTCAGCTACCTGTCGGTGTTCTGGGGAGAGCTGGCTACGAACAACGTTCTGGCCGCAGCGGTCGGCATCGGCACGATCTGGCTGCTGACCTTCGTCAACATCTGGGGCACGCGCCAGAGCGGGGTCGTGCAACTCACGACCACGATCCTGAAGTTCGTCCCGCTCGCTCTGATCGGTCTGATCGGGGTCTTCTTCATGAAGGCGGACAACTTCACGCCCTTCAGTCCCTACGGTAGCAACTGGAGCGGCCTCAGCATCGCGGCGACGCTCACGCTGTGGGCATTCATCGGACTGGAGTCCGCGACCGTTCCGGCCGAAGAGGTCAAGAACCCCAGGAAGACGTTGCCGCGCGCGACGGTGCTGGGAACCGTCATCACCACGATGGTGTACCTGCTGGCGACCGTCGCCATCATGGGTGTCGTTTCGACGCAGGTGCTGGCCGAGTCCAACGCTCCGTTCGCGCTCGCAGCGCAGGAGATCTTCGGAGGTCGTTGGGGCGACGCGGTGGCAGCCATCGCCATGATCTCTGCATTCGGCTGCCTGAACGGGTGGATCATGCTGACCGGTCGCGTCAGTCTTGCCGCGGCCGAGGACGGCTTGTTCCCGAGGAAGTTCGCCGAGGTCCACGGCGTGCGGAAGACGCCGGTCTTCGGTCTGATCGTCGCCGCCACTCTGATCAGCGGGCTGATGGTGATGCAGTACAACTCGTCGCTGGTGGAGCAGTTCACGTTCGTCCTGTTGCTCGCCACGCTGACGACCTTGGTTCCATATGCCTACTCGGCGGCAGCTCAGCTACACATGCTGTTCAGCGATCGCGAACTGTTCTCCGGGAGACGGCTCGCGGTCGACGCCGGCGTGGCGATGTTCGCCCTGGCATTCGCGATCTGGGCGATCTATGGAGCCGGATACGAGGTCATCGCCAAGGGATTCCTGCTCTTGATGCTTGGCGTCCCCGTGTACGTGTACATGAAGTATCGCGATTCCCGTCGCAACCAGATCGTGATCCCAGAGACGATCGGCAACGGGCATTCGGCGCCGAAAGAGCTGAACCCCATCGGCTGAAACAGGTGCCGCGACGACGGGGTGGGGCCTGGAAGGCCCCACCCCGCTCGCGCGAGGCAGTGAGCCCTTCGGCCCCCAACGAGGGGGTGGTGCGGCTCTCCCCAACCGCCCGGGCCGCTGCCAGGCTCAGACAAGGAAGAGGAGGTGAGCGCCATGCGTGTACCCGTGATCTTGGATGTCAATCCCGAGCCTCAGGCGCTGAGCTGGGAGCAAGATTTCCTCGGGCGCCTGGAGATACCCGTCGAACCCTGTTGCGGGCCAGACCAGGAGGGTGGGTGCCCTCTGCTATCGCACGGGTACTGCAGCAAGGTCGCGCGAGCCGATGGGGTCCTCTTCCAGTTGGATCTGGACCAACCGTTGCACCGTCAGATCCTGCAGCGCTACACCGCGACACTCGAGGTCCCCATCCGCGTGGTCGTGACCAGTGAGCAGCAGGAACGCTGGCCGGATCTGCTCGAACACGTAGAGGTGATGACTCCCCCGCTCGGGCCGGCCGCGCTCGATGGGTTCGCAGCAGAGGTCGAGACGTCCCTGGAATGACGCCTTGCAAGGGTGATGCCACTCATCCGATACCGCATAGAACCGTTCGGAGGTAACCATGCATCCCGGAACGATCACCGTGCAACACGACGAACGCGACAGCTTCTCGATCGCGATCAGGAGCCACGAGCTCGTCGTGGATCAACCTCTCGAGGAAGGGGGTCGCGATAGCGGCCCGACACCGACCGAACTGTTCGTCGCCTCCATCGCGGGATGCGTAGGGCACTACGCTCGACGATTCCTCCACCGGCATGGGCTTCCCGACGACGTGAGGGTCACGGCGGACTGGTCGATGACTCAACCGCCGGCCCGAGTAGGGAACGTCGCGCTCACGGTGACGACGGTGGAACTCCCCGGGGAGCTCGCGGCTCGGTTCGAGAGGACGATCGCACGGTGCGTCGTCCACAACTCCCTGCAGGATCCGCCGGAGATCACGTTTCGGAGAGAGAGCGTCTCTAAACGTCGAGCTTCTTGAAAGGAGAGAACGATGTCTGCGATCGACTCCACCCGCGGCCGATCCGTCTCCGAGGAGGCGAAGGTGCCCATCAAACAGGCCGCCGATCGATTCCTGGCGCACAAGCGCATAGCGGTGACCGGCGTATCGCGCGAACCCGGCTCCCACGGTAGCAACGCGGTGTACCAGCGGCTCCGAGCCCGCGGCTACGAGGTGTTCGCCGTCAACCCGAACGCCGATGAGGTCGAGGGCGACGCGTGCTTCCACGACCTGCGGTCGATCCCCGGTGGGGTCGAGGCGGTAGTCATCGGGACGCGGCCGGACCATGCCTTAGCCACCATGCGTGAATGTGACGAACTCGGGATCTCCGAGGTGTGGATGCATCGCGCGTTCGGTGCCGGCAGTGTGTCCGATAGTGCGACCCGATACGGTCGCGCGAATGGGATTACGGTCATCGACGGCGGATGCCCGCTGATGTTCGAACCGTGCTCGGACCCCGGCCACAAGGCGATGCGCTTCGTGTTCTCGATGACCGGCAAGGTGCCAAAGAAGATCTGATCTCTGTGGGCGGTACTGGGATCGAACCAGTGACCTCGTCGGTGTGAACGACGCGCTCTCCCGCTGAGCTAACCGCCCGGGCCAGCGATGATACGAGGCCGGCGGCCGGGAGGGACCTTCCGGCGTAGGGTCTCCGGCGATGGGCTCGGTCATCCACCTCTCCCAAGGTCGCACCCTCGTCGAATCCCGGCGCAGGGCCCCCAGGGATTCCGGCAAGGTTGCCCTGGTCCTCGGGGGCGGTGGCATCACGGGGGCCGCGTACCACCTCGGCGTCCTCAACGCGATGAACGCGATGAGCGAACGGGCTTCGGTGAACCACTTCGATCTCTACGTGGGAACGTCGGCCGGTTCGGTGGTGGCCGCCTGCCTCGCCAACGGGATCTCCCCCGAGGAGCTGATCCTCGCCAACCTCGGGCATCCTTCGGCAACCATCCCTGCGATCGGTCCCGACGAGGTGATGAGGCCCGACCGTCGCGGGCTCCTCCGGTCGATGGTTCGGTGGCCGATGAGCTTGATCGGAGCGGTCCGGACCTATGTCGGGCACCCGTTCACGACCTCTCTGATCGACGGCCTCGGCGCGATCGCCGAGGGCTTGCCCCCCGCCCTCTATACGACCGACGGGACGGAGAGATACATCCGGCGCCTATTGGAATCACCGGGCAGATCGAACACCTTCGGCGAGACTCGCAGGAAGCTCCTGATAACCGCGACGGATCTCGACACGGCTCGGACCCGTGTGTTCGGCGATACCGAGGACGACGTCGAGACCCCGATCTCCGAGGCGGCGGCCGCGTCCACCGCGATCCCGCTGCTGTACGCGCCTCGGAAGATCGGCAACCGCACCTACCTCGACGGGGCGCTGCGGTCGACGACGAATATCGACATCGCTATCGAGCACGGGGCCAAGCTGATCGTCTGCGTCAATCCCTTGGTGCCCTACGTCCACGACCCGCGGCACCTGTTGCCGACGGCCACGGGCCTGCCCTCACACAGCATCGCCCAGAAGGGTTTCCCACACATCGCAGCCCAGACGTTCCGCATCATGGCGCAGGCGCAGGTGGAGAAGGAGCTCGAGATCGTGGCTGCGCAGCATCCCGACGTCGACATCATCCTGATCGAACCGCGGCGCGACGACGAGCACATGTTCGTCTTCAATCTCATGGATTACGGCTCACGTGAGCGGGTTGCGCGTCACGCGTTCGAAACCGTCGCGATCGACCTCGTCACCAGGTTCCCCGACTACAAGAAGGTGTGCGACCGGCACGGCATCAAGCTGTCGCGCAACCTGCTGATCGATCAACTCCAGGGGATCGTCGAAGGCGCCGAGCCGAAGTTCTTCGGTGGTCCCGACTGGAAGAAGACCCAGAGCTCGGCCGACCTCTAGAACGTCGCCGGCGTGGCCAGCCACCCCTCGATGCGCTCGGCGTCCCCCTCGACCTCGAGGGTCTCGGCCGGTCTTCCGGCGAGCTTTCGCATGAGGTCGAAAGCATCCGAACGGACGAGGCCCGATGCCCCGGAGCCGCACACATAGGCCCCACCTGCGGAACCGGCGAGCTCGAGCCGGACGTCGGCACCCGTTCGGCCTCCCCACTCACGAACCACGTCGGCGACGACGGTCGCGTCTGAAGGGATCGCGGACGGCTCTCTGCCCACGGCATGCGACACGTCGAGTCGGTGCATGAAGTGGTCTCGGGTGAAGGTCGTCTCGGCGATCACCCCAAGGGTTATCCATTCTCCCGAGAAGCTGTCCCGGTAAGGGACGAGCTTCATCGGATAGCGAAGAACGCGCCGGGCCCTGTTGAACCTCGGGAAGGTCGCTTCGAGACGAGCGAGCACCTCCTCAGGCTCCAAGGCCGCCCGCTCCCTGACCTGAACGTCGTTCTGCGCGTGCAAGAAGACGCCTCCGAACCGTTTGCGCTCGGACAGTGACGTCACGAACTGATGGATCTGCTCGCGTGGGGACACGGTCGCCTCCGCCCAGGCGAGCACGTGCGAGGCGATGTCCTTGACGGTCCACGGATCGCACACCGTCACCCGCTCCCAGTCACCGCGCTCGAGGGAGCGGAGGAGCTCGAGTAAGGCGCGAGCCTGAGCGTCGGCGATCTCCATCGAGCGAGCGCCGCTTAGAGGCGCAAGGTCGCGGACGTTAACGGCCGCCCTAGCCATCGTCACCCCGTGCGGGCCAGACTTCGCTTCCGAGACCGCGCGGCTGCGACCCGCTTGCGTCCCTGGGCCAGTAGTGGCTTAAGGAACTGCCCCGTGTAGGAGCCGGCCACGCGTGCCACCTCTTCGGGGGTCCCGGCCGCAACCACCTCTCCACCACCGGCTCCTCCCTCGGGTCCCAGATCGATGATGTGATCGGCCGTCTTGATCACGTCCAGGTTGTGCTCGATGACCACCACGGAATTGCCGGCCTCGACCAGCCGGTGCAAAACCCCGAGCAACTTGTGCACGTCGTCGAAGTGCAAACCGGTCGTCGGCTCGTCCAGGATGTATAGCGTTTTTCCGGTCGAGCGCTTGGCGAGCTCGGTGGAGAGCTTCACGCGCTGAGCCTCGCCGCCGGACAATGTAGGAGCCGGCTGGCCCAAGCGTATGTACCCGAGACCCACGTCACGCAACGTGTCCATGTGACGAGCGATCGGTGGGATCGCGCTGAAGAACTCGCAAGCTTCAGACACGCTCATCTCGAGCACGTCCGAGATCGTCTTGCCCTTGTAACGGACCTCGAGGGTCTCACGGTTGTAGCGCTTGCCCTTGCAGACCTCGCAGGGCACGTAGACGTCGGGAAGGAAGTGCATCTCGATCTTGATCGTGCCCTCGCCGGCGCATGCTTCGCAGCGTCCGCCTCGGACGTTGAACGAGAAGCGGCCGGGCTGGTAACCGCGCCTGCGCGCGTCCGGCGTCTTGGCGAAGAGCTTGCGAACGTGATCGAAGACGCCCGTGTACGTCGCCGCGTTCGAGCGAGGCGTTCTGCCGATCGGCGACTGGTCGATATCGATGACCTTGTCTATGTGGTCGAGGCCCACGACCCTCTTGTGCTTGCCGGGCACGAGCCGGGCTTGCCGATTCAGCGCCTGGTTCACCGACAGATAGAGGACGTCGTTGACCAGCGTGGACTTGCCCGAGCCGGAGACGCCGGTTACCGCGACGAAGCTGCCCAAGGGGAACTCCACGTCGATGTTCTTGAGGTTGTGCTCCCGGGCCCCTCTGACGACCAGGCTCTTGCCGTTGCCATCTCGCCGGCGTTTGGGGACTTCGATCGTCTTCCGCCCCGCGAGGTAGTCCCCCGTGACCGAGCGTGAGACGTCGAGGAGACCGTTCAGGCTCCCGCTGTGGACGATCTCGCCCCCATGCACGCCGGCGCCCGGCCCGATGTCCACGACGTGGTCCGCGGAGCGGATCGTCTCCTCGTCGTGCTCGACGACGATCAGCGTGTTCCCCATGTCACGCAGGCGAACGAGCGTATCGATCAGCCGGCGGTTGTCGCGCTGGTGAAGCCCGATCGAGGGCTCGTCCAGGATGTAGAGGACCCCCACGAGGCCACTGCCGATCTGGGTCGCCAGTCGGATCCGCTGCGCCTCTCCTCCGGCCAGGGTCGCCGCGCCGCGCGCGAGGGTCAGGTAGTCGAGTCCGACGTCCAACAGGAAACGGAGCCGCGCGTGGATCTCCTTGAGGACGCGTTCGGCGATGACCATGTCGCGCTCACTCAACTCGATCCTGCGAAGGAAGTCGTCGATCTCGCCGATGCACATGTTGCAGAGCTCGTGGATGTTCTTGTCGGCGATCGTCACCGCGAGCGATTCGGGGCGTAGTCGCGCCCCCTTGCACGCAGGGCACGGAACCTCGCGGAAGTACTGCTCGTAGCGCTCGCGTGCGTATTCGGAATCGGTCTCGTCCCGGCGCCTCTCGAGCCACGGGACCGCACCCTCGAAGGTCGTCCAGTAGGAGCGGACCCGGTTGAAGCGGTTCTTGTATCGAACGTGGATCTGTTCGTCTTCCGAGCCGTAGAGCAGGATGTCCTGCGCCCTCTTCGAGAGCTTGGTGAAGGGAACGTCGGTCCTGAACCTGAACGTCTTGGCCACCGACTCGAGGAGGCGAGAGAAGTACTCCAGGCGCCCTCCCGCCCACGGCGCGAGCGCGCCTTCCTCGAGCGTCAGGTCGGGGTCGGGCACGACGAGCTCGGCATCGACCTCGAGGTGGGTCCCGAGACCGTCACATCGCTCGCACGCGCCGTAAGGGGAGTTGAAGGAGAAGTTGCGCGGCGCCAGCTCATCGAAGGACAAGCCGCAGAAGTTGCATGCGAATCGCTCGGAGAACAAGATCTCCTCCGCCTCGTCGTCGACGAGGTCGATCGCCGCCGTTCCCTCCGCGAGCTTCAAAGCCGTTTCGATCGAGTCGGTCAGACGCGATGCGATCCCCTCCTTGATGACGAGGCGGTCGACTATCACGTCGATGTCGTGCTGCTTGTACCTGTCGAGGCGGATCTTCTCGTTGAGCTCCCGCACCTCGCCGTCGATGCGAGCCCGTACGAATCCGCGGTGAGAGAGATCCTCGAAGAGCTTCTCGAACTCGCCCTTCCGGCCCCTGACCAGAGGCGCGAGAACCTGGAACCGGGTCCCTTCAGTGAGTTGGAGAACCTGATCGACGATCTGTTCGGGCGTCTGTCTGGCGATCGGTCGACCGCAGTTGTGACAATGCGGCCGTCCCGTGCGGGCGAACAGCAAACGCATGTAGTCGTAGACCTCGGTGATCGTGCCCACGGTCGAACGCGGGTTCCGGGAGGCCGACTTCTGATCGATCGAGATCGCGGGGCTGAGCCCTTCGATGAAGTCCACCTCGGGTTTGTCCATCTGCCCGAGGAACTGACGTGCGTAGGACGACAACGACTCGACGTAGCGGCGTTGGCCCTCGGCATAGATGGTGTCGAACGCCAACGACGACTTGCCCGAGCCCGAGATGCCCGTGAAGACGATGAGGGCATCCCGAGGCAGCTCGAGGTTGACGTTCTTGAGGTTGTGCTCGCGGGCCCCTCTGATAACGAGGGTGTCGGAGTCCCTTCCCACCGGCTCTAGGGGCATCACGGCTAGGGTAAACGCCGCGCTTGTAACTTAGCTTCCCCCTTCGGGGAACTCCCTTACTTGAACCGCTGCCGCAGGGCCTGGACGTTGTTCACGTAGGCCTTCTGGCCCCTGTCCAACCGGGCCTTCACGTTGCCCGGACCCGTGTAATAGGCCGCCAGACCCCGCCTCGTCGATCCCATCAGGGCTTTGACGTGCTTGAGATAGCGGACCCCGAGGTGGACGTTGTCGTCCGCCTTCCGGATGTCGAGGTCGCCCTCACCGAGCACCACGTTCACGTAGTCGGCCGTGTCCGGCATGACCTGCATGACCCCGATCGCTCCGGCGGAGGACACGGCCTTCTGCTGCCAGCCACTCTCCTGCCACGCGACGGCCTTGACGAGATCGATCTCCACGCCGTGGGCCGCCGCCTGCCGCTCCAGGGAGGCCTCGATCCCCCCACCCCCGGAGCCGGCGGATGTCGCCGGTGCGGAGCCTGCCCCACGGACGCGCAGCGTCTGACCTTCGATGATCAGGTTGGGATCCGGGATGCGGTTGCTGCGAGCCAGCCGCTCGACCGTGGTCCCGTAGCGGCTCGCGATCGACGAGAGGGTCTCGCCCGCCTTCACCCGATGGGCGCGCGTGACGACCCGCTGCGGGATCCT
>Ga0299913_10004462_pt1 | contig 11754 bp, 10 predicted proteins | sample RVTome_9_FD_201360 | JGI IMG/M metagenome (GOLD analysis project Ga0299913, IMG submission 201360) | Soil microbial communities from uranium-contaminated site in the Upper Colorado River Basin, Wyoming, United States - RVT155D38 (version 2) ... | reverse complement strand
GAGCCCGGGAAGCCGGAGAACGAGGCCGAGAAGACGGCGAGCTTGTCCTCCTCGACGAGCCGCTTGTACAGGCGCGACGTCCGCCCGTTCGACAGGATGTCGTCGATCGCGTCGTAGACCGCCTGGTCGGGGTGGGTCTCGGCCGGCCTCGGGTAGCCCTCGACGTACAGCGGCTGGGACGGGTCGGGCATGCGGATCACCTTCTCGGCGATCTGCGGCGGCTCGACGGTGCGCAGCGGCGGCGGATCCTGCCCGGCCGGGACGCGGCCGAAGTAGCGCTCGAGGACCGGGACCAGGGTCTCGGGATCGATGTCGCCCACGACCACGGTGACCATGTTCGACGGCGCGTAGTAGGTCTCGTAGAACTCCTGCGCGTCGGTCAGGGTGAACGACTGGAGGTCGCTCATGTAGCCGACCGTCGGCTGGCGGTAGGGGTGGGCGACGAAGGCGGTGGCGAGGAACTGCTCGACGAGCCGGCCGATCGGCTGGCTCTCGGTGCGCAGCCGGCGCTCCTCCTGGACGACGTCGCGCTCCTTGTAGAACTGGCGGAACACCGGGTGGAGGAAGCGCTCGGACTCGAGGAAGGCGAACAGCTCGGTCTTGTTCGCCGGCAGCGAGTAGAAGTAGCCGGTGACGTCGGCCGAGGTGAAGGCGTTGAGCCCAGTGCCGCCCTCGCGGTCGATCACCTCGCCGAACTCGTTCGGCACCACGTACTGCTCGGCCTCCTCCTGGGCGGCCTCGAAGGCGGCCCACAGCTCGGCGAGCTCCGCCTCGTCGGGGCGCAGCTCCATCCGCTCGGCCTGCCAGGCGAGGTAGGCGGCCTCCATCGCCTCGATCGCCTCCTTCTCGGCGGCGTAGTCGGTGGTGCCGATGTTCGGGGTGCCCTTGAAGGCCATGTGCTCGAACATGTGGGCGAGGCCGGTGATCCCGGGGACCTCCTGGGCCGAGCCGACGTCGACGTAGGTGGCGAACGAGAAGACCGGGGCGACCGGCCGCTCGACCAGGATGAAGGTCCAGCCGTTCTCCAGGGTGTGGACGGTCGTCTTCGCCTCGAACGAGGCGAGGTCCTGGGCGGTCGCGTCCGGCGTCGCGGCGGGCGCCACGACGGCGAGGAGTGCGACGAGCGCCGCGGCGGCGAGGGTTCGTTGCATCGGGTGACTCCTTCGATCCGGCCCGAGCTTCCCGGGCCCTATGGTTCCGCTCGATACGTCCGAGGTCTGTGCGGGGTCGGCGCGGGCGCGCGCCGTCCCGCCGATCCTAGCGTACGGCCTCTAACGTACGGCCGGCGGCGCCGCGGGGTTGCGCTTCGCCAGCCGGTCGAGGAGCTCTCCGAGCGGAAGAGCGTTGAGCACGTGGCGCGGCTCGAGGCCGCCGCGGCGCGCCTGGTCGACGCCGTGGCGGATCCCCGCCAGGGCGCGCGGGCTGTGGGCGTCGGTCGAGATCACCACCGCCACGCCGAGCTCGCGGGCCCGGGCGAGCGCCGGGCCGGGGAGGTCGAGCCGCTCGGGGCTGGCGTTCGCCTCGACCGCAACGCCGTGCTCGGCGCAGGCGGCGAGGACGGCGTCGAGGTCGAAGTCCATCGGCCGGCGCTTGCCGAGCCGGCGGCCGAGCGGGTGGGCGAGAACGTCGACCTCGGGGTGGGAGACCGCGCGCAGGATCCGCTCGGTCTGCTCGTCCGCCGGCAGGCCGAACCGCGAGTGGATCGACACGACGACCAGGTCGAGCCCGGCGAGCGTCTCTTCGTCGAGGTCGAGGGTGCCGTCGGCGAGGATGTCGATCTCCAGGCTGCGCAGGATCTCGATCTCCGGGTGGCGCGCCTGGACCTCGGCGATCTCCTCCCACTGCCGGCGGACCGCCGCGGCGTCGAGCCCGCCGATCATCGGCAGCGCCTGCGAGTGGTCGGTCAGCGCGAAGTACTCGTAGCCGCGGGCGGCGCAGGCGGCGGCCATCTCCTCGATCGAGGCGCGGCCGTCCGACCAGGTCGAGTGCATCTGGAGGTCGCCCCGGAGGTCGTCGACGGTGACCAGCTCCGGCAGCTCGCCGCGCGCCGCGGCCGGCAGCTCGCCGCGGTCCTCGCGCAGCTCGGGCGGCACCCAGGCGCAGCCGACCGCGGCGTAGACGTCGGCCTCCTCGGCGCCGGCGACCCGGCGGCCGGCGGGGGCGGCCGCGCTCGCGGCCGAAGGAGCTTCCGGACCGCCGGTCTCCCCGACGCCGGCGCCCGCCGTCCCCGCGTCGGCCGCGGCCTCGGCCCCGCCGTCGATCTCGCTCGTGCCCTCGCCGGCCTCGAACACCCCGTACTCGGAGATCCGCAGCCCGCGCTCGATCGCCCGCTGGCGCAGGCGGACGTTGTGCTCCTTCGAGCCGGTGAAGTAGACGAGGGCCGCGCCCCAGCTCTCGGGCGGCACCACCCGCAGGTCGACCCGGATCCCCGAGCCGAGCACCACGCTCGCGCGCGTCGGCCCCGCCATCGCGACCTCGGCGACCTGGGGATAGGCGGTGAAGCGCTCGACGAGCCGGCGTGCCGCGGCGTCGTCCGCCGCCTCGGCGAGGACGTCGAGGTCGCCGACCGTCTCGCACCGCCGCCGGTAGCTGCCCGCGACCTCGAGCCTCGGCGCGGCGGGTGCCTTGCGCCGGCCCCGGGCCGGCTTGGCCTTCCCGCCGCCGGGTCGCTCCGCCGCCGCCTCGCGCAGGTAGCCCAGGAGCGCCTCGACGTGCCGCTCCGCCTGGTCGACCCGCATCCGCGCGGACGTCCGCCGCCACTCGGCGATGCCGGCGAGGATCTTCTCCTCGGTCCGGGCCCCGAACCCGGCGAGCCCGCGCACCCGCCCGGCCCGCGCCGCCTCCTCGAGCGCGTCCGGCGACTCGACCCCGAGCTCCTGCCACAGCGTCCGCGCCCGCTTCGGCCCGACGCCCGAGAGCCGCATCAGGTCGACCAATCCCGGCGGCACCCGGGCGGCGAGCTCGTCGCGGAAGGCGAGCGACCCGGTCGCGACCAGCTCCTCGAGGTGGCGCGCCATCTCCTTGCCGATCCCGGGCAGGGCGGTCAGGTCCCGCCGCTGCTCGACCCAGCGCGCGATCGGCGTCGTCTGCACCTCGAGCGTGCGCACCGCGTTGCGGTAGGCGCGGATCCGGAACGGGTTCGCCCCCTCGATCTGGAGCAGGTCCGCGACCTCGGCCAGGGCGCGCGCGAGCGACGGGTTGTCCACGGGCGTCTCTACCGGTGCTTCCACTCGGGCCGGCGCTTCGCGAGGAAGGCATCGAGGCCCTCCTGCATGTCGGCGGTCGCGGCGAGCTCTTCGAGGTAGATCCGCTCGCTGCCGTCGAGTGCGCGCTCGAAGGCGCCGGGCTCGGCCGGGCCTTCGTCGTCGTCGGCGCGGCAGGCGCGCTTGGTCAGGGCGAGGACGGCGGCGCTCTTGCCGAGGAGGGTCTCGACCAGCTCGTCGACCGCGGCGTCGAGCCCGCCGTCCGGGGCCAGCCGGGCGACCAGGCCCCAGCGCTCGGCCTCGGCGGCGGTGAGCGCGCGGCCGGTGGCCAGGAGGTCGAAGGCGCGCTGCGGGCCGACCAGAGCGGGGTAGAGGGCGGCGGCGAACGGCGGGTAGCAGCCGAGGTCGATCTCCGGCTGGGCGAAGCGGGCGCCCTCCTCGGCGACGACCAGGTCGCAGGCGAGCGCCAGCTCCATCCCGCCCCCGAGGCAGTACCCGGCGACCGCCGCCACCGACACCGCCGGCAGCGCGCGGAGCCGCCGGAGGGCGCCGTGGAAGCGGCCGAGCATCTCCTCGATCCTGTCCGGGGTGTGGTCCTCGACCGCCACCCCGGCGGAGAACGCCCGCGGGCTCGCCGAGCGCACCACGACCACCTGCGGCCGCCCCTCCGCCGCGCCGGCCTCGAGCCCCGCGACCGCCCGCTCGAGCTCGGCCAACGTCGCGAGGTCCAGCACGTTGAGCGGCGGCCGGTCCAGGGTCAACACCGCCACCCGGCCGTCGGACCGCGACTGCACGCGAACGCTGTCGGTCATGTCAAGATCGCTCCTCGGCTCCCGTTCGTGTCCACTCGTCGATCGGCCCGCGGCGGGCCGGCGGCCGGCCGCCGCCGACCCTGACCTATCCCGCACCACGACCGATGTCAATAGAGCCCCCGACAGAGCCCCCGACCTCCACCGCGCTCCGGCTCGTCCCGGCGACCGACGAGCACGTGGCGGAGCTGATGACCTGGTTCCGCGACCCCGAGAGCACGGCGCTCTGGGGCGGCCCGGACTTCCGCTTCCCCTTTACGGACGCCAGCTTCCGCGAGGATGCCCACTGGGGCCGCATGCCCGCGCTCGCGGTGGTCGGTCCGGACGGCGCGCTCCTCGCCTTCGGCCAGTTCTACCTCCGCGCCCGCCGCTGCCAGCTCGCCCGGCTCGCCGTGGCGCCGGACCGGCGCCGCCAGGGGCTCGGCACGCTGCTGATCCGCCGGCTCGCCACCGAGGGCTGCCGCCGGCTGACCGTCGACGAGTGCTCGCTCTTCGTCGCCGCGGCCAACGAGCCCGCCGTGCGCCTCTACCGCCGGCTCAGCTTCGTCGAGACGCCGCTCCCCGAGGGCGAGACCGCGTTCGACGGTGCCCTCTACATGGTCGCGCCTCTCGTGGCGGTCTGCGGCGAGAGGACCTGACCTACCCGCCGACGTAGGCCCGCTCGGCGTGGGGGTCGAGGGCGTGCTTGGCGCGCTCGTAGTCCTCGACCGCGGCGAGGAAGCGCTCGGCGAGCGCCCGCTGCTGGGCCATCGGGATCAGGTTCTCCGGGTGCCACTGGACGAGCTCCATCCAGTGGTCGGGGCGGTCGAGGACCATCGCCTCGACCAGGCCGTCCGGGGCGCGGCCGACGATGCGGAAGCCGGCGGCGACGTCCTTGACCCCCTGGTGGTGGCGGCTGTTGACCAGCGCGGTCTCGCGGGCGAGGAGCTCGCCGAGCGGGTGGTCGCGGTCGGTGACCTCGATCGTGTGGATCAGCGCGTCGCGCGGGTAGGAGAGGTCGTGGAGCATCGAGCCGGCGAGCTGGGTGGGCAGGTCCTGCCACAGGGTGCCGCCGAGGAAGACGTTGATCACCTGCATCCCGCGGCAGATCCCCCACACCGGGACCTTCGCGTCGCGCGCCCCGTCGAAGAGCCGCCGCTCGAGCTCGTCGCGCACCGGGTCGATCGCCAGCCGGGCCTCGGGGAGCGGCTCCTCGCCGAAGGAGCGGGGGTCGATGTCGGGCCCGCCGAGGAAGACGACGCCGGCCGCCCGCGCCGCCCGGCCCTCGAGGTCCTCCGTGTCCTCGCCGGCGAGCAGCACCTCGATCCGCTCGCCGTCGAGGCCGGCGGTCTTGAGCGCCTCGACGGCGACCTCGCTCTTCACCCGGCTCGACGCCGCGAGCAGGACCTTGTCGGGGACCGTCATACCCGCTCGACGAGGGCCGCAAGGCCCATGCCGCCGGACACGCACAGGGTGGCGACGCCGAGCTTGCGGTCCCGGGCGGCCATGCCGTGGAGCAGCGTCACCAGGAGGCGCGCGCCGGTGGCCCCGATCGGGTGGCCGAGGGCGATCGCGCCGCCGTCAGGGTTAAGCCGGTCGCGCGGGATCGGCAGCTCGCGGGTGCAGGCGAGGACCTGCGATGCGAACGCCTCGTTGAGCTCGACCTCCTCGATCTCGTCGAGGGCCAGACCGTTGCGCTCGAGGAGCGCGCGGGTCGCCGGCACCGGGCCGATCCCCATGATCCGCGGCTCGACGCCGACGACGGTCCAGTCGACGAGCCGCGCCGCCGGGGCGAGGCCGTTCTCGGCGACCGCCTCCTCGCAGGCGACGAGGAGCGCCGCCGCGCCGTCGGTGATCCCCGAGGCGTTGCCGGCGGTCACCGTGCCGCCGTCGCGGAAGACGGTCGGGAGCTTCGCGAGTGTCTCGGCGGTGACCCCGTCGCGCGGGTGCTCGTCGGCCTCGACCGTCGTCGGCCCCTTCCGGCCCGGCACCTCGACCGGGACGATCTCGGCCGAAAAGCGCCCCGCCGCCCGCGCCCGCTCCGCCCGCTGCTGGCTCTCGGCGGCGAAGGCGTCGGACTCCTCGCGCCCGACCCCGGCCTCCGCCGCGAGCTCCTCGGCGGTCTCCCCCATGATCAGGTCGGAGAGCGGGTCGCAGAAGCCGTCGCGGTACATGCCGTCGACGATCTCGGCGTGGCCCAGCCGGTAGCCCCAGCGGGCGCGCGGCAGGAGGTACGGCGTGTTCGACATCGACTCGGTGCCGCCGGCGAGGACCAGCCGCGCCTCGCCGGTGAGAAGCGTCCGCGCCGCGCACAGCACGGCCTGGAGCCCCGAGCCGCAGGCCTGGTTCACCGTGTAGGCCGGCCGGTCGTCGGGCACGCCGGCGCGGTGGGCGACCTGCCGGGCGGTGTTCGGCCCGCCGCCCGCCTGCCGGCCGTGGCCGAAGACCGCCTGGTCGACCGCCTCCGGGGCGAGGCCGGCCCGCGCCAGCGCGGCGCGGGCGGCGGCGGTCCCCAGGTCGGCCGCCGACAGCCCGGCCAGCGCGCCGCCGAAGCGCCCGATCGGCGTACGCACCGGCGCGCACAGATAGACGGGCGGGTGGTGCATGCGCTAGGTCTCGGGCTTACCGTCCCGAGAACTCGGGCTTGCGCTTCTCGACGTAGGCGTCGAGCCCCTCGCGGGCGTCGGCGCTCTCGAAGAGCTGCTGCTGGAGCTCGCGCTCGATCGCCAGGCCGCTCTCGAACGGCACCTCGGCGCCCGACTGGACCGACCGCTTGATCCGCCCGACCGCCTTGGCCGCCCGGTTCGGCGGGCAGAAGCCGCGGGCGTACTCGTGGATCCGGTCGAGGAAGTCGTCGCCCTCGAAGACCTCGTTGACGATCCCGTTCGCGCGCGCCTCCTCGAAGGAGACGAGCTTGCCGGTGACCATCAGCTCGATCGCGCGCGACTTGCCGACCAGCCGGGCGAGCCGCTGGGTGCCGCCGGTGCCGGGGAGGACGCCGAGGTTGATCTCGGGCAGGCCGACCTTGCCGGCGTCCTTCTTGGCGATCCGCAGGTCGGCCGCCATCGCGATCTCGAGCCCGCCGCCGACCGTGTGGCCGTTGAGGGCGGCGATCACCAGCTTCGGCGTCTGCTCGAGCCGGTTGAGCGTCTCGTTCGCGTGCAGGCAGAAGAAGTACTTGAAGCGCGGCTCGGCGTTCTGCAGCATCGAGATGTTGGCCCCGGCGCAGAAGAACTTCTGGCCCATGCCGGTGAGCACGATGACGTGGACGTCGGCGTCGAAGCGGGCCCGGAGGATCGCCTCGTCGAGCTGGCGCATCATCTGGTAGGTGTAGGTGTTCGCCGGCGGGTCGTCGAGCGTGACGTAAGCGACGCCCTCGCGCACCTCGTAGCGGACGAGGGTTTCGGTGGCGGGCTCTGCGGTGGCGGTGGCGGTCTCGGCCATGACGGGTCCTCTCGTGGTTTTCGGTTCGTCGTGCGTCTGGTGCTCGGGTCGACGCGCATCGCGGGCGCGCCGGCAGCGGACCGCGCGACGGGCGCGGCTCTCGAAGACGGCGGTGCTGGCGTCGGGGCCCGCGGGAAGCCGCGGCGGGCGGCCGCGGACGGCGAGCCCGATTCTCGCACGACCTCGGGCGGGCGTCCAGAGGGGCGGGGTCCGGCGAGCGCGGCGTGCGCGCCGGAGACCGCGCGCGCTCCACCCGCGGCGATGCCGGGCGGAGCGCGGTTGAGCCTTTCTTGACCGCCCCCGGTGCGCTCTCTACAATCCTCTGAGATCCGTGAGCACACGGACGGCTGGCCCCCCACGGCCCCTCCACCCCTCACCCGTCTCCCGCGCATGATCACCGGGTACAACACCGACGTGCGCCACGGCGACGTGGTCTTCCACGTCCAGACCGAGGACAAGGGACACGCGAACCCGCTGATCGAGAGCCTGGTCTACGTCGGGGGTCGGGTGATCGCGGCGCGCCGCGCCGGCTACGCCGAGCTGATCGCCGACGGGCGGCGCCAGGCCGACGAGATCCTCGCCCGGATGGAGAAGCAGCACCGGACGATGATCGCGGCGATCCGGCACGGGAAGTTCGACCGCCGGGTGGCCGAGCTCCCGCCGAAGAAGCCGGCGGCGGCGGAGCCGCACGGTTCCGCGATCGTGGCGCCGCCCGCCGCGGCGGCCGCACCGGCCTCGCCGCGTCCGGCCGCCGCGCCGGCCCTCGGTCCCCGCCCCGCCCCCGACCGGCCCCCGCCCGCCGCGGGCCGGAGCGACGAGAACGGCGACCGCACCCTCGACCAGGTGATCCTCGACTACCTCGCCAGCGAGGCGGAGCAGGAGCAGCTCCTGCTCACCCTCGAGGAGGGGCGCGACCTCGCGGTCGGCCGGCGCGGGCGCCTGGTCCTGCGCGCGGCGTCGAGCCGCGGCGGCGAGCCCGTCGGCGGCGCGGAGGTCGGCGTGCGGCTGATCTCGACGGTCGCCGAGCCGCGGCCGCTCGCCCGTGGGGTGACCGGCACCGACGGCGGGCTCGACCTCGAGTTCGACATCCCCTCGGTCGGCCGCGGCACCGCCGCGCTGATCGTCACCGCGGTCAGCGGCATCGGCCGCGCCGAGCTCAAGCAGCTCCTGTGACCGTCGAAGGCATCGCGATCCGCCTCAACGGCGACCGCCGGGAGGTCGCCCGGGGCACCACCGTGGCCGACCTGCTGGCCGAGCTCGGCCGCCACCCCCGCACCGTCGCGGTCGAGCACAACGGCCGCATCCTCCCGCGCCACGAGTACGGCGCGCGGCCGCTCGAGGACGGCGACCGGCTCGAGGTCGTCGGCTTCGTCCAGGGCGGCTGATCCCCACCGCTCGCCGGTGGCAGCGGGGGGAGGAATCTTGCGAGCGGGGGGGCGGTTGGGTAGTATCGTCGGCGCTTCGGGGGCCGCTAGCTCAATTGGTAGAGCAGCAGACTCTTAATCTGCGGGTTCGGGGTTCGATTCCCTGGCGGCTCACCACTCCCATCCTTCCCGAGCGTCGGGCGCGGCCGGTCAGGCCCGCCGCGGTCCTCGCGCGAAAGTGGCGGAACTGGCAGACGCGCTAGACTTAGGATCTAGTCCCGAGGAATCGGGTTGGGGGTTCGAGTCCCCCCTTTCGCACCACCGCCTCCAGCCGCACGGCACCCCGCACCGCGCCGCCGTCCCCGCGGCCTGAGCGTCACCCCCGTGGGACGGCCCGCGAACCGTCCCGGCACCACCCCTTCACGATAGGATTCCACCCACGAGATGAGCGTCGTCGTCGCCAGCGAAGAGGCCGGGGCCTGGAAGAAGCGCCTCACCGTCACCGTGCCCGCCGAGGAGGTCGACTCCGAGACCCGCCAGGTCGTCCGCGCCTACGCCGGGCAGGTCCGCCTGCCGGGCTTCCGCAAGGGGAAGGTGCCCGCCGAGCTGGTCCGCCGCCGCTACCGCGAGGAGATCGACCGCGAGGTCGTCGAGCGGCTGGTGCCGAAGTTCTGGGAGCGCGCCCGCGACGAGCAGGGGCTCGACCCCCTCGGCCAGCCGCGCCTCGAGGAGGTCGGCGAGCTCGAGACCGGCGCGCCGCTGACCTTCGTCGCCACCGTCGAGATACGGCCGGAGATCGAGCTCGGCGAGCTCGACGGCTTCGAGCTGCCGGACCCCGACGTCGAGCCGTCCGACGACGAGGTCACCTCGGCCCTCGACGACCTCCGCCGCCAGGTCGGCGCCTGGCGCGAGGCCGGCCGGCCCGCGGCCCGCGGCGACAAGGTGACCGCGACCATCCTCGAGCTCGGCCCGGACGGCGAGCCGCTCGCGCGAGGAAGCGGACAAGACGAAGAGGCTGGCGAAAAGAGCAACGGCGAAGAGAGCAACGGCGAAAAGATCGACGAAGGGGAGGTGGGCGAGAGCGCCCAGGATTTCTCCTCTTCTCCCTCCGAGCTGTCGTCCGAGACGGCCGGGGACCGGATCGAGGTCGAGGTCGGGAACCCGAATGTGTGGGAGGAGCTGTCGCTGGCGCTGACCGGGCTCGAGCCGGGGCAGGAGGGGCGGTTTTCGCGGCGGCCGGCGAAGGGGCCGGAGAGCGGGCCGCGGACCTTCCGGGTCAAGGTCGAGGCGGTCGAGGAGCGCGAGCTGCCGCCGCTCGACGACGAGCTGGCGCGGAGGCTGGGCGACTTCGAGGACGTCGCGGCGCTCGAGACGGCGGTGCGCGAGCGGCTGCGGCACGACAAGGGGCACGAGCGGGACCGGGCGCGGCGCGAGGCGCTGCTCGGACAGCTCCGAGCCCGCCACCCGCTGGCGCTGCCCGAAGGCGCGGTGCAGAGCGAGGTCGAGCGGCTGGCGAGCGAGTTCGCCGAGGACCTGGCCCGGCGCGGGGTCGACCCGCGGCAGGCGCAGGTCGACTGGCAGCGGCTGTCGGGCGAGCTCCGCGGGCCGGCCGAACGGAGGGTCCACGAGATGCTGATCCTCGACGCGGTCGCCGAGCGCGAGGGGGTGGAGGTGACGCCGGCCGAGCTCGAGGGCGCGATCGCCTCGATCGCCCGGGCCCAGGAGACGAGCCCGGCCCAGGTGCGTCGGGCGCTCGGCGAGAGGGTCGAGAGCCTGCGGCGGCAGATCCGGCGGCAGAAGGCGGTGGGGCGCCTGCTCGGCGACGGCGAGACCGACGCCGCCGCCGCCGAGACCGAGCCCGGCCAAGACGTCCCCCCCGCCGCCCCTTGACGAGCAAGCTCCTCGACGAAACCCGATGCGACCGACCGAGAACCCACGAGCGTAGGAGACGAGCGACGACATGCTGATCCCGATGGTGGTCGAGCAGACGAGCCGGGGCGAGCGCGCCTACGACATCTACTCGCGCCTGTTGAAGGACAACATCATCTTCCTGGGGCGCCCGATCGACGACGACGTGGCGAGCCTGATGATCGCGCAGATGCTCTTCCTCGAGGCCGAGAACCCGGAGAAGGACATCTCGCTCTACATCAACTCGCCCGGGGGCTCGACCTCGTCGGGCTTCGCGATCTACGACACGATGCAGTACATCAAGCCCGACGTCGCCACCTACTGCGTGGGGATGGCGGCGTCGTTCGCCGCGGTGCTCATGGCGGCGGGGACGAAGGGCAAGCGGGTGGTGCTGCCGAACAGCCGCGTGCTGATCCACCAGCCGTGGATCCAGAACCTCGGCGGCCAGCAGACCGACGTCGAGATCCACGCCCGGGAGATGATGCTGATCCGTGGCAAGGTGGACGACGTGCTCGCCTATCACACCGGGCAGCCGAAGGACCGGGTGCACGACGACACGGAGCGCGACAAGATCTTCGGGGCGGACGAGGCCGTCGAGTACGGCATCGCCGACCGGGTGATGGCGCGGCGGAAGGCCTCCGCGATGCCGACCGAGGTGGGCTCGTAGAGGGGCGGAAACGGCGTGCGGGCGGAGCGGAATAGGCTCTCTCGCGGGCCGCGTTGAACAGGGCATGAGTTGACAGGCTCGGGGCGTCTCCCTAGCATCGCCGTGACTTCCAGGTCGCGACGAGGTGGGGGAGACGGGCGGTTCCCCCGATCCGAGACGGAGGAGAGATGCCGAAGAAAGACACCGGCGACGAGGTCCTGAGGTGCTCGTTCTGTAACAAGAGCCAGCGGGAGGTCAAGAAGCTGATCGCCGGTCCGACGGTGTTCATCTGCGACGAGTGCGTCGACATCTGCCTCGACATCATCGCCGAGGACCGGATGCTCGAGCAGCAGCAGGACGCGTCGCTGCCGAAGCCGAAGGAGATCAAGGCGCTCCTCGAC
>Ga0299913_10004461_pt1 | contig 11756 bp, 3 predicted proteins | sample RVTome_9_FD_201360 | JGI IMG/M metagenome (GOLD analysis project Ga0299913, IMG submission 201360) | Soil microbial communities from uranium-contaminated site in the Upper Colorado River Basin, Wyoming, United States - RVT155D38 (version 2) ... | reverse complement strand
CCGAAGGCGTAGGATACCCAGCCGCCGCCGCCCTCCTCATAGCGCAGCGTCGCCGGCCGCAGGTCGATGTTGGCGTCGCGCGCGCCGGCATAGACGATCCGGTCGACCCCGGCCGCGTCCCAGATCGACGAATAATAGGTGCCGGGCGCGTTCTCGTCCTTGAGAGTGTAGGTGTCGTTGCCGGTCGCCCATTCCTCGTTGACGCCGTATTTGTCCTGGATGACGGCGATGTCGAACGCCATCAGGCTGCCCAGCCATCCGAACGGGTCGTTGGTCGAGGCCTGGCCGTAGGGCGAGGTCTGCCAGCCGTCCTCGTAGGACATCATCGTGTGGACGCCCTGGTTGAGGTCGAAGTCGCCGGTCGTATAGTCGAACGCCACGCCCTCCGGCTCGACGCCGCGCATCACGCCGGAGCGGCCGCCGCCGTCGTGCGGATGGGCCATGCCGTGGCCGTGGCCGAGCTCGTGGATGAGGGTGGTGAAGCTGAAGCCGCCCGGCTGAAGCCCGGCCTCGGTCCAGCGCTGGTCGTTGGCGTTGAACTCGGTACGGCCCTCATTCTCCTCGTCGGGCGGGCTCATCCGGCCGAGCAGGCTGACGCCTGGCCCGGGCGTGCCTTCATAGGTGATCAGGACGAAGTCCGCCTCCTTGCGGTCCTGCACCTCGACATAGACGATGTCGGCGACCTGCGCGAAGGCGCCGAAGGCATTCAGATAGACGTCCTTCTCCCAATCCTCGAAGCCGCTGGCGATGATCGTGTCGGTGGTGCCGAGCGTGGTCGGATTCTCGTCGATGAAGATCTCGCCCTGCTTGGCGAAATAATAAGTGATGACGTTCTTGCCCTCGATTCCGTACGGGTTCCAGGCGTGGCCGGTGAAGTCGTTGCCGGTCGGCCGCGGCCCTTCCTGTCCGTCGGGATTGCGCGACGAGCCGTCGACCTGCGTCCCCCAGTCGAGCGCGTAGAGCGGGCTGTCGACATCGTAATAGGGCTTGTAGCCGAACGGCGAGGCTTCCTGGACGAAGAGCTCGTAATCGCCCACCGTGTCGCCGGTCGTGCCGTTGATCGGGTCCTCGTCATAGGCGCGGGCGTTGATATAGTAGGTGCCGCTCGCCTCCGGCGTGAACGACATCAGCACGTCGAAGCCCGAGTTGAACGAATTGTAGAGGGTCGGGCCGCCGCCGTCGCCGGAGACGATCAGATTGCCGGCGGCGTCGTAGACCTCGACATAGGCATCGGCCTGCGGAACGCCGCTCGGCCCGCCGAACAGCGCGTACATGCCGATCTCGTACGACTGGCCGGCCTCGAGCTCGACGCGGTAGAAGTCCTGGTCGCCGATCGTCTCGGTCGTGCCGATCGTGTGCGGGCCGCCGACCGTGATCGTCTCGGTGGTGCTGGTGTCGTCGGGAACGGAGTCGCCGATCAGGATCAGCGCCGGCGCCTGCGTCGGGCCCGATTCATGGCCGGTCAGCCACAGGCCGTCGGTCGCCTTGCCCGAGACGGCGAAGTGCAGCCGGCCGAGTCCGCCGGGGGAACCGTAGAAGCTGTTGAGGATCGAAGACTTCTCGCCGTCGCAAATCCAGCACATGGTTGAACTCTCCTGCTCATGGGATGCGGGTGGAACGAATCAACGCCGGCGATCAATCCGGCGCGAGCGCGTCGGATTTCAGCCTCGAACGGAAATGGAGTGGAAGTGCCGCGCGCGGCCTGGAACGAACGGGGGCACGGGAAGAACGGGCGTCCAGGCGGTGCAACGGAGAGTTTCCCCTCGTGAGGCCGCGGACGCGGCGAAGTGGGGCTATCAACCTTTGATTAACCCGAAAGTTCCCGTTGCCGGGACGGCGTCCCTTGTCCGGGCGGCGCCCCGGGTGCCGGGGCGCCGCCGGAGGTGCCGGCTTCAGAAGATGAAGTCGGCTTGGGTGATCGGCGTTCCCGGGTTGGCGAACAGGATCGACAGGTCGGCTATTCCGTCGCCGTTGACGTCGCCCTGGCCGAGCCAGTCGCCGTTGGCGAGCTGCTCGAGCCGGAACTCGCCGGCGGTGTTGCTGAACGCGGCGGCGCCGACGAAGGTGAAGTCCTGGTTGCCGGCGGTGTTGGTGTCGGCGTCGATCGGCCGCAATCGCACCTTGTCGCCTTCGCTGCTCTTGAAGTTGGTGATCTGGTCGGCCGACCCGTCGACCGAGGTGTCGTCGAAGATATATTCGTCACCGCCGCCGCCGCCGCCGAGCACGTCGGCGCCGGCGCCGCCGTTGAGCTGGTCGTTGCCGTTGCCGCCGGTGATGCGGTCGTTGCCGGCGCCGCCGATCAGCACGTCGTTGCCGTCGTCGCCCTGCAGCCGGTCGTCGCCGTCGCCGCCGTTCAGCCGGTCGTTGCCGGCGCCGGCGACGAGATTGTCGTTGCCGGTGCCGCCGTAGAGCGTGTCATCGCCCGACCCGGTGAAGACCTTGTCGTGGCCGTCGGCGCCGTTGGCGACCACGGTTCCGGTGGCGGAGCTGGCGTCGATGACGTTGTTGAGCTCGTTGCCGGTGAAGCCGCCGCCGGCGGTGCCGGTATAGGTGAGGTTCTCGACGTTGGCGCGCACCACGTAGCCGATATCGGTGACGATCGTGTCGGTGCCGTGATTGGCCTTCTCGATGATCTGGTCCTTGGCGCTGTCGACATAATAGGTGTCGTTGCCGAGGCCGCCCTCCATCTTGTCGTCGCCGCCCAGGCCGTCGAGCACGTCGTTGCCGGCGCCGCCCGACAGCAGGTTGACGGCGTCGTTGCCGGTCAGCGTGTCGTTGCCCGACCCGCTATAGGCGTTCTCGATGGTGACGCCGTTGGCGATCGTGAAGCCGCCGTAAATGCCGAAGGCGTAGGATACCCAGCCGCCGCCGCCCTCCTCATAGCGCAGCGTCGCCGGCCGCAGGTCGATGTTGGCGTCGCGCGCGCCGGCATAGACGATCCGGTCGACGCCGGCCGCGTCCCAGATCGACTTGTAGGACGTGGCGTCGCGGGTGATGTTGTTGTTTTCGTCGAACTGGGCGGTGACGTTCTCGTCGGCGAGGAAATAGGTATCGTTGCCGGTCGCCCATTCCTCGTTGACGCCGTATTTGTCCTGCATGACGGCGATGTCGAGCGCCATCAGGCTGCCGATATAGCCGTAGCCGGCGTCCGACGATGCCTGGCCGTAGGGCGAGAGCTGCCAGCCGTCCATGTAGGACATCATCGTGTAGACGCCCTGGTTCAGATTGCCGGTGCCGAGCGTGTAGTTGAACGGCGAGGTCTCCTCGACATAGCCGGATTCGGTATTCTCGTCGCGCATGATGCTCGAGCGGCCGCCATTGTCGTGCGGGTGCGACATGCCGTGGCCGTGGCCGAACTCGTGGATCAAGGTCCCGAAGTAGAAGCCGCCGGGGGCGAGGCCCTCCTGGGTCCAGCGCTCGTCGCCGGCATTATATTCGGTCTGGCCCTCGCTCGGCGTGTCGGGCGGGCTCATCCGGCCGAGCAGGCTGACGCCGGGGCCCGGCGTGCCGCTGTAGGTGACGACGACGATGTCGGCCTCCCAGCGGTTGTCGGTCTCGATATAGTCGATGTCGGCGACCTTCTCATATTCGGCGAACACATAGTTGAAGGCGCTCTTTTCCCAGGGCTCGACCCCCTGGGCGACGATCGTCGTCGTCAGGTTGAGCGGGTCGGCCGCGTTGTCGACGAACACCTCGCCCTCGCGGGCGAAATAGACGTAGATTTCGTTCTTGCCCGACAGCTTGTTCTCGACCGGGTTGCCGGTCGGGCGCGGCCCTTCGGCCCCGTCCGGGTTGCGCGACGTGCCGTCGAACTGCGTGCCCCAGTCGAGCGAGTGCAGCACGCTGTCGAGGTCGTAATAGGGGTTGTAGCGCGAGACGCGGGCGAACACCTCATAGTCGCCGACGAAGTCGCCGGTGTCGCCGTTCAGCGGCACGTCGTCGAATGCGCGGGCGTTGACGTAATAGGTGCCGCTCTCCGGCGCGGTGAAGGTGAGCAGCGCGTCGAGGCCGATCGAATCGTTGGGGCTGCCGCCGTCGGAGAAAGCGAGCCGGTTGCCGTCGGCGTCGTAGATCTCGATCCAGGCGTCGGGCAGCTTGACGCCGCTGTCGCCGTTGCTCGTTCCGTACTCGCCGAACTCGTAGGTGACGCCGGCCTGCAGCTCGACGCGGAACCAGTCCTCGTCGCCGGGCGTGTTGATCGTCGAGATCAGGCGCGGCCCGTCGACCGTCAGCGAGAAGGGGGTCGAGGCGTCGTTCGGGACCTCGTCCACGATCGCGGCGGTGATCAGCAGGTCGGCCGGATCCTGGGTCTGCGTCGTCAGCTTGTCGCCGACCCCGTCGGCCGGAAACGCATCATAATATTTCGAAGAGCCGAGCCGCCCTGCCCACGGCCCCAGCAACTCGGACCCGCCCGCGGCGGCCTGGAAATGGACCGAGCCGAAACCATCCTGGCTCTGCGTCTCGACGAGGCGTGACTTGGCTTTCTGATCGCAAATCCAGCACATGGCTCAGCTCTCCTGATGTGATGAAGGCAAAACGGAAAAAGCCGCCGGATTAATCCGGCGGCCGGGCGAGATGGTGCTCGCGCCACTTTGGACGGCGGGCCGGGGCGCGACGCCGCCGGCGGGGAGGAAACGGGGCCAGGGGCTTTCCGATAGCGGCAATGGCGACGGTCCTGCTGGGCCGCGACAGTGGCGGAGGACCGTAGTAACCGCAGGTTAACCAAAAAGTTCCGGAGGCGCGAGCGCGGCGCGACCGCGGAGCGCGTTGTCAGCCGTGCTCGGGCTGGTGTAGCTGGCCTCCCGACCCGGAGGAGGAATCAGGCTTTGCCGAGCTTGTTCGCGCGCTTTCTGCTTGCCTTTCTGCTCGCCTGGGGCGCGCCAGCGCCGGCGCCGGCGGCGGTCGAAATCGCCTTTTACTCGCGCGAGCTTGGCGGCAATAATTTCCCCCATGCCTTCGTGACGCTGCGCGGCACCGTCGACGCGACCGGGGAGGCGGTCGATACCGCCTACGGCTTCACCGCCCGTCACGTCACGCCGGCGATTCTGATGGGCTCGGTGACCGGCGAGGTGGTGATCGAGACGCCGCGGCAGGTCGCGCGCAGCGACCGCCAGTTCGCCCTGACGCTGACCGACGACCAGTATCGGGCGGTGCTGGCGGTGGTCGAGCGATGGCGCAGCCGCGCGCAGCCCTCCTACAACCTCAATCGCCGCAATTGCGTCCATTTCGTCGCCGAGCTGGCGGCCGTGCTGGGCCTCCGGGTCGAGAATCACCGGCGGCTGATGAAGCGGCCGCGCTCGTTCCTGGAACATGTTCGCGGCCTCAATCCGCAACTGACCAACTCCTCGTAAAAATCTGTGAATCCAGTGTTTGGCGGCCCCAACCGATCTGCTATGCAAGCGATTCCGTACGCGAATTCGGGTTGACCAAAGGGGGCAGGAATGGTCGTGCCGGCGCAATCCCAGGTCGTTTTTCCAGTGGGGAAGGCGCGCCGGTCGATCACGCGAATCGCACGCCTGAAGGGTGCGCTGCTGGCCGGCGGAGGGCTGCTCGCCGCCACCGCCGCCACCGCCGCCGCCGCGCAGGCGCCGCCGCAGCCGCCGGTCGCGCCGACCCGCGAGGAGGTCGAGCGGCCGCCGCCCGAGCGGGTCGACCTGCCGCGCGCGCAGCTCACCGTCGAGGGCGGCGTCGAGCGCGCGCCGTGCGCGCTCGACCGGCCCGAATATCGCGACATCCGCTTCACCCTCACCGACGTCCTGTTCGACGATCTGCGCGGCCTGCCGCCCGAAGCGCTGCGCCCGGCCTACGCGCCCTATGTCGGCCAGGAGCATCCGGTCGCGATCATCTGCGAGATCCGCGACCGCGCCGCCACCATCCTGCGCGAGGCCGGCTACGTCGCCGCGGTGGAGGTGCCCGAGCAGCGCATCGCCGACGGCACGGTGCGGTTCCAGGTGCTGATGGCCAGGCTCGTCGGGCTGCGGGTGCGCGGCGACGCCGGCCGCGCCGAGCGGCTGATCGCCGCCTATCTCGAGCCGCTGACGCGGCAGGAGGTGTTCAACCGCTACGATGCCGAGCGCGCGCTGCTGCTCGCCGGCGACCTGCCCGGCTACAACGTCCGGCTGGCGCTGCGTTCGGCCGGGGCGGCGCGCGGCGAGGTGATCGGCGAGGTGATCGTGCTGCGCACGCCGGCGCTGGTCGACTTCACGGTCCAGAATTACGGCTCGCGCGAGCTCGGCCGCTGGGGCGGGCTGCTGCGCGGCCAGCTGTTCGGCCTGACCGGGCTCGGCGACCGCACCACGCTCGCCTTGTTCAGCACCGCCGATTTCGAGGAGCAGCAGACGGTCCAGCTGACCCACGACTTCCGGGTCGGCTCCAGCGGCCTCGCGGTCGGCGGCCAGCTCACTTATTCCTGGGCCAGCCCCGATCTCGGCGATCCCGCCATCGACATCGAATCGCGCACCCTGTTCGCGACGCTCGAGGCGAGCTACCCGTTCGTCCGGCGCCAGGACCGGACGCTGCGCGGCTGGCTCGGCCTCGACTATGTCGACCAGGACGTCGACTTCAACGAACTGCCGTTCAGCCGCGACCGGCTGCGGGTCGCCTTCGCGCGGCTGACCTACGACGCGGTCGCGCTGCCGGCGGCCGGCTCCGGCTTCACGCTCGCCGAGCCGGCCTGGCGGCTGTCGGCGCTCGCCGAGCTGCGCCAGGGCCTCGACCTGCTGGGCGCCAGCGAAGGGTGCGGCGCCGGCCTCGCCGACTGCCTCGTCCCGGGCGTCGTCGGCCCGACCCGGCTCGAGGGCGACCCGACCGCGACGGTGCTGCGCGGCGCCCTCCACGGCGAGCTGCGCCCGGCCCCGCTCGTCACCGTCGCCGTCGCCGCCCGCGCCCAGTACAGCGAATCCCCGCTGTTCAGCTTCGAGGAATATTCGGCCGGCAACTACACGATCGGCCGCGGCTACGATCCCGGCGTGATCCTCGGCGACAGCGGCGTCGGCTTCTCCGCCGAGCTGCGCTACGGCCGGCTGGTCCCGCGCACCGCCGACGAGTTCGCGTTCGAGCCGTTCGTGTTCGTCGACCAGGCCTGGGTCTGGAACGAGGACGTGCTGCTCGCCGCCGGCAACGACGAGGTGACGTCGATCGGCGGCGGCGTCCGCGCCGCCTGGGGCGACCGCATGCGCCTCGAAGTGATGCTCGCCGTGCCGCTCGACCGGACCGCGCTCCAGCCCGACCGCGATCCGCGCCTGCTCGTCTCGCTTACCACCCGCCTGTGGCCATGGAGCTTCCGATGACGGCTTTCCCCCCGCGTACCGGCCCCGCCGCCTCCGAGCGCCTGCGCGCGCGCCGGCGAAGCTTCCTGTTCAGCTGCGCGCTCGGCACCAGCCTCATCTTCGCCGCCCATCCGGACGGCGCCCGCGCGCAGGCGGTCAACGCCACCCCCAATACCGCCGCCGGCAACGTCACCTACTCGCGCTTCGTCACGCCGACGCCCGGCACCGAGACGGTCACCGTCGAGACGCCGACCGCCATCATCGACTGGACGCCGCCGGCGGGCGGCCCGACGGCCCCCTACATCTTCCTGCCCGACGGCAACGTCCTCACCTTCCAGAACGGACTCAACACCGCCGATTTCGTCGTCCTCAACCGCATCCTGACGCTGGAGCCGTCGCGCTTCGACGGCACCGTCATCGGGCGGCTGCGCGACGCCGGCGGCAACGTCACCGGCCCCGGCGGCACCATCCTCTTCTCCAGCCCCGGCGGCATCATCGTCGGGCCGAACGCGGTGTTCGACGTCGGCAGCCTGGTGCTGACGACGCTCGACGTCGTCGAGGACGGCTACGGCAATTTCGTCCAGAGCGGCGGCTTCTCGTTCACGGGCGGCGACGCCAACCCCAATGCCGCGATCGTCACCGAGCCGGGCGCGCAGATCATCGCCAACGCCGAGGGCAGCTACGTCGCGATGGTGGCGCCGCGCATCGTCCACGGCGGCAGCGCGCGGGTCAACGGCTCGGTCGCCTACATCGCCGCCGAGGCGGCGAGCTTCACCGTCAACGACGGCCTGTTCGACATCTTCATCTCGACCGGCAGCGACAATGCGGTGCCGATCGAGCATGGCGGCACCACCGGCGGCCCGGCGAGCAGCGGCGGGACCGACAACCACGCCATCTACGCCGTCGCCGTTCCGAAGAACCAGGCGATCACGATGCTGCTCGAAGGATCGATGGGCTTCGATCCGGCGGTCGACGCCAGCGTCGAGAACGGCGTCATCATTCTGTCCGCCGGCTACGGCTCGGTGTTCGGCGAAGCCGTCACCACCAGCGACGAACGCGCCGGCGGGGCTAGCATCCTCATCCCGGAAGGGACGTTCAGCTCCGACGTCTTCGCTTATGCGACCGACGACGCCTTCGCCGGCGGCGGTGCCGGCGACCTCGACTTCCTCCAGGACGTCAGCCTGTTCGGCGGCGCCCGCGCGCGGCTCTTCGCCGGCGTCGATCAGTCCGTCTCGGTCGGCGGCGACGCGCTGGTTTCGGCGGCGCGCGACACCTCCTCCGATCCTTCCTCGAACGACGTCACCGGCGGCGAGGCGCTTGCCTTCGCCGAAGCGGGCGGAACGCTGACCATCGACGGCGACCTCACCGTCGACGCGTCCGGCTTCGGCGAGGCCGGCTACGGCGATTTCGGCGACGGCACCGGCGGCACCGCGGGCGTCTATGCCGACGGCGGGACGGTGAGCGTCGGCGGCAATATCGCGGTCTTCGCAAGTGGCGAGGGCGCGGGCAGCGACTCCTTCTTCGAGCCCTCCGGCGACGGCTTCGGCGGCAGCGCCTTCGTCGAGGCGACCGGCGGCGGGTCGGTCGCCGCCGGCGGCACGATCGAGATCTCCGCCGACGGAACCGGCGGCTCGGCACAATCCGTCAACACCGTGGGCGCCGGCACCGGCGGCGGCGCTTCGATGACCGCCGACGGCGGTACGATCGCGACCGGCGGCGGCGCGTCGCTGACGGCGATCGGGACCGGCGGCACCAACTCGGCCGTCTTCACCGGCGCCGGCGCGGACGGCGCTGCGGGGACCGGCGGCACGGTGACGGTGACGGCCGCAGGCGGAGGCGCGATCGACATTGGCGGGGCGCTGACGCTCGACGCCGGCGGCTTCGGCGGCAACGGCATCGGGGGCTCGCCCGGCGGCACCGGCGGGACCGGCCTGGGCGGTTCGGTGATCGTGACCGTCGAGGATGCGACTCTCGTCGCCGCCGACCTGCTCCAGATGTTCGCCGCCGGCATCGGCGGCGACGGCGGCGACGGCGAGACCGGCTATGGCGGCGACGCCGCCGCCGGCGGAACCGGCGGCGCCGGGACCGGCGGCATCGTCGAGATGGACGTCGGCGCCGGCGGAGCGGCCACGGTCGGCGGCATCGACGTCGACGCCCGCGGCATCGGGGGCGACGGCGGTAACGGCGGCTTCGGCTTCGACTTCGGCGGCGCCGGCGGCGACGGCGGCACCGGCACCGGCGGCTTCGTCGAGGTGCGGACCAGCGGCGGGACGATCGACGTCGTCGGCACGACCATGGTCGTCCTTGGGGCGCACGGGCGCGGCGGCGTCGGCGGCGACGGCGGCGGGAATTCGGGCGATTTCGGCGGCGGCGGCGCCGGCGGCGCCGGCGGCGCGGCGGTCGGCGGCAGTGCGCGGCTCCTCTCGCTCGCCGGCGCGATCAACGCCGGCGACGCTATCCTGGCCGCCAGCGCCTATGGCGGCGTCGGTGGCGCGGGCGGCGCGGGGCCGATCTCGGTTGGCGGCGCCGGCGGTCGCGGCGGCGACGCCGCGAGCGGCGAGGCGCGGATCGCCTCGCTCGGCGGCGACATCGCGCTGGGCGACGTGACGGTCACGGCGAACGCGGGCGGCGGCCGCGGCGGCGCGGGCGGCGACGGCTCGGCCGGCCCGGGCGACGGCGGCGACGGCGGCGACGGCACCGCTGGCATCGACCTCGTCGGCTTCACCCGCGGCGCCTCAATCGTCGCCGACGGCGAGGGCGGCAGCGTCACGGTCGGCGCCGCCAGTATCCAGGCGACCGGCAGCGGCGGCGCCGGCGGCGAGGGCGCGAACGGCGGCGACGGCGGCGACGGCACCGGCGGCGGCGCCCGGTTCGTCGCGCTCGCCGGTACGCTTCAGGCGCTCGACCTGGTGTGGATCTCGACTAACGGCTGGGGCGGGCTCGGCGGCTCGGCGGTCGCGAACGGCGCGATCGGCGGCACTGGCGGCGCCGGCGGCGACGGATTCGGCGGCTACTCGCTCATCTCGACCGAGTCGGGCGCTTCGGCGGTGCTGATCGCAACGGACGTCGAGCTGTCCGCCGACGGCACCGGCGGCGTCGGCGCCGCCGGCGCGTTCGGCGACGACCAGGGCGGCGCCGGCGGCGCCGGCGGCGACGGCACGGCCGGCGAAGCCCTAATCTTTTCCGGGTCGGGGCCGGTGACCACGGGCGATGCGGTGGTCCAGGCGGTCGGCACCGGCGGCCGCGGCGGCGCCGGCGGCGGCGCCGATCCGGATCTCGGCACCGGCGGCAGCGGCGGTGCCGGCGGCATCGGGACCGGCGGCTCGACCCGCGTCCTGGCCGGGGGCGCCACCGCGACCCTCGGCGACGTCGATATCGTCGCCAGCGGCTTCGGCGGCACCGGCGGCGGCGGCGGCTCGGCGGCGACCGCCGGCTCGGTGGGCGCGGCGGGGGACGCGGTGGGCGGATTTGCGCAGATCTCCGCCTTCCTCAATCCGTCGACCGGCGCCGGCGCGATGAACGCGGGCGACGTGAGCGTCAGGGTGGAAGGCGACAGCGACGGCTTCTTCACCGTCGGCGGCAGCGCGCCGATGACGTTCGACAGCCTCACCATCTTCGGCCGCGGCATCGGATCCGGCATCACCTTCGCTAACGGCACGACCTTCGCGGTGAACGGCGACGTCTCGATCGATCTCGACGCCGACATCTTCGTCTATACGATCGATTCCGGCCTGATCGACGTCGGCGGCGCGATGACGCTGCTGACGCCGGGCGACATCGTCCACAACGCGGCGCCCGACGGCTCGCCGCGCGAGGGGAACATCCGCGTCGGTTCGTACGACGGCAATGCCGGCGGTGACTATCGGGCATCCGGCGCCACCGTCGAATCGGCGGATTTCATCACCATCCTGGCGACCGGCGCGGTCGAGGCCGGCACGCTCGACGCCGGCGGCGCGATCGAGATCGACGGCGCCTCGATCGACCTCACGCAGGCGACGAGCGGCGGCGACATCGACCTCGCCGCGAGCGGCGACATCGTCGTCGGCACCGCCAATGCCGGCGACGACTTCCTCGCCACCGCCGGCGGCGCCTTCACCGGCGGCACCGTCACCGCCAACATCGGCTCCGACATCGTCATCACCTCGGTCGACGATCTCAGGCTCGACAATGGCGCGGCGAGCGGGCTGATCGACCTCGAATCGACCGGCGGCAGCGTGCTCAGCGACGGCCTGCTCGACGCCGGCACCGACCTCAGCGTCCTCGCCGCGGTCGACGTCGCGCTGACCAGCGTCGAGGCCGGCAACGACATCCTGCTCGAGGCGCCCGACGGCGCCGTCAGCCTGGCCGACGGCTCGGCCGGCAACAATCTGACGATCGCGGCGCTGGTCAGCGTCGAGGCCGACACGCTGGTCGCCGGCAACGCGATCGACGTCCAGACGCTGATCGGCGACGGCAATCCGGCGCCGCCGCGCACCGTCACGCTCGGCA
>Ga0299913_10004460_pt1 | contig 11756 bp, 10 predicted proteins | sample RVTome_9_FD_201360 | JGI IMG/M metagenome (GOLD analysis project Ga0299913, IMG submission 201360) | Soil microbial communities from uranium-contaminated site in the Upper Colorado River Basin, Wyoming, United States - RVT155D38 (version 2) ... | reverse complement strand
GCCGCGGCCATGGCCAGCGCCGAGATTGCCCGCGGCGCACCCACACGGGTGCTCCTGGTCGACGGCGCAGGCGTCCTGCGGCGCAGCATCCGGCTCCCGCACGCGCCGCCCGGCGGGTGGACCCGCGACCTGCTGAACGGCCAAGTCCGCGCCGCGCTTCCCGACCTACCTACTCTGCAGACCGAGACCTACGAACCGACCGTGGCGATCACCGAACACGTCCACGCGGTCCATCCGCGCTGCACCTCCTACGACTGCGCGCGCCTCGCCAGCCGGTGCGATCTGGACCACGACCAGCCGTGGCCCCGCGGCCCCACCACCGTCACCAACCTCTGTCCCCGCTGCCGGCGCCACCACGAGCTCAAGACCCGAGGCCTCGTACGAACCCGCCTGCACCCAGACGGCACCGTCACCACCACAACCCTGCTCGGCACCACCGTCACCACCCCAGCCGATCTGATGCCCGGCCACGGCACCGGCGAGGCCTACGCACGCCAGGCCGCGGAGCACGCGTCGAGGCACAGCAACACAAGGTTTCTCTGAGCGGTTGATCCAATCGGCAGCGGCACCTACCGAGCGCAATCATCGCGGCATGAGCGGTCACGCCATGCCGTCCTGACAGCAGCAGATGCGCGTGTTGTAGGCGAAAGGTCTTCGCCCGCGGGTATGGCGTGGGTAGGTGTGGGGGCGCTAGCGCTGCGGCTGAGTCGCGGCTACGGTCCCCGTCCATGGATATGCTGAAGGGCGAACAGATCGCCGCGGCCAACCTGACCGACTGGCGCAAGCTGGCCCAGGGACTGCATGCCCGCTACGTGGTGGACGACTTCGGCACCGGCGCACGTTTCGTCGCCGCGGTGGGCGAGGCGGGCGACGCGATCGGACACCACCCGAGCGTGTCGATCGGCAACGGCTACGTCGACCTCAAGCTGATCAGCGACGACGCCATCTACCGCGACGACGAGGGCACCGAACACGTCATCGAATGGGTGACCCAGGAGGACGTCGACCTCGCGCGACGGATCACCGAGATCGCCGCCGACCACAAGATCGACGCAGACCCCGCCTCGGTCAGCGTCATCGAGCTCGGCCTCGACACGGCGCACTCCGCGACCATCGCCCCAATGTGGGCCGCCCTGCTGACCGGGAACGCCGAGGCCCAGGGCCACGGGACCCCCAGCGACGAAATCCGTGACGCCACGGGACGGGTACCGAACCTGTGGTTCGGGGACGCCGGCAAACACGAGACCCCGCGCCAGCGGTTCCACATCGAGGTCTATGTGGCGCCCGAAGTGGCCGCGCAAAGGATCGCCGCCGCCCTCACCGCGGGTGGGACCGTCGTCGATGACAGCAACGCACCCTCGCTCACCGTGATCGCAGACCAGGACGGCAACAAGGGAATCGTGTGCGTCGACGTGTCCGCCGCGAAGAAGGATTGAACCCTCGACTGAGGCCGTGGGTCAGTCGTCGCGTGCATTCCCGGGAACGGTTACTCGGCCTCCGCTCGTACCGGGGGAGATCCCGGTTCTTCCGGAAGTGGGCAGTAGCCCCGTCTCTTCGCATGAAGGATGTTCAGCACGCCGATGGCGGCTCCGGCAGCGATGACCACGATCGGTGCCAGATTGAGAGCAAAGCCGAGTAGCACCAGCACGACTCCCGAGCCCACGCCCCACAAGACCGGATGAACCACGACCCAGTCACTGAGCCGGCTCAGCAGACTGCGCATCTGCTACCACATCCCTCGCTCGGACTGCCAAGGACCGTAGGGCCAACCTCCGCCCGATGTCGAGCACGGTTCGCAGGTGGATGCCGGACAGGATGCCTGGTCAGCAGGGCCGCCACTCTGTATAGGCCGCTCGGTAGTGCCTGCGACAACCCATTGAGACCGCCCCGGATACCGCTCGCTTGACGCCGCGGCCGCACCATGGCTTCGTGAAGGACTCGTCGATCGGGTCTAGCCTCGGCCGCGTGGATCTTCCCTACCCCGCTCACTGGGAGGCAGACGTCGTCCTGCGCGACGGGGGAACCGCCCACCTACGCCCAATCAGGCCGGACGACGCCGAGCGGTTGCCGCGGTTCCACGACCGGCTGTCGGACGAGACCATCTACTTCCGGTTCTTCTCGCTCTACCGCGAGCTCTCGCCTCGGGACATCAAGCGGTTCACCGAGGTGGACTACGTCGACCGCGTCGCCCTCGTGGCGACCGTCGGCGACGAGATCATCGGGGTTGTCCGCTACGACCGGGTGGGGCCGGAGGAGGCGGAAGTCGCGTTCAACATCGAGGACGCGCACCAGGGCAGAGGGCTCGGCTCGGTCTTCCTCGAGCACATCGCCGCCGCGGCCCGCGAGCGGGGCATCAAGCGCTTCGTCGCCGACGTCTTGCCGAGCAACCGCAAGATGCTGACCGTCTTTCAGGAGGCCGGGTACGTCGTCCGCCACGAGCAGGCGGACGGCGTCGTGCGGCTGGAGTTCGATCTGACCCCGACACTGACGTCGACCGCGGTCACGCAAGCCCGGGAACAGCGAGCCGAGGCACACTCGGTCGAGCGACTCCTCCGACCGCGGTCCGTCGCGGTGGTCGGTGTGAGCCGCTCGCCGCACTCCGTCGGGCGCACCGTGCTCCACCATCTCCGTGCAGGCGGATACACCGGCGCGACGTACGCCGTGACTCCGCACCGCAGCGAGATCGACGGCGTGCGGGCCTATCCCACGGTCCGCGACATCCCGGAGCCGGTGGACCTCGTCGTGGTGGCCGTGCCGGCCGAGCAGGTCGACGCGGTCGTGGCCGACTGCGGCGCCAAGGGAGTCCTGGGTCTCGTGGTGATGTCGGCGGGCTTCGCGGAGACCGGCGAGGGCGGCAGGAATCAACAGCGGCACCTTGCCCAGCACGCCCACGCCAACGGGATGCGTGTCATCGGACCGAGCTCGTTCGGGCTGCTCAACACCGAGCCGGACGTCTCGCTGAACGCCTCGCTCTCGCCGCTGATGCCCGAGCGCGGCCGGCTCGGGTTCTTCTCGCAGTCGGGCGCGCTGGGAATCGCGTTGCTCGACAACATCGTGCGCCGCGGCATCGGCATCTCCTCGTTCGTCTCCGCGGGCAACCGGGTCGATGTGAGCGGCAACGACCTCCTCCAGTTCTGGGAGGACGACCCGGGCACCGACGCCGTGATGCTCTACCTCGAGTCGATCGGGAACCCACGGAAGTTCAGTCGAATCGCGCGGCGGTTGGCGCGGACGAAGCCCGTCGTGGTCGTCAAGTCTGGGCGGACCCGTCGCGGCGCCCCGCACGGGCACGTCGTCCGCGAGACTCGGGCGCCGTCCGCCGCGATCGACGCGCTGTTCGAGCAGGCGGGCGTCATCAGCGTCGACACCATCCACCAGCTGTTCGACGTGGGCCAGCTCGTCGTGCACCAACCGCTGCCGGCAGGACGCCGTGTGGCGATCGTCGGCAACTCCGACGCTCTCGGCGTCCTCGCCGCCGACGCGTGTGAGGCCGCCGGCCTGGAGCTCGCGGGGGAGCCACGTCAGCTCGGCGCCGACGCGAGCGCCGAGGACTTCCGCGCGGCCCTGTCCGAGGTGTTCGCCGATCCCACCGTCCACTCGGTCGTCGCGTTGTTCATCCCGCCGCTCATGACGCGCGACGAGGAGATCGCGCGGGTGCTCGCCGAGGGATCCCGTACGTCGGACAAGACCGTCGTCTCGACGTTCCTCGGGATGCGCGGCGTGCCTTCCAACCTGCGTGCGCCAGAGGGGCGGGGCTCGGTGCCGTCCTATGCCACCCCGGAGGACGCGGTGGGCGCCCTTGCCGCGGCCACGACGTACGCCGAGTGGCTGGCCACGCCGCCCGGGTCGCCGGTGGAGCTCGACGGCGTCGACGCGGCCGCCGCCAGCCAGCTCCTGACGACCAAGTTGGCCGACAAGGACGAGGCGCCGCTGAGCCAGCGGAGCCTGGCCGAGCTGCTGGGCTACTACGGCATCCTGTTGCGACCAGGCGACGCCGCGACCGACCATGCGGCCGGTGCCGTGGCCTGTGTCGTGTGCACCGTCGAGGACCCGTTGTTCGGCCCGGTCGTCTCCTTCGGACTCGGTGGCGTCGCGACTGACCTGTTCGGCGACACCAGCTATCGCATCCCGCCGCTTACCGACACCGACGTGCACGAGCTGGTCCGCTCGGTCCGGGCAGCGCCGCTACTCCTTGGCCACCGCGGGGCGCCGTCCGTCGACATGTTGGCGCTGGAGGACCTGATCGCGCGCGTGGCGCAGCTCGCCGACGACCTGCCCGAGGTGGCGGAGCTGACCCTCGATCCCGTGCTCGCGACGCCGTCGGGGGTCACGGTGCTCGCCGCCAGCGGACGGCTGGCCAGGCCAGCCGTGCGCGCCGACCGCGGCCCGCGAGCGCTGCCAGGGTGAAGTGGAAGGATGGCGCCATGGCGGACACGACCCTGGCCGGGTTGCGGGCGGCGATCGAGCACGCGGGCTACTACCCCGCCCTCGTCGCCGACACCATCGACGCAGCGGTCGCCGGTGAGTCGGTCGAGGGTTTCGTGGTTCACCAGGAGACGACGTTCGACTCAGACGAGGTGCGTCGGCACATCACGGTGCTCGTGCTGACCCACACCCGGCTGGTCCTCGGCCATGCCGACGACCGGCCGGCCGACCAGCTGACGCCAGCCCCGTTCGTCACCGCGTCGACCGAGGCGGTCCCGTTGGCCACGGTCCGGTCCGTCGTCGTGAACCGGGTCATCACCGACCCCGTGCGCTATTCCGGGGGACGACCGCAGGAAGTGACGGTGACCATCGGCTGGGGCGCCGTCAGCCGACTGGACCTTGAGCCGGCCACCTGTGGCGACCCCGACTGCGAGGCCGACCACGGGTACACCGGCACCGCTTCCGCCGACGACATCGCGTTGCGCGTCAGCGAGGCCGCTGAAGGAGCCGATGCTGTCGACCACATGCTGGCCTTCGCCTCGGCGTTGTCTCGCGCGACAGCACGTTGACGGAGGCCGTTCCGGCGCCGGCCTTCGGCGGTGGGTCCCTGGCCGACGTGCTCCCGGCGGTGCTGGCCGGGCTCGGCGTCCCTGGGGGATCGACCGCCCTCGACCTACCGGTCACCCCGCGCGTGTGCCTGGTCCTTGTCGACGGCCTGGGCTGGAACGCCTTGCGCGCTCGCCCCGCTGACGCGCCGTTCCTGACCTCGCTGCTCGCAAGCGACGGCAGCCGCTCGATCACGTCGGTGTTCCCGACCACGACACCGATCGCGCTGACCTCCCTCGGCACCGGGTTGAGCCCCGGCGAGCACGGCATCGTGGGTCTGCTGATGCGGTTGCCGGAGGACGGTCGCGTGGTCGACACGCTGGCGCTGCCGGCTCAGGTCGACATGCGGGCATTGCAGCCCCGCCCGACAGTCTTCGAACGGGCGGCCGCGGCTGGCGTGCAGGTCACCCGGATCGGCCCCAAGTCCTTCGACGGCGCCGGGCTGTCGGAGGCCGGCTTGCGGGGCGGCCGCTATGCCGGTGCCGAGTCGATGGGCGAGCGGGTGGATGCCGCGGCGTCCGCGGTACGACGAGGCGATCGCGCGCTCGTCTACATCTACTTCGGCGACCTGGATGCCACCGGTCACCGCCGTGGCTGCACGAGCGAGGCCTGGCGGCGGGAGCTCACGCACCTCGACCAGGTCGTCGAGCAGCTCGCCGGCGCGCTCCCCGCGGGCTCGACGCTGATCGTCACGTCCGACCACGGCATGGTGGACGTGCCGTTTGATCGTCGGTGGGACGTGGCGGGCACTCCGGCGTTGTCCGACGGCGTCCAGGTGGTTGCTGGCGACCTGCGCGGGGTGCACGTACACGCGCTTCCCGGCGCGGCCGAGGACGTCCTGACCGCCTGGGGCGAGACGCTCGGCGCGGACTTCTGGGTGCTCTCCCGCGACGCAGCGATCCAGGGCGGTCTCTACGGCCCCGTCGTCGCCGACCACGTCGCTGCTCGCATCGGCGACGTGGTCGCCCTGGCGCGCGACGCCAGCGCGATCGTGGACCGCAGGGCGATGCCGCCTGCGCTGTTGGCGCTGGTCGGGCTCCATGGCTCGGTCACCGAAGACGAGCTGCTCGTCCCGCTTCTTCTGGGGTCATAAGCGGCACGGCCCTGAGCTGACCGTCTCGGCGGTCGCACAGGGCCGTGCCGTCCCCTCCCCGCGGTGGGTCTTTACTCGGCGTACTCCGGGCAGTGCGGCGCCGACGCGTCGGACAGCCCGCTCGTGTCCCCGGTGACCGCGCGCAGTGCGTCGATGCGACCGTTGCCGAAGCATTCGTCGTAACCCGGCAGCCCGATGTCGATGGCGCTGCCCTGCATCAGGGCCTCGACCTTCTGCGGTGACAGCTTCACGTCGCCGTCCGAGCCCATTCGGCCGTACTGGCTGACGATCAGAGCCGCGACGCCGGCCGCGTGCGGTGAGGCCATCGAGGTGCCCTGGATGCAGAAGTACGCATTGCCCGGGAACGTGGACAGGATGGTGGTTTGGCAGTCGCCGGTCGTGCCGTTCCCGCCCGGAGCGGCGATGTCCGTCGCGCCGGTCCCGTAGTTGGAGTAGCCGGCCTTCTCACTGTTGCGACCCAGCGATGAGGTACCAATCACCCCCTGGGTTTCTGCGGGTACGACCTCACAGTTGTTCTCGTTCGGTTCCGACGGGTGTGCCAGGTCCTCGTCTGAGTTGCCCAGCGCCGCGACGGGGGTGACACCCTGGTTGCGCGCGTACTGGATGGCGCGCTCGACGGCCAACCGGAACGACCGCTGCACTGGGTCGTCCATGCACTTGAACTCGGTGGACTGCTGGAACTCGTTGTCGTCGACAAAGAAGCTCATGTTGATGACGTCGAACTGCTGGTCGCCCGCGTACGTGATGCCATCGACGACAGCACTCGCGTAGCAGTAGCCAGTCGAGTCGCAGACCTTGACTGGAACGAGCGTGACGTTCGGCGCGACCCCGACGATGCCCAGGCCATTCGCCCGCGCGCCAACGGTGCCGGCGACGTGGGTGCCATGGAACTGGTTGTCGCTGCAGACGTCGGGCGTTCCTACTCCTGGGCCGTCCGGAACGAACGTCACAGAGTTGTGGCCGCGCGCGCAGTCCACGTTGGAGACGCCATTCTTCTTGAAGTCGACGTGATTGCCGTCGATCCCGGAGTCGAGGATGCCGACATCGACGGCCGGGATGCCGCCCTGGATGGCGTGCGCCTCGTCCGTTCGGATCTGCTGCATGTCCCACTGCGCCGGCTCGCCCGGATCATCCTGCGGCTCGGGGGCGTTGTTGCCGGTCGGTGACTGCATCGGGGTTGCCTGCGACGCGTCTGGCAGGCCCTTCCAGCGCCAGTCGGCACCGACCTCCTCCACGAGCGGCGACGCGGCGAGCGTCGCCGCCAGGGTGGGGTTGGCCGACTCGACGACCACCACACCGATCTGGCTCCGCAGGTCGGTGGCGACCCGTCCGCCGGCAGCGCGCACCAGCGACTCCACCGCGGAGGCGGACCCGGTCGAGGCGAACGTGCCCTGCTCATGGGTACCGGCGAGCACCACGAGGTAGCGCTGGCTCAGCGTGCTCGCGGTCGTGCTGGCGGCGCCAGCGGTGGTTCCGGATGCTCCGCCGACGCTCGCCGGCAGGAGGATGAGCCCTCCGGCCAGTGCGGCTGCCAGCGAGGCGCGGACGACGCGCGACGGGCGCATGCTGCCTCCAGGTCTGCAGGGCGACGCGACCGCGTGTCCGGCGCGCCAGGTGACCTGTTCAACGACGGACTGTGTCGGTGGTCACGCGGCGAATGCGCGAACGGCTACCAGGGGACCGAGGCGTAGACGGCCGCGACAACCGCAGCAACCGGCTCCCCGGTGCAGCGGACCCCCCGCGTCACCAGCTGGGTCGGCCCGAACGTGTCATCCCGCGATGCGCGCATGCAGGCGAGGCTCCGCTCGATCAGGTCCTCGACCTCGAGGTCGCTGCCACCCTCGTGCTCGACGAAGAGTCCCCGGCCGTCGGCCGGGTCCTGGATCCAGCCGATCCCCGCCCACGCCTCCTCGCCCGCGCGCGACGCCCGCTGCTCGGCAAGGACGACGTACAGGCGCCAGCCCCACTCGCGCATCGGCAGGTCAGGGCGCTTCTCGAGGACCGTCGCACCGGCCGGGATCACCGAGCTGAGGCGGATCAGGTTGACGTTGGCGATGCCCGCGTCGATCAGGGCCGCGTCGAACGCCGCCAGCTCCGTCGACGCGTGACCCGTTCCGCCGGTGACCAGCAACGATCCCGTCATGCACACCCCCGTCGAGGGGACCGGCGGCCCCGTCCACCCTGACTATCACTGTCTGTAGGCAGATGTCTGCAGAACGTGGCCGACCTCGCCAGACTGAGCGCAACCCACGCGCGGAATCAGCGCGGTGCGTCCCACGCCTCGGGACTCCATGGGCCCGCGCGGAGGCTGAGTGAACCTGATCCGTCACGGGGCGTAGGGAGGTCTGCGCGTCGGGTAGTCCGGTGGGTCCGAGTCTGCGACGACTTCGACGGAACCGGTTGTCGGCGGCGTCGGACGCTTCTACGGTGCCCGGTACCGCCGACGCCCGAAGGGGGCCCAATGACGAAGTCGCGCATGCTGCGCCTGTCCACTGTCCTGGCCGTGATGGCCGCAACCTTGATGCCGATGCCCGGCGTCGCGAACGCTCAGGTGGAGCTTCCCGCCGACTGCCAGGTGCCCCCGGACATCGACCTCACCGGGGTCAACATCGTGATCGGCACCAACCAGTCGGAGGTGCTGCAGGGCACCGACGGCCCCGACTTCATCTGCGGCCTCCTCGGCGACGACGTCATCAACGCCAAGGCTGGCAACGACCTAATCCTGTCCGACACCACGACGTTCTTCGGCAACTTCGGCGCAGCGGGCGGCGACGACGTGGTCAACGCAGGCGCCGGCGACGACGAGATTCTGCCCGGGCCGGGCGACGACACCGTCAACGGAGGCGACGGCGACGACTTCCTCGCGCTAGCGCTCGGCGACGACATCGGCAACGGTGGACCCGGCGCCGACTCGATCATCGGCGGGTTGGGACGCGATATGGCGACCGGCGGCCCTGGCGACGACTTCATCGCCGGTGGGCCGGGCGACGACACGCTCAACGGTGGCGCAGGCGACGACTTCCTGGCCGGCGAGGTTCCGCCGCCCCCGCCGGGCACCGAGCCGCCGCCGCTTCCCGGCGGTCCCGCGCTCAACGACCGGTGCGCCGGGGCCGGCGGCTTCGACGTCGCGGTCGACTGCGACCGGACCTCGGGTGTGGAGGAGGGCTGAGAAAGGCTGAGTGGCCGCGTCAGTCGCGGCGGCGGGTGCCGAACATGATGTCGTCCCACGACGGTACGGCGGGGTGCCGGCCGGCCCGGGCCACCTGACGAACCGGCTGCGGTTCGGCGGGTGGTGCGGGCTCCGGTCGGCGGCTGGTCACCTCGATGTCGAACACCTCGTCCGGCGAGCTCTCGATGGGCGGCAGGTCCCCCTCGACCTGCGGCACCATCGCGAGCCGGCGGATCCGGGCCGGCGGCGTCTCGTCGCGCTCGACCTGAGCCTCGTCCACCAGCCAGCGGGCCTCGTCGTTGTCGGGGATGAGCACCCGACCGCGCGGGTCGAATACCCACAGCGCGACCCGTTCGCGAGCGGCCGCGAGGTAGGAGAGCTGAACGGTCCAGCGGTCCTCGTCGGTCCGCCAGGCGTCCCAGGCCACCGAGTCGTCGGCGACGTGGAGGTCGCGCAGCCGGGTCGTGACCTGGTCGCCGAGGCTGGGCGCGGTGCCGCCGCTCTGCCGCCTCGACGGTGCGACCTTGGCCTGTTCCGCGACGTGTTCGCGCTCGGCGAGGACCGGTCCGGCATAGCGCTCGATCCGGGCGAGCGGCATCCCGCACGCGGCGGCGACGTCCTGCGCGCTCTGGCCGGACCGGACCCGGGCCTGGATGTCACGAGGGGTGAGCGGGCTGTCCAAGGCGATCTCCAGCTGGCCTGGCCGGGAATGGTCGCGGCGCATCACGGCGGTGAGCCGCTCATCGATGGGAACGCGGTACTGCTCGTTGTCGTCGTCCTCGAGGACGAGATGGGTCCGCTCCGGTGTGACGGCGACGAGCCGCAGGTCGTGCATCCGGTGCCTCCCGGGCGTGGATCGGACCGACTGGCGCCGAGGTTACGGCGAAAAGTCGACAGGTCGCCGTAGGCGCGCCCGGCGGATCGCCACCAAATCAGGCGCCTTGACGAGCCGCCTCGGCCGCGTGCCCGGAGCGCTCATGCAGCCTGCGGTAGCCGATCGCACAGGTCAGGACGGCGCTCATCCCGGAGACCAGACCGACGAGGAACCCCCGCGATGCCCCCCACTCGTCGACGACGCGGCCGGCGACCGGCGACGCGGCCGCCATGCCGACGACGACCCCGGTCGTGGCCCAGGTGATGCCCTCGGTCATCTTCGCCCCGGGGACCATCCGCTCGACGAGCGAGATGCCGCTGATCAAGGTCGGTGCGATGCCCACTCCGGCGAGGACGAGCAGTGGTGCCAGCAGAGCTGGGCGGTCGACAACGGGAAGGAGGGCGACGGTCGCAGTCATGAGCAGCGCACCCAACAGCAGCCGCCGGGTGAGCGACACCCGCCAGTGGACCGCGCCGTAGGCCAGGCCGGCCAGCATGCTGCCGGTGGCGTAGCAGGCCAGCAGCGGACCGGCCAGCTCGGGTCGACCCTCGTGGTCGGCGAAGGCCACGGCGCTGATCTCGACCCCCCCGAAGACCCCGCCGACGAAGAACATGATGACCACCAGCAGCGGCATGCCAGGGAGCCACAGCGCCGAGCCCCCGCCGTGCTCGTGTGCCGGTGCCGGCGGCGGCTCGCTGGCACGGTGGGCCACCAGCGCCGCCGAGCCTCCCGCGAGCAGAGCCAGTGCGGTGAGGAGACCGGCCTGCGGGTTGATCTGCGTGGCCAACACCGCGACGAGCAGCGGTCCGACGATGAAGATCAGCTCGTCGATCACGGATTCGTAGGAGAAGGCGGTCTGGAGCATCGGTCCGGGTCCGAGGACGTGGTTCCAGCGGGCCCGCACCAATGACCCGATCGACGGGGCGAACAGACCGGCGGTGGCCGCGCCGACGAACCACGCCCAGGTCGGAGCGTCGGCCGTCACGGCGGTGATGAAGCCGACCAGGCAGACGGCGTGCAGCCCGACGGCGGGGAGGAGCACCACCCGCTGGCCGATCCGGTCGATGAGGCGCGCGATCAGTGGAGCCGACACGGCGTTGATCAACGCGAAGGTTGCAGAAACGGCGCCCGCCACGCCGTAGCGGCCAGTGCTCCCGGCGACGAGCAGGACGATTCCGAGGGGCACCATCGCGATCGGCATCCGGGCCACGAACGCCGATGCCGAGAACCGCAGTCCTCCGGGAGTGGACAACAGATTTCGGTAGGGCCGAAGCACGAGCGCACGCTACGGCAGGGGCCGGACTGCTGGCGACCGTGAATGCCGGAGGATGCTCCCCATGCGCGCCGACACCACGCCGTACGACGCCCTCCTGCTCGTCTCCTTCGGCGGCCCGGAAGGACCCGACGACGTCCTGCCGTTCCTCGAGAACGTCACCCGCGGCCGCAACATCCCGCGCGAACGCCTGCTCGAGGTGGGAACGCACTACCAGGATGTCGGTGGCGTGAGCCCGATCAACGCCCAGAACCGAGCGCTCGTCGGGGCACTCAAGGAGGACTTCGCCGCCTCC
>Ga0299913_10004459_pt1 | contig 11757 bp, 14 predicted proteins | sample RVTome_9_FD_201360 | JGI IMG/M metagenome (GOLD analysis project Ga0299913, IMG submission 201360) | Soil microbial communities from uranium-contaminated site in the Upper Colorado River Basin, Wyoming, United States - RVT155D38 (version 2) ... | reverse complement strand
CGTAGTATCAACCCAAGGTTGATAATGAGAGCGTCGTACGGTGTCCCACATGGCCGACAGGTCGCCGCCGTGGCCGGCCCAGTTTGAGGCGGACGGCGCCACCCGCTCGCTTGCGCAGCTCCTGGCTGGAGGCGGCGACCCGACAGCGCAGCTGACCCGCGCCGAGGCTCTGCTGAGCGCTCTGGGCGGGCCGGGCGGGCTCCTCAAAGCGAGCCCCGAGCAGCTCGCAGCGACGGGTGTCCTTGAGGCGCACGAGGTGGCGCTGCTGACCGCAGTGCAGCGTGTGGCCGGGGCGCAGCCTCCGGTCGAGCGGCCAACGATCCATTCCTTTGGGGCGTTGCAGAGGTTCCTGCGCACCGAGATGGCCGGCGCCGGTAGGGCCGAGACCCGAGCGTTGCTGCTGGAGGAGCGGCACCGCCTGAAGGCTGAGCTCATCCTTGCCAGAACCGACGATCCTCTGCGCAACGATCAGCTGCGGGACCTGGTGCGGTCATGCCTCGAGCGCCGGGCCTGTGGCGTGATCATCGCCAGATGGGTCGCTGGCGGCCATCCATCGGTGCTCAAACTGACCCGCGAGGCGAACGTGGCGGCGCGCTCGCTTGAGATGTTGGGGATGCTGCTCTTGGACTACGTGCTGATCGAGGCCTCGGAGATCCGCCGTATCCGATGGTGTCCATCATCTGCGGGCACGCCCCAGGCTTGATGTCCTGAAGCGACAGGCTCGCTGGTCCCTGACCACAGCCCCTGCGCAGCCGTGGGCTCCGGCCATGGGTGCCGGATCGAGGAAGAGCGTGGCCAGTGGAGCCCCTGCCCCCGACGATCGCCCGTCGATCCCGCGGCTCAGACCCCGTGTCCCACGGACGGCGGTTGAGGTGATGGTGTGCTGATGGATGGCCACGGTCGCAGAGCTGGAGGCGCGCCTGGAGGCGCTGAAGGCGCAGCGGGACAGCGCCGTCGTGCGCGTGTCCTACGACGGCCGCTCGGTCGAGTACCGCGGCACCGCCGAGATCGCCCGGGCGATCGCCGAGCTCGAGCGCGAGCTGCAGGCGCTGCAGGGCAAGGCGCCGGTCCGGCAGATCCGGGTCTACACGTCCAAGGGCTACTGATCTTGAACATGATCTCGCGCATCGCCGGGGCGGCGCGGCTCCTGGCGACGGGCAAGCTCGCCCCGAGCACAGGCTTCGACGGCGCCCAGATGCAGCGGCGCCTGATCGCTTGGCGCGCCGGCGGCGAGAGCATCAACCGCCTGATGCTCCAGGGCGGCGAGCTGCAGCGGGCTCGCGCCCGCCAGCTGGTGCGTACCAACCCGTACGCCTCGAACGCGGCGGCGAGCTTCGCGGCGCACGCGGTCGGCTGTGGGATCACGACGAGATCGGCGCCTTCGGCATCCCGGCCAAGGCTTTCCTCGACGAGCTGAAGACGCTCGGACCCCCGGCCGAGCTGACGCTGCGGATCAACAGTCCCGGCGGCTCGGTGTTCCCGGTCGACGTGCGCTTCGGCGGTCTCGCGATGGCCGGGCTCGGGGTGCGCGACTGCCCTTTTGGTGCAGGCACCGATCACATGCTCCCCTCGTCGGCCGGCGTCTGGCGGTTTTCCGGAAGTCCCATGCCGGCCTCGAGACGGCTCGCGAGCTCCGGCGACGAATCGCCGGCGTGGCTAATGCAGATTAGCAGGGCGGACCGCCGGCTCGCCTAAGAGTTGTGGTCAAGGACGCCGGGCGAGCGCTTGGCGCACTCAGCGCAAAGGCAAAGCCTCGGGGCTACGACCGGCTGGTCCTTGTGGGATCGGCCGCTCTGCTCGACGCCTGAAGCACGACCGCAGGTGTCGGAGAGGACCTAGCATAGATCTGCTTCAGTGCGAGGCAGAGCCATCCAGAGAGGTTGCCATGCAGCAACACCCTGACCAGGTTCTATCGCAGCGCTTCCAGCAGTACCGGCCGATTTCGGAACGAAGAGCGAAACTCGTGACCTACGAGCAGGCACCGGAACCGCCGATCCATCGGATTCGGGAGGAGTTCCGCCGCAGCGCGCGTGATGCGGCGACCGCCAGCGATGGCCTGAAGCTCGCGGATGACATTGTCGCCGCGCTCACGACCATCGACCGGGAAGACGCGCGCCGGCTGATCAAGCTGGTGCGTGACATATTGGATACACTCGAATCGAAGATCGAGCGTCCGGACTAGGGTGGCCGGCCTGATTCGCCAGGTATCGACCGTGCCTTCCAGCTTGCGTGCCAAAATGTTCGCCGCAGAAGTTGATGGTCGATCTGAGGTTAGCGTGGACCGTGGCGGGCGCCAGATCGTTCTAGCCGAACTGAGCACGAACGGTGTATTCAACCACGCGTTGAAAATAAGAGAGCGCGCGCGATGCTCAACATCGTCGAGGAGTCCCAGCCGTGGCTGGTTCAGCTTGAGGAGGAAACTCCTACAGGCGAAGCAGTGTGGGTGGCCCAATTGCTCGCGGGAGGCGGCGACTCGGCGCCGCAGCTGGCACGTGCGCGGGCTCTGCTGAGCGCCCTTGGTGGCCTGAGTGGGCTCCTGAGCGCCCACCCTGAGCAGCTTGCGACCGCGGATCTCCTGGAGCACCAAGAGGTGGCGCTACTCGCGGCCGTGCAGCAGATCGTCAGGTCGTCGGGTGGCTGGCCGGTAATCGGTTCCTTCCATGCGCTCAAGCGCTTCCTGGGCGGGCAAGTGGTGGGGGATGGCGTGGCCGTCACCCGAGCTCTGCTGCTCGGCGAGGAGCACCGTTTGCGTGCCGACGTCGTGCTCGCGAGGGGCGGCGGTCTCCTGAGCAGGAATCAGCTGCAGAACCTCATCCGGTCATGCCTCGAGCATCGCGCCACCGCCGCCATCCTTGCCCGGTCGGTGCATCGCGTAGAGTCATCGATGCTGGAATCAGCCAGAGAGGCGAGCGTCGTAGCCAGCTCGCTCGAGATGCTGGAAATGCGTCTGTTGGACTACGTCCTGGTCGGCCCCTCCGAGATCTTGCGAGTCCCGTGGTGCCAGGCGTCTGCTGCCACCTCCTTGGTGTCCTGAACCAAAGGGCTCAACCGCTCGCTGGCCACGGCGACGCCTGTTCCTTCCACGTCAAAGACTGAACATGCCGACAATTGCGGAGCTGCAGGCGCGCCTCGAGGCGCTGAAGGCGCAGCGGGACAGCGCGGTCGCACGCGTCTCCTATGACGGCAGGTCGGTGGAGTACCGAGGCACGGCCGAGATTGCCCGCGCGATCGCCGAGCTGGAGCGCGAGCTGCAGGCGCTGCAGGGCAAGGCGCCGGTCCGGCAGATTCGGGTCTACACCTCCAAGGGCTACTGATCTTGAACCTGATCTCGCGCATCGCCGGGGCGGCACGGCTCCTGGCGACGGGCAAGCTCGCCCCGAGCACAGGGTTCGAGGGCGCCCAGATGCAGCGGCGCCTCTTGGCCTGGCGTGCCGGCGGGGAGAGCATCAACAGCCTGATCCTCCAGGGCGGCGCGCTGCAGCGGGCGCGGGCCCGGCAGCTGGTGCGGAGCAACCCCTACGCCTCGAACGCGGCGGCGAGTTTCACCGCGCATGCCGTGGGCTGCGGCATCAAGCCCTCCTCGCTGGTCGAGGACGGGGCGCTCAAGGACCGGATCCAGCGCCTCTGGCTCGGCTGGACCGACGAGGCGGACGCTGATGGCCTGACCGACTTCTACGGCCTCCAGGCCATGGCGGCGCGGGCGATGTTCGAGGCCGGAGAGTGTTTCCTCAGGTTTAGGCCACGGCGACCGGAGGACCCCGGATCAGGTCCGGGGCAGGCTCCGCTCACCGTGCCGCTGCAGGTGCAGATGCTCTCGTCCGAGCACCTGCCGCTCGGCAAGTGCGAGACTCTGCCCAACGGCAACGAGATCATCTTCGGCATCGAGCTCGACCGGATCGGCCGCCGGGTCGCCTACCACTTCCACCGCACGCACCCGGGCGATGTCCGCCAGCGCGGCACCGGCGAGCTGGTCCGAGTGCCGGCCGAGCAGGTCCTGCACGTGTTCCATCCCATTGCCGAAGGCCAGATCCGGGGCGTGCCCTGGGTCGCGCCGGCCATGGTGCGCCTCTGGCTCCTCGATCAGTACGACGATGCCGAGCTCGACCGGAAGAAGGTCGCGGCGATGTTCGCGGGCTTCGTCACCCGGCCCGGGCCCGACGACGTCATGGGCGAGGACAGCGCCCAGAAGGATCAGGACGGGGCAGCGCTGATCGGTCTGCAGCCCGGGACGATGCAGCTGCTGCTGCCCGGCGAGGACATCAAGTTCTCCGATCCGGCCGATGTCGGCGGCAGCTACGAGGCGTTCCAGTACCGCACGCTGCTCGCCTGCTGCGCCGCCATGGGCGTGCCCTACACCAACGTCACCGGCGACCTGCGCCAGGCGAACTACTCGAGCCTGCGCGAGGGCAAGCTCGAGTTCCGGCGCCGGATCGAGCAGCTCCAGCACAACACGCTGGTGTTCCAGCTGTGCCGGCCGGTCTGGCAGCGCTGGATCCGGGACGCGGTGCTCGCCGGCGCCCTCGAGCTGCCGGGGTTCGCCGCCAACCCGGCGCCGTACCTCGCGGTCAAGTGGATCCCGCCGAAGTGGGACTGGGTCGATCCCTTGAAGGACCGCAAGGCCGAGATCGAGGCGGTCGAGGCGGGGCTGAAGTCGCGCTCCGATGTGATCGAGAGCGAAGGCTACGACGCCGAGGAGGTCGACCGGCGCATCGCCGCCGACCACGCGCGCGAGCAGGAGCTGGGGCTGAAGTTCGGGGGACCGCAACCGCTCGGACCGAACCGGCGGTCGAGGTCGATCCTGAGGATCGTGAGCGCACGACGCAGAGCGAGGAACAGGCAGCATGAAGAGCTGGTACGAGTTCCGCGCCCAGGCTCGGGGCGCCGAGATCGTGATCTACGATGAGATCGGCGCGTTTGGCATCCCCGCCAAGGCGTTCCTCGATGAGCTGAAGGAGCTCGGGTCCGTGGCCGAGCTCACCGTACGGATCAACAGCCCGGGCGGCTCGGTGTTCGATGGCGTCGCGATCTACAACGCCCTGAAGCGCCACGATGCCAGGGTCACGGTCTGGATCGACGGCATCGCCGCCTCGATCGCCAGCATGATCGCCATGGCGGGCGACGCGGTGATCATGCCCGAGAACGCCCTGCTGGTGCTGCACGACCCCTCGGGGCTGGTCGCCGGCACGGCGGCCGACATGCGCGCCATGGCCGAGGCGCTGGACAAGATGGCGGCCGGGATGGTCGCCGCCTACCGCGCGAAGTCAGGTCGGGATGACGCCGAGATCGAGGCGCTGATGCAGGCGGAGACCTGGCTCTCGGCGCGGGAGGCGGTGGCGCTCGGCCTGGCTGATCGGGTCGAGGGGCCTGTCCGCATGGCTGCGCGCTTCGATCTGTCCCGCTTCCGCAACCCGCCGCCGCAGCTCGCGGCGACCCTCACCAGCTCCACCCCGCAGGAGGACGAGATGTCCGATGCTCACAAGGTCAGGCCGCGCAAGTCGGACCCGGACCAGGCCGCGACCGTGCCGGCCTCGGTGGCCGAGGCCGGCGCCAATGCCGAGGGCGATGACGCCAGCTCCGGCAGCCATCTCGCCGAGGCTGTCGAGCCGGCGGTTGCTCCGGAGGGTACCAGTGCGCCGCAGACCGCCGCGGTCGCCTCAACCACGGCCAGCGCCGACCAGGGGCCCGCTCCCCAGCAGGCGAGGCCGGCTCCTCCGGCCCCGGCCCCACAGCCGACCGCGCAGGTGATCGACCTGGACGTGGTCCGGGCCGAAGAGCGCCGGGCCACCCTCGCCTACGTTGCCGAGGTGCACGAGCTGTGCGCCCTCGCCGGCCGGGGCGATCTCGCCGCCGGGTTCATCGCCAGGGCGGCGCCGGTCGCGCAGATCCGCCGCGCCCTGCTCGAGGCTCGCGCCGCCGAGGACGAGGCGACCGCCATCCGCAGCCAGGTGCGGCCGGCCTCGGTCGAGCCCGCGCAGCCCGCGATCGACACCGCGGCCATCTACGCCGCCCGCAACCAGAACGTCCGATAGCAGCTGCCCTTGAAGCAGGGCCAGGCGCGGCAACACAAGGAAGGAGTCTTCGATGCCTGAGCTTCTGGAAGGCCGGTACGCCGGCGAGTTCGTCGTCTCCGAGGGTAACGGCAAGATCTCACGTGAGACCATCACCGTGCTCTCCGGCCAGACCCTCGAGGCCGCCGCGGTCCTCGGCAAGGTCACGGCGAGCGGCAAGTACAAGGCGCTCGACCCTGGCGCCTCCGATGGCTCCGAGGTGGCCGCCGGCATCCTCTACGACCGCGTCGACGCCGCAGGCGCTGATGCCGAGGGCGTCGCCATCGTGCGTCTCGCCGAGGTCAACGCCGCCGAGCTGGTCTGGCCCGATGGGATCACCGGCGGCGAGCAGACCGCCGCGCTCGGCGAGCTCGCCGCGCTTTCCATCATCGCCCGCTGACCCGGGCTCTCCCTGACTGAAGGATCACGCCGATGCCCGCTCTGGACATCTTCTCCGGCTCCGCCTTCTCCATGGTGGCGCTGACCGATGCCATCAACAAGATGCCCTTCGTGCCCGGCCGGATCGGCCAGCTCGGCCTGTTCCGTGAGCAGGGCGTCTCGACCACCTCGGTCATGATCGAGGAGCGTGAGGGCAGCCTCACCCTGGTCGAGACCACCTCGCGCGGCGCCCCAGCCGTGCAGCACGTCGCCAACAAGCGCAAGGCGCGCTCGCTCACCGTGCCGCACGTCGCGCTCGAGGACACCATCCTCGCCGACGAGGTGCAGAACGTGCGCGCCTTCGGCTCCGAGAACATGCTCGAGGGCGTCCAGGCGGTGGTCAGCCAGCGCCTGACCGAGATGGCGACCAAGATGGATGCGACGCTCGAGCATCTGCGGGTCGGCGCCATCAAGGGCCAGATCCTGGATGCCGACGGCTCCGCCGTGATCTACGACCTGTTCACCGAGTTCGGGGTCACCGCCTACACCGAGGTCGACTTCGATCTCGACAACGCCACGCCGGCGCCGGGCGCGGTGAAGAAGAAGTGCCACGACATCCGGCGCAAGATCGAGGATGAGCTGGGCGTGGTGCCCTACGACCACATCCACGCCATGTGTGGGCCCGACTTCTTCGATGACCTGATCACCCACCCCGAGGTCGAGAAGGCGTACGAGCGCTGGCTCGATGGCGCATTCCTGCGCCAGGGCCAGGCGCGCGGCTCGTTCGAGTACGCCGGCATCCTGTTCGAGGAGTACCGCGGCCGGGTCGGCTCGGTCGACTTCACCGATGCTGCCAAGGCCTATTTCTTCCCGGTCGGCGTGCCGGGGCTGTTCCGGCAGTACAACGCGCCCGCCGACTTCGTCGAGACCGCCAACACCATCGGCCTGCCGCGCTATGCCAAGCAGGCGGTCGATCAGCAGTTCGCCCGCTGGGTGATGCTGCACGTGCAGTCGAACCCGCTGCCGATCTGCACCCGGCCGCGGGTGCTGATCAAGGGCAAGCGCACCTGATGACGGTGTTCCAGGGCGCGGTGGACGCGACGTTCGCCGCGTTCGGGATCGATGCGGTGTACACGCCCCAGGGCGGCGACCCGGTCCCGGTGCGGGTAATCACCCGTCGTCCGGACACGATCGTCGGCTTCGGCGAGACCCGCATCCATGCCGAGACGGCGACCTTCGAGCTACGGGCGAGCGAGGTCGCGAGCCCGCGTCCCGGCGATCAGCTCACGGTGTCCAGCGACACCTTCGTCGTCCAGGGCGAGCCGGAGCGGCGCGATCCGAACCGGCTCATCTGGAGCTTGGATGTGCGACCGGCGTGAGCTACGCTCATATGCGATTGTAGCGAAGACGGAACTCGGGTAGCCGCGTCGACAGCTGCTGGCCGAAGGGATTTCCGGCTGCTGGCCCGAAGATTCGATCATGAAACGCGATTGGGCTAAGCGCGGCTTTACTGGTCTCGCAATGAGGTGGTGCATTCGCAGCCCCACGCCCTTGTCCACAATTTTGCCAACTTCCTGCACACGCTCGCTCTGCCAAATCAGGTGCCCAGCCGCCGTTAACTGCCCCATTCATATCCAAGCAGGACGGCGTGCCTGCGGTCGCAGACTGGCGGTTTGCTAAGGGAGGACGACAATGATGTCTCGGGTTGGTTGGTGCGCGTTGGCGGTCCTGATGTCCCTCACAGGCTGGCCTGCCGATGCCGCGTCTCGCAACTGGCCCACGGCCGGGGGCGACAGACAGAACACCCGAAACCAACCAGCGACTCGGATCAGCGCGGCAAACGTCGCACACCTCGCCGTCGCTTGGGAACTGGGGCTGACGGGCAACATCTCCGCGACGCCCGCGGTCCAGGGACGGTTCCTCTACGTCACCGACTGGGGCAATCTGCCGGCCGAAGGAGATGCGCCCGGGGGCTCGCTCTGGAAGATCAACGCTGACAACGGTGACGTCGTCTGGTCGCGCAAGATCGAGGAGTATACCGGCATCCCCGGTGACTTCGCCCGTGGCACGCCCACGATCACCGGCAACAAGCTGATCATCAGCAACCAGGCGCTCCGGCTCGTCTCCGGTCCAGACCCTGACGTGCGCGGCTACCTTATGGCCGTGGACAAAGATACCGGCGATCTCGTCTGGCGCATCGTCGTGGACCCGCATCCCGCGGCTGGAGTTACCCAATCTCCGGCGGTCTTTGGGAACCAGGTGTTCGTCGGGACGACCTCCATCGAGGAGCTGTTTTCCTTCGATCCAACCTATCCTTGCTGTACGTTTCGCAGCCGAGTCCTTGCAATCGAGGCCTCGAACGGTCGCGTGATCTGGGAAACAGCGATGGTTCCGTTGGGCTATACTGGCGGCGCCATCTGGGGCAGCACTCCCGTAGTCGACCCCAAGCGAGGTCTCGTCTACGTCGCGACTGGCAACAATTACAGCGTCCCGGACGAGGCTCAGGCCTGCATTACCGCTGCCACGACGGAAGAGGAGGTCCGAGGTTGCGTCGATCCCGATAACTATTTTGATTCGATCGTCGCGCTTGATTGGCGCACGGGTGTCATCCGTTGGACCCATTCCCCAATGGCGTACGATGCCTGGACCGGCGGATGCGCCATCGCACCGGACCATCCCAACTGCCCAGCGATCCCGGGCCCCGACTACGACTTCGGCCAGGGGCCGATACTCGTCCGCACGAACGACCGCGGCCAAGAGCGTGAACTCTTGAGCGCCGGACAGAAGAGTGGTGACTATTGGGCGCTGGATCCGGAAACCGGCCGCGTCGTCTGGCATGAGGTCGTAGGGCCGGGTGGGGCTTTCGGCGGCATGGTCTGGGAGGCCGCGACCGATGCCGAGCGCATCTATATGGCAGTCGCCAACTCCGACGGCGTTCCGTTCGAGCTAGTCGACGGCACGACGATCGATCACGGCTTCTGGAGCGCGATTAACGCCGCGACGGGGGAGCCCGTGTGGCAGCAGCCGGTTCCGCCCGGCTCGTTCTCTCTTGTCTTTTCGGGCCGCCCAACGGCACAGGGGCCCATCACCGTTGCCGGCGACGTGGTGTTCGCCGGCTCGCTTGCGATCGGTCCGGACGACCCGACCATGTTCGCCCTCGATGCCGCAACAGGCGACATCCTTTGGCAGTTTGCGAGCGGCGGTTCGGTCAATGCTGGCCCCGCGGTGGTGGGCGACCGGGTCTACTGGGGCACCGGCTACACCTTCTTGGATTTCGGGGTCGCCAACAACAAGCTCTACGCCTTCGAGATTCAGTGAATGGTGCTGCTCAGGCCCGTGGCCGGACGCCTTTTTCGGCTGCTACGCGTAGCTCGATGAACGCCGCTTTGGGTAGCGCCTTACCGCTCGTGGAACTGGCAGTTTGTCGGCATTGACCTCGGCAACGGGCGCCGACGCATTTTCCAGAGCAGCAGCCGGCTGCGGTTCCATGGCTAACAGCCGGCTCGACTGGATCCTGACATGAAGCTCGCCGCCACGATCACCCGCTCGCTCCAGGCAGACATACAGGCCGAGCTTCGCGACGTCGAGCAAGCCGTGGTGAACGGCACGCGAGATGCCGGCCGCGGCCTCAAGACCAAGCTCCGCCGACAGGTCGGAAGCGCCGGGCTCGGCCAGCGGCTCGCCAACAGCTGGCGCGACAAGCACTACCCGAACCAGAAGCTCGACGCCGCGAGCCTAGTCTACACCAAGGCGCCGCAGATCATCCGAGCTTTCGACCAGGGGGCGGTGATCCGGAGCAAGCGGGGACGCTTTCTCGCGATCCCGACCGAGAACGCGCCGAGGAGGGGCACCGATGGCAAGCGGATCAGCCCGCGCACGTTTCCCGAGCATCGGTTTGGGCCGCTGCGGTTCGTGCCTCGACCCAGCGGACCGTCGCTCCTGGTCGTCGATGGCTTGCGGGCCTCGTATAGCAGGCAAACCGGCCAGCTTAGAGGTTTCCGGCGCGCCACCGGTCGGGCCCGACGCGGCGGCGCAGGCCTCACCACGGTGGTGATGTTTTTGCTCGTGCCGCAGGTGAAGCTGCGCAAGCGGCTCGACGTCGCGCGGGCGGCCGAGCGCTGGTCGGCGCAGCTGCCGGCGCTGATCGAGCAGCAGCTGCGGTCGGAGTGACCGATGCCGGCGAGCAAGGCGGAGCAGGTGCTCGAGGCTCTCAGCGCGGTGCTGGAGACGGTGCCTGACGCATCCGTCGATCGCAACAGCGTGCTGCCCGAGAAGATCCCGGACGGCGGTCTGATCATCCTGCGCGACGGCGATCCGGGCGAGCCCGAGCAGGCGCTCGGCGGCTTCGGAAACGCTTACTATCAGCATGCGGTCGAGATCGAGGTCTATGTCGAGGACGGCGATGCGACGGTGCGCGACGCTGCCTTCGACGCTCTCCTCCAGCAGATCGGGGCGGCGCTCGAAGCCGACCCGACCCTCGGCGACCTCGCGTTCGGCCTGACCTATGGCCGGCCGGAACCGGCGATCGAGGCGGTCGCCGGCGCGCCCGCTATCAAGAGCGCGACGCTGACCGTGATGGTCGACTACGAGAGCGACGCTCCTCTCTCCTGATCACTGATTCCGCTGCGAGGAGATCCCGATGGCGCGAGCCTATGGTTCGAGCGCGCATCTGCTCATGAAGCGCGAGACCGTCTATGGCCAGGAGGCGACTGGCGACTACATCCGCATGCCCTTCAACCGCTGCAATCTCGGCAGCGAGCAGGGCCTGATCGACGACCCGGTGCTGGGTCAGGGGCGCGATCCTCTGGCGCCGCTCCAGGACGTGATCAACGACGAGGGCGACATCGTCGTCCCGGTGGACCCGCGGTATCTAGGCCTGTGGCTGACCGGCCTGTTCGGCGATCCCGACACGACCGATAACCTGGATGGCAGCTGGGATCATGAGTTCGCATCAGGCGGCGACGATCTGCCGAGCTATACGCTGGAGGTCGGCATGCCCAAGGTGCCGGCGTTCTTTCTGCATGCCGGCGTCAAGCTCAACTCGATCGCGTTGGAGTTCACGCGCTCTGGTCCCGCGGCCGCTACCATCAGCGCCATCGCCCAGGGCGAGACCCGCTTCGGCACGAGCCAGGGCGGCACGCCCACCGGCCTGACCTTCAGCCGCATCAGCCAGTTCCAGGGCTCGATCAAGCGCGCCGGCGGCCCGGTCGGCAACCTCACCGGCGGCTCGATTACCTACTCCAACAACCTCGAGAAGATCGAGACCATCCGCGACGACGGCCTGATCGAAGGCGCCGATCCGACCATCGCGGCGCTCACCGGCCGGGTCGAC
>Ga0299913_10004458_pt1 | contig 11760 bp, 10 predicted proteins | sample RVTome_9_FD_201360 | JGI IMG/M metagenome (GOLD analysis project Ga0299913, IMG submission 201360) | Soil microbial communities from uranium-contaminated site in the Upper Colorado River Basin, Wyoming, United States - RVT155D38 (version 2) ... | reverse complement strand
TCGTCTTCGATTCGTATTTCGATGCCTTCCGCGGTGTTGTTTGCTATGTGCGGGTGGTTGACGGTGAGATGCGCAGTGGTGAGAAGCTCCGGTTCATGGCGACCGCGGAGACCCACGAGGCCAACGAGATCGGCTTCCTCCGCCCCAAAGCCGAGGCCGTCGGCGTCCTGGGCACCGGCGAAGTCGGGTACCTGATCACAGGGGTCAAGGAGATCGATCGGATCAAGGTGGGCGACACGGTCACCCTCGCCTCGCGGCCGGCCGACCACCCCCTCCCCGGGTACCAGGACCCCAAGCCCATGGTCTACTCCGGTCTCTTCCCGACCGACGGGGAGGACTTCGAGAATCTGCGGGATGCCCTGGAGAAGCTGCGGCTCAACGATGCTTCCTTCGTCTACGAGCCCGAGACCAGCAAGGCCCTCGGCTTTGGCTTCCGGTGCGGGTTCCTCGGCCTGCTCCACATGGAGATCGTTCGGGAGAGACTGGAGCGTGAGTACGACCTCGACCTGGTCGCCACCACGCCCTCGGTGGCCTACCGGGTGGTCTCGCCCGACGGGTCAGAAGTCGAGATCAAATCGCCCCAGGACATGCCGGACCCTGGCGGAGGCGCTCGGGTGTCCGAGCCATATGTGAAGGCGATGATCATCTCGCCGGCCGAGTACGTTGGCCCGATCCTCGAGCTGGTCACGTCGAAGAGGGGAATCGTGGGCAACATGACCTACCTCTCGCCGGAGCGTGTGGAGCTCGATTACGAATTGCCCCTGGGCGAGGTGGTCATCGATTTCTTCGACCAGCTGAAGTCACGAACCAAGGGCTACGCCACACTCGACTACGAGCCGGCGGACTATCGGGAGTCTGACCTCGTCAAGGTGGACATCCTCCTCAACGCCACGCCGGTCGACGCCTTCTCGGCGATCGTCCACCGCGACAAGGCGGCCGAGTACGGGAAGACCATCACCGGGCGCCTTCGCACTCTCATCCCCAGGCAGCTGTTCGACGTGCCGATCCAGGCTGCCATCGGCGGCCGCATCATCAGCCGGGAGACAGTGAGGGCGAAACGAAAGGACGTCACTGCCAAGTGTTACGGAGGGGACGTCAGCCGCAAGAAGAAGCTGTTGCAGCGGCAGAAAGAGGGCAAGAAGCGGATGAAGATGGTCGGGTCGGTCGAAGTGCCCCCGGAGGCCTTCGTCGCCGCTCTCCGAATCGACGACGATTGATGAGCGTCTGATGGACCCTGCACGCGCCGACTCCGCGCACCATTGCTTCTCGGCTTACCTCCATATTCCGTTCTGCGCTGCGGTCTGCCCCTATTGTGACTTTGCCGTGGTTGCGGGAAGGGACGATCTGGTGACGCAGTACGCGAATGCCGTGCTCGCCGAGATCTCGATGTCGGAACGGCGCCGGCCCCTCGGCGCGATCTACTTCGGCGGAGGCACCCCGACTCATGTCCCTCCGAATGTCCTCGGGGGCCTTCTCGACGCCCTCGTGGATCATCACGGCCTGGAGGAGGGCGCCGAGGTGAGCGTCGAGGCGAATCCCGAGGACTTCACCGCCGAGCGGGCACTCGCGCTCAGGAGCATCGGGTTCAACCGGGTCAGCTTCGGGGCCCAGAGTTTCGACGAATCGGTGCTGGTCGCATTGGGCAGGAGACACGACCCCGAGGCGATCACGAGCTCGGTGGAGGCGGCGCGGGCCGCCGGGTTCGACAATGTCTCGATCGACCTGATCTACGGGACGCCCGGGGAGACCATGCGGTCGTGGGAGACGACCCTGACTGCCGGCCTGGCGTCCGATCCCGATCATTTCTCGTGTTACGCGCTGACGGTCGAGCCCGGAACGCCCTTGGGACGCTCCGTACGCGACGGGGAGCCCGGTCCGGACCCCGATCTCCAGGCCGACTTCTTCGAGCTTGCCGATCGGACACTCGGAGCCGCGGGCTACGAGCGATACGAGGTCTCGAACTGGTCACGGCCGGGAATGGAGTGTCTCTACAACCTCGCCGTGTGGGCTCAGGGGGAATACGAGGCCTACGGGAATGGGGCTCATCGCTTTGTCGATGGGATCAGATCGCGCAACGCTCGTCGCATCGATACGTACCTCACCCGGGTTGCCGAACGTGACAGGCCGATCGCGGGGGCTGATCCGATCGAGGGTTGGGACCGGGAGTTGGACCGCCTCTTCGTCGGGCTGCGACGAACCGTCGGAGTGGCAGCCGGCTCCGGAGTCGACGCCTTCACCCGGAGCGAGGAGGGGCGCCGGTTGATCGGCCACGGTGTCGTCACCGTCGCAGCCGGCCGGCTTCGGGTCGTCCGGCCTCTCCTCACCGACGAGGTCCACAGGGTGGCCCTATCGCTTTCGGCTCCCGGGAACGGCACGCGCGCCGATAACGTATGAACATCATGCTCGAGGATCGGCGCTCAGAGATTCTCCGGACCCTCGTCGAGGAGCACATCCGGACCGGGGAGGCGGTCAGCTCGCGTGCCATCGTCGAGAACGCCGATCTCTCGGTGTCGACGGCGACCGTTCGCAACGATCTTGCTGCCCTCGAATCGGAGGGTTATGTGGTCCAGCCCCATCGTTCGGCGGGCCGGATCCCGACCGCGACCGCCTACCGGTACTACGTCGATCATCTCGGGCCGGCCCCTCTCCGGGCGAAGTCCCAGATGAAGGTGCAGAACTTCTTCGGCGAGGTCCATCTCGAGCTGTCCAAGCTCCTTTCGGCCACCTCCGACCTCCTCGCCGAGATCACGGACCTGCCAGCCGTGGTCGTCTCGCCCGACATGGCCGGTGATCCGGTGCGGGCGCTCCACGCGGTGCAGGTGCTCAACGACCAGATCCTGTTGGTGATCGTGACCAAGGCCGGGCGGATCCACCAGCAGCGGGGGAGGACGAGGGTCCCGGTGACCCCCCTGGAGGTCGAGGAAGCACAGCGGCTGGTCTCGGAGAAGCTCGTCGGCGTCGATCTCGGCGCGGATTTCGCGATTTCCGAGGAAGGCCTGGGTGAGATGAGCGAGCCGGTGCGGGAGACGATCCTCACCATCGTCGACTGTGTTCATATCGCCGGGGCGGCATCCAAGGAGGTCTTCATCGGCGGCACCCAGAGACTCTCGGGAGTTTGGAACGACATGACCTCGGTGAAACAGGTCCTTGACGTTCTGGAGCGGGAGGCGGAGCTGATGAAGCTGGTAGCCGCGGCTTCGGAGACGTCGATTCAGATCGGATACGAGCTCCCCGGATCCGCCCTCGACATGGCGGTGGTGTCCAAACGCTACGAAACCGGCACCGCCGAGGGATCCGTAGGTGTCATCGGCCCCATGAGGATGAACTACAAGCGGGCGATCTCTGCCGTCGAAGAGGTCTCCCGCGAGCTAGAGGAACTGATCGGCTCCGAAACCGACTGATATGGGGCCCGATTACTACGAGATCCTCGGAGTGTCGCGTGAGGCGACCACCGCCGAGATAAAGAAGGCCTTCCGGGCAATTGCCCGGGAGACCCATCCCGACGCCAACCCCGGCGACCCCGTGGGGGAGCAGCGGTTTCGAGCAGCTGCCGAGGCGTATGAGGTCCTCTCGGATCCGGACCGGAGACGGCGATACGACCATGGCGACCCATTGGACCTCTCCTCCCTGTTCGGGCCTGGCGGTTTCGACGATCTGTTGAGGTCGGTCTTCGGGGAGGGCGGGCTCTTCGGCTCGCGACCGGGACGACGGCAGCGCGGTCGTGACGTCCTGGTCAGGGTGGAGGTGTCCCTGGCCGATGCCGCCTTCGGCACCGAGGTGCCCGTGACCTACGCGTCGGTCACGACCTGTGAGATCTGCTCGGGAAGGGGAGCGAAGGACCCCGGCGATCTCCAGACCTGTCCCGAGTGTGGCGGGAGCGGGTCGATCCAGGCGACCCGTCGCTCCGTGTTCGGGACGATGATGACCATGGCGGCGTGTCCCCGCTGCTCCGGCGAGGGCACCGTCGTCACCGACCCGTGCTCGAATTGCGGCGGCTCGGGAGCGGTCAGGGGCGAAGTGAGCCTGACCGTGGAGATTCCGGCGGGGATAGCCACCGGGACCAGGTTGCGTCTGAGCGGCCGCGGTGAGTCGGCGGGGCGGCTCGGAGGCGCCGGCGATTTGTTTGTCGAGGTCTACGTCGCGACCGATGACGTATTCCGGCGAGACGGAGACGATCTCGTCGTCAACGTGACGATCGGGATCGCAGCGGCCGCCCTAGGATCTTCGATCGAGGTGCCGCTGATCGACGGATCGAGCGTTGCCATGGAGGTTCCCGCCGGGACCCAGCCCGGCGCCATATTCACCAATCGGGGACAGGGCATGACCCGGCTCGGCAGGCGTTCCCGGGGTGACCTCCGTATCGTCGTCGATGTCGAGGTGCCCCAATCCCTCACCCCAGAGCAGGAGGAGCTCCTGGCGAGCTACGCCGAGATCGCGGGGGAGCCGACCGTCCACAGGTCATCGGCGCCCTGAATGGGCCATCGCCCCCATCTCCACCTCCCCGAGCCGTGGCTGGCCGGGTCGATTCCCCTGAGCGGCCCCCAGCTATCCCACTTGAACAAGGTCTTGCGGCTCGACTCCCCAGCCGAGGTCACCTACACCAGCGGAGAGGGGACGATCGGGCATGGGATATTCGACGGCACTTCGGTCACGAGGGGCGGGGAGGACACGATCCCCCGGCCCGGCACCGTGATCATGGCCGTGGCGCCCCCCCGGAGCCGGGACCGGCAACGGTTTCTCATCGAGAAACTCCAGGAAATGGGGGTCGCCGCCCTGCTTTGGCTGTCCACGGAGTTTGGTTTGGGCAGGATCCCATCCCAGAAGCGGGCCGTTTCCTGGGCGATTGCCGCCCTGGAGCAGTCTCAGGGGGCTTGGCTGCTCGAGATTGGGGGCGAACGGCTCATCAAAGGGCTCGAGGGGCCATATGTCGTTTGCGACCGGGATGGCGACCCGAAGCCGCCTCCCGGCATCGCCACGGCGGTGATTGGCCCGGAAGGCGGTTGGGGACCGGAAGAGATCGGCGCTGACGTGCCCCGATGGTCTCTTGGCTCGACCGTTTTGAGGGTCGAGACCGCGGCCGTGGTCGCTGCGGCCCGACTGATAAATCCCTGATGGCAATGGACGACGCCACGAGTTAGTCTCTATGCGGGCTTACGGGAGTGCATCGTTTGATAGACGAATTCAGCGCTTCCCTGGGAGGCAGGCTTCGCGCCGCACGGCGTCAACGAGGCTGGTCGCTCGGCGAAGTAGAGGGCTTCACCGAAGGTGAATTCAAAGCGTCCGTTGTGGGCGCCTACGAGCGCGGGGAAAGAGCGATCAGCGTGCAGCGTTTCGCCCGCCTCGCGGAGATTTACCAGGTAGAGCCGGCCGAGCTCCTGCCTGCCACCGGTGGTAGGTCCGGTGTCGTGATCGATCTCGACCTCGTTTCCGGCGACAGTGGCGATGACCTCGTCGACCGTTATCTCGCCGCGATCCAGCTGCTTCGTCGTGACGCCAGCCCCCACGAGGTCAGGGTCAGTGACAAGGCCTTGATCGCGTCATTGCTCGAGTCCTCGTCGCGGCCGGCCGCCAAAGCCTGAGAAATCCGGGCGGCCGGGTGGTCGAAAACGGATCCGGGACTAGAATCGCCGTGACGTCGTAGTAGTTCGACGTCGGTTCCTTGCCCTCAAACCACATTGAATCTCGTTTGCGCGTTCCCAGCCAGCATCTCATGCTGGACCTACTGGGGGACTCGGATCGTCATCTCAGGCAGATAGAAGAGATCTTCCCCGAGGTGCGCTTCGTCGCGCGCGGTGACGAGGTCGCGATGAAGGGCGAGGAGGAGGAGGTAACACGGGCCAACACCGTGTTGGAGGAGCTACTCATCATCGTCCAGGAGGGCCAGCCTCTGGACAGCTCGCGGATCTCCGAGGTCGCCCACATGGTCCGTGACGAGGTCCCGAGCCCCTCGGGGGTCCTGGGAGACGGGATCCCGGTGGGGCGGGGTCGGATGGTCAGGCCCAAGACCCATGGCCAGCAGAGATACATCGAGGCGATCAGGGAGAACACCCTCACCTTCGGCATCGGCCCGGCGGGCACCGGGAAGACCTATCTGGCCATGGCGGCGGCAGTCGACAGCCTGGTCAATGGCCGGGTGCGGCGCATCGTCCTCACCAGGCCGGCCGTCGAGGCCGGCGAGCGGCTCGGGTTCCTGCCCGGCGACCTCACCGCGAAGGTGGACCCTTACCTTCGACCGCTCTATGACGCCCTCTGGGACATGCTTGGCGCCGAGGAGACCGCAAGCCTGATCGAGCGGGGAACCATCGAGATAGCCCCGCTCGCTTATATGAGAGGCCGGACTCTCAACGATGCGTGTGTGATCCTCGATGAAGCCCAGAACACGACGCCGGAGCAAATGAAGATGTTCCTGACTCGTCTCGGCTTCAATTCCAAGATGATCATCACCGGGGACAAGACTCAGACCGACCTGCCCGACAATCGGTCTTCAGGGCTCCAGGTCGTGCGCAAGATCCTCAGCGACATCCCCGGCGTCTCGTTCATCGAGCTCGGCGCCCGTGATGTGGTCAGGCACCGAATCGTGGCCTCGATAGTGGAGGCCTATGCCGCCTATGAGAGCGGGCGGACCTGATGCGCAAGCCCTGGTTGATCCGGCTCGCCACATTCCTGGCCACCGTGGTCGCCGCATGGGGTGTCCTGGCGTGGGGGACGGAGGACACGACAAGTGATCTCGACGTAGGTGACCTCGCTCCCCAGACCTATGAGGCGCAACGGTCGGCGACGGTGGAGGATGTTGCCGAGACGAACGGTCTCCGGGACGCCGCCCGCGAAGGTGTCGAGCCGATCCGCAACATCGTGAGTGAGATCCAGGTGCTGGTTGAGTCCCAGATCGACACCGTCTTCTCCGACGTCGAGCAGATGGTCTATGCCACGACACCCCCGGTAGAGCCGCCACCGACCACGAGTTCGACCACCACGACCACGGCTGCCCCGTCCGACGACTCGAGCACGACTACCACCGCGGTCCCGGCGCCTTCCCAGCTGACCGGGGTGGTCTACATCGATGCCGATGGCGATGGGGCGTTTGACCCGGATCTGGAGTCGGAGCTGGCTGATGTTGGCCTTTCCGGCGTCGAGGTCGAGGTCTCCACTCACGGCGAGATCACCACCGGCGTGACCGACGAGGAGGGAGCCTGGTCCGTGGAGACCGCGGCAGGGTCGTCGATCGTGACGGTGAACGCCTCCGGGGCCGCGGTCCCCGATGGCTTCATTGTCGGGACGGAGAACTCGAGCCAGACCGTCGAATGCGCGGCGGGTGACGAGTGCACCGTGGATCAGGTCGGCTTCGTGCCCAACCTCAAGTCGGTGGAGGTCATCGTCAGCGAGTTCATCGACCGATACTCGATCTCGGAGCCGACGGCGGAGACCCTGGCCACGGCCGCTCGGGACGATGTTCTCGTCGAGGCCTTGGGTGGTGCCAGCCATCTCGAAGCGATACGGATCGCGGCCCAGGACTGGGTCTCCGACGAGTTCCGGTTCAGGATCACCGAGGAAGACATCGCCGATGCCCGTGCTCGGGTGCGTCAGGATCCGCCTCGGGTCGTCTACGAGGCAGAGCGAGACGATCTGGGCTCGGAGGCAGCCGGGGAGGTCGTCGAGACCTATCTCCAGGCCAACTATCTGGTCGACCAAGAGGCCACCGAGGCTGCCAGAGAGGCCGCGGCCGCCGGAGTAGAACCGATCACCGTGGATTTCGCCCAGGGTCAGGTGATCGTCACCCAGGGTGAGATGATCGACGCCCTGCAGCTGGCCGCCCTCGACCAGACGGGAGCTCTGGTCAGCCAAGTCCAGGCCCAGGGTGGCCTGCTGGCGGTGGTAGCGGTCCTGGTGGCCCTGCTCGCCCTTTATCTCTCGCGGTTCCGTCCCGACTTCTGGGCTCGGCCCCGGATGGTGGCCCTTCTCGGGATATTGGTCGTCCTCGCCGCCGCGTCGGTGCGTGCCACTGTGGTGATCTCCGAGGACACCAGTCTCTACGTCTTGCCCGCCGTGGCGTTCGGCTTCATGGCGGCGGTCCTCTTCGATTCCCGGATCGCGGTCCTGATGGCGCTGGCCGTCGGGGTGCTCACCGCCGCCGGGAGCAGCGACGTCGGGCTCACCGTGTATGCGTCCCTGGCCACGCTGGCTCCGATCCCCTTTGTCAGCAGCGTCAGCAGTCGTGGGGCGTTCCGCACCGCCGTGGTCTATTCGAGCCTCACGGCAGCAGCCGCAGCCGGGGCCACTGCGTGGCTTTTCCATCTCGGGCCGACCGATTCCTCTTTCGAGGTGATCGGCTTGGCGATCGCATGGGCGTTCGGGGTCTCGGTGATCGCCTCCCTGGTCGGGCTGGCCGCTCTCCAGTTCTTCGAGTCGGCATTCGACATCACGACCTCCCTCAGTCTGCTCGACCTCACCGACCGCAATCACGACGCCCTGCAGCTACTCCAAGAGAAGGCGTTCGGCACCTTCAACCACTCGCTGATGGTGGGAACGCTCGCCGACGCCGCGTCCCGTGCCATCGGGGCCAATGCCCTCCTCGCCCGCGCCATGGCGTATTACCACGACCTGGGCAAGACCGAGGCTCCGACCTTCTTCATCGAGAACCAGTTCGGAATCCCCAACCCGCACGACGATCTCGCTCCGGAGGAGTCGGCCGAGATCATCCGGCGTCATGTGAGCGACGGAGTCAAGCTGGCACGGCGTTTCAAGATACCGTCGGAGATAGCAGCGGCCATAGTCAGCCACCACGGGGACGGTGTGATGCGCTACTTCTACGAGAAGGCGAGAACACGCGCCGATCGTGATGTCGACCCCGACGACTATCGGCACACCGGACACAAGCCGAGGACCGTGGAGACCGCGATCGTCATGCTCGCCGACTCCCTGGAGGCGGCCTGCCGGGCAGTGTTCCAGACCGAGGAGCCCAACCCCGTGGCGATCGAGAAGGTCGTCAACCGGATCGTCGACGAGAAGCTGAGCGACGGGCAGCTGTCCGAGTCGCCGCTGACCCTCGCCGACATAACCAACATCCGGCAGGCCTTCCTCGAGTCCCTGGTGGGTCACTACCATCAACGGATCGCTTACCCGAATTTCCCCGGAGTGTGATGGACGACCCCTCCAGTCGAAAACCCTGGATCCGCAAGTGAGCGTCTTCCTTGCGGATGAGCAGCGGGAACAAGTCGACCTGGTGGGTTTGAGGGGCCTCGCCGAGATCATCGTGAAGGCCCAGTCATTCCCTTCCTCGGCCGAGCTGACGCTGCTGTTCGTCGATGAGAGCGAGATGTCCTCCTACAACAAGAAGTTCTTGGACCGCGAGGGCCCGACAGACGTCCTCGCCTTTCCCGTCGAGGACCTGACCGCGGGGGAGGTGCCCGAGGTCGAGAACGGTGGCCCGCCATTGATCCTCGGCGACGTGATCATCGCCCCCTCATACGTCAAACGGCAGGCCGAGGAGATGGCGGTGACCTTCGAGGACGAGATGGCCTTGATGGTCACCCATGGGATCCTCCATCTTCTCGGGTACGACCATCAGGACGATGACGAGGCGGAGATCATGGAGAGCCGGGAGGCGGAGCTCCTGGCCATGGTGGGGAGAAGCCGCCGGTGAACCTGGTCTCGGCGATCATCGCCCTCTCGGCGCTCGTCCTGGCGTTCTGGCTGCGAGCCGCCGGGACGGCGCTTGCTCGAATCCCTCGGGCCGACGCGCTTCGAGACGCATCGGATGACAGACGGGGGGCGAGACGGGTTTCCGACTTGCTCGACTCCCGGGAGACGATCGGCCCGGCGGTGGGGGTGGTCGCCTCCGGGCTCTTGGTGGTGGCGGCCGTGGTCGGTGTGGCGGGTTTCGCCGCCAGCCTCGACTCGGGGGCGACTCTCGGGATCGCCTTGGCCGTCGGAGTGGTCGTCTTCCTGCTTGGCGATCTCATCCCGCGCGGCTTGGGCCGAAGGACCCCGCGCTCGTTCGCCTACCGGTCGGCGCGGGTGATCGGAGTGGCGGTCTCTGTCGGAGGATGGGCCAACGATCTGCTTCCCGACACCGACCCGGAGGACGAGAGCCTGGAGGTGGCTTTCGTCGACGACGAGATGAACGGCCAAGAGCGTGAGCTCATCGACTCGGTCCTCGACTTCGCCGAGACGACCGTGCGCGAGGTGATGACGCCCCGGCCGGACATGGTCACCGTTGAGGTCACGTCGACTTTGGACGAGTTGGTGGAGCGTGCCACCGAGGAGGGTTACTCGCGGGTCCCCGTCGTGAGCGACGGGGACGTGGTGGGCTTGGTGATCGTCAAGGACCTGCTGCCGCTTCTCTCCGGCGGGCACCGCCCGTCGATCGCCGAGGTGATGCGTCCCGTCGAGTTCGTCCCCGAGAGCAAGCTGGCCTCCGCACTTCTCTCCGAGATGCAGGAATCGCGTGTTCATCAGATGATCGTCGCCGACGAATACGGCGATGTCGCCGGTCTGGTGACCATCGAGGATCTGCTCGAGGAGTTGGTTGGGGAGATCGCCGACGAGACCGACGACGAAGAGGTCTTCATCCGCCGCAGCGGCAACGGTTCATGGGTCGTGGACGCCCGGCTCGCGGTGGACGACCTGGCCCGGGAGGCGAATATCGAGTTACCCGACGAGGATTGGGACACGGTTGGCGGGCTGGTGCTCGGCCTCGCCGAGCGAATACCCGAAGTCGGGGAGACATTCACCCACGGAGGCCTGACGCTTGCCGTGCTGGGCATGCAGGGGAGAAGGATCTCCCAGGTGCAGGTCACGGTCGACGAGGCTGTCGAAGCTTGACCCGGACGGGTTTCGTGCCGGTGGTGGGGCGACCCAATGTGGGGAAGTCGACTCTGGTCAACCGCTTGGTCGGATCCAAGGTGGCCATCACCTCGATGCGACCCCAGACCACGAGGAACGCCATCCGCGGTGTGGTCACGGGACCACCGGGCTCGCCAGAGCCGGAATATCAGATCGTCCTCGTCGACACTCCGGGTCTGCACAAGCCGCAGACCGAGCTCGGGACCCGGCTCAATTCCCTGGTCTATCGGACCCTCGCCGACGCCGATGTCGTGGTGTTCGTGGTGGATGCCACCAAACCGATCGGCCCCGGAGACCGGCTGATCGCCGACCGCCTCAGACAGGCCGGCGTTGATGTGCTCCTGGTGGTCAACAAGACCGATCGGGCCGGTAAGGAGGCGACTGCCGCCCAGTTGATCGAGGCCGCCGAGTGGGACTTCTCCGTCTATGTGCCGACGTCCGCTCTCGGCGGCGAGGGAGTGGACACCCTTGTCGACGAGATTGTCGCCAGGCTTCCCGAGGGGCCCTTGTACTACCCGCCGGAGATGACCTCCGATCAGCCGGAGAATGTCGTCATCGGTGAGATCGTGCGTGAGAAGTTCCTCGACCGGCTGCGCGACGAGCTTCCCCACTCGCTCATGGTTCGGGTCGAGGATGTCGAAGAGCGGGCTGACGGCCTGATCAACATCTCCGCCGATGTGATCGTGGAGCGGGACAGCCAGAAGGGGATCGTCATCGGCAAAGGAGGCTCGCTGCTCGAGGTGGCGGGAACCGAGGCGCGCCATGACCTGGAGTCGCTGCTCGGGTCCCGGGTCAACCTCAGCCTCCACGTCACCGTGGAGAAAGAGTGGCAGCGGCGGCCTCAGTTGTTGGATCGACTCGGTTTCGAGAGGTAAGGCCCCCTCCGGCCCTTCGGGCCACCTCCCCCAACGTCGCTTC
>Ga0299913_10004457_pt1 | contig 11762 bp, 9 predicted proteins | sample RVTome_9_FD_201360 | JGI IMG/M metagenome (GOLD analysis project Ga0299913, IMG submission 201360) | Soil microbial communities from uranium-contaminated site in the Upper Colorado River Basin, Wyoming, United States - RVT155D38 (version 2) ... | reverse complement strand
TCGAGGGTGATCGACGAGTCGAGCGTGCCGAACAGCGGCGTGCCGCCACCCAGCAGGACCGGGATGACATGCACGCGGATCTCGTCGACCAGGCCGAGCGGGAGTGCCTGCTGCATGATGGTCGCGCCGTGCAGGCCGACGACCTTGTCGCCCGCCGCGGCCTTGGCTTGCCCGATCGCGCTGGCCACACCGTCGGTGACGAACGTGTACGCGGATGGGTAGGACGCGGTCGGCCTGTTGTGGGTGACCACGAAGCACGGGGTGTCGCCGAGGGGGCCGCCCTCGCCCCAACCGCCGTCGCCCTCGTTCTTGTCGAACGACTTGCGGCCCATGACGACCGCGCCAACGCCGTCGAGCATCTCCTGCACGATGGCCCGGTCCTGCTCGGTCGCCGCGTCGAAGATCCAGTCGTGCAGCATCCCGGCGCCGTCGCCGAACGGGTTCTCGCGGCTGTCGTTCGGGCCGGTGACGTACCCGTCGAGCGAGACGGACATGTCGCAGATCACCAGTGCCATGGGTGGCTCCTCTCGGTGCGGCTCGGTGCGGCTCGGTGCGGCCGGCAGGGCCTCCTGCCCGGTGTCTCACCAACGCGCCGAACACGCCAGCCGGTTATCGACAGATCGCGCCGAATTTCAGACGCGGCCGGCTCGACCACCACATCCTCCGCCCTGCCACGGCAGTGATCACCAGCAAAGCGATGGCTCCAGCCGACCAGCGCCCGTCCGCGCCAGCGGCCCACCTTATAAGGCCCATCCACGGGGGGGACCTGCCAACGCTTGTGCTCCGGCGGCCAGTCCAACATCCGCTATTGCCGCCAGTAACGCTCGTTGAGTTGTTCAACGTGAAGCCCGCTCGTTGGCTAGGGCGTCGATGATCCTCGCAGTGCGTTGACTGTCGTTGGAGTACCGCAGGTGCCGCGGATTCTGATTCGACTTGGGCTCGCGGTGCTCGCGGCATCCGGCGGAGCTTGTCGATCATCTGCTGGAGCCGTCGTTCGTCGTCTGTCGTGGTTCGAGAGTCTCCCGACCGGCGCAGCTTCGGAAGAGGCTCCTGGCCCGTGAGGTCTTGCGGCAGACCGTGCGCCCGCTAGTCATGGGGAGGCGGACAGCTGATGGGATGACGTGCCCTGCCGAGATGCGGTGAGCACGTGGCCATCGGATCGTTGGGTCTGCTCCGCGCTGCCGATGCAGTCGGTTCGGCGTCGTAGGCTGCCGGCTCGTGAAGCGGGTGCTCCTGACCGGGATGTCGGGGACCGGGAAGTCCAGTGTGGTGCGAGCGTTGGTTGCTCGCGGGTACAAGGCTGTGGACACCGATGAGGGGTGGTGCGAGCCCTGTCCGGACGGCCGGCAGCGGTGGCGCGAGGACGCCGTCGGTGCGCTGCTGGACGCGGAGGATGCCGATGTGCTGTTCGTTGCCGGTTGTGAGGAGAACCAGGTGGCCTTCCATCCGCGGTTCGATCACATCGTGTTGCTGAGCGCGCCAGTAGAGGTCCTGGTTGAACGGTTGGCGACGCGGACGGACAATCCGTATGGCAGGTCGCCCGAACAGCTGCGCCGGGTGCTGGATGACGTGCGGACTGTCGAGCCGCTGTTGCGTCGGGTGGCCACGCACGAGGTTCGGACGAACAGGCCGCTGGACGAGGTCGTGGCAACCGTGCTGCGCCTAACCGAAGCATGAACACATTCCACTAGGCGTTGCGGCATCAACGCTGGGCGACATCTGACCCAGGCATCCATGCCTGGTACCTGGACGAGCGCGTCCACCGAACCACCAGGCATTTCGACGGGGCCCGTTCTGCAACCTGTCGTTGGCGGCCAGCCGCGTGATCAGACACCGTGAACGTTGTCGGAGCACTAGCTGCCGGGGTCGGCCTCGAGCTGCGGATAGTCCAGTGCGGCCTTGGCGAGATGCGCGACGCGCTTGCGCGTGGGGATGTGTGTCGAGAACTGGCCGGCGATCCAGCCGCGAAGAGTTCTGGCTGCCGGGGGACCGCTCCACTCGTCGAGCCGGGCCAGGCCGCGGCGCAGGGCCCGGCCGCGGCCCCAGTGGGCGGCAACCAGATCGGCAGCCAGCTCCGCCCGCCGGGCCAGCCAGGTGGCCACGAGGGACATGAGCAGCGCGAACAGGGCCACGATGGCCAATGCGACACCGAGGACTAGCAGCCCGAGGAGGCAGACGAGTCCGATGGCGTAGAAGATCAGCCCGACCGCGGCCTGGGATTCGGTCTTCGGGTTGACCCTGTCACCGGCCGACGACAACGCCCTGCCTATTCCACGGACAGCACGAAACGCCATCACGCCCAGGGCGAGGATCATGAGTAAGGGCGCAGCCGCCCAGAGGCAGACACCTACCAGCAACGCCAGATGTGACTTCTGGCGAGCCAGCCGCTGGAGGAGGATCGCTGCTGCCTCGGCAAAGTCCAGGTGCTCGATCACCTCCTGGTCGATCGCGACGACATATGGCCCAAGATCGCAATGGAGCCACGCATTGGCGCGACCGGCATCAACCACCAGCAGCGTAAATCGATTGCTGGGCACGTCCACCTGGTCCAGCACATCGCGCCAGGTCCGGTCGAGGATTCGTCGTTCCTCCGGCCGCGGCGGCCGCGCCCCGAGCAGCTTCATGACGGCAACGTTGAATGGCCGGACGATCAACACAAGCAATACCGCGGCCCACAGGCAGAGCAGGACCCAGACCAGTGCCGGACCTATCAGCGGAGCCGGCTTGACGGCCCCGACGAGCATGGACACTGAGAAGTAGGCCCCGACGGCTGCGCACAATGGCAGCACTATCCACAGCGCGAGTACCGACCTCGGCTCCCCAGACACTATGTTGCTCCCCTTAGCTGATCACCCGCTCACAGCTGAGTTTCGGGCACGCTACACCCATCGCGAACCAACCGGGCGCTCAACATGTGAGCCGACTCCGCCACGGTCGTTGCAACGATAAGTATTACCGCAAGCACCAACACCGGTGGTCCCCCGGGGCTCCGGCAAAGTCGCTTTCCAGCATGACCGGAAGAGCGCTGGATGGCCCGTGACAGCAGCGGGTCCTGACGAACAGTCACGATGTCGCACGCGTGGCCGAAGGCATCGATCCCGATCACTGGCGACGCGGTCAACCTCCAAGAACATCTGCTCTTGCCCGCGGTCGGCTGACACTGCCACCGGCAAGTCCTGTGTTGCCGCGGAGCGTTTCGCGGCTATGGCTGTGCTCACGGGTGGTCGTCAGCGTAGGTGGCGGCGGATGGCCGGTATGCGTGTCAGGAGGTCGGTGAGGACGAGCTGGGACTGTTGGGGTTCGCCGAGGGTGATCAGGTTGGCCATACCCTGGTCGCCAGCTGCGGCCGCGGCCGGGATGCCGTCGAGCATGGTGGTGATGCGTTGTGGCACGGCGCAGATGATCTGGTCGGCGTCGATGCCACCGTAGGGAGGGGGTTGCTGCTGTTTGCGCACGAGATCGGTGCGGTTCTCCCATGGAAGCATCGGCAGCATGGTCGAGCTCCGAGACGCGACGCGGGCCGACGCCCACGCCATCGCCAACGTCCTGGTGCAGTCCTGGCGCGCCGCCTACCGCGGCCTGCTCCCCGACGATGTCTTGGCCGGCCTGTCCATCCCCGACCGGAAGCAGTTCTGGTCCGACGTCCTCACCGCCCGCCCGCCGCACACCCGCATGGTCGTCGCAACGATCGCAGGCGCCATCGTCGGCTTCGCCGCGACCGGTCCGCCGCTCATACCCGCCGACCGCGCCGACCCCGCGCTCGGCGACCTCTACGCGCTCTACCTCGCCCCCGACCTCTGGCGCCGCGGCATCGGCACCCAGCTCCACGCCGCCGCCCTCGACCGGCTCCGATCCTGCGGCTTCACCCACGCCGGCTTGTGGGTTCTCGACACCAACGAACGCGCCCTGCGCTTCTACCACCGCCACGGCTGGACCGACACCGGACGTTCCCAACTCGACCGAGGACCCGGCGGCACCGAGCTGCACGAACGACGACTCCACCGCGACCTGAGCGACTGAACCAACAACCAAGAACCCCGGCCACCTCAGCCACCGGCCGGCAACGCACGCCTCCTCGCCCAGGCACTCAACGACCTACTCGGCCTGCCCCGTACGCCGAAGGTCACACCCATGGAATGGAGGGAAAGGTGCCCCGCGACGACGTCATGGACGGAGTGGAAGAAGTCGACGCCACCGGCTACTGACCCGACCTCTCAACATCGATGCGGAGCCTCCGTGTAGCAGAGACGAGCATCGAGTGGCGACGGATCATGAACATCCCTGTTCCTGGCGTGCGAGGTGGCCGTTCGCGACGGGCTAGCGGTTTGTGCACCGTAACGCTTGTTCAGATCTGTGCGATGGCGATCAGGGTGTCTTGGGCGTTCATTCGGGACAGACGCTGGTGCAGGGTGTCGGAGTGCAGCCAGTCGCGGATCGGTGCGGCCGGATCCTCTGGGTACCACCACAGCATCGGTTCGCCGCCGGCGGCGAGGTCGTCAGCCCAATGACGCGCCAGGCGGGCGATACCGGCGTCCGTGTCGGGTCCGGTCAGCGTGTCGAGGAAGCGCAGCCAGGGCGTGAGGTCGCGGTCGACGTGGGCAGCGGCGCAGACCAGGTTCTCCATGTCGCACGGGTTCGCGCCACCGGTGATGGCGTGGGTCAGCATCGCGCGCAGCCTGTGGCGCACCGCGGCCTGTTCCTCGGCTGGCCACATGGCGAAGTGGGCGAAGGTCAGACCGTGCAACATGCGCTCGTCCGGCACGGCTTCCAGCAGGTCGAGGATCCGCGGCGCGAGTGCACGCCACACCAGGCCGTACTGCTGCTCGGACCAGTGCTCGGTGACCTCCCGCGCGAAGGCTCCGACCAGGTGATCCGGCACCTTGGCGGGGTTACCACCGAGCAGTTTCAGATCGGACTTCGAGTAGCAGTACGTGCAGCCGTCGACCAGGCCAACGCGAGGCACCCGGGCGAAGACCCGACGGAGATCCACACCGTGCACGCTACGGCGTCGTGTCGACCGGATTACCCTCGCCGCCCCACCCTCCCACTCGGCGTCAGACCGCTTCACGCTGAGACGCCGGCGGTTCCCACGTACGCCGTGTCGTAGCTGTTTCAGTCACCACTTTGGGGAGGTCCTCGCGTCGTTCCTGGTGCCCGCCGACGACCTCGGCTGGGGCACCACTTCTACATCGACAATCTGTCGACGCTGCCGAGCGCGCCGTCAGGGCACGCTCGGAACCAGCTGGTATGGCTACACAGAAAAGCCGAGCGGCTGGGCTGTCGCCCGAGTGCACCTCGACTCCGGCGTTGGGAGCGACCGGGTATCGGCGCATCGGCTCTATTTCACCACGGGCTACCGCGTCAGCTCGCACCACTTCTTCCGCGCCGCTGGCGTCGACATTGCGTTTCACCTCGTCGTCTTCCGAATCGTCGCGGTGCTTACCCCTGGCGTCCGACTGGGTCATTGGCCCCTGATAGGCGACAACCGGAGAATTGACGCGGGCCGGGAGGGATTGCCGGCACCGGCACAGCGCCCCAACGCTAGGCACTCATCGAGTCGCTGGTCGCCGAAACACGCATCGCGGCCCAGGAAGATCGTCCCCGTGTTCAGACATGCCCCAGGCCGACCACGAAAATGCAACCACCTACACATCCAGCAGCCGCCTGAAATCGTTGTCCTTCATATACGGTTCGCTCGCCGGGCTGAGAGTCGAAAGTCGGTCTATGCTTTCCGCTGACCACGGCAGCCGGTTGTTGACCGGTGCCACCCTCGGAAGTCCTGGGAGGGATCATGAATGACATGCAACGGTACCTCGCCGAGGAGGTTGCGGAGGACCTTGCCGACGGCATCATCAGCCGAAGGGAGGCGATGCGACGCTTGGGCCTGATGGGCGTGACCGGTGCGGCTGCGACCGGCTTGCTCACCACGTTCGCGACGGCACCGGCGGCAGCGGCCGAGCCGGTCAGTTCGGCCGGTCAGGGTGGCGGACGTGCCAGGTCGGAGACGACATGGGCGCCCGTCCCCCATGAGTCGATCACGTTCGCCGGACCCCGGGTGCCGCTGATGGCCGCCTGGGCAGCCGCCGCGAAGCCGCGAGGCGGCGTGCTCGTCATCCACGAGAACCGTGGGTTGAACGAGCACATCCGTACGGTCGCCGGTCGGTTCGCCGCCAGCGGGTACTCCGCGCTGGCGCTGGACCTGCTCTCCGAGGAAGGCGGCACCGGGGCGTTTCCGGGCGAGGCCGAGGTGGCGGCCGCGCTCGCACAGATACCCCCGGAACGCCACGTCGCCGACATGAAGGCCAGCCTGACCGAGCTCGAGCGTCGCGTCCGCGGCAAGAAGCTGCACGCGATCGGGTTCTGCTTCGGCGGCGCCATGGTGTGGCACCTGCTCACCTCCAACGAACGGCGCCTCGCCGCGGCCGCTCCCTTCTACGGACCGTTCCCGGAGGGCGGCAGCTTCGAGGGCTCCCGCGCGGCGGTCCTCGGGGTCTACGGCGGACTCGACTCACGGGTCAACGCCACCCGGCCCGCGGCCAAGGCGGCGCTCGATGCGGCCAGGCGGAGATACGAGCTCCTCACCTTCACCGAGGCCGATCATGCCTTCTTCAACGACACCGGGGCCCGCTTCAACCCACACGCCGCGACGGAGGCCTGGCGTCGCGCGCTGAACTGGTTCGATGCCGTCGGCCATCGGCACGACGACTAGCCACTGGATCACCGTCCCCGGGCAAGCGCACAACTGCATACGCTGCCAACGGATCTCGATGTTTGCCACGCTCCGGAGTTTGTTCGGTCCAAGTGTCTCCGGGTTGGGACCCTCGCCGGTCGACAGCCGCTGATCCCACGGGGTGCTGGATGCCCACGAGTGGCCGCGGATGGCGCTGGGAAGCGCCTTCCGCGGCCACGTTCGTCAGTGCGTCTACCGCGGCACCTGCGGCCTAGTGGATCGTCACCTGGTACTCGACACCGCCGACGTCCGTCATTGTCATGGATGTCTGACCCTCACCCAATGGCGCGATCTGGTTCACCCGGATCACGTGCGCGCTCTTGCGTGCGCCGGCCGCGAGCGAGAACTCGAGTTTCAGCTCAGGGCGGGTGCCGGGGTCGAGCAGCACGCCGTAGATCTTGGCTTGCCGGAAATCAATGATTTCAAGACTGGTTTCACCCACCTGCTTGACGCCCGTTGCGCGGCCGCCGCCCTCGCGCCACCGCGAGTACACATCGGGCCCGAGGTCGACGATGAGCCGCCCACCGGACACTATGAAGCTGTTGCGGGTATCGGTGAACGCGAGGTCGGTCGCGATGCGCTCACGGCCAGGGTTGCCGATCGCATACGGCCGCACTTCGGGCTTGTCGAAGAACAGGTCGACCGAGTTGACGTTGCGCCAGGCGATGTTGTTGTTCTGCTGCGTGTTGAGCACGGTGTTGGGGCCTTCGGGGAATGACATCGGGTCGTCATTCGACTCCCAGCGGGCAAGCAGGCAGAAGTGGCCGGGACCGGGGACGTCGGGCCATGGGATCACCGCCGTGGTGACGCCCGATGCTGCCACCGAGAGGCCGAGTATGCCGCCGATGCTGGTCCAGTCGCTGATCCAACCCGTGCCACCACCTGGGGACGAGCGGTAGACATCCAGGGTGCCGACGTCCGCGCCAGAACCGTATGGACCGGGGCTGTTCAGCTTCACGAAGATGTAGTTCGTTGAGCCGACTTCCGGGTTCTGGCTCGTTGCGCACTCGACCGGCGTCGGGCATACCTTGATGTCCGGGCTGGTCCACACCGAGTTCGAGTGTGGTTCGACCCCTGCGTCGCCGACGTAATCCCGGATGTACACGTCGGTGTCGGCGTTGACTCCGGCGTCGCGCGCGACAGCCGGGAGAGGAGCGGCGGCCGCGGCCGGGAACAGCGGGGCGAGCAGGGCCGCCACCGCGGTGACCGTGGTGCCGATGAAAAGGCCGGGTAGGGTGCGACGCGGCCGCCGTCGACTGTGTGTCATTGGGGTCCTTTCCGTGCAATGCATACCGCGCCTGGGCGCGCGATCACAATTCACCCCGGGACGGAGTGAACGGTTAATTGCGACAGAGGTTGAGTGTGACTGCTGAGCAAAAAAAGGGAGTGATTACAACGGTAGACCGGTCGTGCTCTGGATCCAGGGGCGGAAGGCCGGCACGTCGACGTAGATCGACGGGTCGACCGCGCACGTGGCGCCGCCACCGGACCGGCTGGTAGCCCCGATCAGCTGCCATGCACCGCCGACCGACTTGATCTGCGGGCCGCCGGAGTCGCCGTAGCAGGCACCCGCGGTGCCGCCGGGGTTGTTGGTGCAGATCTCGGTGGCGCCGAAGATGCCGGAGCAGAGACCGTCGGAGACGATGGAGGTGTTGAGCTGCTGCAGCTGCACCGGGGCGCCGCAACCGCCGGGAGCCGGGCAGGTCTGGCCCCACCCCATGATCCGGGTGAAGGTGCCGACCGGACCGGACGATGAGGCGATCACGATCGGCGAGTACGCCGCGGGCACGGAGCCGATCTGCATCATGGCCAGGTCGGCGGTCGCGTGGTTGAAGATCGCGGTGACCGTGACCACCACGCCGCCCGACGTGCGGTTGTTGCTGCCGACACGCAGCTGCAGGCTGCCAGGCGAGGCGCCGAGGACGCAGTGCCTGGCGGTGACGGCCCAGTTCGCGTGCACGACGGAGGCGCCGCAGGTGTGACCGCCCCCGAGGTTTTGCAGGGACGCCATGAACGAGTAGGAGGGCGCGATGCTGCCGCCGACGATGTCGGGGTGCATCACGCCCTCCGAGGGCGGTGCAGCGGCGGCCGTCGCCGGCGCAGCTATCGAGGCGAAAATGATTGCGGTGGCGGCGAGCAGGGTGCCGGCCAGGGAACGCAACTTCATCGTTGCCGATTCCTTCCTAGATGAAGGTCCCTAGACAGGGAGGGACCCACAGCGGAAAGTAATCGAATTACTACATCAAACACAGGCGTGGCGCCAAAATTCCGTCTTTCGCCGCACTATTTCGTGCCCGTACTACCGATTGGAATAGGTCGGATCCAGGTCGGCATCCGCTCTCCGTGCGGCCGAGCTGGTTGCTTTACGAGGGCTGGCGCAGCGCGCCGTCCATGACGAGGTCGCGGATTTGAGCCCACTACCACCTCGCCACCAGGCTTCGTCGACGTCGGGCAGTCTGCGGGCACCCGTATCTCAACGGCCACGCGCGGCCGACAAGCGGCACGGGCGAGGTCAAGTATCACTCCGCCCGTGCCGAGCATCCCGTGACCCAGCGATCTGCGCCGAGGCGGTCAGTCCACCACGAAGGTTGGGACGAAAGGCCTTCCGGCGTGCGGGCAAACCACAGTAGAGGTGCCGTTGCCGGTGACGACGTTGCCGTCCCTCTCGTTATCCACCCACGGACCCATGCAGTACACATGCACATGCCACATCTGGCCGACTGGCCTGTTCGTGCATGTGAGGAACAACGTGGTATAGGCAGCAGGCTGGGTCGTATAACAGTCTGCAGGATTCCCGACCGCCGCCATCGCGGGCGAGCCGGCAGGCAACATACCGAGCGCACCCAACACCGCCGCAGCGGCCAAGGGGACCATTCGACGCAGTATCGGCATATGTGTCCAATCTATTGGTAGGACGACTACCCAGTGGAATCACACGAAACCCAACTAGCGCTGTGCCGCGTGTGAGGGCGCCAGACTGCCACTGGCCATCGTCTTCAGGCACAAAGTCCGGACAAACCCGAACAGTGCCACCTCGATCGCCGGCAAGCGCGGCTTGTAGAGAACCTCCGTCGTGCCAGGCTGCGGCAGGTTGACGGCCCGGGGCAATCCCGGACGGTCGTGCACCGGCCGGCCGATAACCGGGGGATGCGGGCGGCCCGGCTTGACGCCACCATGTGCCTGTGTATGACAGCGAAGTCCGGCGGAAGCAATTCGTGGAGCCGCCAGACCCGACCACGGCGCAAACGCTTGACGACCTGACAGCGCAGCTTCGGCTGCTGAAAATCTGGGCCGGGAACCCCTCGTACGCGACCATCGTGCTGCGGATCAATTCGGCGTGCCGGAGCCCTGGCCCCAGGCTCAACGACGGCCGACCGACGTCTCGCACGACCGTGGCCGACTGCTTCAAGATCGGTCGCCGGCGGCCGACTGAGACATTGGTGCTGGCCATCGTGGGTGTCCTCAATCCGGACGACACCTACGTCGCGCAATGGCGCAACACGCTTCGCACCATCAGCGGTAAGGCGACGGCGGCGACCTTCGCCACCGCCCAGGACAGCCTGCCCGACGACAGCGAGGAGTTCGCCGGCCGAGGCCACGAGCTGCGTGAAATCGTCGACGGCCCCGGCGCCGCTCCAACCGTGGTGATCGAAGGCATGGCCGGCGTCGGCAAGACCCGGCTCGCCGTTCGCGCGGCGCACCAGCTGTTGCGGCGGCAGCAATTCGATCACGTGCTGTTCGTCGGCTTGCGCGGTTTCCATCCCGATCCCGGTCAACCACCGGTCAGTGCGGCCGCCGTCCTCGACGCCTTCCTGCGCCTGCTCGGCGTCCCCGGTCACCGCATCCCCTACGCCGTCGACCGCCGAGCCGAGTTGTACCGGGCACGACTGGCGGACAAGACCACCCTGATCGTCCTGGACGACGCCGCCACGACCGAGCAGGTCAGGCCGCTGCTCCCGGAAGGTTCGGCCGGCATGACGCTCGTCACGACCCGCCGGAGCCTGACCGGGCTCGCCAACGCCCGACGGGTCACCCTTGACGTCCTCGAGCCCCAGGAGGCGATAGACCTGTTGCGTCGAGTCGTCGGTGACCACCGGATCGACGCCGACCCGGACACCGCGGCCCAGATCTGCGAGCTGTCCGGTCGGCTGCCGCTCGCGCTGGGACTGACCGCAAGGCGGATGAAGGCCAACTTCGGCTGGTCCCTGGCCGACCACCGCGACCGGCTGGCCGCCCGACGTCATCACCTGCAACTCGACGACGTACTGCAGGCTTCGCTCAGCCTGAGCTACGACAGCCTCGACAGCCATCACCAACTGCTGCTGCGCAGGCTCGCCCTGCATCCCGGCCCGCACATCGACGCCACCGCCGCGGCCGCCCTCGACGACACCGAGCCGGGCGTCGTTGCCCGGAACCTCGACCACCTGCTGGCCAACCACCTGCTGCACCAGCGAACCCCGGGCCGCTACGAACTGCACGATCTGGTCCGTGCGTACGCCATGAGTCTCGCGTTGGACACCGATCGCGACGCGGACCGGCGTCGCGCGGTCACCCGTCTACTGAACCACTACCTCGCCGGCGCAACCGCGGCGACGGCCCTCAACTTCCCGGACGAAGCACGCCGGCGACCGGGAACCCTCCAGACCCCGGGCCCCGGTATGACCTTTCCGGACCGTGCCGCCGCCCGTCGCTGGCTGGACGCGGAACAGCCGAACCTGTTCGCCACAGCTGTTCACGCCGCTGTCGAACAGCCGCACTACACCGCCCAGCTGTCGATCGCGCTGCACCGGCATATCCGATCCAGCGGCCGGTACAGCGATCTGCTCGCCCTGCATGAACTCGGCCTTACCGCCGCCGAGCGCTGCGAGCATCCGATGACCATGGCATGGGTGACGTATCACCTGGGTACCGCGTGCCTGAGAACTGGCCAGTACGGCCGTGCCGGCGTTCACCTTCGAAAGGCTTTGGCCATGTTTCGCCGAGCCGACAACCAGGTCGGCGAAGGCGACGCCCTACACAACCTCGCTCTCGT
>Ga0299913_10004456_pt1 | contig 11762 bp, 11 predicted proteins | sample RVTome_9_FD_201360 | JGI IMG/M metagenome (GOLD analysis project Ga0299913, IMG submission 201360) | Soil microbial communities from uranium-contaminated site in the Upper Colorado River Basin, Wyoming, United States - RVT155D38 (version 2) ... | reverse complement strand
TTCGGCAGACTCGCCAAGATGCCCTCCGATGGCGTCCCGTACCCTCTGTTCAGCTACGCGGCTCTGGTTCCCTGGACGCTCTTTGCCAGCGGGGTCACGAACTCGGCGCAGCGGCTCGTTTCGAGCTCGAACCTGCTGCGCAAGATCTACTTCCCGCGGCTCGCCTTGCCCATCTCGACAGTCACCGCCGCGCTCGTCGACTTCGCGATAGCCTTCTCGGTGCTCCTGATCATGATGCCGATCTTCGGCTACCGGCCGACCGTCTACGCCCTTCTGTTGCCGCTGTTCGTCCTGCTCGCGCTCGTCACCTCGCTCGGCGTCGGTCTGTGGGTATCGGCGATGAACGTGCAGTTCCGCGACGTCCGCTACGCTTTGCCCTTCCTGGTACAGATATGGCTCTTCGCCACCCCGATCGCGTATCCGAGCAGCCTGCTGGACGAGCCGTGGAGAACGCTCTATGGCGTCAACCCGATGGTCGGGGTCGTCGAAGGGTTCCGCTGGGCACTGCTCGGCACCGCCATCCGGCCCGGCCCGATGATCCTCCTTTCCTGCGTCGTGGCCGTGCTCATACTGATCACTGGTGCCCTGTACTTCCGACGCGTCGAGCGCACCTTCGCCGACATCGTGTGAGCGGAACCGCACAATGAACTCAGGGATCGAGATCCGCGGACTCGGAAAGCGGTACCGGCTGGGGGCACGAGCCGAGCGCTTCGACACTCTCCGCGACCGCCTGGCCCACGCGATGATCTCGCCGTGGACTCGCCTTCGCTCGGTCCTCTCGGGCCATTCGACCTACGTGTCGAACGAGCATCTCTGGGCACTTCGCGGAGTTGAGCTCGACGTCCGGCCCGGTGAGGTCGTGGGGGTGATCGGCCGCAACGGCGCGGGAAAGACCACGTTGCTCAGGATTCTCTCTCGGATCACCGACCCGACCGAGGGGCGAGCGGTGATCCGGGGCCGGGTCGCCTCGCTCCTCGAGGTGGGTACCGGGTTCCACCCCGAGCTCTCGGGCCGCGAGAATGTCTACCTGAACGGTGCGATCCTCGGAATGAGTCGAGCGGAGATCAACCGGAGCTTCGACGAGATCGTCGCCTTCGCCGATGTCGAGAGGTTTCTCGACACCCAGGTCAAGCACTATTCGAGCGGGATGTACCTGCGGCTCGCCTTCGCGGTGGCGGCGCACCTCGAACCGGAGATTCTGCTCGTCGACGAGGTGCTCGCGGTGGGCGACGCCTCGTTTCAGCGGAAGTGCCTCGGGAAAATGGGTGACGTGGCGTCTTCCGGCCGCACGGTCCTCTTCGTAAGCCACAACATGGAGGCGGTTCAGAGACTCTGCAAGCGCGCGGTCTGGATCGAGCAGGGGCATGTCGCCAGGGACGGACCGACCGACGAAGTGGTGTCGGAGTATCTGCGGCAGTGGAGCCGTAGCCGGCGGAGCACCTATCGTGTGGGCGAGCCGGAGGCGGGCGGAAAGGCCTACCTGGAGTCCGCAGAGCTTCTCGACGCTTCGGGCCGGCCGTCGACCCACCTGCGCCTGGGCGAGCCGTTCGTGCTCAGGGCGTGCTGGCATCACCGCGAGCCGCTCAGCGGGGCCTCCTACTTCCTGCGGGTATTCGACAGTCGCGATCGTCTGCTCTTCTCGACTAACACCCACGCGACGGACCTGGAGGCCGATGCGTCCGGCTCCCAGCTGATCGATTGCGAGGTCGCGACGAACGTGCTCGTCCCCGGTGATTATTCGGTGACATTCGGCTGCTACCGGCGTCCCAGGACGACGATCCATCAGGTCGACGGCGCCCTGTCGTTCGAAGTGATCCCTGTACCCTTCGACGAGGCGACTCATCTGCACGCCGGTGCAGGCGCCCTTGTCGCGGTACCGACTCGTTGGACCCGTCGGGCGAGCCGGCTCGTCGACCCGATCGCTCGATGAGCTCACAGGCTCCGGCGGGAGGTCTCCGGGCGCAGCCGCCGTTCTTCATCGTTGCGCCGCGTCTGCGCGCAGCTGGGCGCGAGCTGGGCGGACTCAATGCTCGCCTACCCGCGGCGGGTCGACGGCAGGGTGCCCTCACATCGCTAGGTATGGCACGAGCGCACCCGCGAAGGCGTTTGCAGGACCGGGTGTCCCTGCGCGGAGCGGCGGCGGCGGCCGCCCGTCGCGCCAGGCACTATGTTCTCCGGACCGCGCGACTACGGGGCAGGCCATGACGCCGCCCCCGTTGATCCACGTCGGGTATCACAAGACCGGGACGACGTGGCTTCAGACCGGCTTGTTCGTCGACGGCGCGTCGGGCTTCGGCAGGCCCTGGGACACCAAGGCAATCCGCGACACCTTCGTCCTCGCCGATCCTTTCGATTTCGACCCGCTCCAAGCGCGCGCGACCTTCGAATCGATTCTTTCGGCCGACTCCGAGCCACACCTGGTCCCGGTCCTCAGCGACGAGCGTCTGTCGGGCTCGCCTCACGCCGGGGGCTTCGACGCGGCGACGATCGCCAGCCGGCTCTCGGCGGTCTTCCCGGAGGCCCGCGTGCTGCTCGTCTTCCGTGAACAGGTGGACGTCATCCACTCGATCTACAAACAGTACGTCCGCGACGGCGGCGTCGCTCGGCTCTCGGCCTATCTCCGACCGCGCAACCCGGCAGAGATCCCGCAGTTCCGCTTTGCGCACTTCGAGTACCATCGGCCGATCCAGCGCTACCGCGAGCTCTTCGGCGAGGACCGGGTGCTCGCGCTGCCTTTCGAGACGTTGGTGCGGAGCGAACGAGAGTTCGTCGGAGAGATCGTGGCGTTTTGCGGTTTGCCGTCGGTCCGCGCTCACCGGCGTGGCGAGCGATATCCCTCCTTGGGCTCGACGACCCTGGCGATCAAGCGATGGATCAACGCCTTCCTGGTCCGCAACTCGCTGAGCCCTGCAGCGCCGTTCTACGTCAAGGATCACCAACGGAGGTTCGAGAATCTAGACCGCTTCGTCCCGAGGTATCTTTCCCGGCGGCGAGATCGGCGGGAGCGGAGCTTGATCACCGAGGCGGTGGTCGATCGGTACGTGGAGAGCAATCGGCAGACCGCTCGGCTCACGGGACGCGACCTCGCCGCTCTCGGGTACCGGGTGTCATGAGCAGCCCCAAGGTCAGTGGCGCTCTCGCCGTCCACGACGGCGAGCTCTGGATCGGGGAGGCGGTCGAGAGCATACTCCGGCAGAGCCTTCGCGAGTTGAGCTGATCGTCGTCGACGATGGCTCCGCGGACGTGACGGCGGCGATCCTCTCCGGCTTCGCACGTACACTAGGGTCGGCGCTCGACGTCAACCGGCCTCCATCCACGATCGGCGAGCCAGGTACGGACCCGAGGCCGAGCCTCGTCCCATTCGGCTCGCATCAGACCCATCCTCACGACGTCCTCCCTCTTCCCGTCCTTGACGACGTGCTGCCGCAGCACGCCTTCCCGGCGGAACCCAAGGACCTCGTGCACGCCGATCGAGCGCCGGTTGGAAGCCAGCGCCTCGGCCCACAGGCGCTCCAGGCCGAGGCCGAGGAAGGCCTCGTCGGCCAGGCGGTAGAGGGCGTAGACGCCGGCGCCCCGTCCAGGAGGATGCGGAGGCTCCGCCAGATAGAAGCCCCACGAGGCGGTGCCGTTCCTCCGATCGATATGCGAGAGGTTGACCGCACCGAGGTCGCGGCCGGCGGCGACGACGATCCAGTACCGCGAGTTCAGATCCTCCATCATCCGCGCGAACCAGGCGGCGTGCTCGGCCTCGGAGATGGCGTGATCGGTGTACATGTGGCGAGCGACCTCGGGCAGGTTGCGCCAGGTGCGCAGCCGTTCGCGGTCACCCGGCCCGACGTCACGCAGTGCGATCACCGGCAGGCTCCGCGACGGCTCGCCAGGGATGATCGCTGGTCACCGCTCTCAGGACCTGGAGGAGGTCACGCGCATATCGTACGGGCCAGTACGACTCCACCTCGCCCTCCGGCGTCTTGCTCCACGCCCCCTTGAGCGTATAGGTGCGCACGAACTCTTGGATCTCCTCGTCGGTCAGGGCAGGCTCGGGGGCGGCGAGACCCCGCCGGACGGCCCCGCGGAGCGAGCTCGCGTCGCGCGCGCGGTGAACCCCTCGCAGCGGCTGATACCACGGTGCGCCGAAGCAGATGGCCGTCGCGCCTCTCAGCCGAGCTTCGTAGCCGGCGGTCCCGGTGAGCGTGGCCACGATCGACGCTCGCCGCATCAGCTCGTCGGAAGGCGTCTCGGGAGAGACGAGCCGGACGCCCGGAGTGTCTCGAATCGCTCGATAGAACGCCGCGCTCCTCGCCCGTGACCAGCTGACGCTCCAGCGCAGCATCTGTGGATGTTCCTTGACCACCAGGGTCGCCTCGTCCCCCATCGTGGCCGAGATCGCCCGGATGGCGGAGATCTGATCGAAGTGGGGCATGCCCAGAGGAACGCTGGTCATCTCGGGCTGGAAATGCAGGGGGAAGTAGACGATCGGCTTGCCCTCGTCCGGAACCGATCTCGGCAGCGACAGCAGCCAGCGAGCGGTTCGGACGATGCGCGAGCGATCTCTCAGCCGGGCGGTCGTCCGGTGGATGACCTTCCGCTGCCAGGACGGGATCATGAAGGGGTAGTGATCAGGCACCTGCTGGCGCAGCCGCGTCGCCACCCCCTTGGCTCGCCCAAACCCGCCCCCCAGCAGCTCGCGCATCCCTCGGCCCTTCGCCAGGTTCGACGGGTCGACGAGCTGTGAGACCACTTCCGAGAGATACCGCGAGCCCCTCTCTTCCTCGAGAGGCCAAGGCCCACCGGTCACCTCCGCTACGGGGATCGGTGCCCCGTCGACCGCTAGGTACGTTACCGGCGAGCCGTCGAAGACGGTGTGGCTGGTCACGACGGTTTCGACGCCGCGCTCCCGGCAGGCCTGGTAGAGAGCCCAGTCGTGGGCCTGGTGTGGAACGCCGTCGAACCAGCAGACGTCAGCCTCCACCGCGGAAACCAACTCTCGGCTGTGCTCCAGGTAATTCAAATAGAGCCGGTACATGTCGGCGAAGCTGGCGCCGTTCCAGTTTGCCCGGTCCAGCATCCCGATCGCGGTCAGTATGCGGGAGCTCTGCGCCCAGATCTCGTCCCCGACGAGGGGTTTGCCTAGCTCCTCCACCGCCCCGCGGCGAACGTTCTCGCGAGCGAGGAGCCTCGGATCCGGCAACGCCGGCAGCACCCGCCGTGCCAGCGCCAGGTTGTCCTCCTGGGTGAGGAGCAGGACGACGTCCGTCCCGGCGGAAGCCAGGCTCGCGAGGGTCAACACCGAGCGTGGCCCCGAGATGAGTGACGCCATGAGTCGCATACAGGTCCTCCCCGTTCCGTCGAGTCGACGCCCCGGGCGAAGGGGAGTCTACCCGGTGGCGGAGGCCGGCGTGCGAACGGCCTCGACGGTGGAGGGGCCGGACGCGACTGTTCTCGGGAGTCGGCGATTGCTACTATGCCGGCCTGGGCGGGCGCGTCCCGCGAAGCGGGCCGATAGCGCTGCATCCCCGTCCGCGATTCCATCCTTCGAGAGAAAGACTGTGAGCGCATCCCTGTCCAACCAGACGGTCTTAGTCACCGGGGGCACCGGCTCCTTCGGCCAGAGTTTCATCGGCCACCTCCTCGCGGACCCGGAAGTCGGCAAGGTCATCGTCCTGAGCCGCGACGAGCTCAAGCAGTGGGAGATGCGCCAGCGTCTCCAGCAGGACCCCCGTCTCCGGTTCTTCCTCGGCGACGTGCGGGATCACCCGCGGCTGCTCCGCGCCTTCGACGGGGTCGACGTGGTGGTCCATGCGGCGGCGCTCAAGCAGGTCCCCGCGACCGAATACAACCCGTTCGAAGCGGTCAAGACCAACATCCACGGCGCCAGGAACGTCATCGACGCGGCGATCGACTGCAAGGTCCAGAGGGTCATCGCGTTGAGCACCGACAAGGCCTGCAGCCCGGTCAATCTGTACGGCGCCACCAAGCTGGTCAGCGACAAGCTCTTCGTCGACGGCAACGCGTACGCGGGGAGCAAGAGTACCCGCTTGTCCGTAGTCCGCTACGGCAATGTGGTGGGCAGCCGCGGCAGTGTGGTCCCCCTGTTCCGCAGCCTGGCGGCCAGCGGCAAGCTACCGATCACCGATCCGCGCATGACCCGCTTCTGGATTACGTTGCCGCAGGCGGTCGACTTCGTGGTGGCTTGCCTGGGGCGGATGCAAGGTGGGGAGATCTTCGTGCCGAAGATCCCAAGCATGCGCGTGGTCGACCTGGCCGAGGCGATGGCGCCCAAGGCGGAGCTCGAGATGATCGGGATCCGACCCGGGGAGAAGTTGCACGAAGAGCTCATCGCCGCCGCCGATTCGCGGCGCACGCACGACTGCGGCGACTACTTCGTCATCCAGCCCGACACCGAGTGGTGGAGCGGACCGCTGCCGCCGGGGCGGCAGGTTGCAGAGGATTTTCGCTACAGCAGCGACACCAACGAGCACTGGCTGGGCATCGAGGAGATCCATCAGATGATCCGCGATGTCTGAGCCCGGCCGGTTCCTGCCCTACGGCCGTCAGCTCATCGACGACGCCGACGTGGCGGCGGTGACTGAAGTCCTCGCTAGCGACTTCCTGACGACCGGGCCCGAGGTGGCCCGTTTCGAAGCCGCTCTGTGCGAGGTGACCGGGGCGCGCCACGCCGTGGCGGTGAGCTCGGGCACGGCCGCGCTGCATTGTGCGTATTTCGCCGCTGGCCTCGGCCCTGGAGACGAGATCGTGACCTCGCCGCTGACCTTCGCGGCCACCGCCAACGCCGCGCTCTATCTCGGCGCCGAGGTCCGTTTCGCTGACGTCGCCGAAGACAGCGGGAATCTCGACCCAGCGGCTGCCGAGGGGGCGATCACGCCCCGAACTCGCATGATCGTCGCAATCGACTACGCGGGGCATCCGGCGGACTACGAGGCTCTCGCCGAAGTGGCTTCGCGGCGCGGGCTCACCCTCGTCGCGGACGCGGCCCATTCGCTGGGCGGCAGCTACCACGGCCGGCCAGTCGGAACCCTCGCACCGCTCAGCACCACGAGCTTCCATCCGGTGAAGCCCGTGACCACGTCGGAAGGCGGAGCGGTGCTCACCGACGACGAGGCGGCGGCGGCGCGCGCCCGCCGGTTCCGCAATCACGGGATCGAGCCCGCGAGCGACGGCGCGCCCGAGTCCTGGAAGTACGCGATGCAGGACCTGGGGTTCAACTACCGGCTGCCAGACCTGCTGTGCGCGCTCGGCCGAAGCCAGCTCGGCAAGCTCGACCGGTTTCTCGCCCGCCGGCGCGCCCTGGCAGAACGGTACTCCGAAGAGCTCGCGGATCTCGACGAGCTTCTCTTGCCCGAGGAGCGCTCCGGCGTGAGGTCCGGTTGGCACCTCTACGTGGTGCGGGTCAGCGCCGGCGCAGAGGCCCGCAGGGCCCTCTACCTGCGGCTGCGCGAGATGGGCCTGGGGGTGCAGGTCCACTATCTGCCGGTCTATCTCCATCCGTACTACAGGCGCCTGGGATTCCGCCCCGGCCTATGCCCCGTGGCCGAACGCCGGGCGTCCACCAGCCTGTCGCTGCCGCTGTACCCGGCGCTGACTGACGCGGACGTCGACTCGGTCGTCGACCGCGTGCGCCGCGCCGTCCGCGGGCTCGGGTGACCCGATTGACGATCCAGGCCGTCGTCCAGGCTCGAATGGGCAGCCACAGGCTGCCCGGCAAGGTTTTGATGCCGATCGGCGATCAGACGATGCTGGGCCACGTCGTCCGCCGTACCAGGCGGGCGGAGTCCCTCGACGGAGTGATTGTCGCCACCACCCTGCAGCCCGAGGACGACGCGGTCGTGCGGGAAGCCGAGAGGCTGGACGCGGAGGTCTTCCGGGGCAGCGAGGACGACGTCCTCGACCGCTTCCACGGCGCCGCTCGCGCCTTCGAGCTCGACGCGGTCGTACGGATCACCGCGGATTGTCCGCTGATCGACCCCACGATCGTCGACCGGGTGGTCGCAGAGTTCCTCGGCCGCTCCGCCGACTACGCGAGCAACGCCCTCGAGCGGACGTACCCTCGAGGACTCGACACCGAGGTGATCTCGGCCGAGGCCCTGGCGGCCGCCTGGCGCGAGGCCGACCGACCTCGCCAGCGAGCGCACGTCACGCCGTTCCTCTACGAGAATCCACAACGGTTCCGGATTGTCTCGGTGCGTGCCGACCAGGATCGGAGCCACCTCCGGTGGACGGTGGACACGGCCGCCGATCTCGAGGCGGTGCGAGCCCTCGTCGCGCAGCTCGGAGGCGGCGACGGGCACGACTGGCGCGCGGCAGTCGAGGCCGCGGAGCTGCGGCCCGAGCTGACGGCGATCAACCGCGAGGTCCGGCAGAAGGAGCTCGATGAGCTCTAGCCCGGGCAGCGTTGTTGTGCGGGCCGACGCGGACGCGGAGATCGGCATCGGCCACCTGATGCGCGCTTCGGCGTTGGCTGAGGAGCTTCACGCCCGCGGCTCATCGGTCGACGTCCTCAGCCGCCCGCTGAACGATCGGCTCGGCCAACGGCTCTCGGCTCGCGGTCTCGGCGTCCACGAGCTCACCGAGCCGGCCGGCGGTGAGGCCGATCTCCGACGGACCACCGGCTTGGCTCATCGAGTCGGTGCGTCGTGGATAGTGATCGACGGCTACCGGTTCGACGCGCGCTACCAGGCGGCGCTGACCGACGCCGGCTTCCGCGTGCTGTGGATCGACGACGAAGCCCACGCCGCGGGCTACACGGCGGAGGTGATCGTCAACCAGAACCTGCACGCCCGGCCGGAGATGTACCCTCGGCGTCCGCCGGATGGCCGGCTACTGCTCGGTCCGCAGTATGCCCTCCTCCGCCCTGAGTTCCGCCGACGGCCGGACCCGCCGGATCGAGCCTTGCCTCCCCGTCGGCTCCTCGTGTCGCTGGGGGGCGGCGATGTCGGCGCGCTGATCCGGGAGATCCTCGAGGGCATCGCCGGGCTCGGCCGCGACCGGTTCGAGGTCACGGTCGTCGCCGGACCACACGCCTCCTCGTCCGCGCTGCAGGCGGCGGCGGGCCGACTCCTGTCGAGCGCTCGCGTCCTGCCCTTCGTCGATGACATGGCGGCGGTGATGGCCGAGTGCGACCTCGCGGTCTCCGCCGCGGGAAGCACGGTGTGGGAGCTCCTGGCTCTCGGAATCCCGTCCATGCTCGTCGTCCTGGCCGACAATCAGGCCGCGATCGCCGCCGAGCTCGACCGGCGGGGGGCTGCCGTTTCGCTCGGCGCTCGGGAGGAGCTGACCACCTCCAGCGTCACGCAGGCGCTCCGCTCGCTGGCGCAGGACCCCCTGCGGCTGGAGCTTGTCCGGCGCGCCGGGAGTACGATGGTGGACGGACGGGGCGCCGCGAGAGTGGCGGATCACGTCACTCCGCCGGAGGGTGTGGAGCTCGCCCATGGGGACGACTGACGTGGGTTCGACGAAGCAGGAGATCATCATCGGCGGCCAGTCGATCGGCTCCGGGCATCCGACCTTCGTGGTGGCGGAGATGTCGGCCAATCATCAGGGGAGCTTCGAGACCGCGCGCCGCGTCATCGAGGCCGCGAAGGAGTCGGGAGCCGACGCCGTCAAGCTCCAGACGTACACCCCGGACACTTTGACGATCGACTGTTCGGACGAGCCGTTCCGGGTCGGGAAGGGGACGCCCTGGGAGGGCCGGACCCTCTACGAGCTGTACGGCGAGGCTCAGACGCCCTGGGACTGGCACCCGGAGCTGCGGCGGATCGCCCACGATCTCGGGCTCGTGTTCTTCTCGACGCCGTTCGACGGGAGCGCGGTCGACTTCCTCGAGGGGCTCGACGTGCCAGCGTACAAGATCGCATCCTTCGAGCTCGTCGACCTCCCCCTCTTGCGGCGGGTCGCGAGCACTGGCAAGCCGGTGATCCTTTCCACGGGGATGGCGTCGCTGGGAGAAATCGAGGAAGCCGTCGGGACGCTACGGGCATCCGGATGCGTCGAGCTCGCCCTGCTCCACTGCACCAGCGCCTACCCGGCCCCGCCTTCGTCCATGAATCTGCGCACGATCCCCCACCTCCGTGCCGCCTTCTCGGCTCCAGTGGGCCTGTCGGATCACACACCGGGCATCGCGGTGCCGGTGGCCGCGGTGGCCCTCGGTGCCGCGATCGTCGAGAAGCATCTCACCCTGTCTCGCGATGAGCCGGGGCCGGATAGCTCCTTCTCGCTCGAGCCGGGGGAGTTCCGGGAGATGGTGCGGGCCGTACGGACGGCGGAAGAGGCGCTGGGGGAGGTCAGGTACGGCACCGGCCCCAACGAGGCCGGCAGCGCCGTGTTCCGCCGCTCGCTCTTCGTCGTCGAGGACGTGGCATCCGGGGAGGCGTTCGGTCCCCACAACGTCCGCTCGATCCGTCCCGGATCCGGCCTCCATCCGCGCCACCTCGAGGAGGTCCTCGGCAAACGGGCGGCGCGAGAGGTCAAGCGCGGTACCCCTCTGAGCTGGGAGCACGTCGCTGACTCGGCAACCTGATCCCGAGCTGTCCGTCGTCATCTGTACCTGGAACCGGGCGGCGCTGCTGCGCGATTGCCTGGAGAGCCTCCTCGCGCAGGACCTTCCCGCCGAGCGCTACGAGATCCTGGTTCTAGACGACGGATCGACGGACGACACGGACGGGCTGGTCGCGGCCGCCGACCGGCCGACGGGCGCGCGGTGTTGAGCCCGGCGGCGCCGCTCTACGTCAGGGACCACGAGCGGCGGTTCGAGCGGCTCGACCGGGGCGTGCCGCGGCGGTTGTCGGCGCGGCGCGACCACTGCGAGCGAGGCGCCATCGCCGAGGCGGTCGGCGACCGGTATGCCGAGAGCAACCGGCGGACCGCCGAGCTGATCGGCCGCGACCTCGCCTCGATGGGTTACCTGCTGCCGTGAGCGGAGCGCCGCGGGTCAGCGTCATCCTGCCGGTCCACGACGGCGAGCGCTGGCTCTCCGAGTCGGTCGAGAGCGTCCTCGGCCAGACGCTTCGCGAGCTCGAGCTGATCGTCGTGGACGACGGCTCGCGGGACGCGACGCCCGAGATCCTTGCCGGATTCGCGCGCCGCGACCCGCGGGTGCGCGTGGTCGCCCACGAGGTGAACCGGGGCCTGATCGCGTCGTTGAACCACGGGGTCTCGCTGGCCCGCGGCGAGCTCGTCGCGCGGCAGGACGACGACGACGTATCTCTCCCGGAGCGCTTCGAGCGCCAGGTCGCCTGGCTCGAGCGGCACCCCCGCGTCGGCCTCCTCGGCACCGACTACTACCGGGTCGAGGAGACCGGCCGCGAGCTGCTCAGGCGCCCGCCGCGCGGAGACGTCGAGATCCGCTGGCGGCTCCTGTTCGGGAACGTCTGGTGCCACGCGTCGATGATGCTCCGCCGCGAGCTTCTGGAGTCCGAGGGCCCGGAGCTCTACAGGCTCTGGCTCCACGCCGAGGACTACGAGCTGTGGGTCCGCCTGCTCGCCCGCAGCCGGGGGGCGACGCTGCCGGAGCCGCTGGTCCGCTACCGCGTCCACTCGAGCTCGGTCTGTGCGCTGAACGAGGACCTGCAGAGCGAGCAGGTCGACGAGATCGCCCGCCGGCAGCTCGCCGCCCTCCTTCCCGAGCTCGCCGACTGCGGCCCCGACGACCTCGCCGCCCTGCGGCGCTGCCGGAAGGGCCGGCGCATGGACGCACGAGCGCTCACGGCGGTGCCCCGGCTGTTGGCGTTGTGGGAGGCTTTCGC
>Ga0299913_10004455_pt1 | contig 11762 bp, 5 predicted proteins | sample RVTome_9_FD_201360 | JGI IMG/M metagenome (GOLD analysis project Ga0299913, IMG submission 201360) | Soil microbial communities from uranium-contaminated site in the Upper Colorado River Basin, Wyoming, United States - RVT155D38 (version 2) ... | reverse complement strand
CGCCCGCTCGAGCCCCTCTCCGATGACGTCCGAGCTCTGCGCGCGCTGGTGCGCCTGGGTCCGCATCCTCTGGCGCTGCTGGCGCGATCAACAACCCTACGACCCAGCTCGACACGGCGCCGCCCGACAACTCACCGAACCAACTCGATCCGCCGCATGATCGGTCAGGGGTAGACACAGGGTGTCTCACCAGATCCCGAGCACCCGCAGCGAGATCCACTGCCGGGCGCTGCCGAGGATCAGGTGGTCGTGGAGGACGAGGTTCAGGGCGTCGCAGGCCTGGGCGAGCCGGCGGGTGAAGTCGAGGTCGCCCGGGCTCGGCGTCGGGTCGCCGCTCGGGTGGGTGTGGAAGGCGACGATGCCGTCGGCCCCGATGAGGATCGCCGTGCGCAGGATCTGGGCCGGCTCGACGGTGAGGCGGGAAAGCGCGCCGCGGAAGATCTCGCCCTCGCCGATCAGGCGGCTTCGGGAGTCGAGGAACAGCGCCCCGAAGACCTCCTGGTTCGGGACGGCGTAGCGAAGGACGAGGTAGCTCGCCGCGGCGGCGGGGCTGCCGAGCGGTTCGCGCTCGGGGATTCGCGAGAGCGTGCCAAGCGGCGGGCGAGCTCCAGGGCGGCGAGCACGGAGGCCGTCTTCGCCTCGCTGAGGCCCCGGTGGCGCAGCGCCTCGGGCCGGATGCCGATCAGGCCCGAGAGATCCCCGATGTCCTCGAGGAGGCCGCGGGCGAGCTCCAGGCGGCCCCCGGCCGAGCCGCCGTTGCCGAGCACGACGGAGAGAACCTCGGCGTTCGAGAGAGCGCTGCCGCCGCCGCGGAGGAGCCGCTCGCGGGGGCGTTCGTCGGGGGCGAGATCCCGGGCTCGGGCGGGCGGTGTCTTCGGTCGCGGCTTCGCCTTGGCTCGGCGTCTCGGCATCGGCCCTCGTCTCCCCTCGGTGGCCTCCCGCGGGGGAGGCCGGTGGATCTGGAGGGCCAGCTACTACGGGGCCGTGGACCGGCCTGTCAACGCGCCCTGCACTCTGGACCGACCGATCCGGAGATCCCCCGTCGTCACGGCGGATTCGCCGGCTCCCCTGGTTGACGAACCGGCGATTTCCTCCGTAGTGGTGGGGCCATCGACGCGGGGTCAGGATAACGCTCTCGCTCGCCCGCCTCATGCGATTTCATGTACTCTCCGCGCGGCTTCCGCCGGAGAACCGGTTACATCGATCCAGATCGTCTGGGATCGTCCGGGGGAAGCGTGCATGTCGTCCGCTACGAGGTTCGACGAGGCTTCCACGATGATCTCCGTCCGCCGTTCGCTCTCCCTCCTCTTCGTCGCCGTTTCGCTCCTCGCCGCCGGTCCGGCCCTGGCCAAGGACCAGACGGTCAGCCTTCTCCTCGACACCGACGCCAGCCCGGCCACCGGCTGCACCGTGGCCACGGCGGACGGCCCGTTCGCCGGCGTCGAGCAGATCCTCGAGACCACGGTCGAGACGACGAGCGGCCCGAACGCAGCCTCGGTCACCGGCGTGACGCGGAGGGAGTGCGTCGACGCCCCGTCGAGCACCTTCGGCCCGCCGATCGTCGTCGACGCCGGGGGCTGGCCCGTGGGCCTCGGGCTCGGCACCGACGGCTCCGACGTCGTCGAGACGTACGTCCCGCTGGCCGACCTCGGCTCGCCCGGCTCGGTCCGGGTGGCGGCGGTCTCCGACGACCCGGACGCGATGCTCGTCACCGCCCCGGGCGGCGCCACGCCGATCGTCATCGCCCTCCAGCAGGTCACCGAGATCCCGACCGTCTCGGAGTGGGGCCTCATCCTCCTCGGCGCCTTCCTCGCGCTCGCCGCCCTCGCGCTGCTCCGCCGCCGCGCCGCGGCCGCGGCCGCCCTCGCCGCCTGGCTGCTCCTCGGGTTCGCCGGCGCCGCCTGGGCCTTCTGCGTGCTCGACGGCCAGATCGACGACTGGCAGTTCCACCACCTGGTCGGCGAGGACGCGACCGGCGACGGCACCCCCGACCTGCGTTCGCTCTACGCCCAGCACGACGGCGACCGGCTCTGCTTCCGCTTCGACGTCTTCCTGGTGTTCAACACCGGGCCGACCGCGGTCGACGACTCGGCGACCGTCGCCGAGGGGGGCACGGCGACGACCCTGGACGGCGGTGCGACGAGCGTCCTGGACAACGACACCGACGGGGAGGGCGACCCGCTGACCGCGAGCCTGGTGACCGGTCCGGTGAACGCTACGGCCTTCACGTTCAACCCCGACGGCACCTTCAGCTACACCCACGACGGCGGCGAGACGACGTCGGACTCATTCACCTACCGCGCGAACGACGGCACGGCCGACTCGAACGTGGCGACCGTGTCGATCACGGTGACGCCGGTCAACGACCCGCCAGTGCCCGCCGACGACGCCTTCTCGGTCGCCGAGGACGCCGCGGTCGGCACGGTGGTCGGAACGGTGAGCTTCACCGATCCCGACGCCGGTCAGAGCCACACCTTCGCCATCACCGCCGGCAACACCGGCGGCGCCTTCGCCATCGGCGCTGCCTCCGGCGAGATCACCGTGGCCGCGCCGCTCGACTTCGAGACCCTCGCCGCCTACTCGCTGACCGTCGAGGTCACCGACGACGGCGCCCCCGTCCTCTCCGGCAGTGCTACCGTCGACATCACCGTCACCGACGTGGACGACGCCCCGGTGGCGGTGGACGACGCCGCGACGGTGACCGAGGACGACCCGGCGACGACGGTCGACGTGCTGGCCAACGACACCGACACCGACGGCGGCCCGATCTCGATCCAGTCGGTGACGCAGCCGGCGAACGGCATGGTGGTGATCACCAACGCCGGTGCCGACCTCACCTACCAGCCGGCCGCCGACTACTGCAACGACCCGCCGGGCACGACGCCCGACACCTTCACCTACACGCTGAACGGCGGCTCCTCGGCGACGGTGAGGGTGACGGTGACCTGCGAGGACGACGACCCCGTGGCGGTCGACGACGCCGCAACGGTGGCCGAGGACGCCGCCGCCACCACCCTCGACGTGCTGGCCAACGACACCGACGTCGATGCCGGCCCGATCTCGATCGGCTCGGTGACGCAGCCGACGAACGGCATGGTGGTGATCACCAACGCCGGCGCCGACCTCACCTACGAGCCGGACGCCGGCTACTGCAACGACCCGCCGGGCACGACGCCCGACACCTTCACCTACACCCTCACGCCGGGCGGCTCGACGGCGACGGTGGCGGTGACAGTGACCTGCGTCGACGACGCCCCGGGGGCGGTCGACGACGCGGCGACGGTGAACGAGGACTCGGGCGCTAACGCCATCGACGTCCTGGCCAACGACACCGACGCGGACGGCGGCCTGCTCGAGGTCCAGTCGGTGACCGATCCGGCCAACGGCACGGCGGCGATCACCGGCGGCGGCAGCGGCGTCAGCTACACGCCGAACGCGAACTACTGCAACGACCCGCCGGGCACCACGCTCGACACCTTCACCTACACCCTCAACGGGGGTTCGAGCGCCACCGTCACGGTGACCGTGACCTGCATCGACGACGCGCCGGTGGCGGTGGACGACGCGGCGACGGTAGGCGAGGACTCCGGCGCCAACCCGATCGACGTGCTGATCAACGACGTCGACGTCGACGCCGGCCCTCTCATGGTGGTCGCGGTGCAGGGCACGTCGGCCAACGGCGGCACGGTGACGATCACCGGCGGCGGCAGCGGCGTCGCCTACGCCCCGGCGGCGAACTACTGCAACGACGGCTCGCCGCTCGACACCTTCACCTACACGCTGAACGGCGGCTCGTCGGCGACGGTGTCGGTGACGGTGACCTGCGTCGACGACGCGCCGGTGCTCGACCTCGACGCCGACGACGACAAGGGGACCGGCGGCGCCGACTTCGCGGTGAGCTACACCGAGAGCGACGGGCCGCGCCTGCTCGAGGACGCGGACGACCCGCTGGGCGCGACGATCACCGACGTCGACTCGGCGACCCTGGTGTCGCTGACCGTGACGCTGACCAACCTGCTCGACGCCGGCGAGGAGCTCCTCGACGCCGACGTTTCCACGTTCCCCGACATCACCAAGGACTACGACACGACCACCCCGGGCGTCGGCGTGCTCACCATCTCCTCCCTCACCCCGCAGCCGCTCGCCGACTACGTGGCGGTCCTGCGCACCGTGACCTACGCCCACACCGGGAACGATCCGGACACGACGGCACGGGTGGTCCAGTTCGTCGCCAACGACGGCAGCTCGGACAGCAACACCGCGACCTCGACGGTGACGATCACCGCGGTCGACGACGCGCCGGTAGCGGTGGCCGACGCGGCGACGGTGAACGAGGACTCGGGCGCCAACGCAATCGACGTGCTGGCCAACGACACCGACGCGGACGGCGGCCTGCTCGAGGTCCAGTCGGTGACCGATCCGGCCAACGGCACGGCGGCGATCACCGGCGGCGGCACCGGCGTCAGCTACACGCCGGACGCGAACTACTGCAACGACCCGCCGGGCACCACCCTCGACATCTTCTCCTACACCCTGAACGGCGGCTCCAGCACCACCGTCACGGTGACGGTTACCTGCGCCGACGACGATCCGGTGGCGGTGGACGACGCGGCGACGGTGAACGAGGACTCGGGCGCCAACGCGATCGACGTGCTGGCCAACGACACCGACGCGGACGGCGGCCTGCTCGAGGTTCAGTCGGTGACCGACCCGGCCAACGGCACGGCGGCGATCACCGGCGGCGGTGCCGGCCTCAGCTACACGCCGGACGCGAACTACTGCAACGACCCGCCGGGCACCACCCTCGACACCTTCTCCTACACCCTGAACGGCGGCTCCAGCGCCACCGTCACGGTGACAGTGACCTGCGTCGACGACGATCCGGTGGCGGTGGCCGACGCGGCGACTGTGGTAGAGGACTCGGGCGCCAACGCCATCGATGTCCTGGCCAACGACACCGACGTCGACGGCGGCACCAAGCTGGTCCAGTCGGTGACCGATCCGGCCGGCGGCACGGCGGCGGTCACCGGCGGCGGCACCGGCGTCAGCTACACGCCGGACGCGAACTACTGCAACGACCCGCCGGGCACCACCCTCGACACCTTCACCTACACGCTGAACGGCGGCTCGAGCACCACCGTCACCGTCACCGTGACCTGCGTCGACGATCCGCCGGTGGCGGTGGCCGACGCGGCGACGGTGATCGAGGACTCCGGGGCCAACACCATCGACGTGCAGGCCAACGACACCGACGTCGACGGCGGGACCAACACGATCCAGTCGGTGACGCCGGCGTCCAACGGCACGGTGATGATCACCAACGCCGGCGCGGACCTGACCTACACGCCGAACCTCAACTACTGCAACGACGGCTCGCCGCTCGACACCTTCACCTACACGCTGAACGGCGGCTCGTCGGCGACGGTGAGCGTGACGGTGACCTGCGTCAACGACCCGCCGGTCGCCGGCGCCGACGCCTTCGACTTCATCGGCAACACCGAGCTCCGCGTCGACCACGGCGCGGCGGCGACGCCGCACGCGCTGGAGACGACGGCGGGCGGCACCGGCGTGCTCGAGAACGACTCCGACCCGGTGGAGGGCGACCCGGTCACCATCGTCGGCCTCACCGTCGACGACTGCATCGACAACAGCGCGCCCTTCGACTGCACCGATCCGGACGTGGGCCGGGTGCAGCTCGACGCCGACGGCAGCTTCAGCTTCGTGCCGGCGCCCGGCGACGCGGGGGCGACGGAGACGTTCCAGTACACGCTGTCCGACGGCACCGACACGACGGTAGGCACGGTGACGCTCACCCGCTTCGAGCGCGTCTGGTACGTGAAGAACGACGCGGCGCCGGGCGGCAACGGCACCTCGACGCAGCCGTTCGACGCCATCACCGCCGCCAACCTCAATGACAACGACGGCGACGGCGACCTCATCGACGACCTCGACCAGGCGAACGACTACATCTTCGTCTACTTCGGCGACGGCACCGACGCGGACCAGTCGGGCGGCCTGTTCCTCGAGGGCGGCCAGCACCTGATCGGCGAGCACGCCGGGCTGTCGCTGCCGGTCGACCTCAACGGCAACGGCGCACCGACCCTGCTGGTGACGGCGGTGCCGAACAACCGGCCGCTCCTCGACGACAACGTCGCCGACGGCTTCGACGGCGTCACGGCCCGCAACGTGGTGCCGGCCGAGATCACCGGCATGAACCTCGCCGGCGACGTCAACGCCATCGACTGGACGACGACCGCGGCCTTCGCGGGCGCCGGCACCTTCACCATCCGCGACAACGTGGTGCGTTCCGCGGGCGCCGAGGGCGTCGACGTCAACCTGGCGGGCACCACCAACGTCGGCCTCGCCTTCCACGACAACACGATCACCGCGACCGGCACCGCCGTCGACGTCCAGGAGACCGGCACCGGCTCGCTGACCATCAGCCGGTTCGACGACCTGACGGTGAACGGCAACACCGGCGGCTCGGGCATCGTGGTCAACAACGCGGTGTTCGATTCGGTGCCGGGCGGCGGGCTCGACACGGTGCTCGGCGGCACGATGAACGTCGGCGCCCCGGGCAACGGCGTCGGCCAGGCCGGCGTCATGCTGAGCAACGTCCAAGGCGACCTGCACTTCACCAACCTGAACGTCTACGCCGACTCCGGCACCGGACTCGGCGTCACCGGCACCGGCGTGGCGCCGAAGCTCCGCGTCAACACCGGCGGCGCCGCGACCGGCATCATCCAGGCGACCAACGGCCCGGCAGTGTCGGCGGGCGCGATCGAGCTCGACCTGCGCCTGGTCGACCTCGACAGCACCAACAGCACGAGCCAGGGCGTGTCGCTGACCAACGTCACGGGGACGTTCTCCGCCGAGTCGGGGAGCCACGTCCAGAACGCGACGGGGACCGACTTCCTGATCAGCGGCGGCACCGCGAACGTCACCTACAAGGGCACGATCACCGACGACGTCGGTCAGCTCGTCTCCATCTCCGGCGCCACCGGCGGCACCAAGAGCTTCGAGGGCGCGATCACCGACGGCGACGACGGCGACGGCAGCGGCATCTCGCTCTCCGGCAACGGCGGCGCGACGATCCGCTTCTCGGGCGGCCTGGTGCTGTCGACCGGCGGCAACGCCGCCTTCGCCGCCACCGGCGGCGGCACGCTTGCCATCTGCGACGAGAACCCCTGCAACGGCGCGGCGACCGGCGGCCTGATCAACAAGATCACCACCACGACCGGCACGGCGCTCAACGTCGCGAATACCAACATCGGCGCGCAGAACCTTGAGTTCCGCAGCATCTCGGCGGGCACCGGCGCCAGCGGCCCGGCCAACGGCATCGTGGTCAACGACACGGGCGCGGCGGGGGGCCTCAAGGTCAAGGGGACCGGCGGCGCGGGCACCGGCGGCACGATCCAGCGGACCACGGGTGCCGGCATCCTGTTGACCAGCACGGCCGGTGTCGAGCTCTCCCACATGAACGTCCAGAACGGCGGTGACGACGGCATCCGTGGTGCGACGGTCAACGGCATCAGCCTCACGGGCCTTTCGGTGACCTCGAACGGGAACGCGGTGGGCGAGTCCGGCATCGAGATCACGAATCTCACCGGTAGCGGCGACATGGCGAACTGCACCGTCAGCGGCTCCGGCGAGCACAACGTTCACATCGCCAACACGAGCGGCAGCCTCTCGGCGTTCAACGTCACGAACGGCACCTTCACCACAACGAACGTGACCACGGGTGGCGACGGGTTCTTGCTCGAGAACAACGGCAGCGGCTCGATGACAGTGAGCATCACCGGCTCGACGTTCACGGACAACAAGGCCGATCATTTCCAGGCGGCGTCTCAGGCCGGAGCGACCGGCACGATGGCCGTGACCTTCAGCAACAACGTTCTGACGACGACGCCGGCGAACGACCCGAACGTGATCGGTGGCGGCATCACCGTCAGCCCGACGGGTTCGCTCGACCTCACCTTCACGATCGCCGGCAACAACATCCAGCAGGCGTTCGACGAGGCGATCAACCTGAACCTGGGCACGGCCTCGACCGCCTCGGCCTCGATGATCGGCACGATCTCGAACAACATCGTCGGGAGCCCCGGTGACGTCGATTCCGGGTCGGAGAGCGGCACCGGCATCACCGTGACCAGCAACGGCGCCGGAACGACGACCGTTTCGGTCACCGGTAACCAGGTGTACCAGTACGCCAACCCGTACGGCATCCTGATCAACATGAAGGAAGGCAGCTCGGGCGGGTTGAACGCCACGGTGACGGGCAACACGGTGGCCAACCCGGGGAGCTTCGCCATCAACGGCATCCGGGTAGACGCCGGAGCGACCGCCGGAGATAGCGGCACGCTCTGCGCCGCGGTCACCGGCAACACCGCCGCCGGCTCCGGTCCCGGCGCTGACGCCGACATCCGGCTTCGTCAGAGGTTCAACACGACCATCCGGTTGCCGGGCTACGGCGGCGCCAACAGCGACACCACCGCGGTGAACAGTTTCGTGGCGGGAAACAACGCGGGCACCGACGTCAGCTCGGTGCACAACGTCGGGGGCGGCGGCGGCGGGTTCGTCGGCGGTGCCGCCTGCCCGACGCCGTAGTCAACGCTGTCGACATCGGGAGGGACAGAACAGCGGGCCCGGTGCCTCGCTCCGGGCCTCGATCCACTCCCGGATCATTTCGCAGGCTCCGCGCTCCAGGAACACCCTCCGATCCTGCCGGCCCTTCCCCGCCCGCACGGTGAGGACGCACTCGGCCGGGTCGAAGTCGTCGAGGTCGAGACCGCAGAGCTCCGCCCGGCGCAGGCCCGAGGCGTAGAGGATGGCGACTACGGCCGCGTCTCGCCGACCGGCCGTTGAGAGGTCCGCCGCGCAGGCTTCGAGCAGCGCCCGGACCTCGTCCCGCTCGACCCCGCGCCCGGCCGGCAGCGTCCGCGCTCGGACGTTCGCGACGTCGGCCGCCCGCCGGTAGGTCTCGGCGTCCATCAGGCCCAGCCGCCAGCAGGTCTTGAGCACGCCGCGCAGGACGGTGAGCATCTTGTTCACCGTCGCCGGGGCGTAGCGGCGGACGAGCTCGGCCCGCACCCGGGCGGTGTCGCGGTAGCGGAGCCGGTGCCAGGCGAACCGCCAGGGGTCGCCGCCGCCGAGGATCGAGGCGATCGTCTCGAGCGAGTGCTGGACGGCCCAGTAGCTCCCCCGGCTCAGGCTGTCGAGGTAGACGACCGCGGGGTTGTCGGCGTCGCGCTCCTGGGCCCGGGTCATCGCCGCGCCTCGCGGGCGGCGAGGTACTCGGCGATCGCCTCGTCGATCCCTTCGCTGAGGCCGCCGATCCGCTGCCGGGCGAGCTCGATCGCGTTGGGGTTGACCTCGTCGGTCGCGGGGTTGTCGACGACCGCGGACACCTGCGCGGCGACGGCGTCGCCGAGGTCGGCCCAGCGCGTCGCGAAGTCGATCAGGTCGCCGGCGTCGGTCTCGTAGAGCATGGCGGGTCTCCTTTCGAGTCGGTCCGTTGGGAGGCCACTCGTACGGGATTCCGGCGGCGGTGGTCAACCAGGGGAGGCGGTGAATTTCGGTGGTGGCCGAGGAGGACTTGGTGAGGGTCGCCCAGGGGGACTCGCTCGGCCTCGGACCGAACCCTCCAAGGCCTCTGGCAGGCCCGCCACGGGCACCCTGGAGGCGGCGGTGGCCCTCCCCCATGGGCTCGCCCGGCCGGCCGCGTCAGAGACAGAGATTCCGAGGGACGCCGGCCAGCCCCGCCCTCACCAGACCCCGAGCACCCGCAGCGAGATCCACTGCCGCGCGCTGCCGAGGATCAGGTGGCCGTGGAGGACGAGGTTCAGGGCGTCGCAGGCCTGGGCGAGCCGGCGGGTGAAGTCGAGGTCTTCCCGGCTCGGTGTCGGGTCGCCGCTCGGGTGGGTGTGGAAGGCGACGATGCAGGCAGCGCCGCAGGAGCGCCGAGCGCACGACCTGGCCGGGCTCGGCGGTGAGCCGGCGCTGCCGACGCGCCCCCGGTCAGCCTTCGTCGGCTGGCGGCGCCTCCTGGGCTCCTTCCGCCGCGCCCTCTTGCAGCTCCGCCTCGGGCAGCCGCGAGGCGTGGAATAGGGGCATCGCGTACGAGCCGTCCTGCTGCTTGACCAGGACCATCGTCACGTAACCCTCGTCGCTGAAGGGTTCGCCCTCCTCGCCGGCGGGACGGGCGGCGAAGACGTAGCGCGACTCGAACCAGGCGACGTCTCCGTGGGTCTGGACCCCGCGCTCGCTCAGCGTGATGTCGATGTTGTCGAGCTGCGTGAAGGTGTCGTTGATCCAGGCGTCGATCCCTTCGGTTAGATGGAATCGGCCGGGCGGTACCGGGTCGAACGCCACCGCGTCGGCGGTGAACACCCCGCTGGCGGCCGCGGCGTCCTCCCGCTCCCATGCCGCGACGAAGTCGTCGACGAACGCGTCGACCTCTTCCTGCTGGGCCACGACGCTCTCGTCGACCGCCCCTTCGGTCCCGGCGTCGGCATCCTCGCCCTCCTCCGCCGCGGGGGCGCACCCGGACAGAGTGACGACGAGCGCGGCGAGGACGACGGCAGGCCGCGTGTTCCAGATCGAAACGACTCGAATCCCGAGGCTCATAACGGTCTCCTTTCGACGGCTCTGTGGGTCTAAGCGGGGAGCTCTGCCCGCCAGCGAGGCGCACGGAGGCGGTCAGCTTCGCCGGAGCTCGTCCTCCGTGGCGGCGGGCTCGTGAGGCTCCCCTGTAGCGCTGCGGATATTACACCTCGGTGGACCTCCCGCAGGGGAGGCGGGTGGATCTGGAGGGCCAGCTACTACGGGTCCGAGGGCCGGCCTGTCAACGCGCACCGCACTCTGGACCGCCCGACCCCGAGTTCCCCCGTCGTCACGGCGGATTCGCCGGCTCCCCTGGTGGTGCCTCTCTCCGAGCGCCTTGCCGAGGTCTGGAGGTGGGACCTCGGCAAGGCGATCGACTTCACCGTCGGCATCGGGCTCGACAACGCGGGGGGCTGCGCCGCGCTGGTCCGCGACCAGCTGCCCTGGGAGGCGACGAAGCGGCTCATGATCGAGCGGACCGGAACCCAGCCCGCCCTGGTCGACTCCACGGGGCTCGGCGATCCGATCGTCGAAGGCCTCCGAGCGACCCACCCGAACTTCTGCGGCTCCAAGTTCTCCCCGTCCTCCAAACAGCAGCTCAAGGAGGGTCTCGCGGTCGCGATCCACGAAGGGACGGTCCAGTACCCGCCCGGTCCCCTCGTCGCCGAGCTCGAGAGCTTCGAGTACGAGTACACCCGCACCGGTGTGCGCTACTCGGCGCCGGCCGGGATGCACGACGACTGTGTCTGTGCGCTGGCCCTCGCGGTCCGTCAGCGCACAGTCCCTCGACACGGCTACTCGGGTTCTGATAGCATCTTCTCTGCAAAGCAGTTCCCTAGGCAAAGCAGTTCTCTATCGGCACGCCAGTTCTCTATCGGCACGCCAAAGCAAGGAGGAACCATCATGCGCATTTCACCCTTAGTCGTAACAGCCGTGCTTGCGGCCGGAGCGTTCGTCCACCAATCAGCGCAGGCCCAGGAGCCGCCGCCGATCACCGTCGAACTGCTCGGTGGGCCGGCCGAGTTTACGGATCGTGTCGCCGTGCAAGTCCGCAACAAGTTCTTCGGTCGCGGAACGGATACGATCAATCTCCAGGACGCATCCAACATCATCACTGCGAGGGTGACGTTCCAGCCGGGCGCGGTGTTTCCGTGGCATAC
>Ga0299913_10004454_pt1 | contig 11764 bp, 11 predicted proteins | sample RVTome_9_FD_201360 | JGI IMG/M metagenome (GOLD analysis project Ga0299913, IMG submission 201360) | Soil microbial communities from uranium-contaminated site in the Upper Colorado River Basin, Wyoming, United States - RVT155D38 (version 2) ... | reverse complement strand
ACCCAGGAGGGCATGACGGCGGCCTATACGTTTCTCTACGCCGTCTAAGTCCGCTCTTGCACCGAATGGCCATCGGCCCAAGCCGGGCCGTCGAAGGCCATGAAGAGGAGGCGGGAAGCCTTGAAGACACGTTTGGTCGAGGGCGATTGCGCTAGGCCGCGAGCAGCGTGCTCTCGATGATTCGTGCGTCGCCCGGAAGGACGAATCATCTCTCTACACGTCCATGTTCCTCGACGGGTTCATCGCCGGCCAAACGCAGGACCCGGGAACGCGCTCGGCGACGCTTCCGATGAGATTCACGCCACACAGAGGTCATAGGTGCAGATGAGCAGGGTCAGGGTCCATATCTCGGTCTCGGCGGACGGCTATGTCGCGGGGCCGAACCAAAGTGAGGAGAACCCGCTCGGCGAAGCGGGCGAGCGCCTGCACGACTGGGTTGTCGCGCTGCGCGCCTGGCGCGTGCCGCACGGGCTTGAGGGCGGCGAGGTGAACGCGAGCAACGCGGTGGTCGAGGAGGCCCAGGCGATCATCGGCGCCGAGATCATGGGCCGCGGCAAGTTCGGCGGCGGGCCGGGCCCGTGGGGCGACGACCCCTGGCGCGGGTGGTGGGGAGAAGACCCGCCCTTCCACATGCCGGTGTTCGTCCTGACCCACCACCAGCGCGAGCCCCTGGCGCTCTCCGACACCACGTTCACCTTCGTCACCGACGGGATCGAGGCGGCGCTCGAGCAGGCTCGGGCGGCGGCCGGCGAGAAGGACGTCCTGATCGGGGGCGGCGCCGACGTCATCAACCAGTACCTGGCGGCGGGGCACGTCGACGAGCTGGAGCTGCACGTCGTGCCGCTCCTGCTCGGTGGGGGCGCGCGCCTGTTCGAGGGCATCGGCCCCGACCTAGAGCTGGAGCAGATCCGGGTGGTCGAAGCGCCCGGCGTCGCGCATCTGAAGTACCGCGTCGTCAAATAGCTCGGCATGGCCATGCACTACGGGGTGCGGCGCTGAGCGCAGCGTTCCCCCGCCGAGCACGAGGCGCACGAGAGGCGCAGATCGCCGACGCCGTCGAGATCGTCGCTAGCAATCCGAGCCTGATGCGCCGGATCGAGTTTGCGGCCACGTGGCGCCAGCGCGACGAGACGTGATACGGCTACCCACACGCGGCGCCGGGTGCGAGCCGCATTACCGCCGCCGAACGGGTCGGAGATGCTCGGCCAGTTCGATTACCCGACCCGACACGGAGGCAGCACAGATGAACGTCACAGACGCGCGAACGCCGAACCCCTCGAGCGACGCGTCCCCGGCGGAAAGCCCGATCCGTCAAGCGATCGCGTATGGGATCCAGGCCCCGAATCCGCACAACACCCAGGCGTGGAAGCTCGAGCTCGCCTCCGACACGGAAGCGTTGCTCTACATCGACGAGCGGCGGCTGCTGCCGGCTACCGATCCCCCGGCCCGGCAAATCCAAATCGGGGCCGGCTGTTTCATCGAGACGCTCGCCGTCGGGATGTCCGGGAGCGGCTATGGGACGGATGTCGAGTACCTGCCGCGCGGCGCCCACGGCTTGGAGGAGGTCGGGCGAAAGCCCGTGTCGAGGATCGCGCTGCGCCGGAGCGCCGCAGCCCGCCGAGACGACCTCGCGGACTTCATCGGGCAACGGCAGACGAATCGGAAGCCCTATGCGGGCCCCCTCGTGAGCGACGAAGAGGCCGAGCAGATCCGCGGCCAGGTGTCGTCGGACGACGTCGAGGTGGTGATCCTCAACCAGCCGGAGGAGATGCGGCCGCTGGGCGACGTCTTCTACCGGGCGATGGAGATCGAGGCGACGACGCGCCACCTCTACGAGGAGACCAGGGTCTGGTTCCGGTTCAACGAGAGCCAGCGACGAGCCCACCGGGACGGCTTGAGCATCGCCCAGTTCGGGACCGACGGCCTGAAGCGCCGCCTCGTCGAATGGGCCCTGCGGAACGGCAACCCCCGGCAATGGTTCAGCCCCCGCTCGATCGGCTCGTTCCTGAAGACCTTCCGTCAGGGGATCGATAGCTCCAGAGGACTGGTGCTGCTGAAGACCGAGACCAACGACCAGTCCGATTGGCTCGAGGCCGGACGCACCTTCGCCCGGGTCACGCTCGCCCTCACTCAGCTCGGCCTCACCACACACCCCTACAACCAGGTGTTGCAGGAGTTCCCGGAGATGGCCGACCTACAAGCCGAGTTCAACCAGCTGCTCGGAGTCCGTGAGCCGGAGAAGATCCAGATGGCGGTCAGGGTCGGTAGGGCCGAGCAGGCCTACGTCGCGCTGCGCCGAGATCCTGAGGACTTCATCGCCGACGGTGCCGACGCGACCCTCTCCTGAACCGCGCGGCCCGGCAAGACTCCGCGATCGCCGACTAGCGCAGGGACGTCGCCTCCGAACCCTGTTCCGAACAAACCGCCGGGGAACCTCGCGGCTTCCGCTCCGCGCGGAGGCTGTCACGTAAAGGCGAGCCGAAACGGGTTTCCCGGTCGTTGGACGCCCACTCCAAACCGCAGCTCGCGCGTCAAGCAGCGACCATCCTCGCAACCCCACCGGCGCTTGTGACGCTGTTCTTCTTGATGCTGCTCGGCTCCGGTGGCTCGGAGGACTTCGCCGTCAGCGATGTGCTCGCTGGCTGGGCAGTTCTCGCGGGGCCGCTGGCTGTGGCGAGGGCGGGCCTCTTCGTCGTTTCGCGACGTGCTGCGGTCGATGCTCCGAGAGATCAGGCCGGTCCGGGCACCAGTGAGACGACTTGAGGGCTGTGCCCGCACGGTACTGACCCGCGCGGACCGGTGGACGAGACCCGCGAGCGCATCCGCCGTCGGTGCCGCGCTCCTCCGCCGGGCGAGGAGCAGTGTTCCTGGATTCACGTTGTGCTGCGGTGATTCCAACTGCTCCTGCGCAGCGACAGCGAAGCAGCTCCGACGCGATTCGGCGGCGCGCGGACCGTACTTCAGGGGTTCGACACCTTTTCTCGCCCCCCGGAGCCACCCGGCGACACGTTGGTGGCTCGGACCGGGGCGGGGATCAGGGCGGCCCCTGCGACCACGAGACAGAACGCGAGCATCCGTCCGGTGATCTCCAACGCCCCGGTGCCGATCGGGTCACGGAAGACCAGGATGCCGCCGACGATCGCGGTGAGGTTGGCCGCGACCGAAGTGAGGGCGATGACCTCGACGCCCGGGCCGAGCTGCAGCCCGCGGGCCGAGGCATAGAAGGCGACGACCGAGGCGGCCAGGGCTGCCCCGGTCCACGGGCTGATCAGCTCGACGAGCGCGCCGTCTTGAACCGCGTCTGCCAGGTACTTGATCGCGATGTCGGAGACGCCGAAGAGCGCCCCGGCGGCCGCGCCGAGGAGCAGACCTTGCGCCCCAAGCGGGATGCGGCGGTGGGTCGAGCTCGCGGCGATCGCGGTGGCGACGACGAAGACGCCGCACTCGATCGCGATCAACGCGGCCAGCGCGTAGCGCCGCGTCTCGCCGTCGTCGGCCGACCCCGAGGTCAACCCGATGATCGCAAGCCCCAGCGCGGTGACGATCACGCCGGCCCACTGGCGGCGTCCGAGCCGGAAGCCGAAGAAGCGCTCGGCGAAGACGGCGAGGAACACCAGCCCGCCGGACAGCACGGCCTGGACGATCGACAGCGGCGCGAGGGCGAGCGCGCCGACGTGCAGCAGCCAGGCGCCGATCGCCACCACCCAGCCGATCGCGAACCACCTGGAGCGGAAGAGGCCGACCGCGCTGTGCAACGGGTGCCGCACCCGCACGGGGGGCGCGAGCACCGCGCCGCGGTGCTTGAGCAGAAAGGCGACGCTCGTCGCGACCGCGCAAGCCAGGGCGAGGCCGAGGCCGAGGATCACGCCGGAAACCGTCTCCTATAGGGATGAAGGCTGCTGCCCGTTCACGAAGGAGACTCTTGCATCTCCAGGCGCTTGTTCATAGAGATGACAAGCGGCGACTGGCCGGCTGGCAAGGAAGCTGGTACGTACGCCCTGTTCGAGGATTACTGCGACCTACTCTCCGACGCGGTCGCCTCCGCGCTCGGGACCAACGCCAATGCCCCCCTGCGCGACTTCACGGCATCGCCGATGTGGGCCGGGGCGCCGGCGAACTGCTGCTGGTCGAGGGGCCGGCCGGAATCGGCAAGACGTCGCTTCTGCGGGCTCGGGATCGAGGCGCGAAAGCAGCTCGTTGGCGCGCTGGGCGACGCCTGACGACACCCGCAACCGCGTGCGTCGCAGTCGCATATAGGGGGCGATGCTGGGGACGCCCCCCGATGCGAACGACAAGGTGGCGGGGGACGATGTCTCCGTGATCGGGATCAGGAAGAGGAGGCGGGTGGCGTGGGCCGCGAGGTCGGCGATCGGCGCCTCACTCGTCCTCGCTCTTGCCGCCCCCGCGCTCGCGGTTGGGGACACGCGCTACGCGTCGCCTACCGGTTCAGGAGACACCTGCACCGAGGTCAGCCCCTGCACCCTCAAGACCGCGATCAACCCCGGGAGCTTCCCCGGCCTCGGCAGTCCCGACGACATCCAGGACGGGGACACCGTGATCGTCCTCAGCGAGGGCGCGAACTACAACCTGGGGACCGTCAGGCTCGTGGTCGACCACGCGATCACGGTCCGCGGCGAGCCGGGTGAGCTCCGGCCAACGCTCGCGTCGGACGTGTCCGGCTTCCAACCGGCGCCGCTGCTGCAGGTGACCGCTCCGGGGGCGACCGTCGAAGGGCTGCGGGTCACCGTCAGCGGCCCGCAAACCGAGGCGCTCGACATCGCGAGCAGCGCCGCGCCGAGCACCATGCGCGACATCTACGTCGAGGGGGTTGACCATGATACTTCGGTTCCGCTGGCATCGATCGAGGGCGCGAGCACCCTGGAGCGGGCGGAGATCGTGAGGTTCCACTCCGCCACGGAGACGAACGGCGAGACGCTCCACACGACCGGCGACGTCCTGGTCCGCGACAGCTTCATCCGCAATACGGGCAGCGAGGGCGCGATTCGCACCTTCGGTCCCAGCACTGCGGCGAGATTCCGAAACCTGACCGTGGCGTCGGGCTCGACGGCGATCTTCGGGGTCGGGTCGTTCGGCCCCCAGCAGCTGAGCATCCGCAACTCTCTGATCGACGGCTCCACCACCGATGTCGCAATGACGGGCGCCGGGGTCGAGGCGTCGATCACGTACTCGAACTACAACCCCGGCCAGATCAGCGAGTCGGGCGGGGCGACCGTGACCGAAACGCCGCCGAATCAGGATTCGACGGCACCCGGGCTCTTTCCGATCCTGGTCGATCCTGTGAGCGGGGACTTCCGGCAGCGGGCCGGGTCGCCGACGATCGACGCCGGCAGCCCCGACGCCTTCACCGGCGCCTTCGACATCGACGGCGAACCACGGACGATGGGGGCCGCGATCGACATCGGCGGCGACGAGTTTTCCCCTCCCCCGCCGCCGACTGAGCCCTCCAACGCCTTCGAGTTCGGCAAGCTCAAGCGCAACAAGAAGAAGGGCACCGCTCGGCTGAGTGTCAGCCTCCCCGGCCCCGGCGAGATCGGACTGCGCGGCAAGAAGCTCCAGCGGATCGGCCTCGACAGTGGGAAGGCGGCGAGCGTCGGGGAGGACGGCGGCGAGGTCCGCCTCAAGGTGAGGCCGGCCAAGGGAAAGAAGGGCAAGCGGCTGCGCGAGCGGCTGCGGACCGAGGGCAAGGCGAAGGTGAAGGCGAAGGTCACCTATGTGCCGAGCGGCGGGACGGCCAACACCCGCGCCAAGAAGCTGAAGCTGGTGCGTAGGTGAGGGCCCTGCGGCCCGGCGCCCCCTCGCGTGAACCCCGACGCCGCCGGCACGCGCCCCTCGAGCTCAGCTAAGCGAAATCAAAACCCCAGCGCGAACTTCGCGTCCTCGGACATCATCTCCGGGGACCACGGGGGGTCGAAGACCATCTTCGGATGGACTCCGCCGACGCTGTCGATGTCGCCGACGAGCTCGCGCATCTGCTCGGTGACCTGGGGGCCGATCGGGCAGGCGGGGGTGGTCAGCGTGAACGTGATGTAGACGTCGCCTTCCTCGACCTCGACCTCGTAGACGAGCCCGAGGGAGACGAAGTCGAGGCCGAGCTCGGGGTCGATGACCTCCTCGAGCGCCTCGTAGACCTCTTCTTCGGTGACCATGGGTTCATCCTAGCGACGGCCGTCCGCGGCGCCGTGCCGGAGGTCAGGGTCGACCTGGGGCGAGCCTGCCGGCCGGTAGCGGCCACGGCCGGCGCCGGCCGGCCGGCCGGTGTGGCTAGGGTTGGCAACCGATGCCGATCCTCGTCCTGCTGTTCATCGCCCTGCCGATCCTCGAGCTGCTCGTGGTGATCGAGGTCGCGCGCGGGATCGGCGTCGGGCCGACGCTGGCGCTGATCGTCGCGAGCGCGATCGCCGGCGCGCTGCTCCTGCGCTCGCAGGGACGCACCGCCTGGGGCCGCTTCAACCTCGCGCTCGCCGAGGGTCGGATCCCGGCGCGGGAGACGTTCGACGGGGCGATGATCATCTTCGGCGGCGCGCTGCTGCTGACGCCCGGGTTCATCACCGACGCGACCGGGCTCGCGCTGCTGCTGCCGCCGACGCGGGCGTTGCTCAGGCGCGGGCTCGGCGGGTTGGCGCGCCGGCGGATGGCGTTCACGTGGCGTGTTGCGCGGCCCGGCTCGAGCCGCCCGACCGGCGAGCCGCCCCCCGGCCCGTTCCCGCGGCGACCGTCGACCTACGACTACGAGGGAACCGCCCGCGAGGTCGACGAGTCCGAGCACCAGCTTCCCGAGGGAGGCCGTGATGCCTGAGGTCGTCGCGATCGAGCTCGACTCGCCGCAGGGAGAGGCGCTGCAGGTGGAGTGGGACCTCGACGAGCTCGCCGGACGAGCCGGCGATCGCGCCGCGTTCGAGTGGACGCTCTCCGGCGAGCTCGACTGGGACGAGATCGAGGCGCTGCGGGTCGTCTCCGCGGCCCTGCCCGACGGCCGCGGCCTGGCGCTCGTCGCGCTGCGGCCGGCCGGCGCCGGGGGCCACGGCGACGAGGCGGTCGCGGCGACGCTGGTCGCGGGCGGGACCGCCGAGCCGGTCGCCGAGCCCCTGCTCTCGGTCGAGTCCGGCGGCGACGGCCTGCCGCGACGGGTGGGGCTCGAGCTCCATGCCGGCACCGACGCGCTTCCGCTGCGCGTCGCGGCGGACGTCACCGACAGCTCGCGGGCGCGCGAAGGCGGCGTCGAGCGGATCCGCGCGGCGCTCGAGGTTCGACTCGACGGCAAGCGCTCGGCCGGCGCCTATGACGTCCTCAGCGCCGCCGGGCCGGCGATCCGCTAGGAATCGGCCGATGCCCGTCCAGGTCGTGATCTCCGATTTCGGCGGCGTGCTGACGACGCCGCTTCTCGGCTCTTTCCTCGCCTTCCAGGACGAGACCGGCATCCCCGCCGAGGTGCTGGGCGGAGCGATGGGCCGGATCGCCGAGCGCGACGGCGCCCACCCGCTGTTCGAGCTCGAGAAGGGACGGATCACCGAGGAGCACTTCCTCGGCCGGATGACCGACGAGCTCGAGCCGGAGCTCGGCCACCGCCCCGACATGCACCGGTTTCGCGAGATCTACTTCCGCGCCCTCGATCCGAACGAGCGAATGATCGAGCTGATGCGCGACGTCCGCGGCCGCGGCTTCCGGATGGCGATGCTGACCAACAACGTCCGCGAGTGGGAGCCCTACTGGCGCTCGATGCTGCCGGTCGACGAGATCTTCGAGCTCGTCGTCGACTCGGGCTTCGTCGGGATGCGAAAGCCCGAGCCCGAGATCTACGAGCTCACCGTCGAGCGCCTCGGCGACGGCGTCGCCGCCGGGGACTGCCTGTTCGTCGACGACGTCGAGGTCAACGTCGAAGCCGCCCGGGAGCTCGGGATGGCGGCGGTCCACTTCCGTGACAACGAGCAGGCGATCGCGGAGATCGAGGCCGCCCTCGCGGACGGGCGATGAGTTTCGGCTCCGGCGCCGGTCTACCCAGCGTCGACCGGAGACCCGAGGAAGGGAGCGATCTTGAACTGGACGCTGGAGGTGGTCGTCGTCCCGGTGTCGGACGTCGAGCGAGCGAAGGGCTTCTACGCCGAGAAGGTCGGCTTCGAGGTCGACCACGACACCAGGATCGGTGAGGGCCGGCGGCTGGTCCAGCTCACCCCGCGGGGGTCGGGCTGCTCGATCGTCATCGGCGAGGGGGTCGTGCCGGAGATGCCCCCGGGCTCGCTCAAGGGGCTGCAGCTGGTGGTCGCGGACGTCGAGGCCGCCCGCGCCGAGCTGCTCGAGCGCGGGGTCGAGGTCAGCGAGGTGACGGCCGTCGCCGAGAACCCGCACGACGGCGACCCGCTCGACAACGTCGGCTTCGTCTACTTCAGCGACCCCGACGGCAACGCCTGGGCGGTGCAGCAGATCTCGGCGCGCGGCTAGCCGGCGCCGCGCCCGGCGTTCAGTTGTCCGAGCCGGCGCGATCCCAGACGTAGAGCTCGACGGCCTCGACCGCGAGCTCCATCAGGCGCGGGCCCGAGAGCCACTCGAGGACCGTCTCGAGCGCCCGCTCCTCGGTGACGCCGCGGTCGACGGCCTCCTCGCCGCGGAACCCGGCGGCGAGCTTGAGCGCCTCGCGGCGGTGCTCGCCGAGCGACCCGAAGGCGCCCATCAGGAAATCGCGGTTGGGGACCGGGGTGCCGACGTCCATCGACGCGTGCCACGCGGCGAGCATCGAGATGTCGTGCTCGTCGAGCTCCGAGATCGCCTTCGCGTAGTGGGCCTCGAGCTCGTCCTCTGGGATCTCGTCCACCCAGGCCCGAACCGCCTCGCCGAGGAGCTGGCGCCGTGCCTCGCGGCCGACCGAGTCGGCGATCGCACGAACAGCATCAGCGGGATCGATGAAGCAGAGTGCCATCGAGGCGCAAGATAGATACGCCCGAGGACGGAACCATCGGGCTCGCCGCGGTCAGCGGAAGGCGCCACCCGGCGACCTATCCTGAGCATCGATGGCCCTGGGGGAGACATGACGATCTCGCTGATCATCGGGCCGCCCAACTCGGGGCGCGCGCCGGCCCTCCGCCGGCGCCTCGAGGCGGTGCTCGAGCGCGATCCGGTGCTGGTCGTGCCGACGGCCGACGACGCGGCTCGATTCGAGCGCGAGCTCGCCCGCGGGGGGGCGATGCTCGGGGTGTCGATCCGGACCTTCGCCTCGCTCTTCGACGAGGTCGCCCACGCCGCCGGCGTTCGCCTCCCGCCGCTCCTCAGCGAGCCGCAACGCCTCGCGCTCGTCCGCACCGCGGTCGCGTCGACACGGCTGCGGCTGCTCGCGCGCTCGGCCGGGCACGCCGGCTTCGCCCCCGCCCTCGACACGCTGATCGCCGAGCTCGAGGCGGCCCTGATCACGCCTGCCGACCTCGACGCGACCGCCCGCGACCTCGAGGGCGGCGGCTACGAGCGCGAGCTCGCCGCGCTCTACGCGAGCTACGAGGCGCTCCGCCGGGGCGCCGGCCGCAGCGACCCCGGGGCCCGCGCCGCGGCGGCGCTGGCGGCGATCCGCGCCCGCCCCGACGCCTGGGGTGAGCGACCCGTCCTCGTCTACGGCTTCGACGACTTCAGCAGCGTCCAGACCGAGCTGCTGGCGGCGCTGGGGGCGACGGCCGAGGTGGTGATCGCCGTCACCTACGGCGACCGCGAGGCGCTCGCCGCGCTGGCGCCGCTGGCGAGCGAGCTCCGTGAGTCGCTCTCGGCGTCGGTTCTCGCCGAGCTCGAGCACGACCCCGGATATACCGATCGCGAGAGCCTGCGCCACCTCGACCGGCAGCTGTTCGAGCCGGGGGCGCCTCCGGCGCCGCCCGACGGCGGCGTCGCGCTGCTCGAGTGCGCCGGCGAGCTCGGCGAGGCGGAGACGGTCTGCGCCGAGGTCGCGCGGCTGATCGCCGACGGCGCGCGGCCCGACGACATCGTCGTCGTCGCCCGGGACCTCGGGCGCTGGGGGGCGCTGCTCGGGCGCACGCTCGCCCGCTTCGACGTCCCGGCCGCGGTCGACTCCCACGTCCCGCTCGACGGGACGGCGGTCGGGCGCTCGCTCACCGCGCTCTGCCGCGCCGCCGCACCGGCCGGCGAGCCGGCCGATCTGCTCGCCCACCTGCGAGCCGATCCCGCGATGAGCGCCGGAGCCGTCGACTGGCTCGAGCGCCGGGTCCGCCGCGAGCGTCCGGCGACGGTCGACGAGGCGATCGCCGGCTGGGAGGTCCCGCCGCGCCACCTGGCGACGGTTAGGGGCGCTCCCGGGCCGGCGGCGCGGATGCGGGCGCTCGCCGAGATCGCCCGCGAGCTCGCCGAGGGCCCGCACCGCCGAAGCGCGCCGGTCGTCGCGGGCGACGGCGCGCCGACCCCGTTCGAGCCGCTCGAGCTGCGCGCCGCGGCGGTCGCCGCCGAGCTGCTCGAGGAGCTCGCCAGCCTCGGTCAGCTCCCGGACTGCGAGCCGCCGAGCCTCGGCGACGCCGCCGAGGCGATCGCGGGCGGTCGCGTGCCGCTTTGGCGCGGACCCGCCGACGGGCGCGTGCGCGTCGTCGACCCGCACCGGATGCGCGCCGGCCGCGCCCGCTACCTGTTCTGCGTCGGCCTCCAGGAGGGGGCGTTCCCGCGCCGCGGCTCGCAGCATCCGCTGCTCTCCGACGAGCGCCGCGCCGAGCTCGGGATCCCGGCGCTGCGGCGTCGCGACGCCGAGCAGTGGGAGCGGTACCTGTTCCATGCCTGCGTCTCGCGACCGAGCGAGCGCCTCTACCTCTCCTGGCAGGCGTCCGACGACGAGGGCGCGCCCCTCGCCCGCTCTCCGTTCGTCGACGAGGTCCTCGACCTGATCGGCCCCGATCCCGAGACGGCGACGCGCGAGCTCATCCGCCGGCGTGGCCTCGAGCGGGTGACCTTCGCGGCCGGGGAGGCCCCGAGCGAGCGCGAGCTGGCGCGGTCGCTCGCCGCCGGCGGCCGCGACGCCGACCACGCCGGGGCTCTCGCGGCCCTCGGAGTCGGCGATCAGGTCGGCGCGCGGGTGCTCGCCGAGCTCGACGCGATCCCCGCCCCGGACGATCGTCCCGGTCCGCTGGCGGCCGAGGCCGTCGTTCGCGAGCTGGCCTCCCGCGAGGCGGTCAGCGCCTCGAGCCTCGAGGGCTGGGTCGGCTGCTCGTACCGCTGGTTCGTCGACCACGAGCTCACGCCGCAGCGCCTCGATCCCCGGCCCGACCCGCTTCGCCTCGGAACCGTCGCCCACGAGGCCCTGCACCGGCTCTACGCCGATCCGCCGGGCGATGCCGCGATCCCGCGCCCGGGCGACATCGGGCGCTGGGAACGCCGGCTGGGGGAGCTGATCGACGAGGTCGCCCGCGAGCAGGGAATGGAGCCCGACCTTCCTCCCGACTCGGTGCCGCTGACGCGCCTGCGCGCGCAGATCGAGCGATTCCTGCGCGACGAATCCGACCTCGACACCGAGCTCCGCCCAAGTCCCGAGCTGCTCGAGGCGAGGTTCGGCTTCGGCGACGAGGGTGCGCAGCCGCTCGCGGTCGGCGGGACCAAGCTGCGCGGGGCGATCGACCGCATCGACGTCGCCGCCGACGGCCGCACCGCCCTCGTCCGCGACTACAAGACCTCGCGCCGGATGCCCGGCCGGCGCACCTGGGAGAAGGAGGGCAAACTCCAGCTCCAGCTCTACGTCCTCGCGGCGCGCGAGAGCCTCGGGCTCGATCCGATC
>Ga0299913_10004453_pt1 | contig 11764 bp, 7 predicted proteins | sample RVTome_9_FD_201360 | JGI IMG/M metagenome (GOLD analysis project Ga0299913, IMG submission 201360) | Soil microbial communities from uranium-contaminated site in the Upper Colorado River Basin, Wyoming, United States - RVT155D38 (version 2) ... | reverse complement strand
TCGAGCTGGTGTCGTCGAACTTGATCCGCGTGTTGTTCTCCATCATCAGGATCGTCGTGTCGCTGAACGTCGGGCTGTCCGGGCAGTCGAAGCCGACGCACAGGCTGTTGCGGATCACGCCGTTGCCGTTCGTCAGGACGACCCCGGCGGTCGCGTGGGTCAGGGGAGCCTCCGCCGCACCGAGCTCGTCGCTGGCGAACGCGAGGCCGTTGCCGCCGGCGCGCGAGGGGCTCAACCCCTCGCTCAAGAAGGTCGACTTCCCGCCGGACTCCTCCTCGCCGGACTCGGGATCGATGATCTCGCCCCGCTCGACGGTGAAGCCCGCGGAGTCCACGAGCGGACCGCTCGGCAGCAGGCCTTTCTGCTGGAGCTGGATCGGGAGGAGCAGGTCGCCGGACTCGCGGGCCTCGAGCAGAGCCTTTCTGACGTTCGGATCGACCGCCGGGACGACGCGCAGCTCCCAGGAGTACGCGCCGTCGACGCCGCCCACGACCTCTTTGAGATCGAAGAAGGGCGTCTGGCCGCGCTCGAAGTCCTTGACGATCGTGCCGCACGGGGTCGACACCGTGAGCTGGAGCCTCTCGTGCTCGACGATCGGCTCGAAGTAGATCGCGTTACCCTCGTAGAAGACGTCGGCGACGCGGCCGTTGACGTCGATCGGGCACAACGGCGCGAGCTGGGCGAACGCGGGGCTCGGGGTCACCGCGAAGGCCAGGAGCGCCAGGTGAAGGGCCATTCTGCTTGGACGCATGTCTACCTCCTCTGTTGATGACGAAGCGTCGAGAGCGTCCCGAAGGCTCGCTGCGGGCTCGCTCACTGCCGATCTAGGTCATAGGCGACTCGGCGTCGGTCGCGTTACGCCCGACGCAGCGGACCTGGATGAGGACGCGCCCGGTGAAGACCCGGGCGCTCTATGCAAATACGTCTATGTGCCTGACCTTACACTCCCAGGGAGGTCACTGCAACAGGGAGGTCACCGCTGGTCGTCCACGGACACGAAATCGCGACGGGCTCGGCCGGCCGGCCGAGCCCGCCACGCAGCGCCGTCTGCTCCTCTTCCAGCACCCGGTTCCGCTCGTGGAGCTCGACGATGTAGATGTGGCCTTCTCGAGCTCGTTGAGGATGCCGCCGGTCTTCTCGACGACGTTGAAGGGCGCCCTGGGCAGGGTCGCTCCGACCGCCGGCAGGAAGCCGTTCGTCCACATCTCGGCCGCGTGCTGCTCAATCGTCGGCAGCTCGAAGTCCGGGGCGAACACGCCGTCGCAGGGCGGGTTCGGCGGACCGCAGGTCGGGCCGGCGGTGTCGTCGATCGGGCAGAGGGGGGCTGGTTGAGCGACCGCGGGGACCGCGGTCGTCAGGGCGAGAAGACCGACCCCGAGCTGACGGAGGAAGGGACTTGGACGCGTGTGTTTCTTCTCTCTCCACTCTGGTGGATCCGCCCCATTGCGGAACCGCTGAACTCCTTGGGTGGGCGAAGGCCGAAGGCGTTACCGGACGTCCGGCTCTCGCCAAAACAGAACGGGCGGCGAGATCCTCCTCGCCGCCCGTTGAAGCGCGCCGTCCATGCGAAACGACGCGTGACCGCACGTACCGTTACCGCTCGTCGCGAAGGTCGCTCAGCTCTGCCTGGAGCTTCTTGATCATCTCGTCCTGGGCGACGACGTAGAGGGTCAGCTCCTCGACCTTCTCGAGCAGCTTGAACTGCAGCTTGCTCACGTTGTGGCCGTCCCGCGCCATCTCCTCGGCGGAGGGCACGTTAGGAAGATGCTTCCTCTCCTTCACGAAGCTCGCCAGCTCGGTCAACGGCATCAGCTGGTAGTCGGGCTCGAAGACGTAGTCGGGTGCACACGGCGTCGTGCAGGTGGTGGAGAAGTAGTCGCCGGTGATCGTCACGTCTCCGTCCGCGTCGATCTGGAACTCGTCGCCGGCCATTCCCAGGCGGTTGACCCGGAAGAAGTTGTCGGTCGCCTGGTACTCCCACTCGGCGCCGCTCCCGACCGCCGTGTTGTCGAACCTCATGCTGACGGCGCCGTTGTTCTTCATCTCCATGAGCGTTCTGAGGGCGTTGGTCCCGCTGGTCTCCTCGATCAGCAGGGAGGCGTCTCCGTCGCTGCGGCTGATGTGGACCGACGCGTGGGATCCGTCACTCAGCGTGCCCGGCGATGCCGTCCCGATGCCGACGTCCCCGTCGGCCGCGATATCGATCGAGCTCGTCGGCGCGCCCGGGCGGATGCGGAACGGCAGCGTCGACCCGCCCGTCACGTCGCGGACGAAGAAGTTCGCCTCGTTGCCGGCGATGTCCCAGGTCTGCGCGGTGAAGCCGCCCGCGTTGGTCTGCTCGAGGCGGATGCCCGGGGTGTTGCCGGTCGCGATGTGGAGGTCGAGGACCGGGGTCGAGGTGCGCAGGCCGACCCGTCCCGTGCTGGCGACGTCGATCGAGCTGGCCGGGGCGCCGGCGTCGACCGAGAGGACGATCGTGCCGGTCTCGCTCTGGCCCGTCGCGCCCTGGTCGACGAAGCCGAGGAAGCTGGCCCCGCCGCTCGCCGAGGCGTTCGCGCGGATCTGCCAGTTGTTCGTCGGGAACCCGGACACCGAGCTGGTGTCGTTGAACTGGATCCGGGTGTTGTTCTCCTTCATCCGGATGGTGTCGAAGCCGAAGTCCTCCCCGTTGACGCAGTCCAGCCCGGCGCAAAGACTGCCCTGGACGATCAGGTCGTCCGGGATCACCTGGTCGGCGGCCGTGGCCCTGGTGAGCGGCGCGGTCGCCGAGCCCGCTCCCTTGTTGGCGCGGTCGGGGGACAGACGGGCCGGCGCCTCGGTCGCTCCCGGCTGGACGATCGCACCGCCGACGACGCGGAACGAGCCGCTCATCACGTTCGCCGTCCCGTCGGTCGCCGACGGCCGGAGACCGCGCTCCGGGGAGCCGCCCCCCTGGGAGAGGGCCGCCTTCGCAGCGGAGCTCAGGACAGGAGCCGCGCGCAGCTCCCACTTGTAGACCCCGTCGCTGACCGCCTCGAGCTCGGCCAGGCTCAGGGTCGGACGGTCGCCGCCGTCGAAGTGCCGCTCGACGACGCCGTCGGGGCCCGAGACGACGAGATGGAAGCCCGCGTACTCGGCGTTGGGGGACCATTCGATCGCGTTCGCGCTCGTCGTCACCTCTGCGACCTGACTGGGAACCGCGGCCGCCGGCATGGCGATGATGGTGAGCGCGACCGTCGCCGGCAAAGCGGCGCGCAATATGGACGGAGTCCTCATTCCCGTGTGCTCCTTTCCCTCTTGATTCGAAACAGCCTCGTACCCGGGACCCCGCAGGAGCCGCCGTACACCGGCGGTGGTTTGGAAAACACCTCCTCGAGCCGGGGAAGCGGGACGGACGCCGATCCGGCGTCACGGACCGCCTGCTTCCTGGCACTGCTCCTAATTCCCTGACTATCGTCCGACTATAGCATCCGCAGGCGGCGCCGTCCATCACCCGCCGCCGGCGCTCGGGGCCGGGTCGCTCTCGGGCTCGGGCGTCGGGGCGACCGGGTAGCGGCAGGGTCTCTCCTCCCGGTAGCGGGCGAGGAGGGCCCGCGCGGCTGCCAGGGCGTCCGGAGCGTCCGCGCTCTCGTAGGCCGTGACCGCCTTCTCCTGCACCGCCGCGGCGTCGTCGCACCGGCCGGCCTCGGCGAGCGCCAGCGCGAGGGTCTCGGCGTTCCAGGTCGTCGGCCTCGCCGCGACGACCCGGTCCGCCAGCTCGACCGCCCGCTCCCCGTCGCGGACCGAGCCGTCCGGGCTCGCCGCGAGCAGGCGCGCGAGATCCTGGGCGATCGGGCCGTCGGTCGGGTTCGCGGCGTGCGCGGCGTCGAGCACCCGCGCCGCCTCGGCGTGCCGGCCGAGGGCGGTCAGGATCTCGGCCCCGCGGAGCCAGGCGGAGGCGCTCGCCGGGTCGGCCTCCGACGCCTTGCGGTAGTGGACCAGCGACTCGTGCGGCTCGCCGGTCGCGCGCAGCGCGTCGGCCAGGGCGAGGTGGGCGCCGGCGTCCGCGGGCGCCAGCTCGACGGCCTCGCGGAGCTGCTCGACGGCGTCGGCGGTGCGGCCGGCCGCGAGGAGCAGGCTCCCCAGGTTGTAACGGACGGTCGGGTCGTCCGGCGCCGCCGCGACCGCCGGGCGCAGGGCCGCGATCGCGCCCTCTTCGTCGCCGAGCCGGGCGAGCGCCGCCGCCAGGTTGATCCGCGCGCCGATGCTGTCGGGCCGGGCGGCCAGGGCCTGGTGGAACGACTCGGCCGCCGCCGCGAAGTCGCCGAACCGGAAGGCGCGCCGGCCCCGGAGGGTGTGGACCCGCTCGCCGGACTTCAGCTCCTCGAGGGCGTCGAGCAGCGGCTCCGGCGGGCGCAGCCCGACCTCCCCCCGGAGCGCCAGGTGCTCGGTCGCCGCCTCGAGATCGCCGAGACCTCGGTACGCCAGGCCCAGCGGGTGGTGGAGCAGCGTCGCGGCAGGGACCGCGGCGAGCGCGGCCTCGAGGTGGTCCGCGGCCTCCCGGTGCCGGCCGAGGGCGAGAGCCGCATGGCCTGCCTCCGCGTGGGCCGCCGGGGCGCCCGGCCGGTCGGCGAGCGCACGGAGGGCGAGCGCCATCGCCTCCTCGAGCCGCCCCTGGGCGCGCCGCACGCCGGCGAGCCGCACCCGCGCGGCGAGGTCGTCGGGGGCGAGGGCGAGCGCCGCGCCGTAGGCCGCCGCGGCGGCGTCGAGCCGCCCCGCCGCCTGCTCCGCGGCGCCGAGGAGGTAGTGCCAGTCGTAGGACCGGGGGTCGAGCCGGGCGGCGTCGCGATAGGCGGCGGCCGCCGCGTCGTGCAGCGCGTAGGCGTGGTAGTTGCGGCCGAGCTCCCCGAGGGCGGCGGCGAGCCGCGACCGGTCGGCCGCGCCGAGCAGTGCGGGGTCGACCGCGGCGAGCTCGGCGCCCGGAGCCGCGGATTCGAGGATCGAGGCCATCTCCTCGCGGGCCAACCGGAGCTGCTCGGCGACCTCCGGCTCGAGACCGCCGAGCGACGGCTCGGGGACCGGCTCGAGAGCCGCCGCAGGGGGCGGGGCCTCGGCGGCCGGCGGCGCGGCCTGCGCGGCGGCGGGGCAAGGGAGGGCGAGCGCGAGCGCCAGGCCGGCCGCGATCCCCGGGAGCACCGGGGCCGCGGTCGAGCGGCGTGGCCGGCACGTCCGGATCGGCTCCGGCCGCCCTCGGCGATGCGGCTCGACCGTCTCCGGCCGCGCCGGTCGAAACCGGTCCAGGATCGTGGCGTTCACTGCGTTTCTCCTCCCTCCTTGGTCTCGGCCCTCGGCGCACCCTCCCGCGGCGGGGCGGTGCCGCGCGCCAGCGTGTGGTAGCGGCCGGTCTCGAGGGCTCCCCACGTCTCGACCGCGCCGCCGGGCCAGTACACCCGCACGGCCTCGACCCCGGCCGCGTCGCCGACCCCGACGAGCGCCCGCGGATCGCTCGCCGCGCCGTAGCTGCCGTCGCTCGCCGCCCGCCGGACCAGCGCCGGCGCCCCGGCGCGGACCACCTCGACCCGGGCGCCGAGGGCGTCGCGCCCCGAGGGCTCGAGCAGCCGGAAGCCGATCCAGGCACGGTCCTGGCCGACCAGGTTGCGGTAGAGCCGCACCGGCCCGGCGTCGTTGGCGACCACGAGGTCGGCGTCGCCGTCGTCGTCGACGTCGCCCACGGCGACCGCGCGGCTGACCTCGGCCAGGTCGGAGCCGGAGCCCGCCCACCCCTCGACCGGCGCGAACCGCACGCGCCCCTCGGCGTCGGGGCCGTGGTTGCGGTAGAGCCGGTTCGGCTGGGCGACGGGGAAGTCGGAGCCGGCGGCGGCCTGCGCCTCGAGCGTGCGCACGTCGCCGCTGGCGACGAACAGGTCGAGCCAGCCGTCGTTGTCGACGTCGACCCAGGCGGTGCCGAACGAGGTCAGCGGCAGGCCGTCCGCGGCGAATCCGGCGAGGTCGGTGCGGTCCTCGAACAGGCCGCCGCCGACCGCCGCGTACAGGGTGTTCGTTTCGCCGTTGAGGTGGGTGACCAGCAGGTCGTCGTCGCCGTCGTTGTCGTGGTCGCCGAGCGCGATCCCCATCCCCGCCTCGGCCCGGCCCTCGCGGTCGACCGCCACGCCGGCGAGCAGCGCGCCGTCCACGAAGGTGCCGTCCGGCCGTCCGAGCCAGAGCTGGTTCGGGGCGCCGTCGTTGGCGACATAGAAGTCGGTCCGGCCGTCGCCGTCGAAGTCCCCGGCGACGACCCCGAGCCCCGGTGCCGGCACGGCCGCGATGCCGCTCGCGGCCGAGACGTCCTCGAAGGTCACGGCGCCGTCCGGCCCCGGGCCGAGGTTGCGCAGCAGGCGGTCGGGCCGGGGCGGGAAGTCGGCCGGTCCGCACCAGTCGCGCCGGCTGCTGGCGGCGAAGCAGCGCGGGTTCTTCGCCACGTCGTAGTCGACGTAGCGGGTGACGTACAGATCGAGCCGGCCGTCGCCGTCGTAGTCGGCGAACGTGGCGCTGACCGCCCAGCCGTCGTCGCCGGCGCTGGCGCGCTCGGTCGCGTCCTCGAACCGGCCGCCGCCTGCGTTGCGCAGCAGACGGCTGCCGCGGTAGCCGGTGACGTAGAGGTCGGTCCGCCCGTCGCCGTCGTAGTCACCGGCGGCCACCCCCATCCCGTAGGTCGCGCGCGAGCCCGTCTCGCGCACCCCGGACTCCTCGGAGACGTCGGTGAAGACCAGCCGGCGCGGACCGCCGTCCGCCGGCGGGGAAGGGGAGTCGTTGCGGTAGAGGCGGTCGCCGAGCGGGCCCTTCGGCGGCCGCAGCGAGGCCTCGGGCCGCTCGCCGGCCAGGAGCGGCCGGCCCTGGGCCAGGAACAGGTCGAGGTCGCCGTCGCCGTCGTAGTCGAGCAGCGCCGCCGCGGCGCCCATCACCTCGGGGAAGTAGAACTCGCCGCGCATCCCGTTGAAGTGGACGAAGTCGAGGCCCGCCTCGGCCGCGACCTCCTCGAACAGCGGCGCCGGGGAGGTCTCGGCCCCGCCGGCCGGCGGGCCGGGGCCGCCGGCGAGAGTGAGGGCGAGGGCGCACGGCAGCGCGCGAAGGGTGAAGTACGGCGTGGATCGCATCGGCTACGGGCCTTCGGGAGAGGCGAGGATAGCAGCCCTACCGGCCGCGGCCCGCAGCTACCGCAACGAGCCCGGCGAGATCTGGGGCCCGGCGAGATCTGCGGGCGCGGCGAGACCGCCGCGTTCTGAGGGGTCCCGGGGAACGCCCGGGAAGCTCCCGCTCGGACTGCTAGAGTCGGTGCCCTCGTGGAGGCGCGCGACCCCGACCGGCCGGCGGGCCGGACCGTCCTGATCACCGGCGGTGCCGGGTTTATCGGCTCGCACCTCGCCGAGGCCTTCCTCGCCGCCGGCGACCGCGTCCTGGTCGTCGACGATCTCTCGAGCGGGCGCGAGGAGAACGTCCCCGTCGGCGCCGCCCTCGAGGTGCTCGACGTCCGCTCGCCCGCCGCGGCCGACCTCGTCGAGCGCACGCGGCCCGACCTGCTCGTCCATCAGGCGGCCCAGATGGACGTGCGCCGCTCGGTGGCCGACCCCGCCTTCGACGCCGACGTCAACGTGCGCGGCACGCTGGTGCTGCTCGAGGCCGCCCGCCGGGCCGGCACCCCGCGGGTCGTCTTCGCCTCCACGGGCGGCGCGATCTACGGCGAGCAGGAGGTCTACCCGGCATCCGAGGAGCACCAGCCACGGCCGCTCTCGCCCTACGGGGTCGCCAAGCTGGCGGTCGAGCGGTACCTCTACTACTACCACCGCGAGCACGGCGTCGACGCGACCTGCCTGCGCTACGCGAACGTCTACGGCGAGCGCCAGAGCCCGCACGGCGAGGCGGGCGTGGTCGCCATCTTCCTCGACCGCCTCCTCGCCGGCGGCACCGCGACGATCCACGGCGACGGTCTCCAGACCCGCGACTACGTCCACGTCTCGGACGTCGTGCGCGCCAACCTCGCCGCCGCCCGCGACGCGGCAGACGGCCCGCGCTTCCGCGTCTACAACGTCGGGACCGGCGTCGAGACCTCGGTCGTCGAGCTCTACCGCCGGATCGCCGAGGCGCTGGGGCTCGACCGCCCTGCCGAGTACGGCCCCGCCAAGCCCGGCGAGCAGCGGCGCTCCTCGGTCGACCCCTCCCGCGCCCGCTCCGAGCTGCGCCTCCCCGAGCCCCTCCCGCTCGCCGAAGGCCTCGCCCGCACCGCCGCCTGGTTCGGGGCCCGCGCCGCCGCGCCCGCCGGCGCCTGATCCGTCTGCCGGCCGGAACCGCCGCGCGCGTTCTTTCGTGGACCCGTGGAGCCGGCTCAGTGTCTCTGTGCGAGCACTTGCTCAGTGTCTCTGCGCGAGCACCTGCTCGACCGGCCGCCCGCCGAGCCAGATCTCGGCCTCGCCGACCCCCTCGACCGCCTCGGCCGTGGCCCGGAGCTGCTCGACGATCCGCGGGTGGTCGCACACCCCGCCCGGCGAGAGCTCGCCGGTGAGCCGCACCCGGTAGATCCCCTCCTCGGCCAGGACCTCCTCGACCGCCTCGACCGAGAGCGTCGACCGTGCGAGGGCGTTGTACAGCCTCCGCGGCGTGCCCGGGCCCCCCTCCGCGGCGAGCAGCGCCCGCACCGCCGCCCCGACGTTCCCCGGCACCCCCTCGCCCGCGGCGTCCGACACCGGCACCCGCACCCCCCGCAGCCGGTCGCCGCACCCGAACGCCCCCTCGCCTCCCGTCTCGACCTCGACCAGGAAGATCTCGGCCTCCTCGAGCGGCGAGGACACGACCTCGGGCGCGCCCTCCCCGGCCGCTTCGTCCACCGCGGGCTCTCCACCCTCCGAGCTCGCCCCCGCCTCGACCTCCCGCAACAGCTCGTCCGCCGGTATGTCCTCCGGCGGGGCGTCGGCGGGGTCGGAGGCGGCGGTCTCCGACTCCTCGGTCGGCCCGACGTCCCCGGAGCAGCCGGTCACAGCCGGCGGCACGAAGAGAAGACAAAAGATCAGTGAGAGCAAGGGGCTGCGAGGCGACGGGCCGGCGAGCCGGCGGATCGGTCCGAGGCGTTGCGGAACGAGCTCAGGAATCGAGGGGAGTGGGCGGTGGCGGGTCATCCCGTGGAGTCTAGGCGACACGGCGATTCTCACCACGGTGCGCCCCCTCGCCCCTCCCCTCGGTGGAGCTGGCGATCTCCGGAGCCCGGGCGGCCGAAGCGCACCCCGGTCCCGATCGCGCCCCGCCGCCGCACGCCGCCTCCCGTCCGTGCTGCCCGCGTGCCCGGCAGCCGCCCGCGACGGATCACCCGCTCAGCGAATCCCTACAGCACACGCAGGTACTCGGAGACGTCGTGCTTCCACACCGGCACGCCGCAGTAGCGGCTGCCCTCCGGGCACGGCGGCTTGGTGCCGGCCCGGTCGCGCAGGCCGCAGGGCGGCAGGAGCCAGCGGCCGAGGCGCGGGTGGCGCTCGCGGACCTGCTCGGCCTCGTCGACGCTGGCGCGCCAGATCTCCTCCTGCGCGTTGTAGCAGAGCCGCATCGTGAGCTTGTGGTGGAGGTGGAGCAGGTCCGCCGACTCGGTGAAGCGGACCGCCACCGCGTTGGGCAGGAGATAGTGGGCGATCTCCTGAGGCACGCCGAGCCGGCGCAGCCTCGCCATCCCCTCCCAGGCCCGCTCGCAGGCGTCGTGGAACCGGCGGCGCACGCGATCGTCGAGCGCGACCAGCGCCGGCTCGACGACATCCGGGCGGCCGTCGACCTGGGCGGCGAGGATCGGGCGCGAGGCCGGGGTCATCCGGTGACGCTGGTCCTGGCTGTCGGCGGTGTGCGAGAGCTTCTTGCGGAAGGTGTAGTGCGCGTGCGAGAGACAGCGGGTGAGCTTCGAGACCGTCGAGAGGTTCAGCGACTCGCCGAAGTAGCGGTTCTCGGCCGGGTCGAGCACCAGGGCGAGGGCCGCGTCGTCGTCGAGCTCGGCGGGGGAGACCCCGAGGACCTCGCGGACCGACTCGGCCACCGTCTCCTCGTTGGCGACCTTCCAGTCGACGAGCCGGCTGACGCGGCCTTCGAGGGCGGCGTCGAAGCGCTCGGCGAAGGCCGGGTCGGCGCCCCGGTCGCGGCCCATCCGCACGAAGGCGCGCGCCTCGAGCGTCTCCGCGAGCGGGATCGGCTCCTCGAGCACTTCGCGGTAGCCCGGCTCGGCGGCGAGCACCGCCTCGACCATCTTGCCGACGACGAGCCGCTGCTCGAGCGGCGCGTCGAACTGCTCGGCGAGCCGCCAGTAGCGGAACAGCGTCACCGCGCTGACCGTGTGGTAGAGGTAGGCGAAGGTCGCCACCGGCAGGACGTAGCGCGCCACCTCCTGGGCCTTCTTGCGGATCTCCTTCGCCCAGCGGTCGGGGTCGTGGCGGCGGGCGGGGAAGCGGGCGTAGTAGGCCTCGGCGGCGACCGGCTCGAGCGCCGCGCACAGGTCGCGGTAGTCGGCGGCCATCCCGTCGGCGGTCGTGCGGTAGACGGCGAGCGCCTCGCCGGAGAGCGGCGGCACGGCGTAGGTGCCGTCCTCGACCGTCACGTAGCGCTGGCTGACCTGCTCGGAGTTGTAGAACGGGTGGCTGTGGAGGAACGACCAGAGGAAGTGCCGGCTCACCCGGTCGAGCGCGAACTGGAAGTGGCCGTGCTGGAAGGTCGTGTGGTGGCCGGCCTTGTAGAGGTCGCGGGCCAGGCGGTCGCGGCGGGCGGCGAGCTCGCTCCGCCGCTCGTCGGGCTCGCCGATCCCGGCGACCTGCTCGGCCGAGACGATCCCCTTCGACGAGTAGCAGGTGCGCGCCGTCGCCACCGCGTTGTCGTAGGCGAGCTCGAAGCGGTTGACCAGCCGGACGACCGGTTCGGCGGAGCGGAACGCCTCCGGCGCACGGCGGCCCGCGGAGGGTCGGCGGGGCGGCGCCGCGTCGGGCCGCGGCGAGGGGTAGAGATCCAACATGTGGGGTTCCGGCGCGGGGAGTGTACAACATGTTGTGGCGGAGCGCCAGAGGGCGTGCCCGGCCCGGAGGGTCCCCGCCCCCGTCCGTCGCGACGCCCCGGGCCGCCTCCCGTAGAATGCGCCGTCGAAGCCTCGAACCACGGAGCGAAGGACGCGAGGAGGGTCATGCGATGAGCCGCACCACGGTCGGTTGCATCGTCGTCGCCGGGCTGGTCCTGCTGGTCGGGCTGCTCGTCGGCGGCGCGATCTTCGGGACCTACAACCGCCTGGTGGCGGCCGAGCAGGGGGTCGAGGCGCAGTGGGCGCAGGTCGAGAACGTCTACCAACGCCGGGCCGACCTGGTGCCGAACCTGGTCTCGACGGTCCGCGGCGCCGCGGAGTTCGAGCGCACGACGCTGAACGAGGTGATCCAGGCCCGCGCCCAGGTCGGCCAGCTCGAGGTCTCGCCCGAGATCCTCGAGGACCCGCAGGCCTTCGGCCGCTTCCAGCAGGCCCAGGACGCGCTGTCGGGCGCGCTGTCGCGGCTCCTCGTCACCGTGGAGCGCTACCCCCAGCTCCAGGCGGTACCCGCCTTCCGCGACCTGATGGTCCAGCTCGAGGGCACCGAGAACCGGATCGCCGTCGAACGGCGGCGGTTCAACGAGGTGGCGCGCGACTACAACACCGCGATCCGCCGCGTCCCGGCCGCCTGGTTCATCGCGCTCCTCGGCTGGGACTTCGAGCCCAAGGTCTACTTCGAGAGCCGGCCGGGCGCGGACGAGGTGCCCGAGGTCGAGTTCG
>Ga0299913_10004452_pt1 | contig 11766 bp, 14 predicted proteins | sample RVTome_9_FD_201360 | JGI IMG/M metagenome (GOLD analysis project Ga0299913, IMG submission 201360) | Soil microbial communities from uranium-contaminated site in the Upper Colorado River Basin, Wyoming, United States - RVT155D38 (version 2) ... | reverse complement strand
AGACGCCTTGCCTTCGGTAAGGGTCCCGGTCTTGTCAAATACGACCGTGTTTACCCTTCTTGCAATTTCCAGATACTCCCCGCTTTTGAACAGGATGCCGTTCTCCGCCCCCTTGCCGGCTCCCATCATCAGCGCTGCGGGGGTGGCAATGCCGAGAGCACAGGGGCATGCAATGATTATCACCGATACGAATGCCAATAGTGAATATGTTAATCCTGCCCCGCCTGCAAAAAACCAGCCAAGCCCCACGCCGACTGCCACTGCAATCACCGCAGGAACAAAATACTTTGCAACCTGATTCACCATCCTTTGCATCGGCGCCTTGCCCATCCTTGCATTTTCCACCAGAGTGATAATTTGGGACAGCACTGTATCCTGTCCTACTTTGGTGGCTTTTACCTTGAGGAGGCCGCTTTGGTTGATTGTAGCGCCGATAACTTCGCTTCCTTTAGACTTATCAACGGGGATGCTCTCGCCAGTAACTGCCGACTCGTCTATCGAAGACATTCCTTCGATTACGATGCCATCTACGGGCACGCGTTCGCCGGGTCGTATGACGAGCAAATCGCCTTCTTGCACTTGCTCGACGGGAATTTCTACTTCGCTTCCCTCTCTTACTACCTTGGCCACCCTGGGCTGGAGATCCATCAATTTCCTTACCGCACTGGACGCCTTCTCTTTCGTCCTTATCTCCAGCAACCTGCCTGCCAAGATTAGCGTGATTATTATTGCGGCCGTTTCAAAATACACAGACGTAAAGGGGAAGTAGCCTGGAGCAATAGTAACGGCTGCACTGTAGAGATATGCAGCGCTGGTTCCTAGCGCTATCAGCGTATCCATATTGGATGCCTTGGCCTTTATGCCATCCCACAAGCCCTTGTAGAAGCGCGAGCCTATCCAGAACTGGATTGGCGTTGCCAGCACCAGCATCACGTAATTGCTGATCTCCATTGGAAGTGGGATAAAGTCGGGAAGCTGGGAAGGCAACATGTGGGGCAACGTGAGTATCAAAATCGGAATGGTAAGGGCGATGCTGATTGCTACATGCGTCTTTAGCTTACGCAATTCCCTTTCCGGCTCGGCGAATTCATTGAGGCATTGTGTGCTGCAAAAATAGTATTTCCTTCCATCTGCCGTATGTTGGATGGATTCATGTTTTTCTTCAACAAACATGCCGCATACTGGGTCTGTTGCCATGCCTACCCTTCTACTTCCTCCTATATAGCGAAAGGACTTTACAATTGTAAAGTCACTGGGTCTGTAACGGCAGGCTTCTGCTGCTTTGCCTTGCTGCGCTCGAGCCACGCGACAAAGCCGATCAGGCCCGTCAGGTAGATCAGGATTGCCCCGGCGTTGACCAGCATGTCGGCCAGCTGCGATTCAAACAAGACAATGATCTTAATGTCTCCGCTCTGGATAAGCCTAGTGTAACAAGATTCTATATTGCGGTTATGTTTTCGTCCTGATGAATTCCCGGACCGCCTGCGCCTCCTCCCTGTACGCCCTGATGACATGCGTCGCGCCGCCCGGGCATGCCAGGGTGACGACTACGATGCTCACTTCGGCGTCTGATGCAAACACCGCGGGCTGGATCTTCTGTATCCTGCAGTCTTTCGCAAGCAGGTCCCTGAGCTGGGCGACGGGGTCGGGCATCATGAACAATGGGGTTGCCGTAAAAGATAAACCTAGTTGAAACTTTATTACCAGTGGTCGTTTTTTGATAGGGATGGCGAGCCTCTCGATGAATGACAAGCTGATCCTGATGCAGTACGCGATAGACAGGTACGACTCTGAAAACGTCCTGAAGGAGAAGCTGAAGGACGCGCTTTTGCCAAAGGAGATCGAGCGGGCGATCGATACCCTGATAGGCACGCAGAAGGTGCGCAGGATAGGCGCGGACGCGCTCCAGAACAACGTCAGCCACACCGGCGAGCTCCCGGAGCTGCCGGATCACCTCAAGCCAATCGTGGAAGGCCTCTGATCTTGTAGAAAATTCTAGGGCTGCAAGGCTGGCAGGCTGAACGCAAAGGTGGCGCCCCTTCCGCCGGGGTTGTTCGCGCACCAGATCTTGCCGCCGTGCGCCTCAAGTATGCTTTTTGAGATGAACAGCCCGAGGCCGGTCCCCCTGTCGGACTTTGTCGCAAACTTGCTAAAGAGCCGCGGCATGATGTCCAGGTCGATGCCTGTCCCGGTGTCCTGCACGCTGACGATGACCTGGCCGCCCCTCTTTTCCGTCGCTATAGTGATTGTGCCTTCCTTTGTGAACTTTGTCGCGTTGTCAAGCAGGTTCGACACGACCTGAGTCATCCTGTCCCTGTCTGCCTGAACGTAGATGTCCTGCGGCTCGTAGACAAACCTTACCTTGCCGTTTGCCAGCTGGTTGTGGGCGTCCTGCACTGCGCCCTGTATGACCTCTTTGAGGTTGAACTTTTCCTTGTCGATCCTGAGCGTCTCGCTCTCTATTCTAGTGACGTCCAGTATGTCGCTTGTAAGCCGCTGGAGCCTGACAGAGTTGCGGTATATCGCCTTGATCATGTCTTCCCTGTCGGCCGGGTCCATATGCAGTAGCTCGGAGTAGCCGAGGATCGCCTGGGTCGGCGTGCGGAGCTCATGCGCCGCGACGTTGATGAACTCTTTTTGCAGCCTGTCGTGCACTTTTAATTGATCGTTGGCGACCACGAGCGTGTCATGGGATCTTTTCAGCTCGTCTGTCTTGGCGCGCAGCTCGGAGGTTCTTGTAGCCACCACTCTTTCCAGCCTTGTGTTCCATGCCATCACAAGCGCCGCGACACCGACGGCCGCCCCTCCAATCACGATCGTCATGATCGTGCTAAAGTACCTCTGCTGCTCTACCAGCCTGCCGACGCTGTCTGCAAACTGGTGGGCCGTCACTACGTAGAGAGTCCCAAACTGCTCTCCCTCAAGGAATATCGGCTCGTATGCAATGGTGGCCGACGCGTTTCCGACGGAAAAGTCGCCAATGCCCGCCTGCCCGCGGAGCGATTGTCTCATAAATTCATTAAAGGAATCTTTCAATTGTGGGGGCAGCACCGACTGAAGTTCCGGACCAAAAACATCCTTGCCTATCGACTCTTCTGACCCGGAGTAAAGTATCTTGCCGTCCCTGTCCACCATGCCAAAAGAGCTCTGTGTGTCTGGCGAAAGCTCGTTTTGTAGGAATGTCCCAAAAGTGGTCAGCATTATTCCTGCAATGGCAGCTCCCCGGAACTCGCCCGTTTCTGTGCTGACTATGGGATGTGACACGTAAATTCTGGTAATGTTGTCGTTAGAGTCTATCGCGCTGCTGTAATAGGTATCCTGCCTGTTCTTTGCTTCGATGAAATACGACCGTTGGCTCAGGTCTGTTCCTCTGAATGACTCAAATGCCGTCTGGTTTATGTTGCTGAGCCATACCATTCTGCCTTCGCTGTCAAGCCACATGTAAAAGTTTGTCAGGTTCCCGCTGGAATCCTGGGCCGCGTTGAACAGCGTCTGCCCCCTTTCAAATTCATTGCTCTGCACAGAGCGGGCGTTGGCAACTATCTGAAGGTTTGACCGAACAGAATCTATCTTGTTTACAAGCACGTTTTCGAGGTCGTGCGCCTGAATCCTAGCGTTCAATCTGATGTCTTCGGCAGCGATCTTTAGTATTTCACCTGAAGTGAAACTTGAATACTGAAATGACGCAAGGGACAATGACACCGCGATTGCACCGGTGAGAACCAACAGCGCGATGCTGTTTTTTGAAAACCTCGTCCTGCCGCTGCTCAAGTAGTAACGTGATATCCTGAAAGAGACGTAAATAAATTAAACAGGATACCATATTCTATAACATTGTATAGAATTCACTTTATATAGAAGATTCTTCTGCAAGAATCGGATGGAGCGCAAGCCGACGGTCATGGTCTGCGACGACGAAGCAGACCTGCTGGCCATGTACGCGGCCGCGTTGAAAAAGCAGTACGACGTGCTGACTGTCAATTCTGGCAAGGCTTGTCTGGAAAAATACATGGAATACACGCTGCACAACAAAAAGATCGACATCATACTGCTCGACTACCGGCTGGGTGACAGCCTGGGCGACGACATTGCCTGCAAGATACGCGACCTTGACGGCACAAAGATAATCCTGATAAGCGCTTACGACCTTGAGAGGGAAAAGCTGGACGCGCTCAAGACGAGCAACTGCATCGTCGGCATGTTGGTAAAGCCGGTGAGCATGAAGGCGCTGATTGAAAGGGTGCAGCAGGCGCTAGACTGACGCGATGCATTCTGAGAGTATCCTTGCTGCAAGCGTTGCAGTCATGCCGTTGACGTCATAGTCGGGCACGAGCTCTACTATGTCGATCCCGACTACGTTCCCTCCGCTGATCGCCTTGTTGAGCAGGTAGATCAGGTCGACGGCAGCGAGCCCTCCGGGCGATGGGACGGATACGCCGGGGGCAGACGCGGGGTCGACGCAGTCAAGGTCCACCGAGATGTATGTCCTTGATCCGGCCGTCCGCGCCTTTATCATCTGCGCCACCTTTTTCACTCCCAGCTCGGCAACGTCGAGCGGGTTTACTATCTTTAGTCCGGCCTTCCTCGCGTTTTCCAGCTCTTCCAGCTCTGCCGCTCGTGTGCCTATCAGCATGCTTTTTCGGAAGTTGAGCAACTGCGCGGAATCGGTCAGCACCGACCCGTAATAGTTCCTCACGGAAGACACAAAGTCCGGGTGCGCGTCGAAATACAAAAGCGACAATTTCTTGCCGGCCGACGCCACCTTTATCGTCTCGGTGGTGAGCGAGTGGTCGCCCCCTATCATTATCGGCAGCTTGCCTGCAGAAGCGACGTCATACACGATTTTTTGCAGCTCCTGCTTGCTTGCCACGTTGCCGGCGTCAAACACGCACTTGCCTTCGAGCGTGCCCCGCATCGGGCAGATCGGGATCAGCCTGCCGCCACGCTCAAAGAACTCTGACTCGTTCGACGCTATCCTCAGGACGTCGGGGGCCCTGCTCGTGCCCTTCCGCTTGGCGTGCGACCTTGACTCGTCGGGTACACCAATGACTACGATATCCGCGTCCTGCATCCTATCGACGTTTGAGCGGCGGAGCCGAACCACGCATAGCGATCATCAACAGCCTGCTATTAACCCTAGCCCGACCAAAACCAATAAGATTTTATGGAAAAGGCGCCTGCCTACTCTCAACATGTCTAGCATGAAGTACATTCAGCTTGAACCGCAGGGCGACATTGCGATAGTGAGGATAAACAGGCCGGAGGCGCTAAACGCCATGAACACAGACGTCATTTCAGAACTTTCAAAGGCGATCGACATCATAGGCGCCGACGACAGCATTAAGGTGGTAGTCATCACCGGGGCCGGTGAGCGCTCTTTCTGCGCGGGCGCCGACATTTCATACATGGTTAACATCGAGCCGATGCAGGCTGAAAGGTACGCGACTTCTGCGCAGGGCGTGATAAACAAGATAGAGCGGCTGGAAAAGCCGGTGATTGCCGCAGTAAACGGCTTTGCGCTTGGCGGCGGCTGCGAGCTGGCGATGGCGTGCGACATTCGCATCGCTTCCAGCAACGCCAAGATCGGGCAGCCCGAAGTCACGATAGGCATCCCGCCGGGTTGGGGCGGGACTCAACGCCTGATGCGCCTGGTGGGCCCGGCAAAGGCAAAGGAGATGATATTCACGGGCAAAATGATAGCGGCAGACGAGGCCCACCAGATAGGGCTCGTCAACAAGGTCGTAAGCGTGGGGACTGACGATGACCTGCCGGCAGAAGTCAAGGGCGACCCGGCGAAGGAGAAGGAGAGGGCCGGGCAGGTGGCCAAGATCCTGAACAAAAAGCTGATGGACGAATGCATGGCGCTTGCAAGAGAGATAACAAAGAACAGCTTTACCGCGGTCAAGGTGAGCAAGATGCTGGTGAACCGGGGAATGGACTCGGACCTCGAGACGGGCCTCAGGCTCGAGATCTATGGCTGGGCTTTATGCTTTGCCCATGAAGATCGGCAGAAAATGATGTCCGCCTTCCTGAACAAGAGCAAAAAGTAGCTAAGCTAGGCGGGCTCCGCCGCTGGGCCGGCAGGCAAACGTCCTGCTCTTTACGCCGGCCTCCAGAAACCCTTTTGCCATAGCGCCGGCGACTTTTTTTGCGTTCCTGCTGCCTTTCAGGAAAGCGATCATCGAGGGGCCCGCGCCACTTATCGTGACTGCCAGCGCTCCAGACGACAGCGCGCCCTGCTTTACGCCGTCGTAGCCGGGGATCAGGTACTTCCTTGCCGGCTCGACGATGACGTCGTCAATGCCCCTTGCTATCATTTCCACGTCCTTTAGCGCAAAGCCTGCTACGATGGTGGACGCGCCGGAAATGTTGTGCACCACGCTTTTCAGCGGCACTTCCTTCGGGAGCACGCTCCTTGCGACCTCTGTCTTTTTTTCAGGCACCTGCATGGAAATCGGCACTGCCACCACAAGAAAGAGGTCTCTTGGGGGCTCGATCCTGATGAACTGCCCCTTGTGCCCTATCACAAAGCCCCCAAGCAAAGAGGCCGAAACATTGTCGTAGTGCTTTGTGCCTGCGCTTGCGATCTCGCCTTCGGCTGCGTATTCCACCAGCCTGTCCTTGCCTATTCTCAGGTTGTAGAGCGCGTTGAACGCCATCGCAGCAGCCGCGGCCGACGCCGCGCTCGAGCCAATACCATAGCCGGCAGGCACGCCCTTTGTAATCTGGATTTCAACGCCGTCGTTGATGTGGAAATCGCGCATCATCCTCTTTACGACAAGGCCGGCAGAGTTGGACTCTGCCATAGCCGGGATAGCCCGATCGCTGTTCCTGATTGTTATTTTCTCGCCGCCCTGCGTCCTTGTTATCCTGATCCTGTCTTTCAGCGCGTCTAGCGCGAGGCCGAACACGTCGTAGCCGGGCCCTAGGTTTGCGGTGGAGCATGGCGCAATCGCCGTCCTGGACTTCACAGCCACCCTAGCCGTCCTCCCCCTGATTAAGGGTTCGCGCAAGCGCGGCTGACAGGTTGACAATGCCGTTCATCGTGACGCTCGAGACGGCGACGAGGCCGGCGGCAAAGCCGCCCTTGCTCATGCTGCGCGCCAGGTCCTTGCTGAGGAGCGAATACTCGGCGTCCTTTTCGCCTTCAAGGGCGCGCTCGAGTGCCGTGTGGGAGCCGGCCCAGTCCATGATGTCCTTCAACTTGTCTATCACAAGGTCGCGCTTTGTAAGCACGTTTATCTGGGAAGTCTTTAGCCGCAGTTTTACGGACGACGCAAGGAGTGATATCGACACATAGTTGATCGGGGACGACACGAGCATCCCGTCAAACGCAAATATCGTGGCCTTGCTGTCCGCGTGCAGGTTTGAAACGAAATACGGGCCGCTTGCCCGGAACGCAAACAGCTCTATCTGGCCCGGCGTGTCGACAATGACGTAGTCGGGGTTGAGCCCGTCGACTTCCTTCTGGATCTCGTCCATCTTTGTCGCGATCATGTCGCTTGCCATGACGAGCGAGCCGTTCGGCCCGAGGCCGTAGCTTTCCATCAACGTCGAGATGTCGATATAGTCGCGCACGTCGACGTCGGGTTTGTAGGGCAGGCTGACCGCGCCGGGGTCGAGGTTGAGGGCTATCGGGTACGCGTTGCTGTCCGTGTACCACTGGAGCAGCCTAGAAGTGAGAAGCGATTTCCCAGAACCCGCCGTGCCCGTGATAAATATCGCGTTCATTGATCTGGGAAGAACGTGCCCATGTATATTTTCTTTACACTATTATAGTACTGCGCCGCATGAAAGGCAGTCATAGTTTGAACTGGCGACTTGTTGCCATTCCCGCGAGTGTAGTACCCTTCATCATCCTGTTCCTTACCACGAACGTCTCGCCGCAGGATGTCTTTGCAGTGGGCCTCGTGCCCTTCGTAGCCTCGGCGGCAGCGGCCATCGTAAAGATAATGCTGCAGGCAGTGAGGTTCAAGTATTTCATCAAGCGTTTTCTCGGCTACGACGTAAGCTCGACCGGCAAAACCCTCTCGGCCCGGCTGGCCGGCGAGTTTGTGACCCAGAGCTCACCGTCGTACGTGGGAGGGGAGCTCGTCAGGATAGCGTGGCTGTCAAAGAACGGCGTGCCTCCAGGCAAGGCCGCGTGGGTGGCGACGATGGAAATAATCGCGGATGTCTTTGTAGGCTCGATGCTGGCATTCATCGCGGGGGCATACGCGATCTACAACGGGGGAAGCGTGGTCGGAATTGCGGTCATACTAGTGGCGATTCCGACGTTTGCAGTGTGGCTGGCGCTAGTGCTGTTTTCTGCAAAACGCAATTTGCGGTTACCGTCGTTTTCGCAGAGGATAGCAGAAAGGTTCCTTCCAAAAGAAAAGGCCGGAAACCTGATCGGCGCGGCAAATTCTGCAATAGCTGACCTGTGCAAGATGAGCCGGGAGAACTTCAATTCGAAAAGGGCGATCAAGACGTTTGCAGTTGGGATGGCGATAACCTTCGTGGCGTTCATTTTTTACGGCATATCGTTCATGGTGCTCGCCAATGCGGTCGGGTCGGACATCGGGTTCTTTGACTCGCTCATGGCGACATCCGCGTCGACTGCGGTGGCAAGCCTGCCGATAACAATAGGCGGATCGGGGCTCGCCGAGCTTGGCGTGTGGGCGTACATCTCGAACCTGAGCGGGATACCGACTCTCGACGACGTGGTGAACGACTCTCAGCTGAAGGTTATAATCGCATGGAGGATTGCGACGTACCACGTGCCGCTGGTCATCATGTGGGTCGCCCTGATGAGGCTCGCAATAGGCAAGGTCTCGGCCGCGAGCCTGAGCCAGCAGGCCGGCGGGGACAACAAGCCCGAAGACGGCAGCGCGACAAAATAGAGAAAAGCGAGTGCTGTGCAAAAGGACACATGAAATTTGCGGGCAAAGTAGTGGTCGTCACGGGAGCTTCTTCCGGCATAGGCCGGCAGGCCGCGGTTGATTTTGCAAAGCGAGGCGCAGAACGCGTAATTCTCGTGTCACGGTCTGAACCAAAATTGTCACAGCTGGCCGGCGAGATGGCGGGCACGTCGCCTGGCTGCGACGCCGTCCCGTACGCGTGCGACGTCTCTGACAAGGCGCAGGTACTCAGGATGGGCAGGGACGTCCTGGACCGCTTTGGCCGCGTGGACGTGCTCGTGAACAACGCCGGCTTTGCCGTTTTCAAGAGCGTAAACTGCCTGAGCATCGAAGAGATCGAGTCCATGACCGCGACAAACTATCACGGGATGGTGTACTGCACCAAGGCGTTCCTCGACTCGATGTTGGCGAGAAGGTCGGGGCACATCGTGAACGTCGCGTCGCTCGCCGCGAGCTTTGGGGTCGCTGGACTTGCTCCGTACTGCGCCACCAAGTTTGCGATGCTGGGCTTTTCAGAGTCGCTCCACCACGAGCTTGCCGGGACCGGCGTCCGCGTGACAGTCGTGAGCCCGATCGCAGTCAGGACCAACTTTTTCAACAACGAGCCGTTTGGCGGCAGGGCGGCAAATTACACAGGGTCGGCGCTCGACCCGAAAACTGTTTCAAGGGCGGTAATGGCGGCGGCCAACTCGCCGCGCCTCGAAATAACGGTCCCGTTCTACGCGAGGGGCGCGGTGTGGTTCAAGCACACGCTGCCGTACGTGGTGCAGCCGATCGTGGGAGCGGTTTCGCGCAGGCAGGTGCGCTGATTATTCTTCGTCATCGCCTTCAGAAGCAGAAGGCGCAGCCGGCAAGTCCGACTCGACGTCCATCAGCTGGAGCTCGTGCAGCTCAAAACGGTAGATCGCCTTCATGTCGAGTGCAAACTTTGTCTTTAGCAGTTCAACCACCTTGGCGCCGAGAGGAGCGGTGAACCCGTTGATCTTGAACTCGTATACAAATCCCTTCATGAAATCGGAAATCTTGATCGACTTTGGGACGTCAAGGCCCTCGACAATCGACCTACCGTTGGGCATTGGCTCGTAGACCTGGATGTCGACCTTGAAATCGCTCTCGTAAATGTCGAGGATATACCCGGTCCTTGCGATCGTCTCGGGCTTGCCGAACTGGGCTGACTTTATCTCGTCCTCGGCCCACTTGGGAAGTCCCTCTTCTTGAGAGCCCTCGTTTTTCGCAGCCTTTGCCCTTCCCATGGTACTGTAGCCTGTAAGCATTGGATTTAATAGGTTTTCCAATTTAGTTCTATAAGCAGCGAACGCGTGTCTACAAAATATTACCAGTTGGTTATTCAATTATGACATTTCTGTTTAACGGCATTTTCGCTGGCTAGTTGACATGACGAGCTTTAGCAGCAACTGGATAAGGGACAATACGCCGAATATGTCCGAGAGGATCAAGCAGAACATCGGTCCTCAGCAACCACTGAAACCGAGAATCGAGCTTGCCAAGAACAAGATACAGGCACAAAACCAAAAGCTAGAGACCATTCTGGAAAAATTACGAGGCAAGGAAAAGTCGCTTTTCAACCAGGTAGTTTCCGCTCTTCAGAGACATGACACTCAACACGGCAAGATGCTATCAAACGAGATCGCGCAGGTGAGAAAGACAACGAAGATGATCTCGCAGCTAAAGATGGCGCTGGAACAGATACAGCTCAGGCTGGAATCAACCATTGACCTCGGAGACGTGATGGTGGCAATCGGGCCCGCGATGGGCGCTCTTACGAGGGTGAGGTCGGGGCTTTCAGGCGTCATGCCAGAAGTAGACAGAGAGCTGGGAGAGATCAACGGAGTGTTCAGCGACATCATGATGAGCGCAGGAAGCATGGGCAACACCTCGTTCGCCTTTGATGCAAGCGGCGAAGAAGTAGACAGGATACTGGCAGAGGCAGGCGCGGTCGCAGAGCAGAGAATGACCGACAGCTTCCCGGACGTGCCAATCGGGTCTTCGAGTGGCAGTAAAACTGGAACAACTAGCGAGAACGCGCAATTCTAGGTCACTCCCCTTCCCTTTCTTTTTCAATTCTTATCTGGCAATTTTCTACTGAGTGGCTGATAGACGCCATTCTTGCTTTCCATGGCAGAACTGATCCTTGCATCCCAGAAATTTCTAAGCTCTTCAGTAGTTGGTGATGCATCAGACAGTCTTACAGCAGGCCTGGTCTCCGCAAAGGCGCTGGAACGCCAGCTCGTCGGCATCATGGAAAAGCCTGTAGTCGCAGGTTGCCTCCTTGCCCTCTGCAATGTCACTGACAACTATGTCAAAGCCACGATCTGAATCAAGGATGTTAGCGTTGCAGGAATGGTTCAGGTAGATTATCTCGTCGCAGGGCACGAGATACAAGCCGCCTGCTTTTGTGTATCTGTGTTGTTGCACAAATGCTTTCTCTACTTCTGCCAGCAGCGCAAAGCCCACGCCTTTGAAATTCTCCTGCACTGCCGGCATTCAAAAAAGACCGCTGTGCCACTAGGAACAAGTTCTTTTGCAAAAAGCCACTTGCCTCAATTCCCTGTATCTCTGACTTAGAAAGGTCTGGCCAGAGTCGTGAAGTCTGGCCCGCTTGCCCATTTTTGTTTATCTTACTGTAACCGACTTGGCCAGATTTCTGGGATAGTCTGGGTCTACGTTCTTGGCAAGTGCCATCTGGTACGCCAATATTTGGAGCGGTATTACCTCGACTATGGGGTAGTACGCCTCTTCTTTGAGGTGCGGTATCTCGATCCAGTAGTCATAGACGTCGTCCTTGCGGTCTGAAATGCCAATGACAGTTGCGCCCCTCGCCTTTATTTCGTGCGCGTTTGAGATC
>Ga0299913_10004451_pt1 | contig 11767 bp, 8 predicted proteins | sample RVTome_9_FD_201360 | JGI IMG/M metagenome (GOLD analysis project Ga0299913, IMG submission 201360) | Soil microbial communities from uranium-contaminated site in the Upper Colorado River Basin, Wyoming, United States - RVT155D38 (version 2) ... | reverse complement strand
GAGAGCACGAGGAGTGTGCATACGGTTGCGAGACGGCAGAGCTGGTGCATGGCGCCTCCGTCGAGCACCCTGCAGATTGCGTGCCTCCGCAATACGCTGACCCCGGGCGCCCGTGCTCGGCGTTGGCGGCGCGGAGGGCAGAGCGTGGCCCGCTGTACAGGTCGACCGCCCTGGTCATTCGCACCGCAGGCAACCCCATGAGTCTGGCCGGCGCCGTGCGCGGGGTGGTGCGGGAGATCGATCGGGCGCAGCCGGTCGTCAACGTGCGGACCATGGAAGCCGCCATGGCGGGCACTGTCGCGCAGAAACGTCCGCACATGCTGCTGCTGACGGTGTTCGCGTGCGTGGCCGTGGCGCTCGCCGCGGTGGGCGTCTACGGCGTCACCACGTACACCGTATGGCAGCGGGTGCCGGAGATCCGCATGCGCATGGCGCTTGGCGCCACGCCCGCGCAGGTCATCCGGATCGTCGTGTGGGAGGGCGCCCGCCTCGCGCTGCTCGGAGTGGGGTTGGGTCTCACGGGCGCCGTTTTGGCGGCACGAGCCGTCGAGAGCATGCTGTTCGAGGTGCGCGGACTGGACACGGTCACCTTCGCGACTGCTCCGCTCGTCCTGGCCGCGGCGGCGCTGCTGGCGACCTGCATCCCGGCGCGCATGGCGGCGCGCATGTCACCAGTCCAGGCGCTCGGGCGGGTCTCCTGAGCGCGCACTCCCGAACTGAACACAGTTCAACACAGTCCAGGCCGTGAACAGCAGCCCGTGCACGTGGAGGAGTGGCGCCCCGGTGCACGTGCCGGCGGCGACCGGAGCCCAGTAGGTGGGGACGAACCCGGCGAAGGCGACCAACGCGAACGCGCAGGCCATCCACACGTACAACCTGCGAGACTCGCCAGCGCGCCTGACAGTGGCGCCGTGCGTGACGGTGACGGTCGGTGCCCCGGGCCGATACCAGCATCGGAGGCCTTCCTCCGCCGTATCAGGCATCGACCGGCGGCACACGCGGATCGCAGCACCTGCGAACGGGCGGCAGAGTATCTCCGCGTCGCGGGCGCCGCCGTCAAGCAGCCGATCGAGGATGAATCGAGTTTTTTCCGGAATTCGAGGCCCTGCGGTCAGGCGAGCAACTTCTCCACCACCTCCCCGTGGACGTCGGTGAGCCGGAAGTCACGCCCCTGGAACCGGTAGGTGAGCTTCTTGTGATCGATGCCGAGCAGGTGCAGAACCGTCGCCTGCAGATCGAACACCGACACCGGATCCGCTGCGATGTTGTAGCTGAAGTCGTCGGTCTCTCCGTGCACGTAGCCGCGCCTGGTGCCGCCGCCGGCCACCCACATGCAGAAGTTGCGCGGATGATGATCCCGTCCGTAGTTCACCTCGCTCAGCTTGCCCTGGCTGAACACCGTGCGGCCGAACTCGCCTCCCCAAATCACGAGCGTGTCGTCCAGCAGCCCGCGCTGCTTCAGGTCGGTGATGAGCGCCGCGGTCGGCTGATCGGTGCCGCGGCACTGCAGCGCGATGTCTCGCGGCAGGTCGCGGTGCTGATCCCAGCCGCGGTGGTACAGCTGGATGAACCGGACGTCGCGCTCGGCGAGCCGGCGAGCGAGCAGGCAGTTGGCGGCGTAGGTTCCCGGCTTGCGCGACTCGGGGCCGTACATCTCGAACACCGATTCGGGCTCCTTCGACAGATCCATGAGCTCCGGCACGGAGCTCTGCATCCGGTAGGCCATTTCGTACTGCGCGATGCGGGTCTCGATCTCCGGGTCGCCGTAGGTTTCCTTTGCGATGCCGTTCAGGCGTGCGACCGCATCCAGCATCTGCCGCCTCGTCGTCCCCTCGATGCCCGGCGGGTCTTCCAGGTAGAGCACGGGCTCGCTGCCCGCGCGGAACCGCACCCCCTGGTAGCTGGAGGGCAGGAAGCCGCTCGCCCAGAGGCGGGAGAACAGCGGCTGATCCGTGTTGACCGCGTGCGCCTGGGAGAGGAGCACCACGAAGGACGGGAGGTTCAGGTTCTCGCTCCCCAGCCCATAGCTCAGCCACGCGCCCATGCTCGGACGACCAGGCTGCTGGAATCCGGTCTGGATGAACGTGATCGCGGGGTCGTGATTGATCGCATCCGTGTACATCGTTCGGATGAGCGTGATGTCGTCCACGACGCGCGCCGTGTGCGGCAGCAGGTCGCTGACCCACGTGCCGGCCTGCCCGTGTTGTGCGAAGCCGAACTGCGACCTCGCCACGGGCAGCAGCGACTGGCCCATGGTCTGCGCAATGCGCTGACCCATGCGTACGGAGTCGGGGATCTGCGTGCCCTGGAACTTCGCGAGGTGCGGTTTGTAGTCGAACGTTTCGAGCTGCGAGGGGCCGCCAGACTGGTGGAGGAAGATGACCCGTCTTGCCTTCGGTGCGAAGTGCGGCAGCCCCACGAGCCCGCCGGTCCGCGGGTCGCGCACCTCGCCGGGCAGCGCGGCACCCAGATCACGCCCGAGCAGCGACCCGAGCGCGGCCACCCCGATGCCGCGTGCGCCGAGCCCGAACAACTGCCGCCGCGTCAGGTGCAGCGCCGCTTCTTTGTCGATGTCCATGGGGATCCTGCCACTGCCGGAATCGCCGGAATTGCCACAAGCGCCGGAATCGCCATGATTGCCAAGACGGCCGTTCGGTGCCTCGCAGGGCAGGCTCACCTGATACGGCTCCAGGATCCGATCGAACGTGGCCGCTACGACAATTCTGGCAATTCTGGCAATTTCGGCAATTCCAAACGGTTCACTGTTTTGTGATCGTCTCGTCCAGATTCAGAATCACGCTCGCGACGGTGGTCCAGGCGGCGAGCTCCGCCGGATCGAGCGCGCGGTCGCGCGGAGATTCGCCCACGCCCAGGAGCGCGAGCGCGGCTTTCCGGCTGCCGCTGAACCCTTCCCGACGCTGCCGCAACAGGCCGCGCAGCACGTCCATCTCCTTGCCGGACGGCTTGCGTGCGGTGGCCAGGCGGAACGCATAGGTCACCCGGGTGCGGTCGTTCTGTCCCCCTTCGAGCAGCGTGCGCTCGGCCAGCGCCCGGGCTGCCTCCACGTACGCCGGATCGTTCATCAGGACGAGCGCCTGCAGCGGCGTATTCGTCTGTGCGCGGCGTGACGTGCACTTCTCCCGGTCGGGCGCGTCGAACGTGGCCATGGACGCGGGCGGGACCGTGCGTTTCCAGAACGTGTACATCCCGCGGCGGTAGAGATCCTCGCCCCGGCTCTGCTCGTAAGCCTGCGCCGAGAAGCCATCGCCGAACGCCAGCTCCTCCCAGAGGCCAGGCGGCTGGTACGGGAGCACGCTTGGTCCCCCGATCGCAGGATTGAGCAGCCCGCTCGCCGCAAGCGCCGTATCGCGGATCATCTCGGCAGGCAGGCGCAGCCGCGGGCCGCGGGCCAGCAGCCGGTTCTCGGGATCGCGTTCGTGGAGCGCCGGCGTCACCTTCGATGCCTGCCGGTAGGTGGCCGAGGTGACGATCAGCCGCTGCACCGCCCGCACGTCCCAGCCCGTCCGGACGAACTCGGTCGCCAGCCAGTCGAGAAGCGCCGGGTGTACCGGAGCCTCCGCCTGCACACCGAAATCCTCCTGCGTCTTGACGATGCCGTGGCCGAAGTAGATCTGCCAGAAGCGATTCACCGCCACACGCGCAGTGAGGGGATGCTGCGGATCGACCATCCACTGCGCGAGCGTCAGACGCGTAGGCGGGGCATCGGCGGGAAGCCGCGGCAGCACGGCGGGGACGCCAGGCTGCACCTTCTCCCCCTTGTTGCGATAGTCGCCGGAGCCCAGGACGAACGTCTCGCGCGGCTTCTCGAGCTCGCCCATGACCATCACCGTAGGAATCTGCTTCTCGAGTGCCAGGCGATCCTGACGCAGGGCCTGCAGCTCACGGTAGAGCGTCCGCAGCGCATCCGGCGCCGCATGTGTGAGGAAGTAGTCGCGCGCGTGCGCGATCTCCTCGGGCGAACGCCGCCCGGTCAGTCCGGCGAGCAGTACGTTCGCGCGGTAATGGTTGGCGAGGTGATCGACCTGGTCAGGCGTGAGCGCGCGCGTGTACAGCCGCAGGTCGTCGATCTGCCCCCGGAACGGCTGCGCCGGCAGGCTGCCCACCTGGAGGGGGGCGTTCGGGCGGATCGATCCCTGCAACGCGTCGCGCTCCACGTCGACCGCAACCGGCTCGCCGTCGAGGAACAGCCGCAGGCCAGACGCCTTGCCGGACCCGTCGTAGGTGAGGGCGACGTGATACCAGTCGTTGTGCCTGAGCCGCGCGCGCGTGCGTATCCGGATCGCGTGTTCCGGTGCGCCCGCGCTCAGGGTGATCGCCAGCTTCGTGGACCACCGCTGGATGCCCGCGAGCGCGATGTCCTCGAGACGCCACTCGTAGCCGCGGCGCTCCTGGTCCCCCTCCATCTTACGGAACACCGTCATCGGCTGGTTTCCGCGCCCCTTCAGCCACACCGCCATGCTGAACGCCTCGCCGACGTCGAACCCGCCGACCTCGCCGAAGCTGACTGCCGCGTCGCCGTCGAAGCTTGCCGCGCGCCCGATCTGCCCGGGGTCGAACGTCGGCTCCCCGGCGACCGTCCGGCCATGCTGGTAGCGGCCGGACAGGTCCGAGAAGCTGCCGTCGAGCTCGTAGTGCGCGGCGATGCCGTCGGCGTCGATCGCGCTCGCGCGCTCCGCAACGCTCGCCTCCCACGCCCGCTGCAGCGGGCCCACGACCTCGTCGGCGAGTGCCAGCTCTCGCGGCTGGATCGCCGCGTCGATTTCCGCGAGGCGCGCCTTCTGGTCGGGCGATGGTACGGGCAGGAAGGGCACCGCGTTGCCTGTGCGGCCGTCGAGGCCGACCTCCGGCACGTTGTTGAAGAACGCGTAGAACGCGTAGAACTCCTTGTGGCTGATCGGGTCGAACTTGTGCGAGTGGCACCGGGCGCATCCCATCGTGAGCCCCATGAACGCCGTCGCGGTGGTCTCCACACGGTCCACGACGTATTCGACCTGATACTCCTCGGCGATCGCCCCCCCCTCGAAGTTGATCATGTGGTTCCGGTTGAAGCCGGAGGCGATCTTCTGATCCAGTGTTGCGCCCGGCAGCAGGTCGCCCGCGAGCTGCTCGATGACGAACTGGTCGAAGGGCAGGTTGCGATTGAAGGCGCCAATCACCCAGTCGCGCCACGGCCACATGTCGCGGTGGCTGTCGATGTGATAGCCGTGCGTATCCGCGTACCGGGCGGCGTCGAGCCAGGGCATCGCCATGCGCTCGCCGTAGTGCGGCGTCTGCAGGAGCTCGTCGACGCGTCGCTCGTAGGCGTCCGGCGCGCGGTCCTCGAGGAAGGCGTCGATCTCGTCGGGCGTGGGCGGGAGCCCCGTGAGGTCGTAGGTGACCCGGCGGAGCAGCGTGGCCTTGTCGGCCTCGCGCGACGGCTTCAGTCCTTCCCGTTCGAGCCGCGCGAGGATGAACTGATCGATGGGATTACGCACCCAGTTCCGGTTCCTGACCGCCGGCAGCTCCGGGCGCACCGGAGCGACGAAGGCCCAGTGCGTGTCCCAGGTCGCCCCCTCGTCAATCCAGCGGCGCAGCAGGTCGATCTGCGCCTCCGTGAGGGAGTGGCCGGAGTCCGGCGGCGGCATGCGCTCCTCCGGATCCTCGTTCGTAATCCGCCTGACGAGCGCGCTGCGCGCGGCATCGCCCGGCAGGATGATGCCCTCCTCCTTGAAGGCCCCTTCCCGCGTGTCGAAATGGAACTTCGTTTCGCGCTGCTTCTCGTCGGGTCCGTGGCAGGTATAGCAGGTGTTCGCCAGGATCGGCTGGATGTCGCGGTTGAAGCTGACTGGCGCCACCGACGCGCGGTCCTGCGCGGTCAGCGCCCGGCTCGCCGCTCCGGCGAAAACCACACCCGCGAGGACGGCCGCCAGCACGGCCGCTCCGCGGCTCCAGCCCTTGAGCATGGCGACATCTTACGGCCGATCGCTGCTGGTCGGGGAGCCATTCGCGGGGTGCGCCCGCCTCCGGCCGTGGCCTCTCAGCGGCCCGAGCGCCTCGACCACGCCGGCCCGGCCCGGTCCGGCACATCGAGAGCGTTGAAAACCCCCAGCGATTCAATAAGTTGCGCGAACGCGTCGCGTCGCCCTTCGAGCAGCGTCATCTCCCGCTGGAAGTCGGCGACGTGCCGCTCGTACACCACCATCTCGCTCCAGTACTCGATCAGAAGGTATCGGTTGGGTGCGGCCAGGTCCCGCAGGAAGGAACTGCCGATAAAGGACCGGCTGCGGCGCGAAATCCTGGTCCACTCGCCGTCGGCCCCGTAAAACCGCTCGAACTCGTGCCCCTTGTCGTCCTGAATGGTGAACTGCCACACGACTGCGACCACGCACCCTCCCGCTGGCGAGCCACCAGTATACGGGTGGTGCAGGGGCCTGCTGGAGCCCAGCGCCCGCCACAGGTCGCGCAGCCGGAGCTACTGTCCGGGGTCGATCAGATGAATGGCGTTCAGGCGATAGAAGAGATCCTCACGGAATCGGCCGGCGGCCACCAGGCGCAGAAGAGAGTGCCTGGAGCCGCTGATGAGGCGCACGGCTGGCAGGCGGTCGCCGCCGCGCGGCGCGCGCCGCCGGCTCAGACGCTCGATGAGCGAGAAGAGCTCGCCTTGCCCTGACGGCGTCAGCGTATCGACGCGGTCGAGGAACACGCTGCCATGACAGGCTGCAGCCAGCTGCTCGCGCATCTGGTCGGTCGCTTCGCGGGCGTGGCCGTTCCCGCCGTCGCATCGGATGGTAATCAGCGGGTCTCCACCCCGTTCGCTGGTCTCGTGGATCGCCCGCGCGTACTCCGACCTGACGCGTCCGCTCCTGGCGCTGATCAGCACGGGGAGCTCGCTCCGCGCCGCCAGCGTGAGGTCGCGTTGCGCGCTCACGCCGCCTCGCTCCGCATCGTGTCAGGACCTGCCCCGCCCTGGATCTCGCAGTGTGGAGCCATGGCTCCGCAATCCAACAGGGTGTCCGGCATGAAACTGGTGGGAGCAATGACGGTGCCACCCGGCTTCGTCGCGGTTGGGCGGAACCAGGTGATCGAGCCGCGGGGAGGTGCGGCGGAATGGCTGATGGGCGCCAATCTGCCACACGCGCCGCGCGGTCTTCAGCCGGATGGTTCCCCGGGCGGCCGCCGCAGGTGTCTGGGGTGCTTCAGACCTCGACTACCCGCGATCAGCGTCGTCGGTGATCCCGACACCGAACCGTTCCGCCATGCGATACAGCGTCCGGCGATCGATCCCGAGCGCGTCGGCGGCGCGCGTGCGGTTGCCTCCCACCGCCTGCAGCACGTGGACCAGATACCGCCGCTCCATCTCGTCGAGCGTGGGCAGGTCCCGGAAGAGGCGTTCCTCCACTCCCGGCGCGGCATTGACGGCCGGTGGCAGGTCGTCGACGTCGATGCCCGTGCGGCAGAACACCACGAGCCGCTCGATCGTGTTCTCGAGCTCGCGGACGTTCCCGGGCCAGCTGTAGGTCGAGAGCGCGTCGAGCGCGGGATCAGAGATCGCGACGGTCCGGCCGGTTCGGGCGGCTGCCTGGCGCAGGAACTGATCGACGAGGAGCGGGATGTCCTCGCACCGCTCGCGCAGCGGGGGCAGCCGGATCACGATGACGCCGAGCCGGAAGTAGAGGTCGCGCCGGAACCGGCCCTCCGCCACGGCGTGCTCGAGGTCGACATTGGTGGCAGCCACCACGCGCGCCTCCGTCTGGATCGCGCGGACGGCCCCGAGCGGCCGCACTTCGCCGTCCTGCAGGACACGCAGCAGCTTCACCTGCATGGCCGGCGACATCTCGCCCACCTCGTCGAGGAAGACCGTGCCGCCATGGGCCCCTTCGAACACGCCCTTGCGGTCCGCGACGGCGCCGGTGAACGAACCGCGAATGTGGCCGAAGAGCTCCGATTCGAGCAGGGTCTCGGGGATCGCCCCGCAGTTGATTGGCACGAAGGGCCGTCCGGCCCGCCGCGAGCCGTGGGCGTGAATGGCGCGCGCCACGAGCTCCTTGCCGGTGCCGCTCTCGCCGACGATCAGCACGGGCACCGAGGAATCCGCCGCGTGCGCGATGTGCTTGTAGACGGCCAGCATTCCCGCGGTGCGTCCGACCAGCGCGTAGGGCGCACTGTCGCCGGCGTTGGCGGTCAGAGGCGGGGGCTCGGCGGTGCGCCGGAGTGCTCGAGCGACGGTCCTCTGGATCTCCGTGATATCGAAAGGCTTGCTGATGTAATCGAACGCCCCCGCACGTACGGCCTGCACGGCGGTGTCAAGCGACCCGAACCCGCTGATGAGCACCACCTCCGACGGGGGTGTGGCGCGCCGGAACGCCTGCAGCACATCGAGCCCGGACTTCGGTCCGTTCAGATGCAGATCGGAGATCACCAGGTCGAAGTGCTCGTGCCTGGCTCGGGCGATCGCGTCCTCCGCCCGCTGCGCGTACTGCACCTCCCGGCCCGGCGCCGCCACGAGCTCCGCCAGCAGCCGGCATGCTTCGACGTCGTCGTCCACGACCAGGATGCGTGACGCCGATGATGCGATCATGAGCCGTCGCTCCGCGGGCGCGTGACCGGCAGGTCGATCGTGAAGGTCGCACCGTTTCCAGGCATGCTCGTCACGTGAATCCGGCCGTTCAGCGCGGTGATGACATCGCGGGTGATGCTCAGGCCGAGGCCGGTGCCCTGGCCCTGCGGCTTGGTGGAGACCCACGGATCGAAGATCCGGGGCAGGAGGTCGGAGGCAATTCCGGTGCCCGTGTCGCTGACCTCGATCACGACGCCCGCGGGCGTGTCGCGGGCCGACAGCTTGAGCTGCCCGCCCGACGGCATCGCATCGAGCGCATTGGTAATGAGGTTCAGGAGCGCGAGCTCGAGTTGCGTCTCGTCGGCCAGCACGGGAGGCAGGTCCTCGTCGGCGCGCACGGCAAGATGCACGTCGGCTGCGGCCAGCCGCGGGCGGTTGGCCTCGGCAATGCGCTGGACGAGTGCACGGATGTCGACGGATCGCTCCTCCGGCCTCGGCCGCGATCGCTGCAGGAGATCCTGTACCGTCGCGGACACGCGGGCCAGCTGCTCGGCGACGACTGCGACACGACCGGCGAGGGCGGGATCCATGACCTCGGTGCTCAACAGCTGCAGATGGCCCGAGGCAAGGCTCAAGGGGGTCCCTATCTGGTGCGCGACGACGGCCATCGTCTGGCCGACCGCTGCGAGCTGCTGCAGCCGTGCCGTGGCCTCCCGCATCTGCAGCACGCTCTCGTAGGATCGGACGAGCTGCTCGTTCCGCTCGCGCAGCTCTTGGGTCGCACGCGCCACGCGTTCGCTCAGGGACTGATGCAGGTCCTCGAGCTCGGCGAGCGTCTGGTTGAGGCCCTCGCCGAGATCCCCGAGTTCGCCGGGGTGTTCCGGCACGCGCACCTGCAGATCGCCCACGCGCGCGCGGGCCATCGCGTGGTGCAGCCGTTCCACCGGGTTGAGGACCAGGCGTGAGACCAGGACGTGGATGAGCACCGTGATCCCCAGCACCGCGAGCGCCGCGGCGCTCGTGGCCATCCACCCGGCTGTCTGCACGACTTGCCGGACGGCCAGGAGCGAGAACGTGACCGCGACGGCACCGTTGACGCGTCCGTCCGGCCGGACGGGAACGATCGCGGCATGGATCTGCGGCGTCAGCTCGACCCAAGTCTCGGTTCCGCGCGCGATGGTCTGCTGCACGTCCTCGGCCCCCACCGTCGGCGCCGCAGACGTACTCACGAAGAGCGCGGCACCGGCGTCGCTCTGCCGGAATACGCTGATGGACCGGAGATCGGCGGCCGCGTTCAGCAGATCTCTCAGCTGTGGAAGGACATCGTCGGCGGTGCCGGCCGGCTCCTGCTCGATCCGGTCGGCGACGGCGACTGCGGTGATGCGCGCCGTCTCGCGGAGGTTCGTCTCGAGGTGGCCGGCCGCGACACTCATCGCCGCCATCATCACCACCGCGATGACCAGCGTCACCGAGACGCCGACACTGATGGCAATCCGTGCCCGCAGCCCGAGGCGGATCCATGCTGGCGCCGGTGCCGCCGGTCGGCCAGTCTCGTGGACGTCGCCAGCCACACGGGGCCGACCAGCCATGGGGCTGAACACTACCACGGTCTGCAGCAGCTGTGCCGGCAAGGGCGAAATGTTTGCAGGCGGCACGCTGCAGGAGGGGTATGCCGCACGCCGAAGGTCCACCTCGCCGCGGCCGGCCGCGCCACGTCTCGCACGCCACCCGGAGGCGCAGTTCCGCCCGCCCGGCCCCCCGCGCGCCAGCGCGCTCCCGCCTGCGCGTACCGGCACGCCGCCAGACGGGACGACGGCTGGACGCGGGAGTCTACCGGCAGATCGCGCAGAACCGGTTGAAGCGGCTCCGGCAGGGCTCTGTACTTGCCGTCGCGCTCACCGCCATGCTGCTGCTCGTGTGGGGCGTTCCACCCGATGTCGAGGGACGGACGGCGGGGCAGCCGGCGCTGCCCGCTCAGCAGGAGCCCGCCGCCCCTCCGGCCGTGCCGGATCCCGCCGTGGCCGTGGCGGAGGCGACCACCACCATCCGCGAGCTCGCCTACGGCTTCTACGCGTTCCTCCCGCGGTTGCTGCTCGTCCTGCTGCTAGTGGGGCTGGCCGCTGTCGTCGCGAAGCTCGCCCGGTCGGTGCTCGAGCGCACGCTGCGCGGGTGGGAACGAACCGCGGCCCTGACGGCGATTACGCGGCTCGTCGTGTTCCTGGTCGCGGCCGTCGCGGCGCTCAGCATCCTGACCGGCGACGTGCGGGCCATCGTCGGATCGCTCGGCCTGCTCGGGCTCGCCGCGTCGTGGGCGCTGCAGACGCCCATCGAGAGCTTCACGGGCTGGCTGCTGAATTCGTTTCGCGGGTATTACCGCGTGGGGGATCGGATCGCTGTCGGAGACGTGTTCGGCGACGTCTTCCGGATCGACGTTCTGACCACCACAGTGTGGGAGGCCGGAGGGGCCGGAAAGCCGGTGGCGGCCGCGCAGTCGACCGGTGCGCTGATCACGTTCCCGAACTGGGAGGTCCTCCGGTCGAACGTCGTCAACTACAGCCGCGACTTCCCGTTCGTCTGGGATGAGGTCACCATCGGCGTGGCGAACGAGAGCGACCTGCCGTATACCGTCGATGTGCTCGAGCGCACGGCGCGTGCGGTGCTCGGCCGTGAGATGGAGGATGCGGCGCAGCGCTACGAGCAGCTGCTGAGGTCCGAGCGCCTCCTGTTCGACGTGGACGAGGTGCCCCGCGTGTATCTGTCGCTCGCGGACTCCTGGATCGACTGCACCATCCGTTATCTCGTGCCGGTCCGATCGCGCCGGCGGTGGTCGACGGCGCTCATCCTGGCCACCAGCGCGGAGCTCGCCAGACCCGAGCACCGGGACCGGATTCTCGGTGCGTACCCGCGAACCGAGGTCGCCCTGCGCCACGACTGGCCGGGAGCGCCCCAGGCGGGCCCGTCGCCGGCCCCGTAACTGGACCGGGGGACTGCGTCCCACCCCCTCACGCCGTCGCTCGCGGGGACCCCGTGGCCCCGCTCCGCGCCGGCGGGCGCGCCCGCGGCGCGCTTCCCGTTCTGCGGCTCGCTGACAACGAGTACGAAGTTTTCGTGACGAGCCGCATAGGGGCTAGACCGGGGCTCCCGCCCCCGCCCCCCGGCTCGGTCGCTCGCGGGGCCCCCATGCCCCGCGCCGCTCCGTGCCACCAGACC
>Ga0299913_10004450_pt1 | contig 11767 bp, 9 predicted proteins | sample RVTome_9_FD_201360 | JGI IMG/M metagenome (GOLD analysis project Ga0299913, IMG submission 201360) | Soil microbial communities from uranium-contaminated site in the Upper Colorado River Basin, Wyoming, United States - RVT155D38 (version 2) ... | reverse complement strand
GGTCTGGTGGCGATGGTGAGCGCGGTCGTCTTCGACGACGACGGGTCGACGAGGCTCGGTCCCGCGGCGGGCCGCCTCGAGCGACGGTTGGCGTCGTGATTGCGGCCGCCGCGGTCCTGGCCGCGGGCACGGCATGGCTGCTCGCGCGTCCGCCGCCCGGCCCGGCGATCGCGGGTGTACGACGCGAGCCGGGCGGCTGGTGGCTCGCGGTCGTGGCGGCCTCGGCGGTGGCGACGCTCGTCGCGGGGCCTGCCGCCCTCGTCGCCGGCGGAGTCGTGCTCGCGGGCCGGCAGCTGGTGCGGGCCCGCGACCGCCGGCAGGCGGCGGCGGCGACCGCCGACCGGGTGCTCGAGGCATGCGAGCTGATGTCCGCCGAGCTCGCGGCCGGGCAGCCGCCGGGCCGGGCACTGGGTCGGGCCGCGGTCTCGTGGCCACTGCTCGCTCCTGTGGCCGAGGCGTCTGACCTCGGCGGCGACGTCGCGCAGGCACTGCGGCGGGTGGCCGCCGAGCCCGGTGCCGGCGACCTGCGCGGTGTCGCGGGTGCCTGGGTGCTGGCCCACCGCAGTGGCGCCGGGCTCGCCGGGGCGCTCGACCGGGTCGCCAGGAGCATCCGCGCCGACCGGGCGCTGCGGCGGGTCGTCGAGAGCGAGCTCGCGTCGGCCCGGGCGACCGCCCGGCTCGTGGCGGGGCTGCCGCTGGTCGTGCTGCTCCTCGGCAACGGCGGCGGTGCCTCGGCCTGGTCGTTCCTGCTCCAGACCCCGGCCGGGCTGGCGTGCCTGGCAGGCGGCCTCGCGCTCGGCCTCGCGGGGCTCTGGTGGATCGAGCGGATCGCGGCCCAGGTGACTCGCTGATGTGGTGGTCCGTGCTGCTGCCAGCGCTGCTGGCCGGGATGGCCGTCCGGCTCTGGTGGCGGCCCCGGTGGCAGCGGCCGGCCGCGACGCGGGGCGATCGTCGCGCCGAGACCGACTGGGTGCAGCGCGGTCGGCGGTGGTGGCCGTGGGTCGCGATGGGAGCCGCGTGGGTGTGCTGGCCGGGCTGGGGCGGCGCGGCGCTCGGTGCGGTGGCCGCACTCGTCGTCCACCGGTTGGTCGAGGCGGCCGAGCCCGCCGACCGCCGGCGAACGCGGGCCGCCGTACGAGCCGACCTGCCGCTGCTGGTCCTGTTCCTGGCGACATCCCTCCGGGCCGGGGCCGCCACGGCCACGGCCGTCCGCCAGGCCGCGACGTCGCTCCCCGGCCCGGCGGCCGACCGGTTGCTCCTGACCGCCGACCAGCTGGCCCTCGGGCTGCCGCCCGACCGGGTCTGGTCGACCCTCGCCGGCGATTCCGAGCTCGGAGCCCTCGGCACCGCGCTCGCACGCGCCGAGCGGACGGGCGCCCCGGTGGCCACGGTCGTCGATCGGCTGGCCGACGACCTCGCGACGGCCGCACGTGCCGAGACAGAGGACCGCGCCCGAGCGGTCGGCGTGCGCGCGGCGGTGCCGCTCGGAGTCTGCCTGCTCCCGAGCTTCCTGCTCCTCGGGATAGTGCCGCTGGTCGCGTCCCTCGTGGCGGGACTCCAGCTGTGAGCGCGGTGCCGGTTGCGGTCCACAGGCCGCCGCTGGACCCGGCATTCCACTGCGGCCGCACCACCGCTCGCCCGACGTCGGTGACCCGCGCGAAGGTCGGCTCAGACCGGCCGCAGCGGGCGGCCGACGACCGAGGAGACTCCGATGAGGCAGCACACCGTCCGACAGCAGGCCGACCGCGAGGCCGGCATCACCACCGCCGAGTACGCCGTGGGCACGGCCGCGGGGGCCGGCCTGGCCGGCCTGCTCTACAAGCTGCTGACCGGCGGCTTCGGTGACCAGCTGTTGCGCACCCTGTTCGACCACGTCCTCGGCCTGCTGGGTCTGGGGTGAGCCGACCCGCCGGCCGCGACCGGGGCGCCGTCACCGCTGAGCTCGCGCTCGGACTGCCCCTGCTCCTCGCGGTGACGATCGGGCTGGTCTGGCTGCTGGTCGTCGGCTCCGCCCAGGTCCGAGTGGTCGACGGCGCCCGCGAAGCCGCCCGGGCCCTGGCCCGGGGAGATCCCGAGTCGGCTGCGTTCGCCCGCGCCGCGCAGGTCGCCGGGTCGGGCAGCCAGGTCATCGCGATCTACGGCGAGGGCGAGGTCACCGTGACGGTGAGTCGCGAGCTGAGCGGGCCCGGTGGTGTGTTCGACGCCTGGCCGGGGGTGCGGCTCCGGGCCGACGCCGTGGCCGCGGCGGAGTCCCCGTGATCCGCTCGCCCGCCGGCGACCGCGGTGCCGCCAGCGTCGTCGTCGTCGCGAGTGCGGCGGTGTTGCTGGTGGTGGGGTGCGGGCTGACCCTGGTCGCGGCGACGATCGTCGACCACCGCCGAGCGCAGCTGGCCGCCGACCTGGCCGCGCTGGCGGGCGCCGCCGGCCTCCAGCGCGGTGGCGACGGATGCGGCGACGCCGATCGCATCGCGGCCGCCAACGACGCGCGGCTCGACGCCTGCCGGGTCGAGGGTCGTGACGTTCTGGTGCGCGTGAGAGTGACCGGCCCGGACTGGCTCGGGCTGGGGGCGGACCTGTCCGCGGCGGCCCGCGCCGGCCCCGCTCAGCCCTTGTCGTCGTCCTTGCGCTCGGACTCGACCTCTTCGAGCTTCTCGTGGAGCTCGGTGAGCTCCTTCGACTCCTTGCGGCGCTGGAACGTGCGCTTGGTGCCGAACTTCAGGATGCCGAAGCCCCAGAGCACCGCGACGCCGGCGCCGACGCCCAACAGGAACACCGTCAGGGCATTGAGGTCCGTGCTGAGCAGCACCACCGACCCCTCGAGGTCCAACACCGCCGCCACGATCACCACGGCACCCAACGCGATGAGCAGCAGCCCGAGTATCACCATGGCCGCAGGCTACTCGCGTGACCCCGGCGCGTGCGCGAGCAAGGCGTCGAGCAGGACGCGCGCGCCGCCCTTGTCGAGCGGGTGGTTCTGGTTGCCGCACTTCGGCGACTGGACGCACGACGGGCAGCCCTCGGCACAGGTGCAGTCGGCGATCGTGTCGCGGGTCGCCCGCAGCCAGTCGGCGGCCGCCCGGTAGCCGCGCTCGGCGAACCCCGCCCCACCGGGGTGCCCGTCGTGCACGAACACGGTCAGCAGGCCGGTGTCCGGGTGCAGGGCCGTGGACACGCCACCGATGTCCCACCGGTCGCACGTCGCGACCAGCGGGAGCAGCCCGATCGAGCAGTGCTCGGCGGCGTGGGCAGCGCCGGGGACGTCAGCGGCCGCCAGCCCAGCCTCCTCGACGACGTCGTCGGGCACGGTCCACCACACGGCCACGGTCCGCAGCGTGCGCTCGGGGAGATCGAGCGGCTCCTCGCCGATCACCTCGCCGCCGGGGTGCCGCCGCTTGAGGTACGACACGACCTGCTGGGTGACCTCCACGTCGCCGAGCGAGAGCCGACACGGGCCCCAGCGGGCATGCTCGCGCTCCGCGAGGATCGAGACCGACGTGATCTCCCGGGCCGACGTCGACCACCCGGGGTCGCCGCGCTCGAGCAGTGCGACCCGGTCGTCGAGGTCGAGGTCGTTCACCTGCCAGGTCTCGCCCCGGTGCAGGTAGACCGCACCCGGGTGTGCGGTGCCGTGACTGCGGCCGCCGTCCACGGTGCCCACGACCCGGCCGGTCGCCGACTCGAGCAGCTGCACCGGCGAGCCGCCGGCCGACCGGATGTCGGCGAGCTCCGACGCCGGGCGCCGATCGGTCCAGAACCAGCCGTGTGGTCGCCGCCTCAGCAGGCCGGCCGCGGTGAGCTGGTCGCGGACCGCGGCGGTCGTCGGTCCGAACAGCCTGTCGTCAGCCGCGGTGAGCGGCAGCTCCTGGGCGGCGGCGCACAGGTGCGGCCCGAGCACGTAGGGGTTGTCGGGGTCGAAGACGCTGGCCTCGACCGGCTGGCCGATGAGCGACTCGGGATGGTGCACGAGGTAGGTGTCGAGCGGGTCGTCGCGCGCCACCAGCACGCCGAGCGCGTCCTGGGCGCCGCGCCCGGCCCGCCCCAGCTGCTGCCAGAGGGCTGCCCGCGTGCCCGGGAATCCGACCATCACGACCGCGTCGAGGCCGGAGATGTCGATGCCGAGCTCGAGCGCGTTCGTCGCGGCGAGCCCGATCAGGTCGCCTCGGCGGAGCAGGTCCTCGAGCTCGCGGCGTTCCTCGGGCAGGTAGCCGCCGCGGTAGGCCGCGACCTTGCCCGGCAGCGAGTCGTCGACCTCCGCGAGCAGCTCGGCGGTGGTCCGGGCGACCTGCTCGACCCCTCGCCGCGAGCGCACGAACGCCAGGGTCCGGACCCCGGCGACCACCAGGTCGGTGAGCAGGTCGGCGGCCTCGGACGTGGCGGCGCGGCGGACCGGGGCACCGTTCTCCCCGAGGTAGGACGCGAACGGCGGCTCCCACAGCGCGAGCGCCACCTGGCCCCGCGGTGACCCGTCGTCGGTGATGGCACGGACCGGCAGCCCGGTGAGCCGCCCGGCGGTCACCTCCGGCTCGGAGATGGTGGCCGACGCCAGCACGAAGGTCGGCGCGGATCCGTAGCGGGCGCAGACGCGGCGCAGCCGGCGGATCACTTGGCTGACGTGCGCGCCGAACACACCGCGGTAGTGGTGCGCCTCGTCGACCACGACGAACTGCAGGCTCCCCAGGAACCGCGACCAGTGGGCGTGGCCCGGCAGCAGGGAGCGGTGGAGCATGTCCGGGTTGGTCAGGACGTACTCCGCGTGGTCGCGGGTCCAGTCGCGCTCCTCGCGAGTGCTGTCGCCGTCGTGCGTGGAGAGCCGTACGTCGAGCCCCAGCGAACGGAGAGATGCCCACTGGTCGTGGGCGAGCGCCTTGGTGGGAGCGACGTACAGCACCGTCGCCCCCCGCTGCCCGCGTTCACCGCGCGCCGCGTCGGCGGCCGCGAGCGCCGGCAGCTGGAACGCCAGCGACTTGCCGGACGCCGTCCCGGTTGAGACCACGAGGTGCTCACCCGCCCACGCCGCCTCGGCCGCCTCGACCTGGTGGGTCCACGGACGCTCGACCCCTCGCCGGGCGAAGGCCTCCCGGACAGGCGGCGGCGTCCAGGCCGGCCACGCGGCGGACCGGGCAGCGCGGGGAGCCAGCAGCTCCAGGTGGGTCAGCCGGTCGTCACGGCCCCGGGCGACGGTGAGGTCGTCGAGCAGCCCGGTGGCCCACGAGTGCAGGTGGGGGTCGGGCGGTGTCACGCGGGCAGTGTCGCAGGGCCCGCTGTCATGGCCGCTGTGGACAAGGTGGTTGCTAATGCACCCAGAGGTAGGGTCGGCGTGCTTTGATAGAGCCGGCAGACGGAGCGAAGCCTGTGACCTGGGCTGACCGAGCCCCGGACAACGCGGGATCTTGGGGAGAGCACACGTGGACCTGACACTGACGACGCGCGAGGCGGATGGGAAGACCATCGTCGCCGTCGGTGGAGAGATCGACGTCTACACAGCGCCCAAGCTGCGCGACAAGATCACCGAGCTGGTGGGGCAGGGCGCCTACCACCTCGTCGTCGACATGCAGCAGGTCGAGTTCCTCGACTCGACCGGCCTCGGTGTGCTGGTCGGCGGGCTGAAGAAGGTGCGCGCCCACGACGGGTCGCTCCAGCTCGTCTGCAACCAGGACCGGCTGCTCAAGATCTTCCGGATCACCGGCCTGGCCAAGGTCTTCGTCATCCACGAGACCGCCGACGGGGCGCTCGCAGCCGGCTGACCACTGCCCACACCCCGCGTGTGGCTCGGCTCACACCCCCGTGCGGTGAGGCCGTGCGCCGTGCGTAGACTCCGCACGTTCATGCGACTTGAGTCACTCCCAGGAGGAATCACATGACCGGGATCAGTCCCGCTGTCGTGGAGGTCTCCGGTGGCAACCTCGTCCTGGTCCTGATAGTTCTCCTGATCTCGCTCGGCGCGCTCGGGATGGCCTACAAGTTCCGCCAGGAAGTGCTTGCTGCCGGTGAAGGCACCGACAACATGAAGAACATCGCCCAGGCGGTGCAGGAAGGCGCGAACGCCTACCTGCAGCGGCAGTTCCGGACGCTGGCGGTCTTCGCCGCGATCGCGTTCTTCCTGCTGTTTGCCCTGCCCGCCGACGAGCTGACGACCAGGATCTTCCGGTCCGTGTTCTTCCTCGTCGGCGCCGGCTTCTCGGCAGCCATCGGCTACCTCGGCATGTCGTTGGCGGTGCGCGCGAACCTCCGGGTCGCCGCCGCGGCGGAGACCCAGGGCCGCGACCCCGCGATGCACATCGGCTTCCGGACCGGTGCCTTCGTCGGCATGGCGACCGTGGGCCTCGGCCTGCTGGGCGCCAGCGTCGTGGTGCTGCTCTTCCAGGACGAGGCAGCGGAGGTGCTCGAGGGCTTCGGCTTCGGCGCCGCGCTGCTCGCCATGTTCATGCGAGTCGGCGGCGGCATCTTCACCAAGGCTGCCGACGTCGGTGCCGACCTGGTCGGCAAGGTCGAGCAGAACATCCCCGAGGACGACCCGCGCAACGCGGCGACGATCGCCGACAACGTCGGCGACAACGTGGGCGACTGCGCCGGCATGGCCGCCGACCTCTTCGAGTCCTACGCCGTGACGCTGGTCGCCGCTCTGATCCTCGGCGCGCAGGCGTTCGGCGACGCCGGTCTGGTCTTCCCCCTGCTGATCCCAGCGATCGGCGCGCTCTCGGCCGTCGGCGGTGTCTACCTCACGAAACCGCGGCCCGGTGAGAACGGTCTGACCACGATCAACCGCGCGTTCTACATCTCCGCCGCCGTCGGTGCGGTCGCCTCGATCGTGCTCGCCTTCGTCTACCTGCCGAGCTCGTTCGCCGACCTCGAGGGCGTCCCGGTCGGCGGTAGCCCGCTCGACGCCGCGTTCGGCTACGGCAGCCCGGAGGGCAGTCCGGCCATGATCGCCGCGATCGCGGTGGTCATCGGGGTCGTGCTCGCCTGCGCGATCCTCGCGCTGACCGGCTACTTCACCGGCACCGAGCACAAGCCGGTCAAGGACGTCGGTCGCACCTCGCTGACCGGTCCCGCGACCGTGATCCTGTCTGGCCTCGCGGTCGGCTTCGAGTCGGCGGTCTACACGACGCTGGTCATCGGTGCCGCCGTGTTCGGCGCGTTCCTGCTCGGCGGCGGCTCGCTCTCGATCGCGCTGTTCGCGGTCGCGCTCGCCGGCTGCGGCCTGCTGACCACCGTCGGCGTCATCGTCGCCATGGACACGTTCGGCCCGGTCTCCGACAATGCCCAGGGCATCGCGGAGATGTCCGGCGACGTCAGCCCCGAGGGCGCGCAGATCCTCACCGAGCTCGACGCTGTCGGCAACACCACGAAGGCGATCACCAAGGGGATCGCGATCGCGACCGCCGTGCTCGCGGCGAGTGCGCTGTTCGGCTCCTACATCGGGACCGCGATCGACCGCGTGCTCGAGGCCAACCTCACCGAGGACGACACCCTCAACTTCTTCGTCTTCAGCCCCGACGTGCTCGTCGGCCTGCTGATCGGCGTGTCCGTGGTGTTCCTGTTCTCGGGTCTGGCCATCAACGCCGTCGGTCGCGCCGCGGGTGCCGTCGTGATGGAGGTGCGCCGTCAGTTCCGCGAGATCCCCGGGATCATGGAGGGCACCGGCCGTCCCGAGTACGGCAAGGTCGTCGACATCGTCACCAAGGACTCGCTGCGCGAGCTGGCGACGCCCGGCATCCTGGCGATCCTGGCGCCGATCGCAGTCGGTTTCGGCCTCGGTGTCGGGGCGCTCGCGGGGTTCCTCGCCGGCGCCATCGGCGCCGGCACCCTGATGGCGGTCTTCCTCGCCAACTCGGGTGGGGCCTGGGACAACGCGAAGAAGCTCGTCGAGGACGGCCACCACGGCGGCAAGGGGTCGCTCGCCCACGAGGCGACCATCATCGGCGACACCGTCGGCGACCCGTTCAAGGACACCGCCGGCCCGGCCATCAACCCGCTGATCAAGGTGATGAACCTGGTCTCACTCCTCATCGTCGGGGCCATCGTGAGCCTGACCCTGGGCGAGGACGCCAACCGGCCGCTGTCCGTCGTGATCGCGCTGGTCGCGGCCGCGGGCATCGCGGCCGCGGTGGTCGTGTCCAAGCGCCGCAGCACCGTGATCGGCGACGACGACCCGGGCACCCCGGCCGAGCCGGAGGCGGCACCGCCGGCCCCGGTCACCGAGACGCCCGGCACGGAGCCGGCTCCCACCCAGCAGTTCGAGCCGACCCAGCAGAAGTAGGCCACACCGTCACCTCGACCCCGTCCGGCTCCGGGCGGGGTCGAGGTGCGTTCCGGGGCCGGTCCCGCGCCGGTGCGAGGATCGAGGACATGACTGCCCCTGCGCCGCTGACGACCCGCCTGCGGGAGTCGCTGGCGCGCGCCGACTACACCCACGACGGCGTCGTCGAGCTGCTCGGGCCGGAGGCCCACGCGGCCCTGGGGCGGAACGAGACCACACCCGCCCTGCGCCGTACGGCCGGCGGCTCCCCGCTGGAGACCCTGGTCCGGCTGTTCCTCCTCCAGACCGTCGTGCCGCGCGCCTCGGCCGAGGCGGCGCTCCCGGGCCTCGTCGAGGCGCTGCGGGCGGAGCGACTCGTCGAGCACAGCGCGGGCGAGGTGACCGCGCTCGTCGACTGCCGCCCGTACGCCGCCGACGACCGCGATCTCTGGGTGCTGAGCGACCTCACTCCCGGCCTCGACGGCAGCCCGAACCGGGTCGGCACCGACCACGTCCTCGGGATCAGCCCGGCCTCCACCTCGCTGGTCCAGCTCACGTTGCGCCACCCGGTCGAGCGCTCGCTCGACCTCGGCACTGGGTGCGGCGTCCAGGCGCTGCACCTCGCGGAGCACAGTCGCGAGGTCGTCGCGACCGACGTGAACCCGCGCGCGCTATGGCTGACCCGCCTCAACGCCGCGCTCAACGAGGTCGACAGCATCGACGTGCGCGACGGGTCGCTGCTCGAGCCGGTGGCGGGGGAGCGGTTCGACCTGATCGCGACCAACCCGCCGTTCGTCATCAGCCCGCCCGGCGGCGACCGGCTGACCTACCGCGACAGCGGGCTGCCGGGCGACCAGGTCGTCGAGCGGATCGTCCGTTCCGCGCCGGGGCACCTGTCGGACGGCGGCTGGCTGCAGGTGCTCGCCAACTGGGCGATCGTGGGCGACCAGCCGTGGGACGAGCGGCTCCTCACCTGGCTCGCCGACGGGACGAGCGCGCTGGTCGTCCAGCGGGAGGTCATCGACCCGGCAGCGTATGTCGAGCTGTGGCTCAAGGACGCCGGGCTGCACGGCTCGGGCGACTACCTGGACCGCTACGACGCGTGGCTCAGCTGGTTCGACGAGCAGCGGATCGAGGGGGTCGGGTTCGGCTGGGTCAACGTGCGCAACGCGCCGGGACCTCGCACGTTCCTCGACCACCCGTATGCCGTGGAGCAGCCGATCGCGCCGGCCGTGGCGGCCTGGGGCGACGCGGTCGAGGTGCTCGGCCGGCTCGACGACGACGCCCTGCTGGCAGCCCACCCGGTCGTGGCGCCCGACGTGCGGCAGGAGACCCACGGGCTGCCCGGCGAGGCCGACCCCGAGACGATCGTGCTCCGGCAGCAGCGGGGGCTGCGCCGGGCGCGGGCCGCCGACACGGTGGTCGCCGGACTCGTCGGCGCGGCCGACGGCGACCTCTCCACCGCCCAGCTGCTCGACGCGCTCGCCACGCTGCTGGCGCGCGACGCTGCGGAGGTGAAGGCGGCGTACCTCCCGGAGGTCCGCGCCCTGGTGGCGGAGGGCTTCATCGGCGTGGACCCGACGCCGGGTGATTGAGAGGGGATTGACAGGTCGCGCTACCGTGATCGGCCGTCGGCCCCTCGGCCGGCGCATCCACCACCCGCACCAGGAGAGATTCACACCCGTGCCCCACAAGCTGGTCATCGTCGAGTCGCCCGCCAAGGCCCGCAAGATCGCGGAGTACCTCGGCTCGGGCTACGTCGTCGAGTCCTCCATCGGGCACATCCGTGACCTGCCCACCAGCGCCGCCGACACCCCGGCCAAGATCAAGGACCAGCCGTGGGGCCGCCTCGCGGTCGACGTCGACCACGGGTTCGAGCCCTACTACGTCGTGCCGCGCGACAAGAAGTCGCACATCTCCAAGCTCAAGGGCCTGCTCAAGGACGCCGACGAGCTCTACCTGGCCACGGACGAGGACCGCGAGGGCGAGGCGATCGCCTGGCACCTGCTCGACGAGCTGAAGCCGAAGGGCATCCCGGTCAAGCGGATGGTCTTCCACGAGATCACCAGGCCCGCGATCCTCGCCGCCGCCGAGAGTCCCCGCGAGCTCGACATGGACCTCGTCGAGGCGCAGGAGGCGCGGCGGATCCTCGACCGGCTGTACGGCTACGAGGTCTCCCCGGTGCTGTGGAAGAAGGTCATGTCCGGCCTCTCCGCCGGCCGGGTGCAGTCGGTGGCGACGCGCCTGGTGGTCGACCGCGAGAAGGAACGGATGGCGTTCCGGGCCGCGTCCTACTGGGACCTCGAGGGCACGTTCGACGCCGGCAGCGGGCACGACCAGCGGATCTTCCCGGCCCGGCTGCACACGGTCGACGAGCGCCGGGTGGCACGCGGGGCGGAGTTCGGCCCGGACGGCGAGCTGACCGAGAAGGCCGTCAGGGCCAACGTGACCCATCTCGACCGCGGTCGTGCCGAGACACTGGCAGCAGGGCTTCACGACACGGCGTACGACGTGCGCTCGGTCGAGTCGAAGCCCTACCGCCGTTCGCCGTACGCGCCGTTCCGCACCACCACGATGCAGCAGGAAGCGTCCCGCAAGCTCGGGATGAGCGCCTCGGTGACGATGTCGGTGGCGCAGCGCCTGTACGAGAACGGCTACATCACCTACATGCGCACCGACTCCACCACGCTGAGCAGCGCTGCCGTCGGGGCCGCGCGGTCGCAGGTGCGGGAGCTGTACGGCGGCGACTACCTGCCTGACGAGCCGCGGGTGTACGCGAGCAAGGTGAAGAACGCCCAGGAGGCGCACGAGGCGATCCGCCCGGCGGGTGACTCCTTCCAGACCCCCGCTCAGACCGGGCTGACCGGCGACCAGTTCCGGCTCTACGAGCTGATCTGGATGCGCACCGTCGCGTCGCAGATGAAGGACGCGGTCGGCCAGTCGGTCACGATCCGGATCGGCGGCGCCGCCTCGACCGGCGAAGACGTCGTGTTCAGCGCCAGCGGCCGGGTGATCACGTTCCACGGCTTCCTCAAGGCGTACGTCGAGGGGACCGACGAGGGCGCCCAGAAGGACGACGCCGAGACCCGGCTGCCGAACCTCGACGAGGGAGACCGCGTGAGCGCGGCCTCGGTCAGCGCCAGCGGCCACGAGACGAAGCCGCCGGCCCGCTACACCGAGGCGACCCTGATCAAGGAGCTCGAGGAGCGCGAGATCGGCCGCCCGTCGACGTATGCCTCGATCATCGGCACGATCCTCAACCGCGGATACGTCTACAAGAAGAGCAGTGCGCTCGTCCCGGCCTGGCTCGCGTTCTCGGTGACCCGGCTGCTGGTGGAGCACTTCCCGCGGCAGATCTCCTACGAGTTCACGGCCCGGATGGAGGACGTGCTCGACGACATCGCCGGCGGCCGGCGCGACCGCAACAGCGAGCTCGCCGAGTTCTACTTCGGCTCCGGCGACGTCCAGGGTCTGAAGACGCTCGTGAACGAGCTCGGCGACATCGACGCCCGCGAGCTCGCGACGTTC
>Ga0299913_10004449_pt1 | contig 11773 bp, 11 predicted proteins | sample RVTome_9_FD_201360 | JGI IMG/M metagenome (GOLD analysis project Ga0299913, IMG submission 201360) | Soil microbial communities from uranium-contaminated site in the Upper Colorado River Basin, Wyoming, United States - RVT155D38 (version 2) ... | reverse complement strand
AGTCGCCCTCGGCGACGCGCGCCTCGAGGAAGCCGCGCAGCGCGTCGGTGATCTCCTGGCGCCCGCCATAGCCGACCGCCACCTGGACGTGCAGGCCCTGGCCGCCCTTGGTCGCCTCCTCGGCCTCCTTGAGCGCGCGGGACAGGTCAGCGGGCAGCCGGTCGAGGTCGCCCACCGCCGTGATCGTCATGCCGCCCCGGCGCGCCGGCGCCTGCGCCTCCATCTGGCGGACGGCGTCGGTGATGATCCCCACCAGCGAGGACACTTCCTGCTCGTCGCGGGCGAGGTTGTCCGTCGACAAGAGCCAGATGGTGACGTAGGGGATCCCCAGCTCGTCGCACCAGTCCAGCAGCTCGTGGATCTTGGCCGCGCCGCGCTTGTGGCCCTCGGCGACCGTGGAAAAGCCGCGCGCGCGGGCGTAGCGACGGTTGCCGTCGAGAATGACCGCGACATGGCGCGGCATCGCCTCGCCGCGCAGATCCGCGGCGAGCCGACGCTCGTACAGCCGGTAGACGAGCTCGGAGACCATTGCTGCGGAGTTTAACGAGCCGGGGCCGCAGCGCCGCTGTCCGGGGCCTTGGCCGAATGGACCGGCAGGGTCTCGCGCATGCGCAGCCCCCACAGCCCCGCGAGCAGGAGCAGGGCGGCCGACGCGCCGAAGCCCCAGCCGTAGCCCATCCGCTCGGCGAGCAGGCCCGTGACGAGCGGGCCGAGCACGCTGCCCAGGTCCCCGGCGGTGTTCAGCACACCGATGGCGGTCCCGGTCTTGGCGGGCGGCGTGACGTCGCCCACCACGGCCGGCGGTACGACCGAGGTCAGGCCGGTGCCGATGCCGTACAGCGCCATCGCGGCGAGGAACAGCGGCGTGGTGGTGGCGAAGCCCAGCACCGCGACCATGCCCGCGAAGGCGATGTGGGCGGGCGCGCCGAGGCTGCGCCGCCCGCGCAGGTCGATCATCCGCCCCGCGGGGACCACCAGGATCATGTGCGTCAGGGCCGCGAGCGTCAGGGCGAAGCCGATGACCCGGGCGTCGGCGTGCACGACCTGGTCGGCGAACACGGGGATGGTGCTGAAGCGCACGCCCGTGCCGGCCCAGCGCGAGGCGAGCATCATGCCCAGCACGATCGCGAAGGTGCGGTCGGCGCACAGTTCCCGCGCCGAACGCCACATACTCTTCCAGCCCGCCCGCTGTGGCGACGGCGCCGCCGCAATCGGCTCACCCTCGGAGCCCTCGGCGGTCTGGAGCGTCGGCGCGCCGCGGTCCTCGCGCGGCAGCAGCAGCATCGCCACGAGCCCGGCGATGCCGCACATGACGCCGTAGATGACGAACGGCCAATGCAGGCCGAGGGGGGCTGCGAGCACGCCGCCGACGCTGGGGCCCACCGAGATCCCGAACAGGAACGCGCCCTGCAGCATCCCCACGGCCTGGCCGCGCCGATGGGCCGGCGCGCGTTCGATGACCAGCGCCATGAGGGCGTTGAAGAACAGCGCGCTGCCGAACCCGCCCACGCCACGGAACGCCACCAGCGACCAGTAGTTCGGCGCGAACGCGGCGGCCAGGCTCGACACCCCGACGATGAACGCCCCGCCGGCGATGGCGGAGCGCCCGCCGATGCGGTCGCTGAGCGCGCCGGTGTAGACGTTGGACACCAGGCGGACCGCCGAGAACACGCTGACCACGAGGCCGGCCGCGAACACGCCGACGCCGAAGTGCGTCGCGAACAGCGGCAGCACCGGCACGATCAGGCCGAAGCCGAGCGCGACGATGACGGCGATGAGGCCCGCCACGGCGAAGGTGCGGTCACGCCACAGCGAAGGCGCGGCGGTCTGGGTCTGGCTGGTCATCGAGGCTCCTGGCGAACGGTGCGTGCGCGAGTGTACGACCGCGCTCAGCGCAGGAACTTCGAGGTGGTGTTGTCCGCCAGGACACGCCCGCCGGTCTGGCAGGTGGCGCAGTAATGGACGGTGTAATCGCGGTAGGCCACTTCGCGCACCGCGTCGCCGCAGACCGGGCAGGGCTCGCCGGTGCGCGCGTGCACGGCGCTCGGCCGCTCCTTCGCGCTCGACATGTCGTCGCGGTCCCGCTCGGCGGCGAGGTCCTCGGCGAGCTGTGCGACGAGCGCCGCGTGCAGGCGGTCCACCTCCTCCTCGGTGAGGCGGCGCGTCGACGCGAACGGTGACAGCCGGGCGCGGTGGCACAGCTCGTTGGCGAGTCGGCGGCCCAGGCCCGCGAGCGCGTGCTGGTCGCGCAGCACCGTATGCAGGCGGCCCGGGTGGGCCTGGAGGATCTCGGCGAGCTTGGTGCGGTCGACCCGGTCGGCGTCGGGACCCAGTCCCGCGAGCGGTTCCTGCGCCTCGGGATCGCCTTGGGTGACCCACACCCCCGCCTTGCGTTCGGTGCCGGGTTCGGTGAGCAGCAGCGCATCGCCACCGGCGAACACCCAGCGGGCGATGCCCCCGCGCGGGCGCTTGCCGGTGGCCGTGTCAGGCTTGAGGCGGCCACCCTGCATCAGGTGCACGACGAAGGTCACCTCGTCTGCGGTCAGGAGCAGGAACTTGCCGCGCGCGCCCACGTGGTCCAGCGGCGTGCCCTCGATCTGGCCGGGTTGCGGGCCGAGCGTCTTGAGTGCGGTGAACGTCAGCGGCTCGAAGCGTTCGAGGATCGCGTTCGCGAATAGCGCGTGCAGGCGCTCGGCGTGCGCATGGACCTCGGGCAGCTCGGGCATCGCTCCACGATAGGACCCCGCGCGACTAGACTGCGGCCCATCCCACCCATGCATCTCGCGGAGGACTTTGCGTTGAGCGACACCGTCTGGCTGTCCCAGGCCGCCTACGACCGGCTGGCCGAGGAACTCGAACAGCTGAAGACCGTCGGGCGGACCGAGGCGTCCAAGGCGATCGAGATCGCCCGCGCCCACGGCGACCTGCGCGAGAACGCGGAGTACCACTCGGCGAAAGAGGAGCAGGGCAAGATGGAGGCCCGCATCCGCCAGCTCGAAGAGATGCTGCGCGACGCGCAGGTGGGCGAGGCGCCGACAGGCGACGCGGTCACGGCCGGAATGATCGTCACGACGGTCGACGGCGACGGGGACGAGTCGACGTTCCTGCTCGGCAGCCGCGAGGACCGCGTCTCGGGCGTGCCCGTGGTGTCCGCGCAGTCACCGCTCGGCAAGGCGCTGATGGGCAAGAAGGTGGGCGAGAAGGCGAGCTACGAGGCCCCCGCCGGCACCTTCACCGTGAAGGTCACCGCGATCAAACCTTCCACCGGCTGACGCCTGGCCCGCCACCGCCTAGCCCTTTTCATGCCACAGTGAGCAGTTGCGCTACCCGGGGAGCGCAACTGCTCACATTGGCGTCGGAGAATCCGGCTCCAACGGCACCCGCAGCCACGACAGCATCTGTGCGAGCTGGTCGAATGCGGCGAGCTTCGCCTCGTCGGTGCCGGCCTCCTGCGCCTCGCACACCACGGCCCACAGGCGCTCGACGTTGCGCGGGCCGAGGAACAGCAGCGCCTCGCTCCCCTCGGCCGCCCAGCGAACCAGCGCGTAGCGGATCAACGCACCGACCGGGATGCCGGTGTTGCGCGACAGCATGGCGAACGTCGGCAGGGGGTCCTGCACGGTCCACTCGGCGACCGCGGCCTTGAAGTTCGCGTCGCGATCGTCGTCGGGCCATGGGCCCTCATAGCGCTCCAGCCGCACGGTGTGCTCGTCCATGCCCAGAGGCTACCGGCGCCTCAGCCGCCGCCCAGTCCGTCCTCCGGCGGCAGGCCCGGGTCCATGTCCGGGTCCACGTCCTGGTAGCGCTCCGACTGGCGCACCTTCCTCGCCTCTTCCGCGCGTTCCACCGCCGTGAACGCGGCGGGGGCCCACGCCAGTGTCGTGGCGATCACCATCGCGATCGGCGCGAGCGCCATCGCGATGCGCCGCTCGGGGACCGCCGTGCGCTCCGCCACCGTGCGGCCGACCAGGACAAGCGCGACCAGCAGCAGCGCGGAGCCGAGCACGATGTCGCCCGCCTCCAGCTCGCGATCCGCCATGCGGTTGAACGTCACGAGCACCACCGCCGGCCCCCAGGCCGCCCACCCTTTCACACGGCCGGCGGCGTCCGGTGTGGGGTTTCGGACAAAGGCAATGAGATCAGCGCTCGCGAGCAGGACGCAGCCCCACACGAACACGCGCAGCGCCGTCCACACGACGGGCAGCCCGCGGTCGCACGACACCGTGGCCGGCCAGCCGCACAGGTGCACCGCCATGTGGTCGATCAGCAAGCCCACGAACTGGGCCACGAGCAGCAGCCCGACGACGTCGCACAACGCAAGGAGCGCCAGACCTCTGGCCCGCAGCGCCCCCTCCTCGGCCCAATGCCCCATGCGCCCGACCATATCCACAGATCGCGCGCGCCCCATTGCCCCTGCCTGTCCGGCGGCACACCCTCTACGGTGTGCTGATGACGAAGAAGCGCGTCGAGATCGAGCTGGACGAGGATCAACTCGCCCGGCTCGACCGGCTGTGCGAGCGCCTCGGCACGACCCGTCAGGAGCTGCTTCAAGAGGGCGTGCGCTGGGTGTTCCGAACCAACGAAGGTGCCTGGGATCTTGACGACCCTGTCGAGATGGCGGCACTCGACTGGCTGTCCGCCCGCGCGATTGCTGAGTTCGACCGAACTGATCCATGGCCTGGTGAGGGATGATCGCCCGGGGTCAGATTCGCTGGGCCAATCTCCCCGCTCCGGTCTACCGTCGCCCCGTCTGCATCGTGACTCGAGACTCCGCCCTTCCCGTCCTGACGACCATCCTCTGCGCCCCGATCACGACCCGCATTCGAGGGGTCGACTCCGAGGTCGCGGTCCCGGACCACATTCGCCTGAAGGAAGCCTCGGTCATCAATTGCGACAACATCCGCCCCGTTGACATACACGATCTCGACATGACTGCTGTTGGCATTCTCGATGCCGATTCCCTGCGCCTCCTCGACCGTGCCCTCATGTACGCGCTGGGCATCGCCGCCTGAATCACTGGCACGGCGGGCGGCCGATGATCACATCGAAGGCGCCGGAAGCCTGTTCACTTCTACCGATACGGTCCTTGCCTCAAGAGGTCGTGTCGCGGAAGATCAGCAAGCAACAAGGAGCCGGTCAGGCACCGCAATGGAGCGCCTAGGCACTCCACCAGACCACTTGGCTAGTGGCACTGCGGCGGCACTCGACGGGAGATGGTCCTCCCGGCGGGGCCGCCGCTTCGCTTTGGTGCTTGGCGAGCACCTGCTGGCGTACTTCCCCGTCTTGTGCCTTCGGCGATACCTGACCGGCAGCGGAATGGTAGCGGCAGGTGTGTCAGAGATCGCTGAGAATTTGGTGCATCCAACCCCCAGTCCGGTGCACCCGAGCGCCAAATGGCAGACGGTGAGCGGCCCGGGGATCGGCGAACAAATCTGTATCCAAGTTCTCATCCAAAAGGGGAGGGGCCGCGCGGTGCGCGGCCCCTCGACGTGTGGTGCGGTGACGGCTACGCGGTCGCGAACGCCTTGTCGACCTCGCCGATCAGCGGCGCGCCGAACAACTTCTCGCTGATGCCAGTCTGGTCGAGGAACTTGCAGATCCCGCCCATGAAGAACGGCCAGCCGGCGCCGAGGATCATGCAGGTGTCGATGTCGCGAGCGTCAGCGACCACGCCCTCGTCGAGCATGTGCCGGATCTCGTCGGCCACCGACTCCAGCGCCACCGCGCGGATCTCCTCCGCAGTGAGCTTCTGCGCGCCGGCCTCCGGCTGCCACAGCGCCAGGATCTCGTCGTAAGGCACGCGGCCCTTCGACCAGTCGTAGATCCCCGGCAGCTCCGTCGAGCCGAGCGCCTGCATGTTGGCGTCGAGCGGAAAGCGGTCGGGGTAGGCGTGGTGCATCGTCTCGCCCACGTGCGCGGCGACCGCCAGGCCGACCAGGCCAAGCAGCTCGAACGGGCCCATCGGCAGGCCGAGCTCCTTGACCGCGTCGTCGACCTCGGCGAAGTCGTTGCCCTTGTTCACCGCCGTCGCGCACGCGCCCATGAAGCGCGTGAGCAGGCGGTTGACCACGAACGCGGGCATGTCCCCGCATTGCACCGCCGACTTCTTGAGTTTCTTCGCGACCGCGAACGCCGTGGCCATCGCCTCTTCCGACGACGCCTCGGTGCGCACGACCTCCAGCAGCGGCATGACCGCGACCGGGTTGAAGAAGTGGAAGCCGACGACACGATCGGGGTGCGCCAGATCCGCGCCCATCGCGGTCACCGACAGCGACGAGGTGTTCGTCGCGAGGATCGCGCCGGGGTCCACCAGCTGCTCGCAGTCGGCGAAGATCTGCTTCTTGAGGTCCAGCACCTCGACGACGGCCTCGATCACGAAGTCGGCCCCGCGGATCTCCTCGTAGTCGAGCGTGTACGTGACCAGTCCCTTGAGGAACTCCGCCTTGCCGGCGGTCAGCCGTCCGCGCTGCACACGCTTGTCGAGCTCGCCCTCGATGTGCGCCCGGGCGCGGGCGAGCACGGCCTCGTCGATGTCCTTCATCACCAGGGGCGACTCGTAACTCTGCAGGAAGAGCGCGCCGAGCTGCGCGCCCATGAGGCCCGAGCCGATCACGGCGACCTTGCCGACCGCGCGAGGCTTCGCATCGGGCTTCCACGGCTGCTTCTTCACGCGCTGCTGCACGAGGTTGAACGCATACACGCTGGCTTGCGCCTGGCGCGAGGGCACCAGCTCGGTCAGCCCGTCCTCCTCGCGGCGGTAGCCCTCCGCCAGCGAGCCGCCGCGCGCGGCGAACTCGATCAGGTCGATGGCGACGTACGGCGCGCGCGTCGCGCCGTGCACCTTGTCGTCGGCGAGCTTGCGCGCGTTCGCGAGCAGCTCGTCGAGATTCGCCGGGTTGGTGTGGTCCGGGCGCTCGACGACAGCCGCGCCCGTCACGATGTCCTCCAAGAACGCGATGGAGTCCTCGAGGAAGTCGACCGAGTCGAACAGCCGGTCGGCGTAGCCCAGCTCGAACGCCTCGGACGGCTTGAGCATCTTGTTCTGGTTCAGGGGGTTGACCACGATCGCCTTCAGCGCGTTCTCGACGCCCACCAGCAGCGGCGCGAGCTGCGTGCCACCCCACGCCGGGAAGATCGACAGGAACACCTCGGGGAACGCGATCGCCGCCGCCCCTCGCGACAGCGTGCGGTAGCCGCAGTGCAGCGCGATCTCGAAACCGCCGCCCATGCAGGCGCCATTGATCGCCGCGACGGTCGGCACCGGCAGGTCGCGCAGGCGCAGGAACGCCTCGTGCCCGCCCTCGCCCGCCGCGCGCACCATCTCCGGCGTGACACCCGCGAACGTGCTCAGGTCGGCGCCGACCGCAAAGATGAACTGCTTGCCCGTGAGCAGGACGCCCTTCACGTCGGCCTGCGCCTCGATCTGGTCGACCGCGGCGTTCAGGGATGCAAGCGCACCCGCACCGAACGTGTTCGGGCGCGTGTAGTCACGGCCGTTGTCCATCGTCACGATGGCCAGGCGGCCTGCCTTGCTCGAGTCGAAGTAGGTGACCTTGAACTCGGTCACGACCTCGTCGGTCGTCGTCGTGTCGCTCATGCGAGGTTCTCCCAAAGGACGGTCGCGCCCATGCCGAGGCCGACGCACAGCGTCGTAATGCCGTAGCGGGCGTCGGGGTGCTGCGCGAAGTAGTGCGCAAGCTGCTGGGTCAGGCGCGCGCCGGTCATGGCGAGCGGGTGGCCCATGGCGATCGCGCCGCCGTAGGGGTTGACCTTCTCGCTGTCCAGCGCCAGGCCGAAGTGGTCCATGAACGCCAGGCACTGCACCGCGAACGCCTCGTTCATCTCGACGACGTCGATGTCGTCGATGCTCAGACCCGTCTTGGCGAACAGCTTCTCGGTCGCGGGGACCGGGCCGTAGCCCATCGTCTCGGGCTCCACGCCGACGAAGGCGTAGTCGACCAGGCGCATACGCGCGGGCAGGCCCATCTCCTCGGCGGCCTGGCGGCTGGCGAGCAGCACGCCGCCCGCGCCGTCGTTGAGGCCGGCCGCGTTCCCGGCAGTGACCCGACCGCCCGCGCGGAACGGCGTCTTGAGACCGGACAACATCTCCATGGTCGTGCCGGGGCGCGGGTGTTCGTCGACGGACCGCACCTGCCAGCCCTCGTCGGTCCAGACCGTCATGCGCACCACGTGCGAATCGAACACGCCGTTCGCGATCGCCTTCTGCACGCGCTCCTGGGACTGCAGCCCGTACTGGTCGCAGCGCTCGCGCGTGATCGCGGGGAACTGGTCGTGCAGGTTCTCGGCGGTCTGTCCCATGACCAGCGCCGAGGTGTCCACAAGCTTGTCGGCGAGGAAGCGCGGGTTGGGGTCGGCGGCCTCACCCATGGGGTGGCGGCCCATGTGCTCGACCCCGCCGGCCAGCACCACCTCCTGCGCGCCCGCCTTGATGGCGTTGGCCGCGTTCGTGATCGCCGTGAGCGCGCCCGAGCACATGCGGTCCAGCGCGTAGCCCGGGACCGACTTCGGCAGGCCCGCGAGGATCGCGGTCGTGCGCCCGATGGTCAGGCCCTGGTCGCCGATCTGGGTCGTGGCAGCCCAGACGTTGTCCTCGATGCGCGCCGGGTCGAGCTGTGGATTGCGCTCGATCAAGGCGCGGATGACGCGCACGACCATGTCGTCGGCGCGCGTCTTGGCGTAGTAGCCGTCGGGGCGGGCACGCCCGATCGGGATGCGCACACCGTCGACGTAGACGGCGTCTCGAAGCTCGGACATGCAGGGCCCCCTCGTGTCGGCAATACTTTCCGCCGCGATGTTACCGGCCGGTAACTTTTGCCGCGAGTCCCACCTCGCGGGACATCGCGTGCGGGGCCCCGGGCGCTGTCTGCTACCGCGGCACCATGCCGAAGCCCGAGACCAGGATCGCGAGCTCGAAGCGGCGCCGCGCCTCGCCGGGCTCCCCGAGCATCCCGTGCAGTTCGAGGCTCGCCATGCCGTGCACCAGCCCCCACAGCACCATCGCGATCTCCTCGGGCTCGCCCGCGGCCTGGCCGGACTCCACACAGCGGCGCACCCCGGCGACCAGCATGTCCAGGGTCCGCCAGGCGTCGGCGCGGTCGGCCTCGCTCGGCTCGTACTCGGCGACCGCCCGGCCGAACATGATCTCGTAGAACGCAGGGTTCTCGACCGCGTGGTCGTGATAGGCCATGCCGAGTTCGCGCAGGTCATCGAGCGCATCACCGGTGGGCGGCGCCTGCTCCATCCGCGCGGCCAGCCGCCGGAAGCCCTCGAGCCACACTTCCCGGACCAGCTCGCCCTTGCCGCCGAACAGGCTGTAGATCGCGGTCGTCGACGTGTCCGCGTCGGCCGCCACCCTGCGCACGCTCAGCGCGGCGGCCCCCTCCTCGGCCACGATGCGACCCGCGACCTCCAGAAGGCGGTCGCGCAGCGTGTCGTCGTGCAATTTCGGTCGTGGCACTTGACACCTCGCCGACGGTTCTGTAACAGTGTTTTGTAACGGCGTTACACACAGCATCGCACAACCGGAGGGAGCACGCCATGACCGCCACGCACGCACTCGGGTTCCAGGATGTCACGGTCGAACGCGAACTGGAGGAGCTGCCCGTCAAGGGCACGCTGCCGGACTGGCTGCGCGGGTCGCTCCTGCGCAACGGCCCGGCCCGCTTCCGGGTCGGCGCGCGCGCCTACCGCCACTGGTTCGACGGCCTGGCGATGCTGCACCGCTTCGCCATCGCCGACGGCGCCGTGTCCTACAGCAACCGCTTCCTCGAGTCCCCGGCGCAGCAGGCCGCGGCCAAGGACGGCCGCATCGCCTTCGGCGAATTCGCCTCTGACCCGTGCCGCTCGATCTTCAAGCGCGTCACCACCGCGTTCACCCCGCCCGCGTTCGGCCAGAACGCCAACGTCAACCTATCGGTGATCGCCGACCAGCTCGTGGCCATGACCGAGACGCCGATGGCCGTGGCGTTCGACCCCGACACGCTGGCGACCGCCGGCGTGGTCGGCTACGACGACGACATCGCGGGCTTCGTGACCACGGCGCACCCGCTGTACGACTTCGACCGCCACGAGAACTTCAACTACCTGCTGAACTTCGGCCCGCGCAGCGCCTACCAGGTGTACGGGCTGCCGGACGGATCGCGCGCCCGCCGCCAGGTCGCCGCGATCAACGCGAAGGAGCCCGCGTACATCCACAGCTTCGGCATGACCGAGCACTACGTCGTGCTGGTCGAGTTCCCGCTGGTGGTGAACCCGCTGAAGCTCTTGGTCTCGGGCAAGCCGTTCATCGAGAACTACGAGTGGAAGCCCGAGCGCGGCGCGACGTTCCACGTGATCGACAAGGCGAGCGGCGAGATCGTTGTCACCGCGAAATCCGAGGCGTTCTTTGCCTTCCACCACGTCAATGCGTGGGAGGAGGACGGCGCGGTCGTCGTGGACATCTGCGCCTACGACGGCCCGCACGTGGTCGACGCGCTGTACCTGGACAAGGTGACCGAGGGCTTCGCGGCCGCCGACCAGACGGTCGACGCGCGGCTGCGCCGCTACCGCGTGCCGCTGACGGGCGGTGCGGTCACCAGCGAGCAGATCAGCGACGTGCCCCTGGAGCTGCCGCGCATCAACTTCAAGCCGCACAACGGCCGCCCGTACCGCTACGTCTACGGCACCAGCCGCTCCGACGGCGGCCGCTTCCTCGACCAGCTCGCGAAGATCGACGTGCACAGCGGCGAGACCCGCGTGTGGCACGAGCCGGACACCTACCCGGGCGAACCGGTGTTCATCGCACGGCCGGGCGGATCCGGCGAGGACGACGGCGTGGTGCTGTCGGTGGTGCTCGACGCGCAGCGCGAGACGTCGTTTCTGCTGTGCCTGGACGCCGCCACGTTCGCGGAGGTCGCGCGCGCCGAGGTGCCCCAGCCGGTGCCCTTCGGGTTCCACGGCCAGTTCCTGACCGAGGGGGCACGGGCACAGCTCGCGTAGCAGCGCGCGCGTCAGGCGGGGCAGTCGCCCCAGCGGTCGCGCACGATCGCGTCGACGGCGGCCGGGACCTCACCGAGGATCTCGGCCGCCGCCGCGAGCATCCCCTCCTCCACCAGGGCCTTGCCCTCCTCGGCGTCCGCCGCCGGCACCTCGGCCACCAGCTCGTCGTGCACCACCAGGACAATGCCGGATTCGTGGCGTGCCGCGTCCGGACGGCCGAAACGCTCGGTCAGCCGGCGCTCGACCTCCGCCAGGGCGAGCTTGGTCATGTCCGCACCAGCCCCCTGGATCGGCGCGTTGCGTGACAGCGTCGCGATGCCGCCGGGCTGGGAGGTGTCGATGCGGCGGATGCGCCCCAGCGCCGTGCGCACCCGGCCGGTCCGCCGCCCGGTCGCCTCGGCGTCGCGCAGCCACACCTCGACCTTGGGGAACGCGGCGAAGTAGCGGCGCATCGTGTCCTGCGCCTCGGCCAGGGTCATGCCGGTGGAACGCGCGAAGCCGGGCGCGCCCATGCCGTACATCAAGCCGAAGTTCAGCGACTTCGCGGCGGCGCGCTGCTCGGGGGTGACCGCGTCCTCGGTGGTGTGGAACACCAGGGCGGCGGTGGTGCGGTGCAAGTCGCCCTCGCGGCGGAACACCTCGGTCAGCGCGTCGTCACCGGACACCGCCGCGAGGATGCGCAGCTCCTGCTGGGAGTAGTCGGCCACCACCATCGCGCGGTCCGGCAGGCCGCCGAAGCACGCGCGGTAGCGCGCCTCCTTGGGGATCTGCGTGA
>Ga0299913_10004448_pt1 | contig 11773 bp, 11 predicted proteins | sample RVTome_9_FD_201360 | JGI IMG/M metagenome (GOLD analysis project Ga0299913, IMG submission 201360) | Soil microbial communities from uranium-contaminated site in the Upper Colorado River Basin, Wyoming, United States - RVT155D38 (version 2) ... | reverse complement strand
ATCGACATCGCGGGCGGGGTCGGTGACGACCGCGCCGCCGACCCGCACCCGGCCGGCGGCGATCAGCTCCTCCGAGCGCCGCCGCGAGGCGACCCCGGAGTGGGCGAGGTACTTCACCAGCCGCATGGGGCGACGCTAGCGCCTCGCGGCGAGGGGGCGAGAATCGTTCGCTGAACGCTCATACGGGTGATGGCACGTACGAGCTTTCAGTCGCGGGTGGCGTGGGAGTTGGCAGCACGCCAGGACTGGGTGATCACGTGGGATCAGCTGATCGCGCTCGGCTTCACCCGCGACGCCATCGCGCACCGGCTCGCGACCGGCCGCCTTCATCGCCTCTGGCCCGGCGTGTATGCCGTCGGGCGGCGGGCGGTGAGCCGAAGGGGTCTGTGGCGGGCCGCCACGTACGTGGGCGGTGAGGGAGCAGCGTTGAGCCACGCGTCGGCCCTGGCGTTCTGGACCGTTCGCGTAGAGCTGAACGACCTGACCCACATCTCCATCCCCGCCTCCCGGAAGGTCCGGCTCGATGGCATCCGCGCCCACCGCCGGGCAAACCTCCGCCCCGAGGAGATCGTCGAGGTCTACGGGATTCGGGTCACCTGCATCGCCACCTCGCTCATCGACGTCGCGGCGGATCTGAACGCCCCGGAGGTCGAACAGGCAGTGAAGGAGGCAGACGTTCTCGAGCTCATCAGCCCCGGCGAGCTTCGCGTGGCGATCGACGCCTGTCCGCCCCGGCCAGGTCTCGGAGTTCTCCGGGGGCTGCTCAACCACCACACCTTCGTCCTCACTGACTCGGAGCTGGAGCGGCGGTTCGTCCCGCTGGCCCGCCGCGCAGGCCTCGGCAAGCCGCTGCCCGGCGTCTGGCTGAACGGCTTCAAGGTCGACTTCTACTGGCCGGACCTCGGCCTCGTGGTCGAGACGGACGGCCTGCGCTATCACCGAACCGCGGCGCAGCAGGCTCGCGACCGCGTGCGCGACCAGGCGCACATGGCAGCCGGCCTCACCCCGCTGCGGTTCACTCACGCGCAGGTGGCCCACGAACCTCAGCACGTGGTGGCCACCCTGGGGGCGGTCGGCCGACGATTGGCCGAACGCTCAAGCGGGCCATAGCCCGCTTCAGGGTCCAATCGCTGTGGTTCCGCGCCTACTCGGCGCGCTGCTCGCCCGCGCGCAGGAGTCGCTCGCGCAGCTCGCGCTGGTCCTCGGGCGTCGGGTCGAAGCGCGAGGGGTCGGGCAGCGCGTCGAGCCCGGCCAGCCCGAAGAGGCGCTCGAACAGCGGCGTCGTCCGGTAGACCACGGCCCCGAACTGCGAGCGCCCCGACTCCTCGATCAGACCGCGCTCGGCGAGGGTGGTCGTGGCCGACTCGGAGTTGACCCCGCGGATGCGAGCCACCTCGGGCCGCGAGACCGGCTGCAGGTAGGCGACGATCGCGAGCGTTTCGGCCTGGGCCTGGGTGAGCGGCGGCGTCCGCGGCTTCGCGAGCAGCCGGCGGGCGGCGTCCTCGGCAACCGGGTCGGCGGCCAGCGTGTAGCCCCCCGCGACCTGCCGCAGCACGACCCCGCGCTCGCCCTCGGCCAGCGACGGGCCGAGCGCGTCGAGCGCGCGGTCCACCTCGGCCTCGGTGACGTCGCAGGCCTCGGCGAGGTCCACAACCGAGACCGGCTCCGGCGAGAGGAAGAGCAGCGCCTCGATCGTGCGCTCGAGCGGGGTCATCTCACAGAGCCTCCACGTTGATCGGCCCGAAGGTCTCCTTCTGGGTCCAGCTCGCCTCGCCCCGCTTGTGCATCTCGAGCAGCGCGAACAGGGTCACCGCCTGGGTCAGGCGGTCCTCGTCGGCAAACAGCTCGTCGAAGTCGAACGAGCGCCGCCGGCCGAGAAGGTCCCGCAGGACGGTCAGCCGCCGCTCCAGCGAGACGGTCGGCCGGATGTGGCTGGTGTCCGGAGCGGGAGGGGTGCGAAGCAGGTCGCCGAGCGTGACGGCGAGCTGCTCGGGCTCGTACGCGGGGCGGGCGGCCTCGAGCGAGACGCGGCGAAGCTCGGGCGGCAGCGGCGCCAGCCGGTACAGGTAGCGGCGTCCGGCGCCGAACAGCTCCTTGAGATGTGCGGCGGCGTCGCGATAGCGCGCGTACTCGAGCATGCGCGCGAGCAGCTCGTCGGCGGCCTCGGCGGGACCGAGCTGCTCCTCCTGCTCGTCCGCTCGCGGCAGCAGCAGCCGCGATTTCAGCTCCAGGAGCGAGGCGATCAGCACCAGGAACTCGGTCGCCGCCTCGAGGTCGAGCTCGCCGGCGGCTTCGAGGTGCTCGACATAGGCGACCACGATCTCGCCCAGCTCGACCTCCGCGAGGCTCACCTCCTCGCGCAGGACGAGCGTCATCAGCAGGTCGAACGGACCGGCGAAGACGTCGAGGTCGAGATCCAGCTCTGCGGCCCTCATCGACGCGCAGGTTAGAGCGGCTGCTGGACGCCGCCCCCGCAGGGCCTACGTACCCGGCGCGCCAACCGCGTACAACCGCCACTCGCCCGGGACGCCCTTGAGCTCGGCGGTACCCCGGTCGGCGAACTCGATCCCGGAGCCCACGACGAGGTCTCTGAGCGTGCTCGAGACGAGGACCTCGCCCGGGCCTGCCCTCGCCGCCACGCGGGCGCCGATGTGGACCGCCATCCCCCCCAGGTCCTCCCCCCGGCGCTCGCATTCGCCGGAGTGAAGCCCGGCGCGGACCTCGACCCCCAGCGACGGCGCGGTCGCGACGATCCGGCGCCCCGACTCGATCGCGCGGGTGGGCCCGTCGAAGGTGGCGAGAACCCCGTCGCCGGTGCCCTTGACGACGCGGCCCTGGCTTCGCTCGACCTGCTCCTGCACCATCGCGTCGTGGCGATCGAGCAGCTCCCGCCAGCGCCGATCACCCAGCTCGGCCGCACGGCGGGTCGAGTCGACGATGTCGGTGAACAGGACCGTGGCAAGCATGCGCTCGGGGGGGCGCGACTGACGGGTCCCGGTCAGGAACTCCTCGACCTCCCCGATCACCGCCTCAGCGTCCTCGGTCCACAGCAGGTGATCGGCGCCCTCGAACTCGACGAAGCGCGCGCCCTCGATCCGGTCGGCGACGTACCGCCCAAGGGCGATCGGCACCGCGACGTCGCCGCTGCGGTGCATCACCAGCGTCGGCGCGGCGATCAGCGGCAGGGCCTCGCGGACGTCCAGCTCCTTGTACAGGGACATCAGCGCCGCAACGCTGGAGGGGCTGGTGCCGGCTCGCAGCAGGTGGGCCCACCACTCCTGGACCTCGGGATCGCCAGCCCGGCTCGGTGCGAACACGCTGAGCGACACGGGGCCGCCCCAGTCACGGCGGAGGGTCCCGGCCCACTGGTCGAGCCCTTCAGGGGGGACACCATCGGGGTAGTCCGGCGCGCGCGTGAGCCTCGCGTACCCACCCCAGATCGCCAGGTGGGTGCAGCGGTCCGGGTGCGCGGCGGCGAACATGAGAGCCGCGGCAGCGCCCTCGGAGACGCCGAAGATCGCGGCCGTCTCGGTCCCGGTGGCGTCCATCACCGCCCGCAGGTCATCGACCATCTCCTCGATCGTCGGGGGGCGACCGACGCGGTCGGACAGCCCCTGCTCGCGCTTGTCGAAGACGATCAGGCGACAGAACGATGAGATCCGCTCCATTCCCCGCGCGATCTCGGGCAGCTCCGGAAGGACCTCCTGGTGCGAGACGAAGCCGGGCGCGACGACCACCGCGAGGGGCCCGTCGCCGCTGACGCTGTAGGCAATCGACACCCCGTCGCTGTCCGCGTATCGGATCGCGTCCGCCATCGCGCCTCAACCGCTCCGCGGCGGCCCGATCCCCATCCGCTCGCGAACGTCGGCGAGGGTGCCGGCGGCGACCTCGCGTGCCTTCGCGGCGCCGGCGGCCAGCGTCCCTTCCAAGGCCGCCTCGTCGCCGCGCAGCTCGGCGTAGCGCTCCCGCACCGGCTCCAGGTAGCCGACGACGGCGTCTGCCGCGGCGGCCTTGAAGTTGCCGTATCCCGAGCCTTCGAACTCGTCCTCGATCTCGGCGGGATCGGCGCCGCGAACGACCGCGAGGATGTCGATCAGGTTCGTGATCCCGGGCTTGTCGTCGGCCCGGCGAACGTCCGTTCCCGAGTCCGTCACCGCGCTCATCACCTTCTTTCGCACGACCTCGGGCTCGTCGAGAACCAGGACCGTCCCCGCCTCGGTGCCGCCGGTGGTCGCCATCTTCGCCGTCGGGTCCTGGAGGTCCATGATCCGCGCGCCGACCTCGGGGATGCGGTGCTCGGGCACCGTGAGCGTCTCGCCGAAGCGCTCGTTGAAACGGCGGGCGATCTCGCGCATCAGCTCGATGTGCTGGCGCTGGTCGTCGCCGACCGGCACCTCGTTGGCGCGGTAGGCGAGCACGTCGGCGGCCTGCAGCACCGGATAGGTGAAGAGCCCGGACGAGACGAACGCGCCCTGGCGTCCCTCGAGCAGCTCGCGCTTCTCCTTCCACTGGTGCATGCGGTTGAGGTCGCCCCAGGCCGTCACCGCGCCGAGGAGCCAGGCCAGCTCGGTGTGCTCGCGCACGTCGGACTGGCGAAAGAGGATGCAGCGGGCGGGGTCGAGGCCGGCCGCGAGCAGGATCGCGGTGGTGTCGTGGAGGCGCTCGCGCAGCTCGGCCGGGTCGAAGTCCACGGTGATCGCGTGCAGGTCGACGATGCAGTAGATCGCCTCGCCGCGGGCCTGGCCCTCGACGTACTGGCGGATCGCGCCAATGTAGTTGCCGAGGTGCTTGCGCCCGGTCGGCTGGATCCCGCTGAAGATTCTCACACCGGGAATCTAGTCTCGGGAGCGCTAGAGAGCCGTGTCCATGCCCGCGCCCGTGGGCTCCGGCGCGAGCGAGCCAGGCACCGGACTGGGCTGGACGGACTCGGCCGGGCGCCCGCACTCGCCCGCCGCGGCCGCGGCGGCCGGCGGCACCGACTCCCGGTGCTCGTCCTCGCGACGTGGGTTCTGGACGCCGGCGAGGCCGATCGCGCCCCCGATCGCCATCAGCGCCGCACCGATCAGCATCCCGAGCCGGAACCCGGACTCCGACGAATCGACCACCGCGGCATCCAGCTCGCGCTGGGCGGCGGGCTGCAGGCCGTCGCGGACCCCGCCCGCGAGCGGCTGCTCCTTCGCCTCCGAGACGGCGGCGGCGACCTCTCCGCCCGCCGCGCGATCGCCGAGCTGGGCGTCGAGCGTTGAGGAGAACTGCGCCGAGATCACCGCCCCGAACACGGCGATCGCCAGCAGGCCGGCGACGCGAGCGCCGGCGTTGTTCACGCCCGAGGCGATGCCCGAGTGGCGCTCCTCGACCGCGTCGAGCACCGTGGTCGTGAGCGGGGCGACGGTCATCGCCAGCCCGAGCCCGAACAGGAGCAGCGCCGGCAGCACCGTGCCGAGGTAGTCCCCATCGGCGTCGAGGCGGGCCATCAGCAGGAGCCCGCCGGCGCTCACGAGCGGACCGATCCCCATCACCAGGCGCGGCCCGATCCTGCTCGCGAGCGCGCCGAAGCGCGAGGAGAGGACGAACATGACCACGGTGACCGGCGTCGTCGCGAGCCCCGCCTCGAACGGCGTGTACCCCGCGACCTGCTGCAGGAACAGGGTGAGGAAGAACGTCGCCCCGTACAGGCCTCCGTAGACGCAGAGCGTCGCGCCGTTGACCACCGAGAAGTTGCGCGAGCGGAACAGCTCCAGCGGCATCATCGGGGCCCGCGCCCGCGACTCCCACCACACGAACCCGGCCAGGCAGAGGATGCCGGCCACCAGCGGGATCGCCACCAGCGGGTCGCCCCAGCCGTAGGTGGGCTGCTCGATCATTGCGAACACCGGCCCGCCCAGGCCCGCCGCCGAAAGCGCGATGCCGACTCCGTCGATGCCGCGGACCGCGTCCGGGTCCGAGCTCTCGGCGACGGCGCGGCGGGTGAGCCAGAGGGTGACGGCGATCAGCGGCAGGTTGACCCAGAAGATCCAGCGCCAGTCGAGCTCGATCAAGAGCCCGCCGCCGGCGGGCCCGATCAGTGTCGAGATCCCGGCCCACGCCGTCCAGGTGCCGATCGCCCTCCCGCGCGCCTCGCCCTCGAACGTCGCCGCGAGGATCGCCAGCGAACCGGGCACGAGCAGGGCGCCGGTCATACCCTGCAGCGCGCGGGCGCCGATCAGGATCTCGGCCGACGGCGCGATCGCACACAGGGCGGAGGTCACGCCGAACCCCGCGAGCCCGAGCGCGAACAGCCGCCGCCGGCCGTGGAGATCGCCGAGCGAGCCCCCGACGAGCAGGAACGCCACCAGGGTCAGCAGGTAAGCCTCCATTACCCACTGCTGCGCGGCGAGGCCGGTGTCGAGGTCGTCCTCGATCGCCGGGAGGGCGACGTTGACGACCGTCGAGTCGAGGAAGACGATCGTCGAGCCGAGGATCGTCGCGATCAGCGTCAGGCGCTGCGGGCGCGTCACCGAGCTGAGTCTGGCAGGCGTTACGGCTCCGGCGCCTCGCGCAGCTGGTGCGCGGGGGTGAAGAAGCTGCGGTAGGAGAGCGCCGTGGCCAGCACAGCGGCGATCGCGACGCTGCCGAGCAGGGCGTAGAGCAGGATCAGCTGGAGCCGGACCGCGTCGGTGGGATCGGCCCCTGCGAGCAGCATCCCGACCATCGTGCCCGGGAAGAAGATCAGGCCGGTGGTCTTGGTCGAATCGACTAGCGCGATCGTCCCCGAGCGCAGCGCCCGGCGCAGGGTCGGCGTCGCGGCCTGGGTGGCCGTGGCCCCCAGCGCAAGCGTCGCCTCGATCTCGCGCGCGCGGTCGTGCATCTCGTCCCCGAGGCGGTTAAGCGCGACCGCCGCCGCGGTCATCGCGTTGCCGATCACCATGCCCCCGACCGGGACCAGGAATCGCGGCTCAGGCTCGAAGATCCCGAGGGCGACCACCAGCCCCAGGGTGCTGACCCCCGCCACCCCGAGCGCGACCAACAACGGCACGAACGTACGCGGAACGCGCCTCGCGCGCTGGCGCGCCTGGATCGCGCCGAAGACCACCATCACCGCGATCAGCGCCGCGACCAGCGCCAGGCTGTCCTCGTCGAAGATCGCCTGGATCACGTAGCCGATCGCGGTCAGCTGCACGATCGAGCGGACGACGGCGACGCCGATGTCCCGCTCGAGGTCGGCGCGCCGCCACAGCGACAGCGCGACGGCGAGCACGACCAGGACGAGGCTGGCGGCGACCTCACCGAGGCTGATCTCGATCGAGGAAGTCACGCCACCAGGACCTCCGCGACCGGTCCCTCCTCGACCGTGCGGCCCTCGTCGATCCGCACCACCCACTCGGCCATCCGCCGCGCCTGCGCGAGATCGTGGGTGACGAGCACCGTGGAGATCTCCAGGCGGTGCCTGAGGTCGAGCAGGGTCGCCTCGATCGCGTCGCGGGCAGCCTCGTCGAGCGCGGAGGTGGGCTCGTCCAGGAGCAGCACCCGCGGCTCGACCGCCAGCGCCCGCGCCAGCATCGCCCGCTGCTGCTCACCGACCGAGAGCTTTGCGGCGTCGCGCGCGGCGAAGGAGGCGTCAAGGCCGGCAAGCTCGAGCAGTCGCCCGCCATCGGGCTCTCGACCCGCGCACGAGGCCGCGAATTGGAGGTTTTCCTCCACGGTCCCCTCCAGCAGCGCCGGGAGCTGCGGGACCAGGCAGACCTCCCGCCGCAGTGCGAGCGGGTCGCGGTCGCGTACGTCCTCGCCGCGGTAGCGCACCCGGCCGGAGTCGGGATCGGCGAGGCGGTTGAGCAGACGCAGCAGCGTCGACTTCCCCGATCCCGACGGGCCGGCGACGCACGACGCTCCCGCCGGCAGCCTGGCGCTCAATCCTCGGAGGACAAGGGCATCGGAACGCGAGTACTCGACCGCCTCCAGCTCGAACAGCACGCGGGGATTATCGACCGTGGGCTACCTCCTCGCACCACCGCGTGCATGAAACGGGGGGCGACGTGGAAAACTGGAGGGCATGGCAAGGGCGATCTGGTCAGGTTCGATCAGCTTCGGGCTGTTGAACGTGCCCGTGAAGCTGTACAGCGCCGTCTCGCGGCGGCAGATCAGCTTCCGCGAGCTGCGGAGCTCCGACTCCTCGCGGGTTCGGCACAAGCGGGTGGCGGAGGCCGACGGCGAGGAGGTCGACTACGACGAGATCGTCAAGGGCTACGAGCTGGGGCCCGATCAGTACGTGGTCTTCTCGCGCGACGAGCTCGAGGAGCTGGATCCGAAGAAGACCAAGGCGATCGAGGTCGAGGCGTTCGTCGACCTCGACGACATCGACCCGATCTATTTCGTCCAGCCCTACTACCTCGGGCCGGAGCCGGGCGCCGAACGCGCCTACGCGCTGCTGGTGAAGGCGATGGCCGACGAGCGCAAGGTCGCGGTGGCGCGCTTCGTCCTGCGAAACAAGGAGCACCTGGCGGCGCTGCGCCCGATGGGCGACGTGCTGACGCTCACCACGATGCGCTTCGCCGATGAGATCGTGCCGGCTTCGGAGCTCGACGGGGTGGTGCCCGAGGAGCTGGAGAACCCGAAGCGCAAAGAGCTGGAGATGGCGAAGCAGCTCGTCGGCTCGCTCACCTCCGAGTTCGATCCCGATGAGTTCCACGACCAGTATCGCGAGGAGCTACTGGCGCGGATCGAGGCCAAGGCGCAGGGTGAGGACGTGGTTCAGGCCGTCTCCGAGGAACCGACGCCGACCAAGGCGCCCGACCTGATGGCCGCGCTCGAGGAGAGCCTCGCGGCCGTCAAGGGCGAGCCGCTGGCGGCAGGGTCGGAGGGCAAGGGCGCCTCGAAGACGAAGGGCAAGTCCAAGGGCAAGTCCAGCTCGAAGCGCAAGGCGAAGTCGAAGTCGAAGAGCTCCTCGCGATCGCGAAGCAAGGCCAAGGCCGGGAAGTAGAGGTCGAGGGGCGCCGGCTGGCGCTGACCAACCTCGACAAGGTGCTCTGGCCGAAGGCCGGGTTCACCAAGGGCGAGGCGATCGATTACTACGCTCGCGTGGCGCCGGCCGTCCTGCCGCACGCGCGGGGACGGGCGTTGACCCGCGTCCGGTTTCCCGACGGCGTCGAGAGCCAGCGCTTCTACGAGAAGCGCGCCCCGTCCCACACGCCCGAGTGGGTTCGCACGGTCCCGATCGTGATGGGGCGCGAGGGCGAGCTGAACTTCGTCGTCTGCGACGATCTCGCCACGCTGACCTGGCTCGGGCAGCTCGCCGCGTTCGAGCTGCATCCGTCGCTGGCGCCGGCCGGCGACTTCGAGCGGCCGACCGTGGTCGTGTTCGACCTCGACCCGGGGCAACCCGCCGACGCGATCGACTGCTGCCGGGTGGCCCTTCGGCTGCGGGAGATGTTCGCCGGGCTCGGCCTCGAGTGCCTCCCCAAGACCTCTGGCTCGAAGGGGATCCAGGTGTACCTGCCGCTCAACTCCGAGGCCGACTACGAGCGCACGAAGTCGTTCGCCCACGCCGTCGCGCAGACGCTCGAGAAGGACGACCCGAAACGGGTGGTCTCGAAGATGAAGAAGGAGCTGCGCAAGGGCAGGGTGTTCGTGGACTGGAGCCAGAACGACCGCGCCAAGACGACGGTGCTCGCCTACTCGTTGCGGGCGCGCGAGCAGCCGACGATCTCGACGCCGCTCGCCTGGGAGGAGGTCAAGGCGGCCGCCGACGGCGGCGACGTCGAGGACCTGCGTTTCGAGGCCGCCGACGTGCTCAGCCGGATCGACGAGCACGGCGATCTGTTCGCACCGGTGCTGGAGCTGAAGCAGACGCTGCCCGGCATCACCTAGGCGACGCCGGCACGGAGACCGGTTCGGCCCCCTCGGTCGCCGGTCGGTCGGGACGGCTTCTCCCGCGACCGAAACGGGCGTGCTAGTGTCGGCGCTGGGTCACTGTCGAGATCGGATGCTCGGCAGCGGAACTCGGGGTGGCCCGTTTCTTCTTCACCTCACCGCGGGCGAAGAGCCGACCGGACTGGAGGTCCGCAGATGAACCGTTGGCAGCCCTCGCCCTCGCTGGTGGTCAGCTTCGTGGCCCTGTTCGTGGCGCTCTCGGGCACCGCGCTGGCGCTGAAGGCGAACAGCGTCGGATCGAAGCACATCCGGGACGGTGCCGTGAAGCGCGCCCACGTCCGCGACGGCGCGATCGATTCCTCGAAGGTGCTGGACGAGAGCCTGGGCGCGGCCGACATCGGGGCAGACGCGGTCGGAAGCTCTGAGATCGCCACCGACGCGGTCGGGGGTTCTGAGATCGCCACCGACGCGGTCGGGAGCGGCGAGATCGCCCCGGGCGCGATCGGGAGCTCGAAGATACAAACCGGCGCCGTCGGAAGTCCCGAAATCGCCACGAACGCGGTCGGAAGCTCCGAGATTGCCGACGACGCGGTCGGGAGGTTCGAGATCGCGCCGAGCGCGGTCGGGAGCGACGAAATCGCCGACGGTGCGGTGCGGGCCGCCGCGATCGGCGCCGGCATCGTCCTCCGCAAGGGCCAAGGGGCAGTGTCGCTTGAGAACGTCGAGCACAACGGCGCGTACGAGATGGTGAAGGCCTCCACGAGCTGCGCGCCCGGCGAGGTGATCCTCTTCGGCTACGGGAACTGGGAGAAGGACTTTGCGGACGTCGATCCGACCGTCACCAACGAGGAGCTGTTGAACTCGAAGATCGAGCTCGATACGACCAACCAATCGGTGACCGCCTGGGGCGGCAACGACACCAACACCAGCTACATATTCCGCGCGGTCGCGGTCTGCCTGGCCGGCTGAAGCGCCCCAGCCAGGCCTGAGCCGTCACGCGTGTGCCTCACGCCACCGGCAGCGCCTCGCGCTGGCGGTCCGCCCGACCCACGGCCCGGATCGCCGCCGCGAAGCGCTTGACGCCCTCGCGCAGCTGCGGCGGATCGAGGTAGCCGAACGAGAGCCGGGCGTGGGCGCGGCGCGGGTGCTCGGGCATCATCGCCGCGCCCGGCAGGAACGACACGCCGTGGCGCCCGGCCTCCTCGTACAGGTCGCGTTCGTCGATGCGCTCGGCGAGCGACAGCCAGAGGTGGCCGCCGCCGAGCGGTCGCTGCACCCGGGCGATCCCGCCGAGCTGCTCGTTGACAGCCTCGAGCAGGGCCTCGCAGCGCTCGCCGTAGAAGGCGATTGCGGTGTCGAGCTGCTCGGCGTAGCCGCCTTCGGCGAGGAAGCGCGCCAGGGCCAGCTCGGTGATCAGCGGCGTGTGCAGGACGGCGCTCCGCTTCTCGGCGAGGATGCGCTCGAACACCGGTCCCCCGGCGGCAACCCAACCGACCCGCAGGCCGGGGGTCACGGTCTTCGACAACGACGAGACGTAGACGACGTGCTCGGGGGCCTCCGCCCGCAGCGCGGCAGGCGACTCTCCCTCGAAGCGGAGATCGGCATAGACGCCGTCCTCGACGATGAAGAAGCCGTCGTTGCGCGCCAGCTCCACCAGCCGGCGGCGGCGCTCGGGCGAGAGGTCGCGTCCGGTCGGATTGTGGAGACGCGGCTGAAGCGCCACCAGCTTGATCTGGCGGCGGCGGGCGAGCTGGGCCAGCGCGTCCACGTCGAGACCGTCGTCGTCGACGGGAACCGGCCACAGCGAGGCCCCGGTCGCCCGGAGCGCGTTCAGCGAACCCGGGAACGTGGGTGATTCCACCGCGACGACGTCGCCGGGACGAAGCAGTGCCCGCGCCGTCAGCGTGAGGCCGTGGGCGGCCCCGGT